>Ga0335085_10002491_pt1 | contig 34203 bp, 28 predicted proteins | sample Lox_Sample_45_FD_206712 | JGI IMG/M metagenome (GOLD analysis project Ga0335085, IMG submission 206712) | Soil microbial communities from Loxahatchee National Wildlife Refuge, Florida, United States - Lox_Sample_4.5 | ecosystem: Environmental > Terrestrial > Soil > Wetlands | place: USA... | reverse complement strand
CGCAACGCGGAAATTCAAGAAGCTGTTGATGTGATTCGGGTCGGGGACGCTGAGCGTTACCGTCGGCTTATCCGGGGTCGGCCCGCCCCCAACGTTCAGAATCATCCAGATATTCGCAAGCTGAAGGTACCCAGGCGCGTTGCCGTCACCTAGGCTCAGAATGCGAGCGCCGAAGACCTTTTCGTAGTAGCGAGCCGATCGCTCAATGTCGGCGACGGTGAGAAAATGCGCGATACTGATCCCCTCTCGCGGGGGCATCTCATAGCTCTTCTGTTCGACTTGGACTGCGTTCATTGATAGCTCCTTTCGACATAGTGCGCGGAACATGTTGAAGATCACTACAGACACTCGAAACGTGTCCGCCAAGCTCGGCCTTCGAACCCGTTCCATCCTCGACGCCCAGAAGCTCGCAGCCTCGTCGGACGATGGCCTGGCGCCCGGTTTGGCCTAGGTAGTATCCGAGCCGATTTTCGACATCCCCCGGCTTGTGGAAGCCGCGCGCTATCAGCGCTTTGATCCCCTCCTGGGCGGCAGGCCGCCTGAGCGAAGCGATGCACGCATCCCAACCGGCGCCCAGCTCGACGTCCGGCGGCAGGCTGGTGTTGACGAGGCGCTAGGTGTTGCCGATCGCCCATTTGTCGAAACCGGCGATCCGGGTCGCGAGCGCCTCTACGAACGCATCTAGCTCGGCGTCGGGCAGGGCGCGATTGATATAGCCGTAGGCCTCGGCCTGCTCTGCCCTGATGTCTTCCGAACTCAAGAGAACCTCAAGGGCGCGATTCCTCCCAATGAGTTGGGGCAGCCGGGCCATGGGGCCGCCACCGGCAACCATCCCCACGCCCACCTCCCATTGCGAAATGACGGCCTTCTCACGGCTGGCAAAACTCATGTCGCAGGCCAGCGTGATCTCGCTGCCGTTGCCGGTCGCTCGTCCGCGGATGAGGGCGACGGAGGCGACGGGCAAGCGGGTCAGACGCACCAGAAAGTCCGGCCAAGGCGGCAAGCCGGTGGGACCCGCCGGCATCGAGGTCAGGTCCTCAATCTTTGCCGTGAAATCAGAATGATTCAGAAAGTAGCCGTCGACTGCGCTGTCAAAGACTACCACCCTGACATGTTCATCGGCCTCCAGAGCGCCGATGACTTCCTGGAACTCCTTCACCATTTCCGGGCCCATGACGTTGATCGGCGGGTTGTCGATCGTGACACGCCAATAGGCGGGCGACCGCTGGACCACGCGGATCTGAGCAGGCTTCGTAAGTGCGCTTGCAGTTGACATGCATTCTCCTGTCGGGTCCGGCTTGGGTACTACTGGCCGGCTGCATACGTCTTCACCGAGTCGACGCTCACGGGCAAGGAAAGTGCAGGTGGGGTACCAAGACAGAATCCATCGTTCAACCGAGATAAACCCTTTTCCTGCTTAAGTTGAAGTGATAGCCAAATCGCCGGGTGAAGCTGGGCCTTTGACGAAAGTCGAAGCCCGGTGGCGGTTCCTCGACACCGCCCTGGAAGGGCCGGGAGGCAGCGATACAATGCTGGGCGCGTTTTTCAGCATTACTGTCGGAGTCGGGATCAGGGGAAAGAATGATCGGCAGCAGTTAGATGAACGTCGAACCTCCGTCACTGAGCTTGGGCTTTCGACACGAATCAGGCAGCGCCTTACGTTATGGAGCAGATCCGGATGGCCTCGCAAGCCATTGATTGCAAGAGTCGAATTAGGGCGTTTTGGCATGCCACAAGATCGGCAGGGCAATTGCCACGTGTTCGCCTGTGGCTTGATCACTCTCGATTACGGGGCGACATTGCTCTCGCCCTCCAGCCACATTTCCAGAGAAAGGATGGCAAAGACATGCCGGAAGCAACCTGGAAACCTCACGAGAAACACGGACGGCTGACAATGCAGAGCGACTTACCCGACAGCGTCTACGCGTTTCCGAATCAGCGTAAAGAACCACTGACCGACGCACAACATGTGCGTAACGCGGTCGCGCGGTTCGATCAAGTCATCGACGTTTCCGATGCCGACCGTGCTTTGGCGTTCGCGAACATCGAGAAAGCTGCGAACTATTACGGCGTGAACCTTGCGGAGACGTCATGGCACGACCTGGGCATTCATCCCCAAAAGAGAGAATAAAAGAGAGGCTGCTGCCAAAGACGCTGTGGCTCGCGAATGCCGAGAGCAGAGCTAAGAATCCACTGGTCAGAGAGTCGGCCGACAGACGAAGTAATGTAGCTTCGCTCATCTAAGTTTTGTTAGTCGCTGTTTTACGCACCGTACAAGGAGAGGAAATATGAAAGCAATTGTTGTCCACCAGTATGGCGGTCCTGGAGTGCTAAAGTTCGAGGAGTACCCTGACCCGGTTCTGGGTCCGGGCGAGGTGCTAGTGCGGGTCGCCGCCACGAGCGTGAATCCGCTCGACTACAAACGACGTGCCGGGTTGACGAAAGACTACTATCCCATCAAATTTCCGGGACTGATCGGAGTCGACCTTGCAGGGACAGTGATCAAGATTGGGCCGGGAGTGGAAGGCTTCTCCATCGGTGACCAAGTGTTCGCTATGGCGGACAATACTTACGCCGAACTTTGCGTCGTGAATGCAGCGATCCTGGCGAAGATCCCCAAGGGACTCGATTTGATCCAGGCGGCGGCGCTACCGCTGGTGACGACGACTGGCAACCAGCTCCTTTTGGCTACGGGAATCAAAGCGGGCCAGACGGTCATGGTCGTAGGCGCTGTAGGAAATGTCGGGCGTTCGGCGGTATTCACGGCGAAGGAACGCGGGGCGACTGTGATCGCGGGGGTTTTGAAGAGGCAGATGGATGAGGCGAAGACTGTGGGCGCGGATCAGGTGGTCGCAACCGACGACGACACCGCGGTTGCGAATCTTCCTCCGCTCGATGCGGTTGCGGATGCGGTGGGCGGAAGAACCGCCGAGAAGCTGATCGCCAAGGTCAAGGCGGGAGGAGTGTTTGCTTCGGTTGTCGGGGCGCCACAGAACGCCGCGCAATACCCATCGGTAAAGGCCGTGTTCGTCTTCTCGAAATTCGACAGGAAAACGCTCGAGTTCATGGCCGAAGCGGTGCGAGATGGCAAGCTAGTAATCCCTATTAGCAAGAAACTGCCACTCAGCCAAGCGGCCCAGGCTCAGGCAGCGGCAGAAAAAGGTGGTATCGGGAAGATCTTGCTGGTGCCTTGAACTCTTTGCTGGACATGCCCTGCCCGGTTTAGGATAGCCAGCATCCTGAGTTATCGACAACAGGACGCACCGCATGAATCTGCCTGACGCGCCTTTCCCAGCGCATGAAGCCATCCGCTCCCCGCGCCCTTCAGACTGATCCCATGAGAACGGTTGGGTATTTCATTGCCGACCGTTTGCGAAAGTGGCTCGGCGCCGGGCATCACATCTTATCGGAAAGGCTGAGAACGATTTTCCCCGGTTGGTGTGGCGCGCCAGCCAACATTTCATGTGCCTTTCGCACCTGCTCCAACGGAAGCACGGTGCCCACGTGCGGTGTCAGCTTGCCGTGGTTGAACATATCAGCGAGCTTGTCCAGCCGCTCGGTGGTCACCTCAACAAGGAAGAAGACGGCCCGAGCGTTCGTCAATCGGCTGGGATCCAGCCGAGGTTCAGAAACCACTGACACCAGAATGCCGCCCGTCTTGATGATCTTGAAAGAACGCTCCCGGGTTTCCCCGCCGACCATGTCGAGAACAATGTCAACCATGGGTACGACGGCTTCAAAGCGGGTTTGTTTATAGTCAATGACCGCTTCCGCGCCAAGGCTCTGCACGCGTGGCGCGTCATCGACGGAAGCCGTGGCATAAACGTGCAGACCGGCTTGGCTGGCGAGTTGGACGGCGTAGGCGCCGACATTACCGCCTGCCCCCAGGATCAGGACGCTCTGGCCGAAGCTCGCTTTCGCGTAGTCAAATAGCATTTGCCAGGCCGTCACGGCAACCACTGGCGCCGAGGCCGCCTCTCTGAAGCTCAGTAACGCGGGTTTCCGCGCAATCATGTTTGCGGAGGCCAACGCCAACTCCGCATACGCTCCGATGAACTGCGGGTTGGTGACGCCGTAGATCTCGTCGCCAGGCCGGAATTGGGCTACGCCGGGCCCAACAGCTTCAACCACGCCGGATAAATCCGATCCCAGGATGAGGGGTAAGGGCGCGTTCACTGCACTCTTGTTTTCACGGATCAGGGCATCCCACGGCCCGACTCCCGCACTGGCCACACACACGGAAACCTGGTCCACACCCGGAGTGGGGCGAGGGAGATCGTCAACGACGATCACGGCGGGCGGTCCAAAACGATGAATTCTGGCTGCTTTCATTGCCGACCTCGCAATTCCTTCAGCATGCGCCATACGGCGTGCCAAAGACCCAGACCTCCGTCCACAATCAGTTCACTTCCAACTGCAAACGTGGATTCGTCAATCGATGTGTTGCATCTCAGTCCTGAAATTTTCTTGGACCCTCGTACCGAAGCCGGAAGAAAACGTGATAAGGCAGAGCATAGTGGATGCTTATCAATCTAGACCAAGGTGCAGTTTCGGGTGTATAGCTCACGCTACCGTACGCCGTCGGTCGGTCGATCCCCGGCTTGGTAGTCTCACCTAATACTTGGAGGGATATCGTCCGGAACTCCTCATCAATGAGCTGGCTTCTTAGGAGATCGCCATACAGCGTTGGGCCGCCTTCGCAAAGCAGTGTACGTATTCGATGTTCCTGCCGCAGAAATTGTGTCGCGGCCACAAGATCAACCTGCGCGCCGGCGCCCATTGAGATTATATTGACGCTCGCCTCGCGCCCAAGCATCCTGAGCTGTGATCGGAGGTTCTTTTCTCCCTCCGTTGTGGTAAATATCCAAGGTTCAACCCGCGGCGAATCGAAAACGCGAAGAGTGACAGCGACGTTTCCAGAACCGGTGAGAACGAAAATCTTCTGTTTGTCGAGACCTAAAGTTTCCTCTCGGTAAACCCGCAGTTGCGCGTCATCGATGCCGTAGTCCTCGCCACTCCCGTCGGGGCCTTGCTCCTCGCGGAGGGTGGCCGCACCGATCAACTGTCCATCGTGATGCGCCCGCAGGAAATCCATCAGCCAACGATCTTCTACGCTCCTCGAAACCTCCCTGCCACCAGCACGGCCCTTCAACTCCCTGAATGAAGCTCTGCCGTCGAGTCCCATCACAAAGTTGGAGCTTATATACGGACGACGGGGGTCGCGAGGCGGCGGGAAGCCAAACGGGCCGTAGCACTCTTTGATATGTGGCGGTAAAGGAAATGTATCTTCACTCGCGTTATAGCAATGTTGAAGACCCATCGCCGTCCCCTGAGGAAGAACGCCGCGACAATTATACTCTGCGGCCGCTGTTCCCAGCCTTCTCCATTCAACACACTGGCGGGCCGCTGCTTGGCAGCCGGACTGTCATCCTTAGTGCGAGGCACGTTTAGGGTCGGGGCTGCCGCAGTTCAACGCTTCTCGTACGGGTGGAAGATGTAGTCCTTTGCCTTCACGGCTGTATGGCACGCATTTCCGCAGTCCGACAGGCTTTTGGGATCGGCCGTGAATCTGTCCGCTGCGGCATCGTAGTTGAACACCGCGTATCCCCATCCGCCGGTTTGCGGAAATCTCCTGCTGTCCTTTTCCATGACGAAAGCCTGGGCAAAGACGTCTGGCACATCCACGACGAATGGGGCCTCCGTGCTCCTCTTCGGCTTCCACTGGAGCTTCACGATCATCGAGCCCTCCGGGAATGGCTGGCCATTGCCGGGAACACCGGCCTTGAACGCCGTGATCATGGCTGGATTGCCGACGATCACCTTGAGCACTTCGTTGGTGGTGCTCGCGGAAGACACAACGGCCCAATCCTCGTATCCCCTGAAGTCAGAGAACGCGATTCCGCCTGGCGACGTCAGCGAATACTTGTCCTTGCCTTGGCCTTGCGCGTAAAGGGTTGCGGCGATGAGGACGGCGAGCACTGCCATACCTATCGCAACGATGGTAAAGCCGGCGATACGTCCCATGGCGGTGCGTGTTTCTACCTCGGGTTCTTTTTGTTCTTGTCCCACGGGTTTCGCAATAAGTGCAGACATGGTGCGTTCTCCTTCACAAAGAAAGTTTTCCAATCCCGATCAACGTGCATCGCGAACGATTGTAATTAAGCGATCTACCCATTGAGTTTCTAATTCACGTTGGTGATCCCCCGGCTCTGCCGAGGAAGGCAGTAGAAAGTTTGACAGCACCGGGACTTGAGGTCGGGGACGAGACCCCTCACCCGCCCGTCAGCCGACGGTCGACCTCTCCCCTCGGAGAGGTTGTCGATTTTCCTAGCATCGAAGGGGGCTTCTCCCGACGCCACGTGCCCCCCTTTGCCACACCCTCAAGAATCAGATGTCTTTGATTCCTGCGCCCACAACAGGCAATTCCTCGACCAAAGGTTGCTGGGTGTACAAGAGGAAAAGGCCCGCAGATGGCTAGAAAACTCAAAAAGATTGGAGCGCGAGCAGACGGCAACTAACCAGCTGACTGTATTAAGTGTCCAAGTGCCGACACGTGTTGGTACACAGACCATGTTAATTGGACTTCACTTTAATCATGCGTGCTTTGCTTGGCGTTGCACCCTTGCAGCGGTCCAGCAATGCTGAATGGCCGCCCGCCCGGCCTGGCATAAATGTATCCAGAAGCGCCACGATATCCGCTGCGCTCAACGGTCCCTCAAGATAATCCAACGCACCCGACCGCATAGCTTCCAGATAGCAGCCCTTCTCGTAAGACCTCGCCAGCACCAATACCCGCAGTTCCACGTCAACTTCCATGGCCTCCGCGAGCACCTTCTGACCTTCGAACCCACCGCGGCCCTGGTCCACCATGATCAAGTCAAACGGCTCGCAGCCAATGCGTCGCACTCCCTCAGCGAACGACGAGCTCACCCGAACCATGCACCCCAGCTTTTGAAGGATGGCGTGGTAGTAGGCGAGCTCTCGAACATCTTCGTTCACCAGAAGGACTCTGGCCTGCTTTCCAAGCGGTTGCCCTGCCCTTCTTTCGACCTGGGATAATCGTGCCATTACGAGCCTCGGTGGAAATCCTTTCTGGAAACGGCAGCCTATCAAGTTTGAGGCGAGTAAGGATAAGTTACTGCGGCGATTCCATCATACCGGGTGAGCAGGTCCTGGCGATGTTCCACCACCATGATGCTCACGCCATGAAGGTAGGCAATCTTAATGATCTCATTGACAATGCTCTCTGCCGGGAGGAGTTTCGCGCCACCAAACGGGCAACCCGTTTCTTCCAACGACAGGTAGTGGTGGGAGGTGCAGACGTAACCTTTTTGCTGAAGCTTTTCTCCGACGACGAGCTTTCGGGCCAGGAACGAGTTGAAAGCTTCGATTACATCGGCGAGGCCAAAAACCAGTTGGTCTCCCGGTTTGTACTTGGCCAACTCTGCAATCGCCGTTGCTTCACGCGCGGCTTTGTTGTCTGCCAGCGCGCTTTCGATAAGTTCTTTACGATCGCGGAGGTCGGTGGCCGGCGAGCCATGGATGCGACTGATGAGGTTCGCCCTGACCGTTTCATGTAAAAACTCTTCCAGCGATGACAGCACCTGCTTCTCTCCCATCAGGATCAAGCCGGTGCAGGAACGTTCATGGAAAAGATGATAAGCCCTGATTGCCGTGGCCTTGAGATGCCATTCCAGATGGCTTAGGTGACGCTGTTCGTTTCGCTTAAAGGGCGGCTCGGCCGATTTGCCAGGTACAGAGGTGCTGATCCGGTCAGACTCCAGATCGCCCAGATGATAGACCAGCAGACGGCTTTCTCCGCTGGAAACCTCGATGAATAATACCGTTTCATTTTCTTCCAGAACAGCTTCCAGGGGAGCAACGTGGGGATCGCCCCCGATAACCATGGCGTCGATGGTCCACGCCCGCATCCTGAAGACTCGATTCAGTTGCTCGCCGCACTTGAAGATGATAAGCGACCGCGGGCCCGCGGGAACGAAATACTGTTCGAGCAGCACCTCGAGCTCCTTTAGATCATCGTTCAGAATCTCCTTCTGCCCTTTCGGAAGCGCCTCGATAAAGTCCTTCTGCTCTTCGAGAGCGCGCGTCTTGAGCGAGTGGAAGAGTCGGACCGGCGCCTTCCCTTGCGGAGCAGTATCTTCGGGCTCCATCCGCAGATAGAGACTCGTGACCGGGCTGCTGTACTCGAATTCCACCAGACCCCTGATCTCCGCCGCCGCCGCCCGCTCCGGCCTGGCCAGCGCGTCGATCAGGGACTTGGGCCGAAGCAGATAGTTCTTCTGCGTTTTCCTACTCAAGTGGTGCACCGCCGCGATTTGCTCGGCGCGCTCTTGGCGAGAATATGCTTTGATACGTTCCCATACACTCAGGGCGTGCAGTCTGATGCGACTGACTGACAATAGTGAAGGTTGCCGTTTTTTGATGAATGTCATAAACTGAGGCCTACACGTGCCATAAAGAGGAACCAAAGGGACAAGAAGTTAAATTCGGCGGCTTCTTTGCGGACATTTTGTCATCACATAGGTATGGGCTTCGGTGTCCAGCTCGTGATGCAGGTTGTTCCTAATCATTCCCCTCGTCGACCGCGTGAAGTAAATCACACCGGGTAGAGCATGACGCCGGTTTAACATGGAAGTACAACCCGCACAACCCGCCGAGGAGATCCAGCGCCTCCAGCGCTGCATCAACGATCTCGTCAGCGTCATTACGCTTCCTGCCACCTGGACGGGCGGTGAACCATCCCAGATTGTTGGTACCTCGCTCGACGTCCTCCTGGATATTCTCCCCCTGGATCTAGTTTACGTCCGCTTGAAGGGCCCCGACGGCGAGCCGCCCATTGAGATCGTCCGAGTCGCAAGACAGCGAGAACCGATTCCCCGGCCGCACGATATCGGCGAAGTGTTCAATCCCTGGTGGGGGGCTGACCCGCAGATCTGGCCTCCGCGGGTGCGGAATCCTCTTGGAGAGGGCGACCTTTCGATTGTTCCCTTGCGACTGGGGTTGCAAGGTGAAATCGGCGTGGTCGTAGCAGCGTCGCCGCGAGCCGATTTCCCGAGGCAGACCGAGAGACTGGTGCTGAGTGTGGCGGCGAGCCAGGCTGCAGTCGGGTTGCAAGAAGCGCGACTCTTGCGCGAGCAGAAACGGGTGGCAACGGAACTCGATCAAAAGGTTGCGCAACGGACCCAGGAACTTTCCGCGGCGAACGAGGGGTTGAGAAACGAGATTATCGAACGCGAACGAGCGGAAGCTGCCCGCCGCCACAGTGAAGAGCAGTTTCTCAGCGTCGTGGACACCGCAAACGACGCGGTGGTCACCATCGACGAAAGCGGTCATATCCTCTACCTTAACCCGGCGATGACCAGAATCTTCGGTTACTCCGCTGCCGAGTTGATGGGGCAGTCTCTGAAGATTCTGATGCCGGAATATTTGCGCGAACTGCACCAAGCCGGCTTCCAGCGTTATCTAAAAACCGGGCAGCGGCACCTGAACTGGCAGGGAGTGGAATTAACCGCGCTACGTAAGAGTGGCGAGGAATTTCCCGTGGAGATCTCCTTTGGTGAGGTCGCGAACAACAGCCGGCACTTATTTACCGGCTTCATCCGCGACATCACCGAGCGGAAAGAAGCGGAGGAGCTGCGTAAGGCGCGGGCCACGCAGTCCGCCATTCGCGCCGATATCAGCAATGCGTTGACAGGTGAAGGGGATCTTCGCGTCGTCCTCCAGCAATGCGCAGAGGCCCTGGTTCAGCACCTTGAAGTGGCTTTGGCCCGGATCTGGACAGTTACTGAAGATGCGAAGATGCTTGAGATGCAGGCCAGCGCCGGCATGTACACCCACATTGATGGCCCCCATAGCCGCATCCCCGTGGGCGAGCTGAAGATCGGTTTGATTGCAGAGGAAAAAAGACCTTATCTCACCAACGACGTCATCGACGATCCCCGAATCAACGACAAGACGTGGGTCAAGAAGGAAGGCATGGTGGCTTTTGCGGGCTATCCCCTGGTGGTTGATAGCCGGGCGGTTGGGGTCATGGCAGTTTTCTCCCGGACGCCGCTCGACTCTGCCTTTCTCGACACTCTCGCCGCGGTGACGGACTCCCTATCCCAGGGAATTGAAAGGAAGCGGACGGGAGAATCGCTGCGGAGGAGCGAAGAGCGATTTCGTTTGCTCGTGGAAGGCGTGCAGGACTATGCCATCTTCATGCTCGACCCGGAAGGGCGCGTGGTTACTTGGAATGAGGGGGCGGAACGCATCAAGGGTTACCGCGCCGAAGAGATTCTGGGCCAGCAATTCTCGCGGTTCTATGAACAGGGAGACATCGAGCTGGGCAAGCCCTGGCAAGAGCTGAAAGAGGCTGAAGCTAAGGGACGCTCCACTGTTGAAGGCTCGCGGGTCCGCAAGGATGGGTCGCGATACTGGGCGGAAGTCATGACTACGGCCATACGCCAAAGGGAAGGAAGACTCATTGGCTTCGCAAAGATCATTCGCGACCTGACCGAACGGAAGCGCTTCGAACGGGACCTTCAGCATGAACGCGACCGGCTGCGCTTGTTGTTGGATTTAAATAACCGAATCGCCTCTAACTTGGATCTCCACCAGCTCTTTCAAGCCCTTCTGGCAGAGCTCAAGCAGATTATGGAGTGTGAGTTCGTGGCGCTGGCGCTTCCGGAGAGCAAGGGAGAGCAACTGCGCGTTGATGTACTCGAGTGCTTTGAGCCAAAGGGCTCAATACGGGAAGGAATGCTAATTCCCGTTCAGGGGTCACCGGCCGGGCAGGCCTTCCATACTGGGAAGGCGGTGGTTATTAGCGGCGCAGGACGGCGCGTCAATGAGCCTGATTTGTATGCAGGGGCAAAAGGTGAGTCGTACGAACGGACGGTGTCCGGTGAGGGGCTGAAAACCAGTTGCTACCTTCCTCTCACCCAACGTGATCATGCACTAGGCACCCTTCATTTGGCTTGGCGGGGAGACCGCCCTGTGGCCCAGGAAGATATCGATTTCCTCAGACAGATCGCGAGTCAAATCTCTATCGCCGTTGACAACGCCTTGAATTACCGGCAAGTGACCAAATCACAGGGGCGCTTAGCCGCGGAGAAACAGTACCTCGAGGAAGAGATCCGAAGAGAGTACAACCCCGACGAAATCGTCGGAGACAGTCCCAGCCTGCTGAAGCTTTTGCAACTGGTGGAGCAGGTCGCGCCCACTGATTCGAACGTCTTGATCAGCGGGGAGACCGGTACAGGCAAAGAACTAATTGCACGGGCCGTCCACAGCCGCAGTACGCGCAAAGATCGACCCCTGGTAAAGGTCAACTGCGGTGCGATTCCCGCTGGCCTGGTGGAAAGCGAACTTTTCGGGCACCTCAAAGGCGCCTTTACGGGCGCGACGAGTGACCGCACCGGCCGATTTGAACTGGCGGATGGGGGAACGCTTTTCCTTGACGAAGTGGGCGAGCTGCCTTTGGACACGCAGGTGAAACTGCTGCGGGTTCTTCAGGAGCAGGAATTCGAACCGGTCGGCAGCAGTCGCACGGTTCATGTGGATGTGCGCATCATCGCGGCCAGCAATCGCGACCTGACCGAGACGGTGCGGACGGGCTTGTTCCGCTCGGATTTGTTCTACCGGCTCAATGTCTTACCACTTCACGTACCGGCGCTGCGTGAGCGCCAATCGGATATCCCGCAAATTCTGATGTTCTTTCTATTTCACTACGCGAAGAAGATGGGAAAAAGGATCGAAGCAATTTCACCGGAGACCATGGAACGATTTGTGAACTACCCCTGGCCGGGAAATATTCGCGAACTCAGAAATGTTATTGAACGGGGAGTGGTGCTGGCCCCGGGTTCGGCAACAACGTTGGGGCTCGACCTCCTTCCTCCCGAGATTTCCAACCTCGATTCGGTACCCGGCGCCGTTCCTGTTCGCGGGCGGAACGTGGACGACGGAGGTCAATCGCCCCGGCGGGAAGGGCCATCCGCAGATGCTCATTCGCTTGAAGAGGTCGAACGGCAACATATTCTAAGGGTGCTGGAACAGGCCGCATGGAAAATTAGCGGTCCAAAAGGCGCGGCTGAGATTCTGAAGATTCATCCCAATACGCTGCGGGACCGCATCAGAAAGCTGGGACTTTCCCGGCCGGGTCACGGAACCCCGTGAGCGATTACGGACAGCCGTGCGATGCTCACGGAATAGCCGACCAAGCCTAATTCCTACCTTGCTACGAAAACTAAATATCTTTAATGTTTTCAGTATGTTGTGGCACCAGTGGAAGCCGCGAGACACCTTGGCTTTTGACTTGCACTATGGAGAGCGTGCCGAGGGCGTGCAACTGATGATAAGGATATCTATTACCGAGTCGGCAGGTAGCGCCGAGACCGTACTGATAGAAGGTAAGGTCGTCGGCGACGCGGTCGATGAGCTGAATTCGTATTGTGACCAGGCTCTTGCCGAAGGTCGGCGCCTCAGCCTGGATGTGGCGGGTGTCTCATTTATAGACCGCAAAGGGGTAGCTCTCTTCCATCGCCTCGCCGCCCACCAGGTAAGCGTTGCAAATTGTTCGGCGTTCGTTGCCGAACAACTCAAGGTACGCGATCCCGGATAGCAAGTTACCATTGCAATCCCCGATGCGTCGCAAACCACCCACGGGGCAGAGAAAGCGCAAATTGATCGAAACGCTGGGCCACAAGGCCGGGCACCCGCTCGCCTTGGAAGCGTTGGAGTCTTACAGACTCTGGGAGCGGCCGACGACGCGGAGGTGTGTCATGAGACAAACAGAACGTATGGAGTGTTCAGAATTTCCCCCGCCATGCCTGCCATCGGACAAAATGGTGTTTGGAAACGAGATCATTGGTTCGAGCCAATCCTTCAAGTTGGTTCTTCAGCAGGTCGAGACGGTAGCGCCGACGCCTTACGCGGTTTTAATTCAGGGTGAGACGGGAACGGGAAAGGAGGTCATAGCTCAGGCCATACACAATCGCAGCCCGCGCCGGAGTGGCCCTTTCATAAAAGTGAATTGCGCGGCGATTCCTGCTGGCCTACTGGAAAGCGAGCTTTTTGGTCATGACCGGGGCGCTTTCACGGGAGCTTTTGCGACTCGAATGGGGCGCTTCCAACTTGCCGATAAAGGCACGCTGTTTCTGGATGAAATCGGTGAGTTGCCCCTGGAGGTGCAACCAAAGCTGTTGCGTGTTCTCCAGGACCAGATGCTGGAGAGACTCGGAAGCACACGCACCGTCCGCACCGATGTCCGGATTATTGCGGCTACGAACCAGAACCTGGCACGAATGGTGGGCGAGCGAAGGTTTCGACCTGACCTTTACTACCGGCTCAACGTGTTTCCCATCGATCTTCCCCCTCTCCGCAGCAGGTCCGATGATATCCCCGCGTTGGTCGAATATTTTGTGCAAAGGCTCTCACGCGAAATGGGAAGGCCAGCGGGGAGCATCCCCGCTGAGGTAATGCAGGTCTTGCAGCTTCATGACTGGCCGGGAAATATTCGCGAACTCGAGAATTTCATTAAGCGCGCCGTCATCACGTCTTCCGGCACCGTCCTCCGCCCGCTTTTCGGCGAACTGAAGCGCCTGCCGAGCCATGCCTCGCCGTCGGCCATGCGAACTCTCGCGGAGGCCCAGAAAGACCACATTGTGGAGGTCCTCCGTGACACGCGGTGGGTACTGGGGGGAGACCATGGGGCCGCTGCGCGGCTGGGAATGCCGCGGACCACCCTGGTCTACAGAATGCGCAAGCTCGGTATTGTTCGCGAACAAGGAGCCAAGCCTCTTCGCGACCGTCCCACCGAGCCCCCGGCTTCGCCCGCCGAGCTGATTCGTGACGGGCAGGAGTCCTCGTTGGGAAGGACCGGAGGGTCAATCGAAGCGGAATTTTCAAACGTGGGAACAGCTTAGAGCGCAGTAGGCGATGCACAGTCCGCGGGAGAGGGACAATGCCGAAAACATGGCTGGTCACCGGCGCGACCCGCGGGTTGGATGTTGAGATCGCAAAGGCTGCGATGCGGACGCGAGACTCGGTCGCCGCAACCGGCTGCATGCGGGCCGCTGTCAATAACAGTCTCGGGCAGATTTTGAGAGATGCGTAAAGGAATCCCCTGACTATTGCCCGCGCTGTCGAGGGTGTGGACTACCTTCGATGAAAGTCGAACTACGGTTACTCAGCTTGGGCTTTCATCACCGGGAAGGCTTCGTCCAACGCGGTCAACGGAGCTCGGATACCCAAGGAAAGAGAGGATTGGCTCTGTGAAACCTTTGTTATCGAGTGGTATCGCGCGTGCACTGAGCTCGTTGCGGCTGCCGCGCCTAAGTGGGACTGGCGCTCAGGGCCTTGACTTCACGTTTGGTTAGAAACTTCGCGGAAGGAAATTAGCGGCCACTCTACTGGATCACAACGAAGACGAAATGATGACACTACTCAGGAGGAAGCCATGCGCGCCAACGAAGCACGCCGTAACGACGCGACCAGTGACCCGACCGGCGCGAGAGTCGACTTGAAGCTTGAGGTGGTCGTTATCCCCGTCTCAGATGCCGTCCGCGCGAAGGAGTTCTACACGAGACTCGGGTGGCGGCTCGACGCCGACTTAGCAGCCGGTGAGGACTTCCGGGTGATTCAGTTCACGCCACCTGGCTCCGGGTGTTCGGTCATCTTCGGCAAGAACGTCTCCCCCGCGGCGCCGGGCTCCGCCCAGGGCTTGTACCTGATCGTCTCCAGCCTCGAGGCTGCCCGCGAAGAACTGCTCGGCCGCGGCGTCAAGATCAGCGAAGTCTTCCACGACGCCGGCGCCGTGGACGCGGGCACGGACCAGCCCTATCTGTTTGGCCGGATCCGGGTCAGCGGTTCGGATCCCGAGCATCGCAGCTATCGCTCGTTCGCTTCTTTCAATGATCCCGACGGCAACGGCTGGCTGCTGCAGGAGATCACGACGCGCCTTCCCGGGCGTGTCGCCAGCGACACGACGTTCGCGTCGGCTGGCGACCTGTCGCAGGCGCTGCGGCGCGCCGAGGCCGCCCACGGCGACCAGGAGATACGCATCGGCAGAGCAGACCCGAACTGGCCTGACTGGTACGCCGACTACATGGCGCGCGAGCAGGCCGGCGAAGAACTGCCGCGATGAACGCCTACGACGTGATCGTCGCCGGCCGCGACGCGCGGCGAACACCACATCGGTGCGCCGGCCGAAAGTGGCTCGGACCTTTCTTGAAGGAGTTGCCTCGTGTCACAGCATTTTGATGCAATCATCATTGGAACCGGCCAGGCAGGCCCGTCTTTGGCGGCGCGATTTTCGGCCGCGGGTATGGCCGTCGCCATTATTGAACGTCACAAGTTTGGCGGCACATGCGTAAATACGGGATGCTTCCCGACAAAGACGATGGTGGCCAGCGCGTATGCGGCCCATGTTGCCCGCCGCGGCGCCCAATTTGGATTTGATGTCAAAGGCGATGTGCGCGTCGATTTCAAACGTGTTAAAGCACGCAGGGATGAAATTTCCCGACGGTCGAGCCGGGGAGTCGAGGAATGGTTGCGAGGACTTAAGAATTGCACAGTCATCCAGGGCCATGCCCGCTTTCAGTCGTCGAACACCGTCGTGGTTAACGATGAAGTTCTCCAAGCGGACAAGATCTATATCAATGTTGGCGGGCGGGCCTCTATTCCCGACGTGCCGGGGATTCATGATGTCCCATTTCTCACCAACTCATCGATGATGGACATCGATTTCTTGCCCGAGCATTTCATCACCGTCGGCGGGAGTTATGTTGGGCTGGAGTTCGCTCAGATCTATCGGCGTTTCGGGAGCGAAGTCACGATTGTGGAAATGGGACCGCGCCTGATTGGACGGGAGGACGAAGACGTTTCCCAAGCCGTGCGCGAAATCCTGGAGGCTGAGGGCATACACGTCCGGCTGAATGCGAAATGTATCTCACTGGCAAAACGCGATGGTGGTGTCGCCGTGGGCCTCACATGCGAAGAAGGTCCGCCGGAGGTCATCGGTACGCATGTTCTTCTGGCCGTGGGACGTACTCCCAACACGAACGACTTGGGTCTAGACCGGGCCGGGGTTGTGACTAACCAACGCGGCTATATCACCGTTGACGACCAACTGCAAACCAACGTGCCCGGCATCTGGGCACTGGGGGACTGCAACGGCCGCGGCGCCTTCACGCATACTTCCTATAACGACTATGAGATCGTTGCGGACAATCTCTTTAACTCTGACCATCGCCGGGTTTCCGACCGGATCCAGGCCTACGCGCTATATATTGATCCGCCGCTAGGGCGATGCGGTATGACGGACGCCGAAATACGAAAGTCTCGGCGCGCTGCACTCGCTACGAAATATCCGATGAGCCAGGTGAGCCGGGCCGTTGAGAAAGGTGAAACACAAGGCTTTATCAAAATCTCTGTTGATGCGGAAACAAAACAAATTCTGGGTGCTGCAATTCTTGGGACCGCAGGCGATGAAGTAGTTCACGTCTTGCTGGACGTCATGTATGCGAAGGCCCCGTACACGGTGGTACAACGCGCCATGCACATCCATCCGACGGTGGCGGAATATCTTCCCACCGTCTTGTCTCAACTGAAACCTTTTGCCTAGGAGGCAGTTTGTGTATGCCTACACCCCGGGTGGTGATCGTCGGCGGTGGATTCGGCGGCCTGTTCGCGACTCGTGCGCTGGCCGGCGCAGCACTGAATGTGGTCCTTATCGACAAACGGAACTACCATCTATTTCGTCCCATGCTCTATCAGGTGGCTACAGGCCTGCTTTCGGCAGACGAAATTGCCGCTCCCCTGCGGTCGATTGTGAGTCGGCAGCGAAATGTGGAGGTGCCGCAGAATGAAGTGACCGCCATAGGCCCGGCAGCTGATTCACCTCGAGCAACATCAACTGCCTCACGATTTCCTGATCCTGGCTACAGGCATTCAACCCAATTACTTCGGACGTGACGATTGGCGATGCATTGCGCCGGGACTGGAATCGCTGGACGACGCGGACCTGATTCGCAAACCTATCCGCTTGAACAAGCTGGTGAGGCTTACGAACGCATCATGAGCGGCGAGGCGCAGTTCCGCGTGGTTCTGGGGATGTGAGTTGGTCCAGCGCGCAAACCGCTCAAGAACTGGCCGTTAGAATCACCGATTTGCCCGAGTTCTACGATATGGCTAAGCGGGACTAAATGATGCGTCTTTTCAGCTCGTCGTGTTCGACCCGATGCTTACGGATCTTGCGACTAGCATTGGTGGTCTCTACGATGCTCGCATCGTTTCAATTGCTAGCCCAAGCCCAGGGAAAGGAACGTTTCATGGAACACCCAACTTTTTATCGCACGACTCAGATCGACGGTCTCTCCATCTTTTACCGGGAGGCCGGGCCGAAAGAGGCGCCGACACTTCTGCTGCTACACGGACTTCCCTCTTCCTCGCGGATGTTCGAACCTCTCTTTGCCCGGCTTTCGAATCGTTATCACCTTGTCGCCCCAGATTACCCGGGGTTCGGACACAGCGACTGGCCAGACCCGAAAACATTCGCGTACACGTTCGACCACATCGCCGAGATCATGAATCACTTCGCCGAAACGCTCGGGCTCTCGCGCTACACGCTTTACATGCAAGATTATGGCGGCCCCGTGGGTTTTCGAATGGTTTTGGCCCATCCGGACCAGATCGACGCTCTCATTGTCCAAGACGCGGTGGCGCACAACGAAGGCCTGGGGGCGAATTGGAAGGCGCGACGAGCCTTTTGGACGGATCGCGCTGCCAACGAAAGTACACTACGTACCAACCTCCTGTCGCTCGCGGCGACGCGAACGCGCCATGTCGGTAGCGATCCCGATGTTGAACGCTATGACCCGGATCTCTGGAGCGATGAATTCAACTTTCTTAACCAACCCGGTCAGGCCGAGATTCAAAGCGATCTCTTCTATGATTACCGGACAAACGTCGACTCCTACCCCAAGTGGCAAGCCTGGATGCGCGAGAAACAGCCCCGACTTCTGGTGATCTGGGGTAAGTACGAACTCTCGTTCGACCCCTCCGAGCCGGAGGCCTACCGCCGTGACGTGCCAAAGGCGGAAGTACACATCGTCGATGGCGGGCATTTTGCGCTTGACACCGCAGCCGATCAGATTGCCCAGTTCGTCCGGGAGTTCATGAAGTAGACGCGGGAATCACACCCGCCGCCTACTTCGGAAAGAAGTTAGAAATGGAAAATGTGCAGAAGACCGCCATCGTTACGGGCGCCTCACAGGGGATCGGCGCGGGGGCCGTGCAGGCGTTTTTGCAACGTGGTTATCGCGTCGTTGCAAACTCGCGAAACATTACCAGAGCCAATCCGTTCCCGGCGTCTGCGGATCTTGCTCTGGTCGACGGAGATATCGGTGACCCGGACACGGCCGCGAAAATTGTGGATACCGCCGTCGCCCAATTCGGCTGGATCGACGCGCTCGTCAACAACGCCGGCATCTATATCTCGAAGCCGTTCACGGATTACACGGTGGGCGATCTGCGCTCTCTCGTTTTGGTCAACATCGATGGTTTTGTTTTCATCACCCAGGCGGTGATCAAGCGGATGTTGGCTCAGCAGGCCGGCGGCAGCATCGTCAATATTACGGCGGCGCAGGTGGATCACCCGATCGCCGGAATAGACTCGGCGGTTTCAATGATCACGAAAGGCGGCATTCAGGCCGGAACGCGGAGCCTGGCGTTGGAATATGCGAAGCAGGGGATACGCGTGAACGCCGTCGCGCCGGGCGTGGTGGATACGAATTTACAAAAGGATGCTCCGAAGGATCTTCTCAAGACGCGGCAACCGATGGGGCGGATTTCTGAGGTGAAAGACATCGTGGACGCCATCCTTTATCTCACGGACGCCGATCAAGTGACCGGCGAGGTGCTGCACGTGGACGGCGGTGCGCACGTTGGCAAATGGTAACTCGCGAAAGCTCTGGGCCGGTCAGAGCCAATCACGGATTGAGGAAAGTTGACTTCGATCTGATGCCCCTGCCTCTGAACATTGTGACGGGCGTGGGCAAGATCGCAAATGCCCGTCGATCGGATTCGACCGATTGACGGTGGTCTGCTTGGTCGTATTTGTCGCGGCGATATTGTTTGTGCTCTGCGCCGCAGTAATTCTGGTCAATGAGGGAATACGAAATAGGCGCGGACTTTCAGCCGGATGTCGACGTCAGGTTGCGAGCTTCTTGACTACAGCGCGAAAGGAATGGAAAATCACCATCCCTAATCAGCTTGATTCCCTGATCTCCAAGGAAGGCAAGTTGTGACTTGCAGAAATACTTTCACGATCTGAACGCATGGAATGCGCTGCCCACCGAGGCCCAGGAACGAATCATCGGCCGCACCAAGCTTTCGAACGTTGAACTGGACGATGCCATCAAGCCCACTTCCGCGCACAACGCCCTCACCACGATTGTTGAGGACGGAAAAGAGATCAAAATTCTGCGCGACAACATGCCCTTCAGCCGGCCCGGTCACGGTGAGTTTGGCACGTATTTTATTGGCTACAGCCGCTCCCCCCGCATCATCGAGCAGATGCTTGAGAACATGTTTATTGGCCGGCCATCCGGCAACTACGACCGCCTGCTCGACTTCAGCCGCGCCGTGACCGGAAACCTGTTCTTTGTGCCGACGACGGCATTTCTCGAGGGCGTAACCGCAGAACCACCTGGCGATGCGGCGCCTTCCACCGTACCGGCGCCCGTGGAAGCGCCTCCCTCCCGCCCTTCGGCGAAGGATGGTTCGCTCGGCATTGGATCCCTCAAAGGAGACCTTCCCCATGAATAATTTGCACCGCGAGCTTGCCCCCATTTCCGATGGCGCATGGGCGCAGATCGAAGAGGAAACCTCGCGCACGCTCAAGCGTTATCTCGCCGGACGGCGCGTGGTGGACGTGAAGGGTCCGACGGGCACCGGCCTGTCCGCCGTCGGCACGGGCCATCTGCAGACGATCGCAGCTCAGAAAGAGAGCATTATGGCCCGGCAGCGCGAGGTGAAAGCCCTGGTCGAACTGCGTGTTCCGTTCGAGCTGGACCGCCAGGCTATCGACGACGTGGAGCGCGGCGCCAACGACTCTGACTGGCAACCAGCCAAGGATGCCGCGCGTCAGATTGCGTTTGCCGAGGATGGCGCGGTGTTCGAGGGCTATGCCGCCGCCGGGATCGCGGGCATCCGCCAGGGCACCAGCAATCCCGCGATGACGCTGCCGGCCGACGTGCGCGAATATCCGCAAGCCATAGCGCAAGGTTTGAGCCAGTTGCGGCTGGTCGGCGTCAACGGCCCGTACGCGGTGCTGCTCGGCGCCGACGCCTACACCGCGCTCGCCGAAACCAGCGACCATGGATACCCTGTGCTGGAACACGTCAAGCGTCTCGTGGACGATAATAGAATCATCTGGGCACCTGCCATCACCGGCGCTTTTGTGTTGACCACTCGCGGTGGCGACTTTGAACTGCATATCGGCCAGGACGTCTCCATCGGCTACTCCAACCACACCGATGCCGTGGTCCGCCTGTATTTACAAGAGACGTTTACCTTCCTGCTGCTCACCACGGAAGCCGCGGTAGCGCTCGCTCCTCCGCGCTGAGCGGGCAGGGCGTTGGCTTTCCATGGGTCCGCACCATCTCAAAGTTGCCAACCTCAGCTAACCGCGCTGTCATCCTGAGGCCACACTCCAGGCCAAAGGACCCCTTGCATTGAACGTAGGAAGCGAAGCCGCGCCTCGCCGGGCACTGCGCCGCATCGCGGCAGGTGGCTGACACACGCGAGCGACGAGAACTCCTGGACAAGCTCTTCCTTGATGAACAGTTGATGGGTGCCCAGACCCTAAGGGCGAACAGGATGCAGGACGCTACCCTTCGCGCCCAGCCGATTGATCTCGCGAATCTGCGGACCGTTTTACTTCCGGGGGAGCTCGTCCTGGAGTATGTTTTGGCTGATCCGAAGTCGTTCTGCTTGGCCGTTGACCAAAGGCAAGCAGTCATCATCGCGCTGCCGGCCGGTGGAGCGGAGATTTCGGAGGCAACTGCTCGTTATCTGAGTCAGATCGAAGCAGACAAGCATGACGATGACGGCGCGAGGAAATTGTTCGACCTGTTGCTCAGCCCCGTCTTGCAATTGAAGCAGAGCACCCGACTTACAATCGTACCGGACGCAACGTTATGGCGCCTACCGATGGAGACTTTGCGTGGCCGAGACGGTCGCTATGTTCTCCAGTCTCACACGGTCAGCTATGTACCTTCCAGCACGGTACTCTATTACCTCAGAACGCTTCGGCGCCCGGTTCAGCCGCAAATGGCACTCCTTGGCATCGGTGCTGTTCCCTATGATCTTGAACCCGAAGACACCGCTGCCGGCCAAAGGATAATGCGCGCTGTTTCGCGAGGCATCTACGATCTTTCGGGAGCTCATATCTATCGTTTACCAGGGTCGGGCGGGGAGGTTATCCAGGCCGAGAAATCCTTGAAGCACGTAAACCGCAGCGTATTACTGTTTGGTGCCGACGCAACCGAAGCGAAATTCAAATCCGAGCCCCTGGCCAATTTCAAAATCCTCCACTTTGCGGTCCATGGGCTGCCCGACCCAGAGTTCCCGGACAGGGCAGCGCTCGTTCTGGGGCGAGATGCCACGTCGAATGATGATGGCCTGCTTCAACTGCGAGAGATTGTTCAGCTTTCCTTATCCGCGGACCTGGTAACGCTCTCAGCTTGCGACACTGCTACGGGGAAGATCGAAGGCGAAGAGGGCAGCGACGGACTCGCGGAAGCATTTTTGCTCGCGGGCGCCAAGAGTGTGGTCGGGGCGCTATGGGATGTGGACGATTCTGCCACGGAGGCCCTGATGAAGGATTTCTACAGGCACTTGGCTGAAGGAGAAGACAAATCAACCGCACTCCGGCAAGCGAAATTGGACTACCTGAAAAGATGGGGTGATCTCTCACCCGGTATTTGGGCCGGCTTCACCTTGGTCGGAGATGGTTCCACTCCGATCACCTTCTAACCGGCGACCCCCTTTCTTGTCGGCAGTAATAGCTTAATGCAACGTAATTGCCCCGCTTGACGATTATTTGGACAGCAGCGCCTTCTTTCGCACCACCGCGGGGCCTCATCCGCCATCTCTCTCACACATAGTTTGAATGCCCGATTTGCGCTAGCCCCGCGATAGATTTTTCGCTGATCAACAGATTTTTCCAGATGCCATCCCTTTTCTGGTGCAGGCGGTACTCAGGTCTCAATGTCGACACGCCAGGTCCCGTGCTATTCGTTCCAAGTGGCCTCATAGCCCTGGCTTACATTTGCCTCCGCGGCTCGCCGACAGTCTCTGAGAATAATCATTCATATCTTTATCGTATTTTGGGGCAGCATACTTCAGTCTGGGGAGACTCCCTGGGTCTTTTAGCGGAAATTAGCGCTAAGTGTCAGGTGCAAGGGGGGTTAGTCTTTCTTCGGATGTGCGCTGCAGTTCGCCATCCCAATCGCCCGGGGAACTCCGTCGCAGCCGTTTGACAGACAGAATAGTTCGGTTTATCAAGTCTCTAGGATGGCAACTAGGTAAGCAACTCACGATCCGCAAGCGACGGCATATCACGATCCGCATTCCTGAAAGCGTACTGCGCCCGGTGCACCATCGACTTATGGTTCAAGGCCGCATATAATCCGCTGTATGTTACACATTTTTCGGCGCCACAGGAAGAGGTGCAAAGGCTATAAGAAGGGGAGAATGTGGTGGAAGTGTACGTGTCCGATCTCAGCTGAGGGGTCAATCGAAGGTCAGAGCATTCGCGGAACTCTTGGCACCAACCGTTGGGAACGCGCACAGCAAATTGTTGACGAGTGGGAGCGACGGGGTGCCGCGGATGACCATCTCCCAGAAGTTTTGGTGACCGTTGACTCAGCATGCAAAAAATATCTTATGGATGCCGAGAACTGTCGTAAGCTTCAGCCCTCCACACTTCGCAAGCACCGCTAGCCAACTACCGTTTGGTCCGAAGCGACAAAATCGAAAAAAACCCACAAAACACACACATCCTTAATATGCCGATTATAAGTTACTTAAAATACGGCGGTTAGATGGCGGAGAGGGTGGGATTCGAACCCACGTGCCCGCTTTTGGCAGGCAAGACGCTTTCGAGGCGCCCCCGTTATGACCGCTTCGGTACCTCTCCGCGAAAAGTCGGGCTACGCGGCTCGGATTACGGGGTACGGGAACCGATGTTTCATCCTCCGTATCCCGTAGCCCGTACCCCGTGTCCCGTTTGTATCCTTTTCCTTCTAAAAAACTCCTGAATGACCTCGGCGCACTCGTCGGCAAGAACGCCTCTTTTGACCTCGACTTGATGATTCAGTTTGCGATGATTCAATACCCGGAGCGCCGAACCGCAGGCGCCGGATTTTGGGTCGCACGCTCCAAATACCACGCGCCGCAATCGCGCTTGCACGATGGCCCCGGCACACATCGCGCAAGGTTCGATTGTAACATACAGATCGCAACCCATCAGCCGGTAGTTGCCCAGCTTGCGCGCTGCGCGGCGCAGCACGAGTATTTCCGCATGGGCGGAAGGGTCAAGGAGGTGCAGGGGGCGATTGTGCGCGCGCGCCACCACCTTGCCCTCCAGCACCAGTACCGCCCCCACTGGCACCTCGCCCTCGCCGCCCCCCCGTGCAGCTTCGCGCAAAGCCATGCGCATAAATCGCTCGTGCAGCGGCCACGACCGACTGCTTGCTGTTGCCTTAGGCATCACAGCATCCTAGCACGCGGTATTGCCGATTTTCGACTGACGATTTGAACCGCTCAGGCATTCACTCATGGGGTAGCTGGTCGCCGACCGGATACAATCGAAAATCGCCAATCGACAATCGGCAATGGCCCTGGCTTCCGTTTTGGCTTGCGCCCACCGCCTGAGTGGTGTACTAATGGCACTTTATTCCAGATAACAGGAGAGATAACAGCCATGATCAACCGACGAGATTTCTTAAGCAAGGGCGCTCTGGGACTTGGCGCCCTGGCTGCTGCCCAGAGCTCCGGCAAGCTTTTCGCTAATCCTTATGGCAAGCCCATCGGGCTCCAGCTCTTCACCCTTCGCGATGAACTGCAAAAAGACATGCTGGGCACGCTCAAAGCCGTAGCCGCAATCGGCATCAAGGAAGTGGAACTCTACGACCTATACGGGAAGACGGCGGCCGAGTTCGCCAAAATTCTGAAAGACGACGGGCTCTCGGCTCCCAGCGGCCATTACATGACAAAGCATCTGCGCGGCAACTGGCAGAAGGAGATTGATAATGCCAAAGTCATCGGCATGAAGTACATGGTGAATGCCATCCTTGAGCCCGAGGAGCGAAAGTCGTTCGATGACTGGAAGCGCTTGGCCGAGCTCTTCAACAAGGCGGGGGAGCAGACACAGAAGGCCGGCATCCAATACTGCTATCACAACCACAACTTCGAATTCCAAAAATACGGCGCGACCACCGCGTATGAATATCTGCTCAAAACGCTCGATCCCAAACTGGTGAAATTTGAAATAGATTGCTTCTGGGTGACTCACGCCGGGCAGGACCCCGTCGCCTTATTCAAGAAATATCCGGGCCGCTTCCCGCTCCTTCACATCAAGGATATGAAGGATCATCCCCCCGCCACGGTGGAGAAGGACGACAAGATGGGCATGTTCGCGCCCGTGGGCCAGGGCACCATCGATTGGAAGCGCATCTTTGCCGCGGCGCCGGGCGGAGGTATGCAACACTTCTTTATCGAGCAAGACTGGTGCGAGCAGAAGCCCCTGGAAGCCGTGAAGATCAGCTACACGTATCTGCACGGATTATCCTAGGGCCGACTACATTCCGCATTTAGGCTCGGAGCGAAGGCCGGCTTTACTGGCTGCGGAAAAGAACGGTAGCCCGAGGAAGAGCTGATCCCCGGCGGGTGTCTACTTCGCCCCGCCGGGGAGCAAGCCCAGAAACTGCGAGAGTCGTCCGCGGAAGGCTTCGACGGCGTCGTTCACGGCCCGGTCCTGGAGTTCCTTTAACTTCGGTTCCATGAAGCTCAGGGCCTTTTTAATTTGTTCTTCAACCTGAGCGGATGAAGAAGCAGCGGTGCGGTCCGCTACCTCGGTGAGCTTAGCTTGCCACGCCTGGAGGGCTTGATCCGACAAGATCTGGGCGGATTTTGTTACCTCTGTCTGGATTTGGCCGGAAGACGTGGCCACGGCCTGGTCCGAGATATCTTGCATGCGCTTCTGCCACGCTTGCAGACCGCGCTCGGCGGCGCTGCGAGCCGCTTCCTCGATTTGACCGCGCATTCGCTCGGACGACGCATCCACCGCGCGGTCCGCGAGGTCGCGCAGCCGGCCTTTGTAGGTTTGCAGAACTCCGTCAACCGCGGCGTTGGCTGACTCTTCCACGCGCGCGCGGACGGGTTCGGCGGATGAGTCAATGGTTTTGTCCGCTATCTCCTGCAAGCGCATTTGCCAGGTCTGAAGGCTCTTTTCCGCAGTGGCGTCAGCCGATTTCTCCAACTGGGTGCGAATTTGCTGTGAGGATGCGGCCATCGCCTGCTCGGCGGTGGCTTGCAGCCGCGCTTGCCAGGCCTCGTGGCCCTTCTCGGCCGTGGCGAGGGCTGATTGCTCCACCTCAGCGCGAATCTTCTCCGAGGATGCCGTGACGGCCTGGTCGGCAGTGGCTTGCAACCGTGCTTGCCAGGCCTCGTGGCCTTTTTCAGCGGTCGCAAGGGCCGATTTTTCCACCTCAGCGCGGATCTTCTCAGAGGATGCCGCGACGGCCTGGTCCGCAATCGCTTGCAGCCGTTCTTGCCAAGCTTGCAGGCTGGCTGCTGCCGTGGCACCCGCCGATTCTTCCACCTGGGCGCGAACTTGCGCCGAGGATGACATTACTGCTTGGTCAGCCATCTCTCGCAGTCGCTCTTTCCAGGTCTGAAGGCTCTTCTCCGTTGCGGCATGGGCCGACTTTTCCACTTCCGCGCGAATCTGTTCGGAGGACGCGGTGACTGCTTGCTCAGCGATTTCCTGCAGCCGAGCTTGCCAAGCTTCGTGCCCTTTCTCGGCGGTAGCTGTGGCCGATTTCTCCACTTCGGCGCGAATTTTCTCAGAAGATGCCGCCACCGCCTGGTCGGCAATCTCTTGCAGCCGTGCTTGCCAAGCTTCGTGGCCTTTTTGGGCAGTGGCGAGGGCGGATTTCTCCACCTCCGCGCGGATTTGTTCGGAGGAAGCTGCCACGGCTTGACCGGCAATTTCCTGCATGCGCGCCTGCCAAGCTTGCAGGTTGGCCTCCGCCGTAGCCCCCGCCGATTTCTCCACCTGCTGGCGAACCTGTTCCGAAGAGGAGGCCACAGTTTGCTCGGCAATGGATTCGAAGCGCGATTGCAAAGTCTGGAGCTTTTCTTCCACCATGGCTGTGGCAACTGTCTCCACTTGCGCACGGATTTGCTCGGAGGAAGATGCGAGAGTTTGGTCCGCAACGGCTTGCAGTCGTGATTGCCAGGACTGCAGACTTCCTTCGGCGGAGGCACCCGCCGATTTTTCCACCTGGGCGCGAACCTGGTCCGCGGATGCGGCGACAGTATGATCGGCGAGGGCTTGCAGGCGTGCTTGCCAAGCCTGAAGGCTTTCGTCGGCCGCGGCACTTGCCGATTTTTCCACCTGGGCGCGAATCTGGTCCGCGCATGCGGCGACGGTATGATCGGCGAGGGCTTGCAGGCGTGCTTGCCAAGCCTGAAGGCTTTCGTCGGCCGCGGCGCTTGCCGATTTTTCCACCTGGGCGCGAATCTGGTCCGCGGATGCGGCGACAGTTTGGTCGGCAACGGCTTGCAGGTGTGTTTGCCAAGCCTTAAGGCTTTCATCGGCAGCGGCTTTCGCCGAATCATCCACTTGCTTGCGAACTCGCTCCGAAGACGCCCCGGCGGCCTGGTCGGCGAGAGTCCGCAGGTGAGCCTGCCATTCGTCTGTTGTTTTCTCACCTGTGGCGCGCAGTCCCGCCACAAAGCTGCTTTCCAGTTTCTCGCCCTCTGCCTGAGCGTGCCGTTGAGCCTGCTCCAGGCGGCTTACCAGGAGGGCGTCGAGTTGAGTCCGCAACAAGGCGGTTTGCCGTTCTGCGGTTTCGCGGGCCGTTTCGTTCAGCCGCTCTACCAGGACGGCACTTTGGCTTTCGGCCGTAACCTCTAACTTGGACTTGATCTGCGAGGCGACTCTTTCGCGGCTCGCCTGAATCTCCTCTTGGATGTGGTGTTTCATTTCCTTCAGGGCAGCGTCGCGATCGCGGTCCAAGGTTTCAAGCGCGGTATTTACCGCTGACATGATTTGGTGGCGGGCCTCCTCCAGGATGGAGTCCCTTTCGGAGTGAAGGTTTCCTCTCCAGGCGGTCAAGGCCTGGCTGCCGTCCGACTGTACCTGCGCCTGAAACCGTTCCCGCGCGCCGGCGATGCCACCTTCGGCGATGAGATGGAGGATGGGCAGCGCTTCCGCCTCCAACTTCTCCTGAATCTGCTCGGTGGTCAGCGGTGGAGGAACGCTTTCCAGCGTGGCGGTGAGGGATTGCCGGCTCTCCTCGATCCGCGCATTCAGGTTTTCCATGGCGGTTTTCAGAACACGCAGACTTTCACTGGCGGCCAGAATCTGCTGCTCCATCGCCGAATATTCCCGTTCGCGCGTGGCCGCCGCGCGGTTGCGCAGGTCGATCTCCATTTCCTGCCCGATGCGGCGCACCACTTGTTCCAGCCGCTCTTGAAATTTCCGAGTGTGCGCATCAGAGCTCTCATGGAGTTCCTGAAGGAACTGCGTGGCCAGGGCTTCGCTCTTTGAGCCGGGGCGGTGAGAGGGGGCGGGGCCGCCTTCCACCGGCACGGGGCGCAGAGCGGGCACAGGGATCTCCACGGGAGTTGCAGATTCCTTTTCCTGGCCCGTCCAGTCATCGGGAGGAAACTCCAAGCCCCAGATGTTCTGCGCCTCGACGAGTTGGATTCCCACTTCGTGCAGACCCCGTGCATTGCGCTTTACGCTGACCCAAACGACGTTGGCCTTGGCGATGCTGCCCAGGGACGGGTTTTCGATCAGCACCTCCGCTCCCACGGTCAACTGCTGTGACGTCAGCAATTTCGCGCCGTGCTTGTTGACAATCAGGGTTTGGGAGTTCTCGCGAAAGGCATTTTGCTGCGCGTCCTTTCCATGAATCACAATGGGAAGAGAAATGGAGAGGCGCGTACTTCGACGGGTATCTGCGGGCGACGGGGCATCAGCCATGGGGATTATCCTGAAGCCTAACCTTCGTTAAAATTATATTGAAGTAAAGGCGTAAGAACAACCAAAACTTAGAAAGAGTTATTTCAGGGATTATCCCTTTGGGCAATGCCGAGGGAAGGGACATGCGCAGGGTGGTCAAACTTTGTGCGCGGCGCCTGTGGAGGGGGGCGGGCCGTCGTCCGCTCCCGCGCGAATGCGCGCGGCGTTTTTCTGATTTTCCTTGCGCAGGAGGGTCCGGTAGTCGTTCAGGCCGGCCTGGGCGGCGCGATTCATGCTTTCCACCACCGAGTTTGCCAAGGTGGTAAGCTGGCGCCGCGCCTCCTGCAGAGGCGTGGGGGGGAGCAGCGAGCTTTCCTTGGGAACTTGAACGCTGGCTTGCACCTGCTGAACCTTGGCCTCCAGCTTGCGAATTTCCTCCCGCGAGCTGTTGAGATCCTCCCGCAGGACCGCGATTTCTTTTTCGAGCGAATTCATCTCGACAGGGTTTGAGTGCGCCAGGCGCTCACGCAGATCAAACTCCATCTCCAAGCCCAAGCGCTGGGTGAGCTGCTTCATCCGCTCCTGGAACTCCCGGGCGTAAGCATCGGCGGACTCTTGTAATTCCTGCAACAGGCGAATGGCAATCTCTTCCCCGGCCAGCGATGGGATGCGTGCGTCAACCGCTGCGGTGTCAATGGAATCCAACACCGCCCCACGATCCTCCCCGTGGCCGTTGTGCTCCGTCCCCTCCGGCTCGCCGGTGGTGGCTGATTCCTCGGCTATTGCCGGCGGTTCCTCTTCCTGAAGTTCCAGACTCCAGTCCTCCGGAGGGAAAACGACTCCCCAAACATTCTGCGCTTCGAGCAATTGCAACCCGACATGGTGAAGGTTGGGTTGGCCATGGTTGCCGCCCAGCCAAACCACCGTGGCTTTCGCCACTACGCCCGAGGCCCGGTTCTCGATGGTGATTTCATTGCCGATCGGTACACGGTGGGCGGTGGCGATTTTTCCCCCATGCTTGTTCACAATTAGGGTGCGGACACATTCGCTAAAACTCTTCCCCTCAGCGTCCTCGCCTGAGATGACCACGGGTATGGAGATAGAGAGACGCGTGCTCCGCCGGTCCTGTTTCGATCTCTGATCACTCATGTAGCACTCTACCTGAAGCCGCTGTGGGGGTGATTATAACGGAAGCCGGTGGGCAGGACAACGCCAGAATTTTTTTCTGGGCTAATGGCTTCGAAGTTACGGCCCGCCCCGGTGGAGCCGCCGCCCGCGACGGCCATCGAGGCCGAGTTCGGAAAGGTTAACCCTCTGGTTTCAGATAGATGACGCCAAGGGGTGGCAGGGTTAGTTCCACATGGCAGGGTTGGTTTTGCCAGGGCATGGTGATGGCTTGGCGGCCCGGGGCGTTGTTCATGCCGCTGCCCCCGAACCGCCCGTCATCGGAATTGAATATCTCACGGTAGTAGCGCCCCTCCGGCACCCCCACCCGGTATCCGGGACGAGGAACCGGCGTGAAATTGCAGACCACCACCAGATGGTCGCGCGGGTCCTGCCCCTTGCGCAGGAAAGCGATGACGGAGTTATCCGCGTCGTAAAAATCAATCCACTCGAAACCCGCATTCTGGAAATCGGCTTGGTGAAGGGCCCGTTCCGCGCGGTACAGTTGGTTGAGTTGCGCGAGCATTTCCTGGAGCTTGCGGTGGGGTTCGTACTCGAGCAGATTCCAATCCAGGCCGCGGGAGGGGTTCCACTCGATCCACTGCCCCAATTCCGCACCCATGAACAACAACTTCTTTCCCGGGTGAGCATACAAAAACGCATAAAGCGCGCGCAGGTTGGCGAATTGCTGCCAGTAATCGCCGGGCATTTTGGAAAGCAGCGAGCGCTTGCCGTGCACCACCTCGTCATGCGAGAGCACGAGCACGAAATTTTCATTAAAGGCATAGAGCAACGAAAAGGTCAGATTGGAGTGGTGATAGCGGCGGAAGACCGGGTCGGTGGAGAAAAACTGCAGCATGTCGTGCATCCAACCCATGTTCCATTTCAGGCTGAAGCCCAGGCCCCCGACATAGGGCGGCCGTGACACCATGGGCCACGAAGTGGATTCCTCGGCGATGGTCAGCGCGCCGGGGTAGCGCTGGAGTGCGAGTTCATTGAACGTCTTGATAAAGGAAATGGCGTCTAGGTTTTCGTTACCCCCGAACTTATTGGGCACCCACTGACCGGGCTTACGGGAGTAATCGAGGTAGAGCATGGAGGCCACCGCGTCCACGCGCAGCCCATCAATGTGATATTTATCCAGCCAAAACAGTGCGCTCGACCACAGGAAGCTGCGCACCTCGGTGCGGCCGTAGTTGAAGATGCGGGTGTGCCAGTCGGGGTGCTCGCGCAGACGAGGATCCTCGTGCTCGTAAAGGTGCGTGCCGTCGAAGAACGCCAGGCCGTGCGCGTCGGAAGGAAAGTGCGCCGGCACCCAGTCCAGAATAACGCCGATCCCCCGCTGGTGCAGGTGATCGACAAAGTACATGAAATCTTCCGGTGTGCCGTAGCGGCTGGTGGGGGCGAAATACCCGGTGGTTTGATAGCCCCACGATTCATCCAGCGGATGCTCCATCACCGGCATCAGTTCCACGTGCGTGAAGCCCATCTTCACGACGTAGTCGGCCAATTGCTCAGCGATTTCGCGATAGTTCAGAACTCTGAGGCCTTCGTCCTGCGGGCCGTTCCTGGAACTTTCGGGGACAGGTCGCCGCCACGAGCCAAGGTGAACCTCGTAAACGGAGAGGGGGGCGTTGAAGCCCTGGCGCCCGGCGCGCTCTGCCATCCACGCCTGGTCGTTCCACGAGTAGCGGTCTAAGTCATAAACGATGGAGGCGGTCCGGGGACGCAGCTCCGAGTAGAATCCGTAGGGATCGGTCTTCAGCCCCAGGTAGTTCTTGAATCGGCCCTTGATTTCAAATTTGTAAAGCTCCCCTTCGCGCAACCCGGGAACGAACAGTTCCCACAAGCCCGTGGCGCCGCGCACCCGCAGGGGATGCTGGCGGCCATCCCATTGGTTGAAATTGCCCACCACGCTCACGCGCTGGGCGTTGGGCGCCCATACGGAGAATACGACCCCGCGCACTCCGGCAATTTCTGTGACGTGCGCGCCCAGCTTTTCCCAGGATTTTTCGTGGGTCCCCTCCGCCAGCAGGTAAAGGTCAAAATCCGAGAGCACGGGCGGGAAACGGTAGGGGTCCTCGAATTCGTGATGCCCGGCATAGTCGGTGCGTAATCGGTAGGGGAATACCGCGTGCTCGCCGGGAAAGACCGCTTCGAAGAAACCCTCGGCGTGAATGCGCCGGAGGGGTACGGCTTCGGATTCGCCCCGTACCAACCAGGCCTCATGCGCGCGCGGCAGGAAGGCGCGAATCGCCACCGCCGGCTGGCCGTGCCACTCAACAATATGCGCGCCCAAAATGTGAAAGGGGTCGCCGTGCTCGGCGCGCAGCATCTGGGCGATTTCGTCCACCGGCGCGGTCGTCTCCGCCAAAAGTTTGAGTGCAGCAGCCATACGTTCTATTCTACATGAGGAAGGGCCTTTGCGCGGAACAAGCCGGCAAGCCTTATGCGACGGCGTCAGCCCCCTTTAGGGCGGTCCTGAACGCCGTGATAAATTCGTAGGACTTCTATGCTGTTCTATGAACGCAACATTTCTTCCAGCCGGGCGTCCATATCTTCTTCTTCGATGAACTCGCCCCGGTCAGCCTGGGCAATGTCCTCCCGTACGGCAGCACGAAAGCGTGCGTCCTCTTCCAGCAGGAAGAGTTGCAGACCTCATGATTCTTCTCCCCCGGGGGAGTGAATTAGTGGCATCGGTGTGATCCGCGGGTTTACATTCGGGAATGCAAGGCGCGGGCACGGTGGCTCGGCTTACGGAAACCGGGCTGCCCACTCCCCCTTGCGCCTGCACGGTTTCCCTACAATCGGGGGAAACGCCGTAGAGTTTCTGAAAGGCGAGACTCTCCGCTACCAGCCACGGCCTCTCGGTTTCTATTCACCGTTCAGACCGTGCAATTAATGATTCACCATTCACTATTCACAATTCCCTCCGCCCATGCGAATATTCCTCTCCATCCATCTATACCGAGGTTCAAACCATGGCCAACCCGGAACACCTCAAGATCCTCAAGCAAGAGGTTGTCGCTTGGAACGAGTGGAGGAAGAAGAATCCAGAGATTATCCCAGACTTGAGCGGCGCGGATCTGACCGGGGCGGACCTCAGCGGGATGGAGTTAACCCGCGCGGACTTAGGCAGGGCGGATCTCGGCAACACGATCATCGCCTGGGCGGACCTCCGCGAGGCGTACCTCGGCGACGCGTACCTCGGCGAGGCACGCTTGTTCGCGGCGAATCTGTGCAGCGCGAACCTGACTGGGGCACAACTTCGACAGGCAGACCTTAGCATGGCCGAGCTTGATAACGCCGATTTCAGGGATGCCCGGATCGGTATGACAGTGTTCGGCAACAACGACCTTAGCAAAGTGAAAGGGCTTGAGACGGCAAAGCACGCCGCCCCCTCCAGCATCGGCATTGACACGATTTACAAATCCAAAGGCGCCATCCCGGAAGTCTTCCTGCGTGGCTGCGGCGTGCCGGAAGAATTTATCGTTTACATGCGGTCGCTGGTTGGCAAACCCATCGACTACTACTCCTGCTTCATCAGCTATTCCACCAAAGACGACGACTTCGCCCAGCGGCTTTACGCTGACTTACAGGCCCAGAACATTCGCTGTTGGAAGTTTGACGAAAATGCCAAGTGGGGCGAGACGGTGTGGGGTGAGATTGACACCGCCATCCTGCATTATGACAAGCTGGTGGTGATCTGCTCCCAGGACTCTTTGCAAAGTGTGCCCGTCATCCGCGAAATCGAGCGCGCCTTGCAAAAGGAAGACCGCGAACACAAGAATGTCTTGTTCCCCATCCGCATTGACGATTACCTGATCGACGCATGGGAGCATCCGCGCAAGGCCGATGTAGTCAGCAAAGTGCCTGGCGACTTTCGCGGGTGGGAGAATCACTCGGCGTACGCCAAGGCGTTTCCCCGCTTCCTCGACGCGCTCAACCGCCCGCAGTGAGCCTCCGTAACACAGGCACTCCTGCCTGTGCACTTTTTGAAGCACGGCCAATGGCCGTACTGCCTGTTACATAGCCAGGAGTGGCTGTGCTACCAGCGCAGCGCGGCGGCGCATCTGATTTGTAGGGGCGAACAGAGTTCACCCTTGCCCGAGCGCTGCTCGGCCCTATACAAACAAGCCGCGGAGCGGCGGCAGAATGTGGCCCATGGCGTGAGCCATGGGATCCTGCGTGCGAAAAACAAGCAAGCCCTGGGAGGGGCGACAGAGATTATCGGGGGTGCCGTCGGAAACCACCCCGGCGCGAGTGCGCCACCCCTCCTGATTCAGGAGGGGAGTTCCTAAAAGCTCTCCCCTCAGATGAGGAGGGTTGGCGCCAAGGGCGAAGGGGCGCTGCTGAGCAGGTACGATTTCTTCCAAGCGGCCTGGCTGGAACTTGGCCCTCAACGTGCTAGCCTATGGAGTCGGTCCGGCGCCGGGTTAAAGCACCCAGTTGGGGGCGCCAATTTGTCTTCCGGCAGGTCGAAGTGCAGCGCCGAGTGAGCTATGGGGACTTCCAATTGGCCGGTAAAGAAGGGTAGCGGCAAAGCCGCGGGGTCTGCGATGACTATGGGAACAGCCTCCGAACCACAGAAATCGAGCCTCCGAGAGGCGGAGAAAAAGGACAATCTGTCCACAAAAAACCAGGGAAACGGCCTCATCAAAAGGGCTCCTCAGCAGAATTTGTGGGTAGACTCCGGTTCAGGTAAAGCTCCAAGAGTATGGTAGAGAGCGACTTCGGCGGCGCGAAAGGTGCGAAAGCCATAGGCTTTTCTCAGCGTC
>Ga0335085_10002490_pt1 | contig 34211 bp, 19 predicted proteins | sample Lox_Sample_45_FD_206712 | JGI IMG/M metagenome (GOLD analysis project Ga0335085, IMG submission 206712) | Soil microbial communities from Loxahatchee National Wildlife Refuge, Florida, United States - Lox_Sample_4.5 | ecosystem: Environmental > Terrestrial > Soil > Wetlands | place: USA... | reverse complement strand
TCTGGGGCTTCACGCCGAGGCTGCGCTGGTAGGCGAGGAAATCGTCGTCGTCGAAGACCGGTGGCGACCAGCGATCCCACGGATGGTCGTTTTCGCCGAAGGCGTCAAGGAATTTCTTCGCGCCCACGTGGCATTTGCCGACCTGGCGGGTAACATAGCCGGCCGCCTTGAGATATTCGGGGAAAATGATGTCGTCTGCCCTGATTTGCGTTTCAAGCCCGTCAGGGGCGCGCTCGCCGTTGCCTTGCACATAACTGTAGCGGCCGGTCAGGTAAGAAGCGCGCGATGGCGAGCAAAGCGGCACTGTGCAAAAAGCGTTCGAGAAGAAAGTGCCATCCTGCATAAGGGAACGAATGGCGGGAAGATGGACATGTTGAGAGAGCGCGCGCTCGGGATGATAGAGATCGGGACCCACCATGTCAGCGCTGATGACAAGAATATGGGGCGGCTGGCCGCTGAGCGAGTCATGGAATGGGCCTGTTCCGCTCCGCTCCTGGGTGAAGCGAAGCCGGGCGGCGTGTGCCGGCGCAGGAGATTCGCTAGCAAGCATTCTTTTGCCGAGGAGCGCCCCAGCGGAGAGACTGCAGAACGATCGCCGGTCCATCATAAGAAACCTTCTTCTAAAGACAATGAGAATAATAGACGAGGAAAACAATACCGCAGAGAGCGATAATCTGTAAAGGATTACATCATTGTACTCGTTTGCGCTCTGCACCTCCGGTTCAGTTTGAGAGCGGCCGAAGCGGGGAAGCGGATGAGAAGATTCTGTTTGGTGGAATCGGGGGGCCGCCATAGGCGTTCAGATTGCATCGCCAGGCACACTCAGGTCGGATTTACCCTGACGGCACTCGATCCGGAAGGTGTATGAACGAAGAAAGGGGCGACGGGTCCAAACGTATGGATATTCTGCAAGTCGCCAAACGAGCCAATGTCTCTACGGCTACGGTTTCGCGCGTGCTGAATGGTTTTCCGGGTGTGCGGGAAAAGACCGCCGCCCGTGTTCGCCGCGCGGTCGCAGAGATGAACTATGTGCCCAATCCGAATGCCCGCAGCCTGCGAGCAGGCCGGTCGCGGTTGTTCGGACTGATTGTTTCGGATGTCAATAATCCGTTTTTTCCCGAGCTGATCGATGCCTTTGAAGCCCTGGCGACTGCCGAGGGAATCGAGGTGATTTTTACCCATACGAACTACGATCCGGTCCGCCTGCATAGCTGTATGCGAAGGATGATCGAACGCAGCGTGGATGCGATTGCGGTAATGACCTCGGAGGTGGAAGAGGGCTCGCTACACCAGGCGGTGAAGGCAGGCATTCCGATCGTGCTGATGAACCAGCGCAAGCTCGCCGGCAAATACCCTAATGTCCTGGTGGAGTACACGGCAGGATTCCGCGAGGCCCTGGAGCATCTGTTGTCACTTGGGCATCAGGATATCGGCTTCATTGCTGGCCCCCAAACGCTGAACTCGGCGAGAGGGCGCAAGGATGCATTCACTGCGGCGCTGCGGAACCATGGGATTCACGTTCGCAACGAATGGATTGCGATTGGTGACATGCGCGTAAACGGCGGGCGCAAGGCAATGGACGCGCTGCTGGCGCGGCGCCCGCGGCCGACGGCCGTGGTGGCGTCGAACGATTTGATGGCAGTGGGAGCGCTGCAGGCCGCCCATGCGAGCCGGATTCACGTCCCGCGTGATTTCTCTATCATCGGCTTTGATGACATACCGATCGCGAGCATGGTGCATCCGCCGTTGAGCACGATCCGGCATCCCCGGCGCGAGGTGGCCGCACGGGCTTTCGACCGCCTGTGGAAGACGGTGCAGGGATTCGAGATCGGAGATGAATCGCCGCTCCAGCCGCACCTCGTGATTCGCAACTCCACCGCTCCGCCAGCCAGCGCAAGACGGCGCTAAACCTCGCTGCAGATGGCCTGGTTCTGACCGGGGCCGGAGAGCGTGTAACTGAGTAGTCCGCTTTCGCAAGGCCAGTTGTTATCTGAGGCGCCGAAGCCTGGAGAGGTCACGGGCAAAGCCAAAAAATTTCTTGACAACCCTTCCGGACCGGACTTACTCTTGGTGCCGATGTAAACCATTACATTCGGGCGCGCCGCCTTTCCGGTCTTTTGGGGACAATGTTTCAATCAGTCCACAAGAATGTGATGGCTGTGATTTATGCAAGCGTTTTCAAAATGAGAACACGCCGCAACCGCGGAGAAGGCTTTTGATGCCTTTCGAGACGACTTGGCGGCGGGTCCGCGCTTGTACGTCCCAGGCGATCGAGCCGTGGAGGCAAGCGGCGGAGAAACCGCTGGACGGGCCCTACATGCTGCAAGTGAGCCTGGCCTCAACTGGAATGTGAAGCCGAACTCGCTTTGCAGGACCGGTGAAACAACTGCCAGCGTCGGCTGAGGAGCAGCCGGATAAGATGCGCCGCACATGTCGGCCGGACGAAGGCTTACTTACGATGCGCCAGCGAAGTTTGATGGGAGGAAAGTGTATGCGATTCAGAATTCAAATTGCAGTGGCAAGTCTGGCAGCGACCTTTGCGCTGAGCTCTGCAATGGGGCGGGCGCAAAGCGGTACCTCAACCGTCCAGGGAACGGTGATGGACTCGACAGGCGCCGTCGTGCCGGAATCCAACGTTGTGTTGACGAGCCATGCCACCGGAGTCCAACTGGCGACCAAGTCGGACGATGCAGGCAGTTACTCGTTCCCGACGGTGCCGCCTGGCCTGTACACACTGGAAGTGACCAAGCCCGGATTCGCCGGATACAAGGTCACATCATTCAACGTGATTGTCGGCCAGCACCAGACGCAGAATGCAAGGCTGAGCGTCGCGTCTTCCGCGACTACGATTACCGTCGACGCCAGCGGCCTGTCGAACGTGCTCGACACCGATTCGAACGATCTAGGCGGAGTGATCGGGCCCAGGGCGGTGGAGAACCTTCCGCTCAATGGCCGCAACTACCTGCAACTCAGCCTGCTCTCAGGAGCTGCTACCACCCCCCAAGGGGCCGCAGCCGGATCGATCAACCAGACGGGTCATCCTCTGCTGTCGATCAATGTTGCCGGCAATGAGCCGGATTACACGATGTACGTGATCAATGGCATCGAGGCTGTGGGTAGTAGAGCTGGGAATACTTCATTGAACATCGATACCGGCGCCATCGATCAGTTCGAAGTTCACTACGGGTTTTTCATGCCCGACATGGGTCCGAATCCAGGCATTGTCGACGTGGTTACGAAGGCGGGCACGAATCACATTCACGGCGAGGCCTATGAATATTTGCGCACCAACCAGATGCAGGCCCGCGATTACTTCGCCATTAATGCGACCACGCACCTGGGAATTCCTCCCGGAAAATATCACCAGGATCAATTCGGCTTCAATTTTGGCGGTCCGATTCTTCACGACAAGCTGTTCTATTTCGCAAGTTACGAAGGATATCGCCAGAACCAGCAACAATTGATCAACGCCGAGTCGCCGACTCAGGCAATGTTCGGTGGCGACTTTTCTGCTCTGCTGCCCAACACTGTGATTTACGACCCGGCGACGCTTGATCCTACAACCGGAAGGCGCCAGCCGTTCGCGAACAACAAGATTGATCCAAGCCGGATCAGCAGCAACATCAAAGGGCTGCTCGCCTACTACACCGCGGGATCGGGCACCGTACCTTCGCCCAACAATATTGGGGGAAACCGGCCATATACCTTTAACTCCGATCAGTTCATGGGGCGCATCGACTACAGCTTGAACCAGAAGAACCAGATTTTCGCGCAGGGTAACTGGTTGAATTCGCCGGTAGCGCAACCCGGCCTGTTCCCGTCCACCGGCATCATCTATCCGATGGACACGGAACTGGTAAACCTTGGCTGGAACTGGACGCTCAGTTCAAACAAGGTCAACGAGCTGCGGCTGGGCTCGATGCGCGATTCAGTGTTTGACGAAGGGGCATCGGTTCCCGGGGTTCAAAACAAGTTGAATATTACAGGGACTGGCGACGCAAACGGCGTTCCTGCCGTAAACTTCTCAGGCGGAGGCCTGTCGAGTTTTGGCGTTTCGACGGGACTATTAGGCGACGTCGACGATACGTACCAGATCCACGACGGCTTCAACTGGCTGCACGGCAAGCACCAGATGAAGTTCGGCTTTCAGCTTGTCTATTTGCGCTCGATTCAGGCGAGCGCGAATGCCAACGCTCGCGGGGTTTTCAACTTCAACGGCATGTTTACCGCCCAAACCATCATCTCGGGGAGTGGCTACGCCACAGATAACAGCTATCCCGGCGGCGCAGGCGGATATTCGTTTGCCGACTTCCTGCTGGGCGATTTAAACAGCGCGCAATCGATTGCCATGCCGCCAACGCATTTCCGCTGGACCGATGCTGAGCCATATGCGCAAGACACGTGGAAGATTACGCCGCATCTTACGGCGAACCTCGCGCTGGCCTGGTATGGCGCAACGCCGCCCAATCCAGTGGGCAAAGACAAAAACCTGATTCACGCCTTCGACTTCAACACTGGCCTGCTTACATTCGCCGCGCTCGGCCAGGTAAACCCAGAAGTCTTCAGCATGACGCACTCTAATTTTGCACCGCGTGTCGGATTTGCCTACCAACCGCCGGCGCTTCCCAAAGCTGTGATCCGCGCCGGCTGGGGCCTCTACTACACTTCGCAGGAAGATGTGAACGCGCAGTACTCAATCGTCTCGCAGATCATTACGGTGAACAACGCGGTTTCAAATGTTCAGGGAATTCCGCAGTATGTGCTCGGGGTGAATGCGATGCCGGCCGTCACGGTTGGCCAGATCACCCAGGCACAGGCGAATGCAATGACCGGGACCGTTCAGTATCTTTCCACGCACCAGCATTCCCCTTACGTGAATCAGTACAACCTGGATCTGCAATATCAGTTTGGCAGGAGCTTCATGGCTGACGTGGCCTACCTCGGCAATACAGCGCATCATCTTGCCATCAACTGGAATCCTTTCGATTGCTCCTCTCCTGCCGATCAATACTGCGTCGATTCCCGGAATCCCTACAACGGCCGGTACACCTACATGCAGGAGGTAAACAGCATCGGCTACGGCAATTACAATGCCCTGCTTGCCAAACTGCAGCATCAGTTCCAATACGGCTTCAGCCTGACGGCCAACTACATCTACCAGAAAGGCCTTGCGATGGCGCAGCAGGGAAGCAACGGCACGGTCAACCAGGACCGCAGTTGCCTGCGCTGCGATTACGGCCCGACCACCTCCAACGTCCCTCAAGCGCTGACGCTCAGCGCTGTCGCGGAGCTTCCCATCGGCCGCGGGCGTCATTGGGGCAACAACATGAATCCGGTGCTGGATGAGGTGATCGGCGGATGGGCCCTCGACGCTATTTCGACAATGCAGAAGGGCTTGCCGTTCACTGTGACCGGCGCAAATTCCACAGCGTGGTCGCCGGGCCAACTGCGCGCCAATCGCTACTGCCACAATCCGCACGCTGCCTACGCGCTGTCGGGGCACGGGCTTACCACTGATATCCGCAGCAATGGACACTACTGGTTCTGGAACCAGCAAACCAGCGGAGTATTCCAGAACGAAACCAACGGAGGCTGCTTTGTCGATCCAGCCAAGGACCCGGTAAACCTGGTCAACGGTAAGCTGCCTGTCATCGGCGGAGTGCAGGCGCGCGACGCGTTCGGCAATGAAGCGTTTGATTCGTTCTATGGCCCCGGCCTGAACAATTGGGATCTCGCCGCGCATAAGGAATTCAGAATCACAGAAGGCATCAGGTTTGCTGTCAGAGGTGAATTCTTTAACGCCTGGAATCACACACAATTCAGCAACCCCAACTCAGGCGTGAACGCCGGAGCCGGCTTCGGCCAAATTACTTCAACGCAGCATGCGGCGCGCATTGTGCAGGTGGCTGGAAAAGTCACTTTCTGATAGCCCAGCCACCCCATCAGTGGAAGGCTCCGGCAAGTGCCGGAGCTTTTCTTTGAGCATGTTCTATCTTTGGTTTATCCGGCTTTCCTGTGATGGTTTCATTCTCACGAGGTTTCCAATGCGACATCAGAACTGGTTGACAATCGCTTTCCTTCCTGTGTTGTGTGCTCCGATAGCGGCGCAGATTACGGTGTCCCATCCCATGCCTGCGACAGTGACCGTGCACGTCGGCGCCGAAGGAACCGAGCGGGTGCCGGATACGATCTTCGGCAGTTTCCTCGAGCCAATCGGAAACTCCATCAACCATGGAGTCGTGGCCGAGATCCTGACCAATGGAAGCCTGGAAGCAGGGCTGTGGAATCACACGAACCTGGAGACCATGTTTCGTGATGAGCCGGAGCTGATTGACTCGACCAACGAGACGGGGATTCCTTTGCCATGGCAGCCGTTGGATCCTGCTGCAGGCAACCGGTTTGAACTGCACGTAGGAGACGCGGCGAATAGCTGGCAGTCATTGGAGATATTGGGAACGCGAAACCAACAAGTTGGCATCATGCAGAAGGTATATCTGCCGGTGCAGCGCGAGCTGAGCTACAACGTTTCACTTTATGCGAAGCACTTGAGCGGACCTGAGGGGTTGACGGTTCTGTTTCGCGATCCGGAAACCGGAAAAACTCTGGCCGAATCGCACCTGAATGCTCCAGCGGCGGCGTGGACGAAATACGAGGCAGTCTTGCAACTGTCGCGCGGCGCCGTGCGGCGGCTGCAGGCCGTCGACTTTGCTGTATCCGTGGAAGGCACAGAGCGCGTCGACGTGGACGAAATCTCGGTGCTGCCCGCCGATGCGATTGGCATTCTGGATCCCGACGAAGTGGCAATGGCCAAGACGATGCATGTGACGGAGCTGCGCCTGGGCGGCAACTTCAGTTCGTACTACCACTGGAGAGACGGCATTGGCCCGAGGGATAAGCGGGTCACGATGAAGAACATCGCGTGGGGAATCCCTGAGTACAACCAGCTTGGGACAGACGAGTTTCTGCAGCTTTGTGAATTGATCGGCGCGACTCCCCAATTCGATCTGAACATGGGCAGCGGAACACCGGAAGAAGCGGCGGAATGGGTGCGCTACATCCAGGGCCACTACAAAGGGAAGGTGATCTATGAGCTTGGCAACGAGCTTTATGGCAAATGGCAAGTGGGCTACAAGACGGTAGATGAAATCGCGCCGAATACTCTCGAATTCAGCAAGGCGGTGCGTGCGGTAGCGCCTGACGCGCAAATCGTCGCAACCGGACTTGGGCCGATGTCAGATGGAAGTTGGAACACCGCGCAGTTGGGAAATCCTGCGGGAACATTTGACGATCTGTCTCTGCATTTCATTCTGGGGACGAATCACACAGTGCTGCCGGCAGCGACTCCAGACTTTACCGCGGCCGCGGCCTATGCGTTGCCGTACGCAGTTGGTCCTTATTTCGACAAGGTGCAGGCCACGGTTGACATGCATCCCGAGCTGCGTGGCAAAGTACATCTTGCAGTGACGGAGTGGTTGTTCAACAGCAAGGGCAGCGGAGAGCGGAACTTCACCGACGAGAGCCCGAGTTGGATGAATGAAGGTGGCGCCATAATGGCTGGCGGATTCCTGAACACTCTTTTGCGGCACTCGGCTGAGATCAAGATCGCCGACATGACTGGCATCATGGAGTTCGCCGGCATCTGGAAGAGACGCGAGCAAGTGTATGCCGTACCCGCATTTTACGTCTTCAAGATGTACACCGCAGTGAAAGGCGACAAAGTATTGCCGTTGAACACAGATTCCGGTACGTACAACGTAAGGGGTGGTACGCGGCCTTTGGATGACGTCCAGAACATTCCTTATATCGATGCAGTCGCGACGCTCAGTCCCGATGGAAAGACCGTTACGTTGCTGTGCGTGAATCGTAGCCTGAATGAGGACGTGCCTGTGCAATTTGATTTGGGCGACCGGCATGCGGTGGCGAGGGCGACGGTGCAACAGATCAGCGCGGCCAATCGATACGAACAGAACGATGAAGTGGAACCGGTGCATATTGTGCCGGCACCGGGTTCGATTCCTGTGCCGGGATCGGGGCCGCTTGGCATCACGCTTCCGCGCGAGAGCGTGACCGTGATTCGCGTGCCCGTGGGATAGACCTTACCAAGGGCTAACTAGGTTTCGCGGGCGAATGCCCTAGCGAGCTGCGGACGCACACACGCGCAATGCGGATTCGTGGAGAAACAAGCCGGGAGTGTGATGGCAAACGCTTCAAACATTCGCGCGATGCCAAAACGAGAGGTTGGGCAAACTGCAACCACGCTGCAATGGCAGCGCACGCTCGCAGCCGTCATCTGCTCGCTGGGTGGGACAGCATTCGGCTACGATTTGGGAGCACTTTCCGGCGCGACTCAGGGCCTTGTGCGCAACTACCGCCTCTCGCCCGCGCTCTTCGGCCTCACGGTTTCCGCATCCTTGTGGGGAGCAGTGTTTGCTTCGCTCATCGCAGGGCGGCTTGCCGACAAACTGGGACGGCGCGGCTTGCTCATATTGTGCGCATCGGTATATGCTCTGGCCGGCGGAATGTTGGCGTTGCCGTTCCAGTGGCCTTGGAGCATCGTGCTTGTGCTGCGTTTGCTCTCGGGATTCACCATTGGCGGCTTCGTGGTGGGCTGTCCACTTTATCTCGCGGAGATTGCTCCTCGGGCGCTGCGCGGCCGCTACGTGGGCTGGTTTCAATTTCAAATAGGTGCGGGAGTTGTGCTGGCATTTGCCGTGAGCGCTGTGCTGGCCCAGCGCTTCGCCGAGATCGTCGCATGGAAATGGTGTTTCGGTCTCGGAGCCATACCGCCTACTTGCCTGATTGCGTTGCTGCATTGGCTGCCTGAAGAGCCGCATTGGCTTGCGGGAAATGGCCGATGGAATGACGCAGCAAAAGCTGCCCGCAGGCTCGGATTTACTGAGGTGGAGTGGCCCGGCGAGAATGGCTCGGCTGCAACCCTGCTGCCTTCGGCGCTGTCGGAAGCACGGCTGTTTCAGAGGCGCTATCTGCGCGCTGTGCTGCTGGCAACAAGCGTTGCTCTCTTCAATCAGTTTTGCGGCGTCACGGTTCTCAGGGTGTACTTGCTCGATCTGCTCTCAAGCGCCGGCATGGGGCGCACGCTGAGCCACGGTTATGGAGTAGTGATCTCGCTGCTCAATTTGATTGCATTGCTGATGGGCATGATGGTCGTGGACAAGATCGGTCGCCGCCCTCTGCTCATCTGGGGTTCAGCAGGAATGGCGGCGTGTCTCTTTTCGCTCGCATGGGCATTGCGCCATCATGTCGAGCCGCTGTTTTATCTGGGCTCACTTATTGCGTACAACACGTTCTTCGCGTGCTCGCAGGGCGCGGCCGCGTGGGTTTACCTCTCTGAGATCTTTCCGTTTCCCGTGCGCGGCAAAGGCCAGGGCTATGGCGCGCTCGTTCACTGGATTGCAAACGCGAGCCTGATCTGGCTCTTTCCCGTGATGGAACACGCTTTGCCGCAGTCGAGCTTCGTGCTCTTCGCAATCTGCATGCTTGCGCAGGTCGCAATCGTTTATCTATGGTATCCCGAGACCAAGGGAACACCCCTCGGCGATGTGGCTGAAGCTCCTCGACCGCAAGTGCATGAGCCGCGCACTGTGAAGGGGCTCTTTTTTCAAGGGAGGCAATCCTGATAGGCGTGACTTGCAGTGTTGTTGAGATCAAAAAGCAGCTCGCTTCCGGACTGAGCACCATATCGGCGCCTCGTTCAACAATGGTGCGGATTTGCGCATCGAAGTTGCTCCAGACGGCCAAGATGAATCGCAGTGCCGTATGCCAACTCCGGAATTCGAATAGATATGGATCAATCATGACTCAACGACGAGACATTACAATTGAACGGTAAATTGTTCTAAAACTCGTCAAAAATTTCAATGTATTCGTCGGGGAAGTGGACTACTGCTCACGTCAAAGTTTGGATTGTTCGACCGCCCGGCAGACCAGAACCAGCGTGGCGATCTTGTCGAAGCTGATCTCCATCGCCTCGGCCATAGCCCGTAGCCGGTTAATCTCCTGGGGCACGTTGCCATCCTCGATCGCCATCCGCTCACTTGATTCCATGCCGGACAAGCGGGCAGCGTCTTCGATGGGCAGGCCAGCCGTCCTGCGGGCCTCCTGGATGCCGAAGCCGAACAGGCGGCCCATGCTCTGGCTGAAGAGACAGGAAGACGAGTGTTCATCCCCGGTCCTCTCGCGCTGGTGTCCCACGCAAATCGTAAAAGTTCAGTCCTGCGTAGCGGGTCAAGGTTGCAGTAAGGAGGAGTCTTCGGTGCGATCTTCTTTCGAATTAGAACCAGACTCGGATCAAACATGACCCGTTCTCTCAATTGGCTCGATATCGGAACAACACGTATCGCTCGATGCAGGCGAGCCAGCACGGACAAGTTTGTGCAGGCTGCTTGATCTGTGATGTCTAAGTTGAGGTGACCCGGATCACCTTGGTCGGAGTAGCCGTTCGCACGTCCAAAGCGCTCATGAACGCGGCACGGGTTTGAATTGCTGGAGGAATGATGATTCAAGGTCATGGTCACACCTGCCTCTGTCAGGCGTCACAGCCAAGGCCGTGCCGCGGGGATTGGACTGGTGTTGCGCGGGCCTCTTCATGCCTGCGTCCGAATACTTGCAGTGTGTGCGCAAGGCGGAAAACAGGTTCATCAATTCTGATCTCGATGTTAGGTGAGTGGACTTGGAGGCTGTCATGGCAATTGCGAAACAGGATGCTCTCGATTATCACTGTGGAGCGCGACCGGGCAAACTCGAAGTGGTTCCTTCGAAGCCTTGCCTTACTCAGCGCGATCTGGGCCTTGCGTATACCCCAGGCGTGGCTGTTCCCTGCCTGGAGATCGCGAAAAACCCGCCGGATGTTTTCAAGTACACAGCGAAGGGCAACCTCGTCGCTGTGGTTAGTAATGGAACAGCAGTTCTCGGGCTCGGCAACATCGGGGCACTGGCCGGCAAGCCGGTCATGGAGGGCAAAGGCGTCCTTTTCAAGAGATTCGCAGATATTGATGTCTTCGACATCGAACTGGACACCGGCGATCCCGACGAAGTGATCCGGACCTGTCAGTTGCTGGAACCCACCTTCGGCGGCATCAACCTGGAAGATATCAAGGCGCCGGAATGTTTCTACATCGAGCAGTCGCTGCGCAAGACCATGAAGATCCCCGTCTTTCACGACGACCAGCACGGCACGGCCATTATCTCCGGTGCGGCCTTATTAAACTCGCTGGAACTGACGGGTAAAAAGATTGATGAAATCAAGGTGGTGGTCAATGGCGCAGGAGCAGCGGGCATTGCCTGCGCCGAACACTATCTTCTCCTGGGCGTCCGGCGCGAGAACCTCACGATGGTAGATACGAAAGGCGTGATCTACAAAGGTCGCAAAGAAGGGATGAATCCCTACAAGGACCGGCTAGCGCGAGACACGTCGATGCGCACCTTGATTGAAGTCACCAGGGGCGCCGATGTTCTGCTCGGCTGTTCCGTCAAGGGCGCTTTCACTCGGGAGATGATTGCTTCGCTGGCGCCGTGGCCTGTGGTCTTTGCCATGGCCAATCCCGATCCAGAGATTACCTACGAGGAAGCCAAAGCCGTCCGCGACGACATCATCATGGCCACGGGGCGCTCCGATTATCCGAACCAGGTCAACAACGTCCTCGGCTTCCCCTTCATCTTTCGGGGTGCGCTCGATGTGCGTGCCAGCAATGTGAATCCAGAAATGGAGTTGGCCGCGACGCACGCACTGGCTGCCCTGACGAAGGAGGATGTACCCGACTCGGTATGCCGGGCATACGGCGTTCCGACTCTGAAATTCGGGCCCGATTACATCATTCCCAAACCATTCGATCCGCGGGTATTGATCTGGGAAGCAGTCGCCGTCGCCAAGGCGGCGATGGAAACCGGCGTGGCACAGAATCCGGTGGACCTCGCCGAGTACCGTGAAGCGCTTGAAAAGCGGCTCGGCAAAGCGCACGAACTGATGCGCCTGATGATTCACAAGGCGCAGGCTAATCCAAAGAGAGTGGTCTTTCCTGAGGGAGCGCACCCGAAGATTCTTCGCGCATGTCACCGGTTGATCGAGGAAAGAATTGCCTATCCGATCCTCCTCGGCCGGCCTGGCGAGATCCAATCCAAAGCGGCCGAGCTGGAAGTCTCGCTGGACGGCGTGACGATTGTGAATCCTGAGACCGCCGCGCGGCGTCACGACTACGTGGGCGAGTTCTACCTGCTGCGCCAGCGTCGCGGCCTAACGGAGAGCACAGCCGAAGAGCTGATGAGCGGCCATAACATCTTTGCGTCAATGATGGTTCGCATGGGTGATGCCGATGCTATGGTCGCAGGCGTCAGCCAAAACTATCCTGATACGATTCGTCCTGCATTGCAGGTGATTGGCGTCCGCGAAGGTATCCATAAGGTCTCGGGAGTCTATCTCATCATTCCCCGCAATGGCTCTCTTTACTTCCTTGCCGATGCAACGGTCAATATCGAACCGAGTGCCGAAGACCTGGCGGAGATCGCTCTCTGTGTGGCGCAGGAAGCACGCCGCTTCAACGTTGAGCCTAGGATCGCCATGCTTTCTTTTTCCAACTTCGGCAGTACGCGGCATCCACTCTGCGACAAAATGCGCCGGGCCGTGGAACTGGTCAAGTACGCGGATCCCACCCTGATCGTCGACGGAGAAGTTCAAGGCGACATGGCGGTCAATCCCAAAAAAATTGCGGCCGACTATCCATTCTCGGCATTGAAGAATGGCGCCAACGTTTTGATCTTTCCCGATCTTGAAGCGTGCAACATCGCCTGCAGGCTGTTGGGCAGCGTGGTGGGCGGAGCAGACATTGTGGGACCCATCCTCATGGGCATGGCCAGGCCCGTACACTTGCTGCAACGTGGAGTGGAAGTGGAAGATGTCGTCAATATCACGACCATCGCCGTGGTTGATGCTCAGGACATTGCGGCATTACCAGCAAAACAGCTGGCAGAGCTGGCTTCAAGATAAGCAGAGAAAACTCGTGACAAAAAGGGAGCGCTCCTTCGCTGGCGGGTCTCTCTTTCTATTTCGTGGCGTCCATTGTCTTTTTCGGGGCGGCCGCGATGCCAGCCAGCAGTGGACCATCGCCGGGACCATGCAGTTTTGTGCACGGTGTCGGTTGCCGTGACAGATGAAGATACTTGAGCACCAGCCGCCGCTTCAGTAGCTGGAGCGCTTTGGCGGGATCTACCCCCTTGGGACAGACGCGCGAACACTCACCCGCATAATGACAGCGGAAAACGCCCTGCGAGCGGGCTGCTACTCCACTACGTAACTCGCCCCCCGCATCGCGCGAATCTGCGTTGTAGCGCTGGGCCGCCGCTAAAGGCATGGGGCCAAGATATAGCGCGTCGGTTGCCAACGTCGGACATGCAGCCATGCAGCAGCCGCACTTGATGCAGTAAGTGAATTGGAGATAATTCTCCAGTTGAGCATTGGTCTGGAAAAACTCACCTGCTGAATCGATGATTTCAGCCTCGTCGGCGCGAACGATAAAGGGCCGGACCGTGCGGTGCTTTTCAAACATGATGCTGAGATCGGGAACGAGGTCGCGGATGATGGTGAAGTTCGGCAATGGGCCGACGGCAAGGTGAGTCTTCGCAATGTGCAGGATCTGCGTGTTGCAGGCGAGGCCCGGGCTGCCGTTTATGAGCATTCCGCAGGAACCGCAGACGCCCATGCGGCAAGAGTAGCGCCACGCCAGCGTGGGGTCGAGACGCTCCTTGATATAGTGCAGGCCATCGAGAACAGTCATGCCTTCACTTACAGAAACCTGGTAGGTCTGTATGTAAGGAGCGCGATCGCACTCCGGGTTGAACCGCGTCACATGAATGTTGATCTGCCGCGATACGCTGCCGGTTCCCCTCATGGCTGTCCCCCCGCCCCCATCAGCGCGATGGTGTGCGCGGTAACGGCCGCCCAAGCACCGAGCCCAAAAAGCCCCAGCCCGGCCAGAAATAGAACAATTGTGATTGTTCTTTCAACTGCAGGCTTTGGCGTCAATTCGAAAAGCATCGTCCGCAGGCCATACAAGCCGTGATAGAGCGCAACACCCAACAGGAGGATGTAGGTGACCGTAAAGAAGAGCCGGCCGTCTCGGAAGATGCTGTTTTCCGGGGAGTCGGGATTTGCACCGTAAGGAGCGAACCAGTGGCCGGTCCCGGCTAGATGCATGATGAACATATGCATGCCGAGCAGGAAGATCAGCGCCGCTCCCGCAGCCATGTGCCAGGTCCATGCTCTTGTGCCGTTCATCTCTCCACCTACCTTGTCAGAGCCGTATACCCGCCGGTAACCAGCAGAACCAGCATTAAGATCATCATCAGAATGAGTAGAGGGCGCTGCACATGGAGCGAGGTCTTGTAAGGATAGACCGGCTCTATCGGTTTGCCCACCGCGAATCCAAGTTCGACAAGTACCAGGCGGATGCCGTTGGCTGCGTGATACGCAAATGCCGCAAAGACCAGGTATTCCCCAAACGAAGCAATGGGGCCGTGCAAAATGCCGTTGCCTACCCAAAGATAGATTCCCTTGACGCGCAGGCTGGTCACAAAGATGTGCAACAGAAAATAGAAAAGGATTCCCAGCCCGGTGATCCGGTGCACACTGTATGCATAGCGCTCGATGCCCCATCGCCCGCCGGCGAGCCATCCCCGGATGCCGTGCCGGTTGTCGTATCGATTCATTTCCAAGATCTCCGCCTCTTTCTGAGCTGCGCCACTGTGGCCGGTCTTAGTATTTCCGCTCCACTGGCTTCCAGTTGCTGATCGTCACAGGCTTGTATTTGATCTCGGGCGCGGCGCCGGTCCAATACATCATGGTGTGCGCCAGGAAATGTTGATCGTCGCGCGCTGGAAAATCCGTGCGCGAGTGGGCCCCTCGCGACTCCTCGCGCCGCAGGCCCGCAGTGAGGAGCACCTCCGCAAGTTCGAGCATGTTTTCGGTCTCCAGCGCCTGCACCAAGTTCGTGTTGTAAATGCGGCTTTTGTCTTCAATGGAGATTTGTTGCGCGCGAAGCTTCAGCTCTCGGATCCTGTCAAGCCCTTCCTGCATCAACTTGCCATCGCGATAAACTCCGGCATGTTTGTCCATGAGAGTGCGCAGCTCGCGGCGAATTTGCGCTGGACTCTCCGCTCCCGCGCGCCCGAGCAACCTGGAGAAGATGCGGCTCTCTTCATCACGGAATTTCTTGTCCGGAACCTCACCCGGCGCCGGCGCCGTTTCCAGATACTTCGCCATACCGCCCCCGGTGATACCGCCCCAGACCAGGCACTCCGCTGTGGAATTGCACCCGAGGCGATTGGCGCCGTGCATCGAGTGGCATGCCACCTCGCCGGCAGCCCAGATATTTTCCACCTTGGTGCGCCCATCGATGTCTGCCTCAATGCCGCCCATCGAATAATGTGCCACCGGCCGGATCGGAATTGCCTGCTTGATCGGGTCGATGCCCAGGAACTTCATGCACACTTCGCGGATGAGTGGCAGGCGCTTGTTGATCCGCTCTGCACCAAGATGGGTCAGATCGAGCTCGATAGAGTCGAGACCGTCGGCGCCCGGGAACCCCCGCCCCTCAAGAATCTCTGTCATTTCAGAGCGGGAAACAATATCGCGCGGCGCCAGCTCCATCATCTTTGGGGCGTACTTCTCCATGAAGCGGTCGCCTTTGTTGTTGCGCAGGTACCCTCCTTCTCCGCGGCAGCCTTCCGTCATCAGAATTCCTGACGGTACCAACCCTGTCGGATGGAATTGCAGAAACTCGGGATCTTCGAGAGCCAAACCGGCGCGGAAGGCGATGGCCTGCCCGTCACCAGTTACGGTTTGCGAATAGGTGGTGAAACCGTAGAGATTTCCCAGGCCGCCGGAGGCAATCAGGAGGGCTTTCGCACGCAGAACCTGGAACTCTCCCGTGGGCAAATCGTAAACCGTCAGTCCCGCGAAGCGGTCGCCGGCGAGAAGCAGTGAAGTGACGAAACACTCATCGTAGCGGGTGAAGTTACCGTACTTCTGCAGCGTGTCGTAGAGAGCCTGCATCTCGAAAAAGCCGGTCTTGTCTGCCGCCATGCACGCGCGGGGAAATGAGTGACCGCCGAAAGGCCGTTGCATGATGCGCCCGTCCTCGCGTCGCGACCAGGGCACTCCCCAATGTTCGAGCCGGCGAATCTCATCAGGCGCAATCTCGACAAACCGGTCCACCACGTCCTGGTCGGCAAGAAAATCGGATCCTTTCACTGTGTCCCAGGAGTGCAGCTCCAGGCTATCGCCTTCCTCGGGCCGCATGACGGCCCCGGTGCCGCCTTCGGCGCAGACCGAATGAGCGCGCATCACCTGCACCTTCGATATCAGGCCGATACTGGCTGTGCCGCGCGTCCGTATGCCAATTTCCACGGCTGCCCGCAGACCAGCCAGTCCTGTTCCGAAAATCAAGACGTCATGCAGTGTCCCACGCATCGTCTTTGTGCTCCTGCTCTGTTTCCAGGAGTGTCCACATCCGTTTCGTGCCCATGAGTGTCAGATGACCCGGAGGCGGCTCGCTGTGATGCGCAACATCCCCTGTTGTGACAAGACTCGCCGATTGCAATGTGAAAACATATGCCGGTCATTACGAGCATCTTCTTCTCAAAGGCATGACCCTCGAAAACAGCGCGCCTCAGGATGTCCCTGGGGCCGGAGCAGGTCATCGTTCTTCAAGATGCTGTCAGCGGTCCGAACAGAATGCAGTCAGGCCTCTACGCCACGAGCGATGCTGCCCCGAAAAAGTTGCGCGGTAGCTGGTCGATGCCTGGGAGTGATTGATGCAGGAAGGTGACGTACGCTTTCCATCTCTTGCCGTGCAAAGCGGCACGACCGGTCATGAAGCAGTCCTGCAAAGTCCAAGCCTCGATCCCCGGTTCTATGAATCCTGGGCCGAATAGAGACGCGAAGCGCGAAATCAACCCATTCTCAAACAGTACACTTCATCTTTCGCGGCCGCGATCACCCGATCGGGCTTGCTCCTCAAGAGGTCCTGCGGTCTGTGATCGCCAAGAAAGCTGTTGATGCCTGCAAACCAGATCGCCGTGCCCCATGCCGTCTTGGTGTCACCGAAGACATGCAGAATTTCGGCGACGGCCTTGTACGGCCTGTAGTTCTCCTCCGGATCTAGTGCATACAGCGGGAAATAATCCACACCCTTATATTGGATGGCGAAAATTGCTCCGTCCTTCTTCCATTTGTTGGGTTGCGCACTCGGGTTCTTGACGCTGTACCCTGCCAGCTTCGCGATCTCCACGGCCGGCACAAAGTCTCCACTTTCCAGAATCTTTGACCTGGCCTGGAGGAGCATCCTTGCCGAGGCGAGCGCGGCGCTCGGTATGGCTATTTCCGGCAGGAGGGCTCCGACGATTCTCTCCAGCTTCTCCTTTTTGCGTTCCCGAACCATGTGCGGCAAAAGCTCAGCCACTTTGCGTACAACGTCTTCGAACGCCGCCGACTGCTCACCGTCCGCAAACGTAATTGCGACCGCCCTTCGTCCGGAAGAACGCTGAAGGCGGCGACCCACTTCTGCGCGCGTGCCGACAAGGACCTCTGTGCCGTTTCGCTGATGCGCATGGGCGTGTGCCGCGAGCGAACGTCCTATCAAGTCCTCGTGTTGAAAGGGAACCACTTCCGCTCTGCCGCAAATGCTGCAAAATGAGCGGGGCTTAGCCACGGATGCATGCTTTCTCTTCATCGGGCCACCTATTCGGGGCTTTCTTAAGCCTGGATTTGATGATTTATATTAACACGATTGCTTCATCATGTAAATCGCCTTTCGCGGCGGCGGCCATCGTCGAGCGAGGGCTGGTATGGTTCCTGCTCCTCTGTTCTTGCGCGTATGGATTCCGAGGTTTTGGGTATATCGCCGGCCAAGATCTTTGCATGCTTAGGATGGTATCTCGATCTTTCAGGTTTGGAGACTCCGCAAGCGCCGTGGTCAACCATCTAAGTTTCTTGATTGTGGTATACGTATCTCATCTGTTCAATGCGAACCCTGCGCAACGGACCGACTTGCGAACGGTGACAGATTCAGATGGATATGCGGGACATTGCGAAGATAGCCGGCGTTTCCAGCGCCACTGTGTCTCGCGTAATCAACGGGTTGAGTTCCGTAAGACCGGAAACAGCAGAGCGTGTACAGCGTGTCATTGACGAGCTGAAGTTCATCCCCAACGGCAGCGCCACCACTCTGAAATACGGTCGCAGCAACACATACGGCTTGATTATTCCCGATATCACAAATCCGTTTTTCCCGGAGTTCATTCAGAGCTTTGAGGGGATTCTCGCCGACACCAATTACAACATGCTCGTCGCCACCACCGAGTCGCAATCGCAACGCATGCAGAAGACGATTCACCGCATGCTGGTGAGCCAGGTGGAAGGTATTGTGCTTCTCGCCTCGGAAATTGAGACGCTATCGATCGAAGCCATGATGAGCAGCCGCGTCCCCCTGGTAACAATGGACAGGCGAGTGGTGGGCAAAGGACTAAGTGATGTGTGCGTAGACAGCACGAACGGAATGCGCCAGGCAGTAAAACACCTCTTCGATTTAGGTCACCGGAAAATCGGGTACATCGGCGGTTCCGCCGGGCCCACAATTTCAGATCATCGCCTGCAATCATTCCTGCTTGCCATGGGAAAAGTAGGGCTTCCGGCTCGGCCAGAGTTCCTGCGCATAGGCAATTACCGCATCAGCGGGGGTGAGACCGCAATGGCCGAACTGCTGGCGCTGAAAGATCGGCCTACCGCGATCGTCACCGCGAATGACCTGACGGCAATTGGCGCTCTGCGCGTGATTCACAATCGCGGATTTACGGTTCCAGGGGATTTTTCCGTCGTGGGTTTCGACGACATTGAACTGAGCGATATCGTCTATCCACCTTTGACGACGCTGCGGTTGCCTCGCCACGAACTCGCAAAGACATTTGTAACCGCGCTGCAACTGCTTGGCAACTCTCCCCACAAGAATGGAATTCAGTATAAAGTCGAGACTTCACTCGTTGCTCGGAGTTCAACGGGCCCCATCAAGAAGAAGCTCGGCTCGGCAAGCCGACTGCGCACACGCGGGCCAGCAGCGTTCATCGAAAAATGAAATTGAGCACAATGAAGATCGACAGAACCCCAGCAACGAGCGCCCATGTGGCTGGAGAAATACGCTGTTGCGGGCCAGTCCTGCCGGAATAGGTAACATCGCGCAGAGCAATTGAAGACCTTGGAGTAGTGAACAGGCTGATTGCACAGGTCGCGATGACTGCAGCGCCGCAACCGTAAATCGCTCCATAGAAATCTCCAAGAAGTTGACTGCCGTAGACAATTGCACCGCTACGGACTGCGGCTGTATGTACGCACGACGCGGTGACGCCGAAAACGATCCCCCAGAATCCTGCGGCAGGTGTAGCCCACGTAGTGAACATGCCGAGAATAAAGACGGCAAACAGAGGCGCGTTGAAGATAGAGAAGACGAGTTGGAGATAATCCATCAAGTTGTTAAAGAGCAGAACGATGTAGGCAGTGGCAACGCTGAGGGCCGCTGCCAGAGCAGTGAAGGCTCTTCCCATGCTGAGATAATGCGCATCAGACTTGTGCTTCTTCAGATGTGTCCGATAAAGTTCGTGTGTCCAAAGCGCGGAGAAAGCGCTGATATTCCCGGCCAGACCAGACATTAGGCTGGCGAGAATGGCAGAAACGCCCAGACCTGCAAGGGCCCACCCATAAAAGTGGCGCATCAGAATCGGGAGTGCGTAATCGAACTGCGGGTGAGAAGATTTGCCGAGAAATGTTGCGGCGGCCATGCCCGGAAAAACGACAAGCCAGGGAAATATCAGCTTGGGAATTGCGGCAAGAAGAGGTGTGCGAATGGCAGCTTCCGGCGTTCTGGCTGCCAGGGCGCGCTGAATCAGGATGAAGTCAGTGCACCAGTAGCCGAAACTCAAGACGAAGCCGAGGCCAACGATTACACCAAACACATCCATCGTTGCAGTTCTTGGCTGCATCAGCGGGAGCGTTGTCCAGATGTGCGTTTTCGCCGCAGGCAACTGCAGCATGATTCCGTGAACGCCGTGGAACGTGCGGTATACCGCAATTGCCATAGGCGCCACGCCTGCGATGGTGAGGCCGAGTTGCAGAATTTCGTTGTAGATTGTGGCTTTGAGACCGCCGGTGTAGGCGTAGCAAAGCACCACCGATGCTGCGATGACCGCCACAATTGTGAAACGCCACCCGAAAAATAGATGAAGCACCGCGGAGATGGCGTAGAGGCTGATGCCTGAAATCAGGACCATCATCAGCGCCAGCAGTATGCAAGCGAGGATGTGAGTGGCGTCGTTGTACCGCAATCGAATGAAATCGGGAACGGTCATGGCGCCACTGCGCAGATACACGGGCATCATGACAAGAGAAAGCACGACCATGGCGGGGATGGCGCCGATCCAATAAAAATGCAGAGCCAGTGCTCCATACTTGGCGCTTGTGGCTACGATGCCCACAATTTCCAGCGCACCACAATTCGCCGCAAAAAAAGCTGTGGCCGAAATGGCTCCGGGCAGAGTGCCCCGAGCGTGCAGAAACTTCGAGGCGGTATCCGCATGCCGGCGGACCGCATAGCCGATAGCGATTGTCGCTGCCAGGTAAGCGGCTATCAGCAACAAAGCAAGCGGATTCTGAGCGTGCGGCACCGTTTGTGAGGATAATCGATTGAGAGTTTCTATGTCGCCCGAATTTGCTGTCGCTTGACAACGGTTGTTTGTACGATTTAGAAGAGTAGACCGAAAGTAGAATCGCCTTAGGCTATTGAGAAAGTTCACGACCCCGGCAAGAAATTTGGTTATCTAGATCCGCCGATGCCGGGCAGGGTCCCACGAAATACAGGCTTAGAGGATGCGCGCTAAGAGCCGCCGCCTCGCACAAGCGCCTGCGCAAGCCAGCGTAAGAACAGATCAAGCGAAAGAGAAGCGAGGCGATCGACTGGCAGCGCCTGAATGTATACGTATTCTTTTGAGGTGACGAAGCCAAATCCAATCAGGAGGTTCGTGATGAAAAGGATTGTTTTGTCAATAATTTGCGCAGCGCTGCTGCCTGGCGTGGTGCCGGCGATGGCCCAGACCTTGAGCGGCGTCATCGCTGGCCGCGTTGTGGATCCCAGCGGCGCTGTGGTAACCGGAGCGTCTATCCAACTTATCCAACAAGACACCCACGTCGCCATCAGCACCAAGGTGCTTTCCGACGGCAACTTCGTGTTTCCTGCGGTGCAGCCTGGGACGTACTCCGTAACGGTTCAAGCCCCGGGATTCAAAGCGCTAACCAAGCGCGGATTGACTTTGACCGCGAATGAGCGACTGTCCGCCGGAACCCTGGCCCTTCAGGTCGGTACCGTTGCGCAAACCGTGACAGTTACAGCCGCGGCGACGCCGGTGAATACGACCAGCGCAGAGACTTCGGGCGATCTGGACGTTCATCAGCTGGACAGCGAGCTTGCCGAGGGCCGCGACTTCATGTCGATGTTGCGCACCATTCCGGGCGTGGCCTGGGACAATGGCGGCAGCTCACTGGGCAGCGCTGGCACGCCGTACATCAACGGCACGCGCAACGTCTACAACTCTGCATCCCTGGACGGCGTCGTGGGCTCACCGCGCCCCGGCCAGCATATGGATACGCCGCCGAATCTGGACGCGATCTCCGAAGTCAAGGTGCTCACCGCCGGGTACCAGGCCGAGTATGGCGAAGGCACGGCCGGCGCGGCCATCAACGTGGTGACCAAGAGCGGAACCAGTTCCTACCACGGCGAAGCCTACTACTACGTTCGCAATGAAGCGTTCAACGCCAACAGCTGGTTTAACAAGTACAAGGGCGTGCCGCGCGACCGGTACCGCTACAACACGATCGGCGGAAACGTCGGCGGTCCGGTGTTCTGGCCCGGCCATTTCAATCGCAACAAGGACAAGCTGTTCTTCTTTTATTCCCAGGAGTACTGGCCGGATGTGGTTCCCAATGACTCGAATTGGATGGTCCCCACCCAGGCCGAGGTGAATGGAGACTTTTCGCAGACGCCGGTGCAGGGCGTGATCAGTCCGGGTCCGAACGATTACATCAACATCAAGATGCCCGGGGCGTCGACGAGCAGCTGCCCCGCCTCCGGCGTGACGGACAAAAACGGCAATCCCCTGAACCGCAGCGGCTGTTGGCAAAGCGGCGGCGTGTACAACGTACTTCCGAAGAGCGCGATCGACGATTCAACCCAGGCGCTCGTCAAGCTGCTTTACACGGCGGCGCAGGGGCCTGGCTGGATACCTGTCACCAATCGCGCCGTCACGAGCGGCTACTATAACTACGTCCAACAATCGACCAGAAATCAGCCTACGACCCAGGAAATCGCCCGCATCGATTACGATCCCACCGAAAAGCTGCACATGTACGGTCGGACGTTGTTCCAGGTGAACAACGATGACGGCTATCACTCCACGGCCAACAAGCTTCCCTGGCTGATGAAGGTGAACTACCAGACGCCGCGGCAGAACATCGCCTATGACGTGACATATACCTTCAGCCCGACGCTGCTGAACGAATTCAACTTCGGCACGTCGACGTTTAACGAGAACCAGATCTACGATAAGTCGCAGTTGGCCGAGGCCACCAAGAATCCCAACGGATACGATCTTGCCCAAATCTTTCCGGCGAACAACCCGCTTAACCTGTATCCGGCCGTGAGCTTCGGATCCAGCCACAACACGAAGGATGCTCCATCCTATGGCTGGGACTCGCGGTTCCCCATGTACGATCGGGTCCGTTGGTGGCAGGCGAACGACAACCTGACGAAGATCATTGGAAGCCACAATCTGAAATTCGGGTTCAACTGGGCCACAGACAATTATCTGCAGGCGCATTCGTCTTCAGGCACACCCTCAGGCTCCTTCGATTTCTCCAGCAATTCCAACAATCCCAACGATAGCTATTACGGTTACGCTAATGCCCTGGAAGGACTGTTCAACTCCTACTCGGAGCCGACCAGCCGCAACGACTACAACCCGCGTTTCTACGTGTATGAGTGGTTCGCGCAGGACCAGTGGAAGGTCACTCCCAAGCTGACGCTGGATTACGGGATGCGGTTTTCATGGGGAGCTCCGATGACTCTGCAGATCGGCTCCGACTTCATCCCCAGCCTCTATGACCCGTCGCAGGCGCCGGTGCTTTATCAATACGTGCCTGGGGGCAAGAACGCCAAGGACCCGACTACCGGGATTGCCACTTATCCCGCCGCCTATACCAGCCACTTCGTGCCGGGCACGGGAAATCTGGCGAATGGGCTGATCACCACCAAGAACCACCCGGGCTACCCTGAAGGCATGGTGAAAGGCACCGGTCTCCAGCTTGGGCCGCGCCTTGGGTTTGCCTACGACCCGCGAGGGAACGGCAAGATGGCGATCCGCGCTCATGCCGGCATCTTCTTCGGCCCGGGCGAATTGCAGGGGCAGGGCGGGGATATGACGCACCAGCCGCCCATCGAGTTTGTGCCGACGCAGTACTACGGAGATGCGAGATCGTTCACCACGACCGGCGGATTGCTGGGCCCGACCAATTTCAACAACGGTTTTGAGACGAACCCCAAGGGAACAAAGATCTACGAATACGGTCTTCAGATCCAGCAGGAGGTCGGATTCGGAACCGTGCTTTCCATCGGCTACGAGGGCAACACCACCCGGCACATGACCGCGGCTCGGGATATCAACGAGGTTCCCTACGGGGCGGAATTCCTGCCGCAAAACCAGTACTGCTCGAAGCCTTCGGGATCGGGCTGCTCTGCGTATTCGCCGCTCCCCGACGATTACTTCCGTGCCTACCCGGGATACGGCAGCGTCAAAATTCGTTCCACGGGCTACAACTCGAATTACAACTCGCTGCAGGTGCAGGTCACGCACCGCTACAACAACGGGCTGGAGTTCGGCTTGGCTTACACCTGGTCCAAGTACCTCGATTTCGCTGACGAGTACGACACCGGAGTCGATACCTACCAGCCGCTTCGTCTGTGGGAGTACGGGCCGGCCGCAGAGGACCATCGCAACAACTTCGTATTTAATTACCTGTACGATCTGCCGAGGGCGCCGGGAGTACTGGATCATGCTTTCCTGACTCCGATCCTGAACAACTGGCATCTCTCGGGATTCATCACCTACCTGAGCTCGGCGCCGGCTACCCTCAGCTATTCGACCTCGGATAGCGTGAACACCACCGGTGGCGGCGATGGCGCGCGCATCCTGGTCACCGGAACCAAAACCGGCCCCAAGTCGTTCGACGAGTACTTCGACACGAGCGCGGTGCAGCGCCCCTCCACCAGCGTCTACGACACGGCGACAGGACAGGTGATCCCCAGCAACGGCTACACCAGCCTGGAAGCCACGCAGATCTATCCACCCAGCCACTGGGATTTCCAGACGGCGCTGTTCAAGGATTTCAAAATCCGCGAGCGCCTCGCCGTGCAGCTGCGGCTGGAAACCTACAACACCTTTAACAGCCCGGAGTTCGATGCGGTGAACACCGGAGCCAAATTCAGCCCCTTCTCGAATGGACAGACTGTCCCGACCTTGAATGGCAATGTGATGATCAATGGCACAACCACCCAGTTGAATGGCACGTTTGGCCAGATCAGCGGAAGCGCCGGTCCGCGAATTGTTCAGTTGGCTGGAAGAGTCACTTTTTAGATATCGATAAGAAATAGCTCAAGTTAGAGCTCTCACGAATTGGGCAGGTTCGAGCCCTCACGCGGACTGGCACGCTTTGAGCCAGCTCCGCTTGAGGGCTCGGCCGCCTTTGACTCAGTTCCCAAAAGCAGTCCTGACAAATTTCTCGCTTGACAACCCAATAGTCCTTATCGTAATCGTTTACGAAATCACCCCGTCCGTTCCTAGCCAGGGTCCTAAACTGCAAAAAGACCGCAGAGGCAACCCCTGACGGAGCCGATGTCGAGGTTTTCTACGAGCTGAAGATTCGAAAGAGCGGAAACAACGCTTAAAGGGAGAATGCCGAAAATGTATACGTATTCGTAATTCTCCCGCACGCTCGAACGAGGATGCCAGGGAATGCTATGTCGCGTTGTGAGCCCCGGTCGCCAAAAACTAGAGGCAACGAAACACAGCGAAGCGAGGAGTTTTGAAATGAAGATCATGATGAGGCTGGTAGCAATCGTAGTGGTACTGGGACTATGCGTTCTTCCTGCGATGTCGCAGACCTCGAGCGCATCGATCACCGGACATGTAGCGGATCAGACGGGGGGTGCCGTGCCGAATGCCGCGGTCCGGCTGATCGATGAGCAAACCCGCGCACTCGTATTTACGACCCAAACCAATGCACAAGGCGATTTCAGCTTCGCCAGTGTTTCTCCTGGCACGTACACCGTCGTTGTCTCCGATCAAGGATATAAAGAGCTGCGAAAGGTGGGTCTCGTCTTGTTTGCTGCGGTTAACCTAGACGCCGGAACTTTCACGCTGCAGGTTGGAACAGTGGCACAATCCGTCACTGTTGAAGCCGATATTACGGCGCTTCAAACAACGAGTTCCGAGCGTTCCGCTGTTCTCGATACGACGCAGATTGACAACTTGCTCGCCGTTGGACGTGACGTCATGTCGATGACCAAGGTGATGCCGGGCGTTGTGGAGAACAGCGATGGCGCCGGCAGTCTGAGTACGACCAGCGCACCGGTCGTGAATGGCGTTAACAACGAGTATTCGCTGACTCAGGTTGATGGCGTCATCTCGAATACGCGCGGCCTGGCGACGATGGATACCCCCATCAACCTCGACGCAGTGAAAGAGGTGACTGTCAATCAGGGAAACTACCAGGCTCAGTACGGCGGTGAGGCCGGTGGCAATTTCAGTTTCGTAACCAAGAACGGTACCAGCCAGTTCCACGGCGGCCTCTACTACTACTTCCGGAATGAAGACCTGAATGCCAACCCGTTCTTTGACAAGTACGGCCTCACCCCGGATAAGTACAAGCCGCGGCCGCTTTACAGGTACAACGTGGCTGGCGGCACGCTTGGCGGACCGATCTTCTGGCCGGGACACTTCAACAGAAATCGTGACAAGTTGTTCTTCTTTGTCTCAATTGAGGATTCCCCGATCAAATCGCCCGACGGGCTGAAGAATTACATGGTGCCCACACAACTGGAAGCCAACGGAGACTTCTCGCAGACCCACAACCAGGGAGTTTCGTCCCTAACCTCGAGCAATCTGGTAAACATCGCCTATCCCGGGAAGAGCAAGAATTCCGGGGGCGGCACCTGTCCGACCAACGGCACAGCCACGGCCGATTGTTTTCCGGGCAACGTCGTGACCGCGCCGTACCTCAACACCCAGACGCAATATCTGTTGCAGTTGATGTACAACAGTACTCTCGGCAAGTATCCGCAAAATGCATACACCAACCTCGCCGTAAGCAATAACAACTACAACTACCAGACCAACTGGTCGGCGGATAAGCCCGTAAACCAGGAAATCTTCCGCATCGATTACGATCCGACGCAAAAGCTGCACATGTTCTTCCGCGGCGATCTTACGGTAGCGAATGATACTGACTTCCAGTCGCCGGCCAACACCATGAGCTGGCTGATGAAGGTGAATTATCAGCTCGGCGAGCCGAACTACGTTTACAACGTTGTCTATGCTTTTACTCCGACGTTGGTGAACGAGTTCAACATCGGCACCGCGGGATGGAGGGAGCTTCAGCTTTACAATGCGTCGGACCTCAAACAGGTCACGCTGGGCACCGGAGGCTTCAACTTGCCTTCTCTTTATTCGGGCGTGAATCCGATGAACCTTTATCCTGCGACAACATTCGGTGGCTCGAACATTCCTAACTATGGATGGGATTCGCGCTTTCCCATGGTTGATCAGGTGCGGTCATATAATGCCACAGACAAGCTGACCAAGGTTTGGGGGAACCATACCTTTGTTGTGGGAATCGACGCGGGAACAGATGCCTACGCACAGCCTAGCCACAATCGGGTAGGGAACTTCAACTTCTCAGTCAACAGCAGCAACCCGAACGACACTAACTGGATGTTTGGTAACGCGGCAACGGGCGTGCTTTATCAATACAGTCAGACCACGAAACTGAACACCTACGACCCGCGTACCAACCGCCTGGAGTGGTACTACCAGGATACTTGGAAGATGTTCAGGAACTTTACGCTCGAGTTCGGCATCCGCAACTCCTGGGCCATGGCTCAGAGGAACAAGACCGGCGACAACTTTGTTCCTGAGTTGTACAACGTGAACAACGCTCCGGCCCTTTACCAGTATGGGTTTGACAGCACGGGGAAACCGGCCGCTATTGATCCCACGACGAGTTTGACGTATCCGTTGGCTTACGCCGGCCTGATGGTTCCCGGCACAGGAAACCTGAACAACGGAATCCTGTATGTAAACTCCCCGGGATTCCCGCAAGGAACGACATACGGCAACGGAATTCTCCAGGCTCCGCGCGTCGGATTTGCCTGGAACGTGATCCCCTCGACAGTCATTCGCGCCAACTTCGGCATGTTCTACAACGTGCGCGCGCGTTCCGGCCAGGAAGGCGACCTGACCAACAACGCTCCCACCACCAACAGCGTTACGCAGTACTATGGCAGCGCGAATTCGACCGCATCGAACTACTATGCGGCGGCTGGCGTAAGCAATCTCAACTCGCCATTCAGCATCGGTCACGGGCTGCCGCTCCATGGAAACATTCCCTACGCCGAAGAGACCAGCCTTGGCATCCAGCAGGAATTGGGCTTCGGCACGGTGCTCGACGTGGCCTACGTGGGCACATTCACCAAGCACGCCAGCGAAACCAAGCCCATCAACGAAGTTCCCTACGGCGCCGAATTTCTGACCAGCCCGCAGCACCAGTACTGCTCGGCCATGTCAAGCGGAAGCTGCACCAAGAGCTCGACGCTTCCCGACAACTTCTTCCGGCCCTACCCCGGATTCAACGGCATCAGCCAGCAGTATTACGATCTGACGGCCAACTACAACGCTCTGCAGGTCAAGGTGACCCGGCGCTTCCGCAACGGGTTGGAATTCGGCGGCGCATACACCTGGGGCAGGGCGATGGACTACATTGACAGCTACAACGGCGGCGGCCCGCTCTATCAGAACATCCGCCAATGGCAATACGGCCCGGCAGCCTGGGACCTGAAGCACATGCTGGTCATCAATTATGTTTACGCGCTGCCGAAGGCCAGTCGCGCGTTCGGCGGCAACTCCGGATGGAACAACGTGGCCACTCGCTCGGTTCTGGATGGCTGGCAGATCTCCGGGTTCATTACCTACTACAGCGGAGCGCCGCCGACGAGTCCTGTGACCTTGAGCGTCAGCGGCAACCCGAATATCACTGGTGGCGGCGATGGGGCGCGGGTCGTGCTCACCTGTGACCCATGGAAGCCGGCCGCCGGTACTCGCACCTTCAGCAAGTGGTTCAACACCGCCTGCTTTGAGCCGCCGCTGCAGGGCAGCGCCGGCCAGGTAGCCACCACCGCCCATCCCTCGGGCGTTGCGCCCAGTTTCTACTCAGAGGGTAACGGCAGCTTCTCCGGTAAGGTCGACTACTTCCTGCCCGGCGGCACGAACTTCGAAACCGCGCTCATTAAGAACATGCCGATCGAAAACAAATTCACGCTGCAGCTCCGCGTGGAAACTTACAACACCTTCAACCACACGCAATTCAACGGTGTGAACAACACTGCTACATTCCCGTGTGCACCGTGGGCAACGCCAGCGCCAACGATTCCCACGAATACTGTTAACTCGTACTGCACTTCCCAGGCAACAACCGTTCAATCTGGCTCCACGTTCGGCCAGTTGAGCAGCACGCCAAACAACGGCGCGCTGGGCGGTCCCCGCACTCTGCAGCTCGCCTTGCGGCTCGATTTCTAGTTCCATATGTATTCTTGTTCCGCCGGCTCGCTCACCTGGTGGGCCGGCGGTAAAAGCAATATGCTCATCAAAGATAGACAGCCGAATTCCTTATACCGGAGAGAAGGGGAAAATCGTGGGTATCTCCTCACAAGACGACGAACGTTCGTTATTGTCACGCCGCGAATGGCTTGGTAAGCTCGCTCTTCCTGCAACAGGAGCGGTCATGGCCACCGGCTTTCTGAATACGAAGGCCGCGGACGCCCGCCCTAAGAATGCGAACAACGATGACCTTGGCGCCCGAATCTATAACATTCGCGCATTTGGCGCCAGGGGCGACAAAACTACTTTGGACACAGCGGCTGTGCAGGCGGCGATTGATACCTGTGCCAGTGACGGCGGTGGCACCGTCCTGGTTCCCGCGGGAACATTCACCATCGGCACAGTCGAACTAAAGAGCAACGTCACGCTTCACATTGCCGCATCAGGAACTCTGCTGGGCGGTGCCGATGGCAAACAATACCATGCAGTCGACGCGATTCCGTTGCACGGAGACACCACGCTCAATGACGGAAACTGGGCGCTCCTGTTTGCTGTGCACGCAAAGAATGTGACCATCGAGGGACCAGGCACAATCGACGGCCAGGGCGCTCAGTTCCACTCCGCAGTGCGCGGCACGCCGCCGCCCAGCGGATTGGGCGGCAATAAGCGCCCGTATCACGTCCTCATTTACCAATGCGAGAATTTCTCGGTTCGCAATATATCAATGATCGACTGCGCGTATCACAGCATTCGTATTATTGAGAGCCAGCGCATATTCCTCGACAGCATCTACATTCACAACCGCGTGAATGGCAACAATGACGGGTTCCACTTCATCAGCGCTGAGCAGGTGCGCCTGAGCAATTGCACCGTGAAATCGGGCGATGACGCGTGCGCGATGTTCGGCTCGTGTAGATACATCACGATCACCAATTCTTACTTCAGCACGCGCTGGTCGGTCTTTCGCTTCGGTGGCGGTCACGCAGGTGACATTTCTGTGTCGAATTGTGTGCTCAAAGAAGTTTATGGCTGCCCGATGAAGTTTCAGGGAGATCCGGGCTCGCAGTTTGAGAATATCTCGTTTTCTGACCTCGTTCTCGACGATGTCACGGGGCCGATCAGCATCAGTGTCGGCAAAGGCCGGCGCCGTCCCAGCGATGCGCCTTTACCCGAGGTGCTGCCGCCCGTCGTGGTGCGAAATATCTCATTCACTAACATTCACGGCAACGTGACCTCCCACGCCCCAGCGCAACTCTCTGAAGGCACGCTGACCGTGGGCTCGCGGCCCGGCGAGATACACTCCGCCATTGTGCTCAACGCCATTGACGACGCAGTTCTCGAAAACATCTCCTTCAGTAACGTTCATCTCAGATTCGGTGGCGGCGGAACCGCAGACGAAGCAGCACGACGCGACGTTCCTAAAGTGTTCGGCGAGTATTTCGAGCTCGGGCCCATCCCAGCCTACGGCTTGTATGCGCGCAATGCCCGCGGTCTTACGCTTGACAACGTGCGCTTCGAAGTCAGCACACCCGATCTGCGGCCGGCTGTGATCTTCGATCACGTCGAAGATGCCGCACTCTACGGGCTGAGTGTGCAAGGCAATCCGCAAGCCGAATCAGTTCTGCGCTTCATCGACTCTAAGCAGACATTGCTTACGGCGCCCCGCGTCCTGACCGCAGCTGGACCGTTTCTGCAACTCGAAGGAGAAAGCAACGAGGGTATCATCGTCGAAGGCGGAGATTTGTCGAAAGCGACTTCGCCAGCCGTATTCAAGAATGGAGCATCGGAAAGCTCCCTCAAGCTGCGCAACATCACTTAGAGCTTGTCGTCAATCGTCACGCCAGCACTGGCAAAGGATCAAACTTCGAATCTGTCCGTGAACTGCTGACACTCCACTATCTTATGGAGCAAGAAATGGCCGATCGGCATTCTTACAGCAGTTTCAGAGATGGTGTATCCGCATTCACGACACTTGAGTTGGCGCAAATAGAATTCGCATCATGCGGATCAAAAAGCGAATTCCTGTTGCGCGGTTTCAATCATCGCAAGAATATTCTCGAGCGGCGTTCCTGCCTGCACGTTGTGGCACGAGCAGCAAATGTATCCTTCGCGCCCGGCCCCTAATGTTTCCAGGCAATAACGCACTTCACGGCGAACGTCATCGGGCGTTCCGCGTGGCAGCGCGAATTGGTTGTCGACGCCGCCATGAAAGACAACGCGATCGCCGAATTCCCGCTTGAGCTCCACCATATCCATTCCAGTGCAGGAGTGTTGAATGGGATTGAGAACATCAACACCGCAGTCGATAATCGGCCCGAGGAGGCGGCGAGCCGCGCCATCCGTGTGATAAAAGACATGCAAATTGTACGCGTGAATCAGCTCGCACCAGCGCTTGAGCCGAGGTTGCAGGTACTTCTTCCAGAGCGCCGGCGACATCAATAACGATCGCTGCCCTGCGATGTCGTCGCTGATGAAAACCAGGTCGAGCGACGCTCCGGCAAAGGCAAAGAACCTCTGCATCATCTCCGTCTGAATCGACTCCAGCCGATCGAGGACCGCGTTAACATACTCCGGGGCCTCAACAACGTCCATCAACGACTGCTCCATGCCGCGCAACTGGCAATAGATCTCAAAGAGCGAAACCCAAGGCCCGATGACAGCAAAATCCTTTGACGCCTCGCGCGCCTTCGACGCCGCAGATTCGTAGTCGAACTGCTTGACATCGGGCCACCACGGGTAATCCGCGAGCGATGCGACAGAGGAATAGCGTGCGAGCGGTGGTGTTCCGAATTCGGCGTAGTGGGCGTCCCCGGCCTGGATCTGTTTCAAGGGCACGCCCCACATCGTGCGCTCGCCGCCCGTCTCGGCGCCCGCGCCGCTCTGGGCTCCGGCGCGCTCGCCCGAAGCCGTCTTGTAATCCATGAATACCCAGACAATCTTGTCCAGATTCAGGGCCCGGTACATTGAAAGGTCGTCTTCCACGCCACAATGCCGGCGCAAAACCTCGCCGACCTCCGGGGCGTACCAGAGATCTACCGGCAGACGGTCAACGGGATCCCGGTTCAACACAGCCAGGACGCGCTCGCGCGGAGTCATCGTGCTCGACATGCAACACTCCTTTATCAAGGTGATTCGCTCAGAGCCTTGCCAACGCTTCCCAGCGCATGCAGAACGAAGCGTTGTGACTCAGGCCGGATCAACTGTTGGGAGCGACGACTCCATTCTCTCATGTTGTTATTCAGTGCATTGCCCAACACGCATTTGCAGCGCGCAGAGCAGACCAAGTTGGATACAATGCTGACACGGTTTTGGATTCCTCGAATCCCACCATTCTTCCGAACGATTTCCTACGATGACGACGACATCTACGGCGCAACTCGATTCACGGCAGCCCGGGTCCGGCGGCGGCCAGCAGATGGTGCAGACGCTTGGACTGTTCAGTGCCGCCACCATTGTAGTGGGATCGATGATCGGCAGCGGCATCTTCCTGGTCGACTGCGACATTGCGCGCGGCACCAATTCACCCGCGCTCTACCTTGCGGCATGGGTTGTTGCCGGAGTCATGACCCTGGTGTGCGCGCTGAGCTATGGCGAACTGGCGGCGATGATGCCGAAAGCCGGCGGACAGTACGTTTACCTGCGCGAGTCGATTGGCCCGTTGTGGGGATTCCTCTATGGATGGACGCTGTTTCTCGTCATCCAGACGGGCACGATTGCGGCGGTCTGCGTGGCATTCGGCAAGTTCCTGGGCGTCTTCTTTCCCACCTTCTCGAGCACGCACTGGCTCTGGCACATTGCGCATGTTCCGGCCATTCCCGTTGGGCCGATGGTGCTTGGCAACATGGAGATCGGCGTGAGCACGGCGAATCTCGCCGGCATCGTGGTCGTGGTGATCGTTGCCGCAGTGAATATTCGCGGAGTGAAACTGGGCGCAGTGGTACAGAACATTTTTACTGTTGCCAAAGCGCTGTCGCTGGCAGGCCTGATCCTGCTTGGGTTTTCGGTGGGGCGGAACAGCGCGGCAATTGCGGCCAATTTCGGCGCCCACTGGAGCGAGTTCTGGAGAAACGCGGGTTGGAGCGCCTTGCATCCAGTGCAGGTGGGCGTGCAGGGACCGATTGCAATGGTCGGTTCAATCGTGATTCTCGCGGTGGTGCAGGTCGGCTCCCTCTTTTCCTGCGATGCGTGGAACAACGTCACATTTACGGCCGGCGAAATCAAGCATCCGCGGCGCAACGTGCCGCTTTCGCTCGCACTGGGCGTGGGGTTTGTGGTGATCACGTATTTTCTGGCCAGTACGGCGTATCTGATGGTGCTGCCTCTGCACGGCGATCCGCATGGGACGACCATCTTTGCGCGCGGCATTCAGTACGCATCAGAAGATCGCATCGGCGCGGCCGTGCTGCAGCAGATATTTCCCCACCTGGGCGGCTACCTGATGGCGGCAGCAATCCTGATTTCGACGTTCGGCTGCGCCAACGGGATGACGCTGGCAGGCGCGCGCGTTTACTACGCGATGGCGCAGGACCAGTTGTTCTTTCAATCCGTCGGCAAGCTGCACTCGCAGTTCAAGACACCGGCCGCCGGGCTGGTGGTGCAGGCAATCTGGACGGTGCTGCTATGCGTGAGCGGCTCGTACAGCCAGTTGCTCGACTACATCATTTTTGCCGCGCTCGTGTTCTACATCCTGACGATCATCGGATTGTTTGTCCTGCGCCGCAAACAGCCGGAGGCCAGCCGGCCCTATAAAGCCATCGGCTATCCGTTTCTTCCGGTGCTTTATATCGTGATGGCGGCGAGCATCTGCGTGGCTCTGCTGCGCTACAAGCCGCAGTACACGTGGCCGGGCCTGATCCTGGTGCTGCTGGGCATACCTGTGTATCTCTTCTGGTCGCGGCGAGGCAGGGCAGTGGTCAGTGATCAGTGATCAGGGATCAGGGATCAGGGATCAGGGATCAGGGATCAGAAAGAAGCTACTAGATCAGTTTCAGAGATACTGTGTCCGGTCATGGCTATCGCCAAGGTCGTCGCTCCCTGTTGGTCGCTCCGACTTTGGTGCTTTTAATGCGGATGCACCATCTCTGAAACTGCTGTAGCTTCCAGTTAACAATTTTAGCCAGAGGTATCCTGCGGCGGGGGTTGAGGCGGCGGGATCGGGCAGCGTTTTCTCTCACGTTTGGGCACTGGCCGGCGGGGCTGTGCTCTTTGCGTAGCGGGCGCGAAGAGCTTCGAGAACA
>Ga0335085_10002489_pt1 | contig 34217 bp, 29 predicted proteins | sample Lox_Sample_45_FD_206712 | JGI IMG/M metagenome (GOLD analysis project Ga0335085, IMG submission 206712) | Soil microbial communities from Loxahatchee National Wildlife Refuge, Florida, United States - Lox_Sample_4.5 | ecosystem: Environmental > Terrestrial > Soil > Wetlands | place: USA... | reverse complement strand
TTCTTGACCTCGGCGCGTGGGTTGAGGTCATTGGTGAAAACGGCATTGGGTCCCACAAAGACATGATCACCCAAAGTGACGCCGTCCCAGACCGCTACTCCGTTCTTGATCGTGACGCCATCGCCAATCGAGACATTGGACTCAACAAAAGCGTGGTCACAGATGTTGCAATGTTTCCCGACCACAGCGCCTTTCATTACATGAGCGAAGGCCCAGACGCGAGTGCCCTCCCCAATGTCGCTCGTTTCAACCAAGGCGTGCGGATGAACAAAATAAGACAATGACTCTGCTTGCATAACGTTGTCGCAGCTCGGCCGACAAAACCTAAAAAGCCGTTGAAGGCACTTCCTTTCGCGAAATTCCAGAGCGCAGCTTGTGAGGCATCGTTCTCCTTCGATCGGCTACCGATGCGGACCCATCGTTCGGCTTGCTGGATCGCTCTGTAGCCATCTGTTCCGCATCCAGTAATTGCTCGATGGTTAGCTCCTTGGCAAGCTCCCTGCACGCCTTAGAAATCTGCGCCGCTGCAGTCGAATACCAGACATATGCCTGCACGGCACTGTTTGGTACCTCTCTGTTGACTGCATAATATTGAGCCAGAGTGATTTGCGCCATAAGGACGCCGCGCGACGCCGCATTCCTGCAAGCTGCCAGCGAAGCTTCATCTCGCAAGCTCTCATAGGCTCGCTCATTAAGGAAGTGCTGCAGCGCGGACTGAGCGCTCTTTTCCTGACTTAGCGTCATAAAAAGAAGCTCGACGCGACTGGATACACCGAGCTTGTCGAAAATTCGGAAAAGGCAGTTTTTGATCGTGTGCTGGCTCAACTGCAACCGCTCCGCGATTTCTCGGTTGGAAAGTCCCAACGCCACGCCGCGGACAACCTCCATCTCGCGCTTGGAAAGCAGATTCAGACCGCGCGCATCAACCGCCCGAATGTTATGCGACGAGGCTAGTGCCTGCGTCAATGTGGCCACCTGTTGCGTATTGGCCCAAATCTGCCCTTCGAAGACTTTGCGAATGCACTTACCGAGTATTTCGACGGAGTCGCTCTTGCTGAAAATACCTTGTGCGCCGGCGCGAAACGCCTCCAGGATTGTTTCGCCTTGCGAGCTGTCCAACAGCACGATCGAGCGCAGATCAGGGTGCATGCCCCGCAAAGCTCGGAGCAGCTCGAAGCCGCGACTGGCCTGCCCCTCCAAGTTGGAGCTAATCAGCAGTACGTCGGTATCGCAAGTATTGAGATCCGTCGAAAGACGGTCAGAATCCGGAGGCAATGTGGTGACTTGCAAGCACTCGTCCCGCTTCAGGGCGTCGGCGAGCAGTTCTGTGTGAACTCGCGTACTGTCGATGACCAATACGCGGATCGGTCCTGGCAATGGCTGGTGGCGCATGCTGCTCCAAAATGGAAGCTACTGCAAATATTTTAGGGGGGAACCGAGTACGCTCGGCTGGAGCCTGCGCCAGCAAATGCCGGCGGGCCGCCACCCGTGTCAGCAGTTCCCCCCAAACCTATCGCAGAGTAGCCCAATTCCTATTCGACCACAAGACAACAATGGTGGTGCACCTTTTGCACACAGTTTGTGGCGCGTGCTGCCCACATAGGTGTTACTTTGGGGGAACTCCCAGTTTGGAACGAAAATGCGGGTCGTCGCTCCCGATGGCAGTTCCATCCTCGTCCCCTTGGCTGTCATGGAAGATTCTTGTCATCTGATTGATGAATAATCCTTTGCAGATCTTCTTCCAATCCGGCCCACCAAGTTACAAAGCGAAGAATTTCAGTCGCCGCTGACAGAGGGACTACAGCTCTAGAGAAAAGCTTCTCTGAGTGTGAATTACTCAGTTCCATGGATTTCCGACTCTGTGCCTATAGGTAAATCCTTCGCGGAGACCCTGTACCTCTTGCGACGCCCTTCAACTATTCGTACTCTGGGCTCGATTCAGAGGCGCAGATGGATTGCTAATAGTCCCACCTCGGACTGGAGGCGGTCATTTGATGGCCACTGGGTCAGACTCCAGCACGCAGGTCGTGTCAGAATCTGCTGCTGCTGAGTCAACCAGATTTGTGAAAAAGTCAAGATGTGAGTGAGAGGGCGAAGCTATGTCCACCGGTCCCCAGCTTCAGAAGATATCCGATCCACCACCATTCTTCGGTCTCAGTGCAGACGTCGCCGAAGAAAAGTGGTTTGCGATTCATACCTTCGCCCGGCACGAAAAAGTGGTCGCACAGGAAATTCAAGGGTTAGGAATCACAAGCTTCTTGCCTTTGGTCAAGCAGGTGCGCCAATGGTCTGACCGCCGCAAGGTGGTGGAATTCCCGATATTCGGATGCTACGTTTTTGTCAAGCTGGTTCCCACTCATGAAGAGAGGCTGAAGGTTCTTCGCGTCAATGGAGTACTGAGATTCGTTGGAATCAACGGTGTTGGCCTCTCAATCCCCGAAGAGCAGATCACGGCAGTCCGTGTTCTGCTCGAGGAAGAATTGCCAGTCTGCAGCCATCCCTTTCTGAAATTAGGCCAGCGAGTGAGAATCCGAAACGGTGCCCTAAGCGGTGTCGAAGGGGTTCTAATGGCACGAAATGGCGAGCGCACGCTAATCGTTTCAGTCGATGCTATCCAGAGATCTCTGAGCGTACAAATATCCGGTTACGACGTGGAGCCTGTTTAGAGGCTTCACTTCTCTCATGTCTGTTAGCCCTTCCGCCATATCGAATAGTCATCCAACAACCGTTCTGCGGCTCTTGGTAGTAAGCCGAGAAGCTGCGGTCCTGGGACCGCTCTGGTCCGCCGGAGAAGTGCACGGTTGGCAATTGGAGGGGGCCACTTGCGGTTGGGGCGCGATGGAGAGGGTTCAGTCGGGAATAACGCCTGACCTGCTTGTCCTCGACCTTCCGCGTTCCGACAAAGATGCCCTCCACTTCCTGCGCTGGCTTCGCCGCCTACGACCAGAACTGCCTATTGTTGCTCTGTACGACCGGGAAGACCAGGTCACTTACCAGGAGGCCATCCGGCTTGGGGCAAGAGACTGCCTCGAGAAACCACTTGCGAATCAATCTCTAGAAGACGCGATTCGGCGGCAAGTCACCAGGCAACTTGGCGAGGCTGCGGCCCTGGAAGGCGTGGAGATCGCCAGTGATGACGTCTCCGAAGTTGGCGGCGACCGGTTCTTTGTCGCTGCGAGTCCGCTCATGCGCAAGCTGAGGACACAGGTAGAACTCCTCGCCGAAACGGATTCCCCAGCACTGATTCTCGGGGAAACAGGCAGCGGCAAAGAGACAACGGCACGTCTGCTGCACCAACTCTCTGTAAGATCTGGCTTCAGATTCGCAAAGATCAATTGTGCAGCTCTGCCGAGCCATCTTCTCGAAACGGAGCTCTTCGGATCGGACAGAAACGGAGGGGGCGCTCATAACGAGAAGCGTGGCAAGCTGGAGTTCTGCGACAAGGGCACCCTTCTTCTCGACGAGATAACCGAGATGCCAATGGCTCTGCAACTCAAGCTCATGCAGGTGCTGCAGGGTCAGAGGTTTTCCAGACCGGGAAGCGGAGCCATGGTGTCAGTAGATGTGCGCATTCTGGCGGCTAGTACCTCAAGCCTGGAGTCAGCCGTTTCCGATAGCAAGCTGCGCGAAGACTTGTATTATCGGCTAAGTGCCTACACGGTTCGCGTACCTCCCTTGCGTGAACGCCGCGAAGAGATTGCTCTTCTACTGCATTACTTCATGCGGCAGCTTTCGAGGCAGTATGCTTTGTCACCTCGTCCCCTTTCGCCGGCCGTGTCAGAGGCCTGTCAGTCGCACCCGTGGCCGGGGAATCTGCGAGAGCTGGAAAATTTCGTCAAGCGTCTGCTTCTGGCGGCTGACCAGGAGATGCCCTTCGCGACGGCTGAAGACTCCGAGAGTTTTGCTGAGTACAGTTCCGCTCGTCCGGCGGGCAGCGTATCCGCATCGCAGGCTTCTTCCAAAGACGCCGGAGCTCCCCGCACCCACTCGCTAAAAGCACTGGTGCAAAACGTGAAGCTGGAGGCGGAGAAAACTGCGATTGCCGCTGCCTTGGAGAGAACAGGATGGAACCGCAAGGCTGCCTCACGCCTGCTAAGGGTTAGCTATCGAACTCTGCTCTACAAGATCGACCAATATCAACTGAGAGCCCCTGATTCTGCTCTCATCCCCGGATCTCCCGGAGTCAGGCCGAATGGAAACGGATTCGGCGGCAATCACAGCGCCGAATGAGACTCGCCTCCAGGGGTCGGATCCGCCAAGGCTGAAGTATGAAACATTCATTGCCTACTGTAACGCTTAAGAGTCTGGGTTCAGGCTTGGCATGCCTTCTTCTCGGGGGTCACCTTTGGGGACAGGCACAGGTCGCCAGTCAGTCTGCTGCCCCGCCCTTAGTTTCTGCTGACGTCGCTTCGGTCAGTAAGTCGATCCCTGAAGCACCGACAAAGGCTCACGACGACGGGTTTGTCATAGGAAACGGCGATGTGCTAGCGATCAGCGTCTGGAAGCAACCCGATCTTTCGCGCTCGATCCCGGTACGTTCGGATGGAAAGATATCGTTGCCGTTAATCGGAGAGGTGCAGGCGACTGGTCAAACCCCGTTGAAGCTGGAAGACGAGCTAACCAAGAAGTACCAGCCTTTCTTGAATGAGCCTGAAGTTACGGTCATCGTTGACCAAATCAACAGCCAAAAGTTCAATATTCTCGGCAGGGTAGCGAAGCCCGGCTCCTATCCACTGGTAAATCCAACCACCGTCCTGGACGCGATTGCCTTGGCCGGCGGCTGCCGCGACTTCGCCAAACAGAAATCGATATATATCTTGCGCAAGACACCTAACGGAACGGAAACCCGAATGCCGTTTAACTACCAGGACGTCATAAAGGGTAAGAACACAGCGCAGAACATCGAGTTACAACCTCATGACACGGTGGTCGTACCCTAGCAGCGGACTATTCGTACGGGTCAGCTTCTGCCTCGTACTGCTGATGTGTCCGTTGGCGTGGAGCCAGGTTGATACGGCAGAATCCACCGCCCCGAACACGTACGCCGACGATGTCCCGGCGCGTGTGCCGCCACCAGTAAGCGGCCAGGCCTACCCCGCAACCTTCGCGGATGAGACGGAGTCCAATCACATTTCCTATGGCCTGACTCTTGGTAGCGGCTATTCCAGCAACGTGACGGGCGGCAACCCGGCGCTTGGAAGCATGAATTATTCGATCTGGCCCACCATTGGTTTGAATCGAATCACTTACCGATCACAGCTGGCAGTTAATTACAGTCCCGGATTCACGTTCTATCAACGTGTCAGCGGCCTTAATCAAGGCAGCCAGAACCTTTCGCTCAATTTTCAGTATCGCCTGACACCGAGACTTACGGCCTCCCTACAAGAGGCGTTCACTAAAACCTCCAATATCCTTAATCAGTCCAACCCGCTTAACGTGACGACGGTTTCGGGGTCGGCTCCTGTGCCTAGCCCCGCAATCATCACACCGATCATGAATCAGATAAGCGATACTACGACTGTACAGCTCAACTACCAGGTTAGTGCCAACGGAATTCTCGGCGGCAGTGGAACCTACAGCACATTGCGGTATCCAGACTCCTCCACGACTTCAGAGCTTTTCAATTCGCAATTCGCAAGTGGCTCCTTCTTCTACTCGCAGCAGCTCAGCGAACGATATACCGTGGGTGGGACCTATCAATACCAAAACATCCTTTCCTACCAGGCCGCCGGACTCGGCACTCGAACCGAAACTCAGTCGGTGTTCGGATTTCTTACCCTCTACCTGAAGCCTACATTGTCGGTGTCATTGTCGGCAGGCCCGCAGCACTATAGCTCGACTCAGGCGCCACTGCCAACTTCAGCTGCGTGGCAACCGATGACCATGGCAAGCGTGAGCTGGCGGGGAGAGCGAACCACGATAGCAGCCAGTTATTCTCGGGCAGTCAGCGGTGGCGGCGGATTGAATGGAACATTTCATTCCAACAGCGCAAGCTGGTCAGTGCGATGGCAGGCAAGCCGCAACTGGACGGTTGGAGCTTCGGGAGCCTATACCAACAACCAATCCCTGACCCCTCTGTTTCTATCGAGTCCGGGCGGGCATACCATCAGCGCCACGGCGTCGCTACAGCGCACGCTCACCGACCACATGAACCTCCAGTTCGGTTACAGCTATGCGCACCAGACATACTCCGATATCCCGGCAATATCCAATATTCCGAACACAAACTGGGTGTTCATGAATCTCAGTTTTCGCGGCGATAGGCCGCTTCATCGGTAGTTATGCCGCAAATCACTGACAATAGAAATGCAGATGGAATGGGCATCCAGCACTACGTGGGGGTGCTCAACCGCCGACGTCTCCTGTTCCTGCTCCCGTTCTTCTTGGGATGGCTCGCCATCTGGACTGCAAGTTGGGTTCTTCCGCCGAAGTATAAATCCGGCACGCTCATTCTGGTAGAGCAACCCACTATGCCCAAGGACTATGTGTTGCCTAATGTCAGTGATAACCTGCAGGAGCGGCTGCAAAGCATCTCACAACAAATCTTGAGCCGCTCTCGTCTCCTTCATATCGTGGATGAGCTGGACCTTTACCCCAAGGAACGCGTCCGGTTATCGCCTGATGAGATCGTCGCTAACATGCGGAAGAATATCGATATCGAACTAGTTCGTGGAACCGACAATCGTATCAGCGCATTCAATATTTATTACACCGCGAGCGATCCGCATATCGCACAGCAGGTCACCGGCAGGCTGACAAATTTGTTTATCGATGAGAACCTGGAGGTCCGGCAGCAGGAGTCTGAAGGTAACACCCGATTCCTCGAAGACCAACTCGGATCAGCGCGCCAGAGCATCGAGCAGCAGGAGGAGCAGATTCGGGAGTTTAAGGCTCAGCATGTGGGGGAGCTGCCGAGTCAGCTGAATAGCAATCTGCAGATCCTCGGAGGCTTGCAGTCACAGTTGCAAGCGGAATCTGAGGCCCTCAACACCACTAAACAGCAGCGTGTCTATTTGGAGAGCCTTCTAAGCCAATATAGAGCCCTCAGCGGCGGCGCAAAAGACACGGATGTTCCCCTGAGCGGTATCGCTGAAGCGGATGACAGGCTCGACAAACTCCATGCACAGTTACTTGAGCTAACCTCTGTTTACGGGGACCAGTATCCGGAGGTTCGCAAGGTGAAGGATCAGATCGCGAAGGTGGAGGCAGAACGAACCCGCCTTTTGGCGAGCCCGAAGGACAACAGCAACAAGCAATCCTCAGATGCCGACGCTCGCTCGTCGGGCTATGCGGAACGCGGCGGGCAGAAGGAACCGTCATCTCTCGCGCAATTACAAAGCCAGTTAAAAGCAAATGAGATCGAAGTTAAGAATCGGGAGCAGGAGATTGCCGCTCTCAGCGCCAGGATAGGGGAATATCAGGCCCGGCTGAACCAGGAGCCAATACGCGAACAACAGCTGGCCGATCTCACTCGCGGTTATGACCAATCGAAAGCTTCGTATGACGACCTGTTGAAGAAGAAGAACGATTCCGCTATGGCCACCAGCATGGAGAGATTGCAGCAGGGGGAGCGGTTCAGAATCATCGATCCCCCGAGTCTACCTTTGAAACCCACCTTCCCTAACCGCCTAAAGTTTTGCGGAATAGGATTGTTTGTGGGTTTGGTACTCGGCGGTGGCATTGTGGTAGCGGCGGAGATGATGGACGATCGGGTATATAGCGAAGTGGAGTTACGGAGGTTGTTGCCCGTACCCGTGCTCTCCGAACTGCCCGTTATTCACGACCCGGCAGATGAGCAACGCGAAAAGCGAAAAGATTGGATAGGTTGGGCAGCCACGGCTGGCGTCGCTGTCACCATTCTTGCCGGTACAGCAGCCAGTTACTTCAAGGGCTGACATCGCTTCGGATGTACAACTCTTTCTACAATCTGAACCGAAATCCTTTCAATATAAGTCCTGATCCGGATTTCCTTTTTGCGACCCCCAGACACAATGAGGCGATGGCCGCGCTCTACCATGCGGTTCGCGGCCAGAAAGGTTTCGTCGTACTCACCGGCGAGGTCGGAACGGGCAAGACGCTTTTGTTGCGGTGTGTGCTCGAGCTGTTCCGGCAAAGCAAGGACATCACTTACGCCTACGTCTTCAATGGGTTGCTGTCGCCGTGCGAGTTCCTGGAGTACATCGGTAACGACTTTGGCCTATCCGTGTCTGGCAAGAATAAAAGCCAGATTCTCTCTGATCTCAGCAAGTATTTGGTGGCCCGCGGATCGCAGGAACTTACGACAGTCTTGGTAGTTGATGAAGCACATCATTTGTCCTGGGAGATACTTGAAGAGATTCGGTTACTGACTAATCTTGAGACCAGTCGCGGCAAGCTACTACAGATCCTATTAGTTGGACAGCCAGAGCTGGACTACAAGCTGGACTCCCCGACGCTGCGACAACTCAAGCAGAGAATCGCTCACCGAGCACACCTCGCACCGCTGGACATCACCGAAACTCAAGGTTACGTGGCTTGGCGCTTACAGATCGCGGGAGCCAAAGACGGCCGCTCATTGTTCCCTCAGGAGACTGTTGCAGCCCTATTTCGCCACTCTAAAGGCATCCCTCGGCTAATCAACACCCTTTGCGACAATGCGTTGATCACTGCCTATGCCAGAAGGTTGCCGAGCGTATCTCCAGAGATCATTGATAGCACTGCATCGGACCTACGCCTGGACGTAGTGCATCTTCCTCCAGCGGAGTTGACCGCAGACTTTGATGAGAACTTCGCCCGTCGTGCTTCTAAAAGCCTGCTGGACCTGTTTTCCTACCTTCGTCGGGCACCAGCGAGCGACATCGAGCATGAGCGGTCTTAAAGGAGTTCGGTGCTGATATGAGCCAGATTTTTGACGCATTACACCAGTCCCAAGGGGACGGACCAGACAGCAGCCCGCGTAAGTTCTCAAACGCAAGAGAACTGCTGCAGAAGGTGGAACATGATGCCGACAATCATCCAGACGGTGAAGCACCGACCGGCCAGCTCGTGGGTCTCGAACGTCTGCAACAGTTCCCCACCGTCCAAGTATCTCTGCCGGCAAACAGCAGGTTCGTGAGCTACTCCCAGACTGACGGCCTGGCAGCGGAGAAGTTTCGTTTTCTGGCTACCCGCCTTCGGCACCTGCAGCAGAAGCGTGCGCTGAAGCGCATTGTCATCACCAGCTCGGTGCCTGCGGAAGGAAAGACCACGGTAGCCGCTAATCTCGCTTGCGCCTTGGCGGGCGGCAGGCAGCACGTGCTGCTCGTGGAGGGGGATCTTCGCAGGCCGTCTCTGGCGAGACATTTTGGCTTGGATAAGTCTATCGGGTTTAGTCAACTGCTTCAGGGGCAGTCGGACATCGCGAAGAATATTTTCCATCTGGAGAGCCAGGGCTTCTATATCTTGCCAGCCGGCAACAGTCAAACCAACCCGGCGGAGCTTATGGAACCGGGGCGGCTCGGAACTTTTTTCGATACTGTGACTACGGGATTTGACTGGGTAGTCATCGATTCTCCGCCAATGCTACCGCTCGCCGACACCACAATATGGATGCGGCTGGCCGACGCAGTCCTGCTGGTGACTCGGCCGGGAGTTACGACAAAAAGCCAGCTTCAGCGATCTCTGGAAGCGATAGAACAGTCCAAGCTCTTAGGCGCAGTTTTGAATGCTTCTACCGAAGCCACCGCCAACAAATACTACTATCATTACGCCAAATCGTCGGCCGCTATTCCCATTGAGTCATCTGTCGCCAAGTAGCTGTCGGCCCTGGCTGCTGCACTCATTCGCTTGTGAGTGATACACCTCCACTCCTTATCTTTCCCGCAATATATAGCAACGAGATACGGAAGACTCCGTGACTGAACAACACCACAAGAATGGTTCCCGCAGCGATTCTTCAGCATTGCGACTAGCACCAACCACAGATCGCGAGGCGCTGCAAGAGGACGCGTTCAAGCGAATGATCTCGCTCGAACGCAAGAGGACGGAGCGCTCTGCGAAGCCGTTCTTGCTCATGCTCCTGACGACAGGAGAGCACCTCAGTGAAGAACGAAATCGTCAAGTACTGGCGAAAGTCATTTCCGCTTTGTTGGACTCGACTCGAGAAACCGATGTAGTTGGATGGCACAAGGCGAATGCATGTGTTGGGGTCTTATTCACGGATCTTGTCATCTTCGACCATAAGTCCATCCTGAGCCAGATGCTTGGCCGAATGGCGGTTATTCTGCGCGACCGCTTGAGCTCTGAACAATTCAGTCAGATCAGCATTTCATTCCACTTTTATCCGGATCGGTGGGATGACGACGTATCCGACAGACCAAGTAATCCCACGCTATATCCCGACCTCCCGCGAGGCAATAACCTCGGCAGGCTATTCACGTTGACAAAACGGTTGATGGACATAACCGGCAGCGTCTTACTGCTTATCCTGAGCTCGCCAGTCCTTCTAGGGATAGCGGTGGCCGTGAAGACTTCTTCGAAGGGTCCTGCCTTATATCGTCAGCAGAGAATCGGACAATATGGGAAATCGTTCACGTTTCTAAAGTTCCGGTCCATGTACGTGGACAACGATCCGACCATACATCGGGAATATGTGATGCAACTGATCGCCGGGCAAGCGCAAAAGCATCCCGCGAATGGGAATGGCGACGGGACGGGCGTGTACAAGTTGACGAATGACAAGCGTGTTACGCCGATAGGCGCATTCCTGCGCCGAACCAGCCTGGACGAGCTACCCCAACTCTTCAATGTGCTCGCCGGGGATATGTCGCTGGTCGGCCCACGCCCGGCAATTCCGTACGAAGTGGCAGCATATCAGACCTGGCACCGCCGCAGAGTGTTGGAAGTTAAACCGGGAATAACCGGACTTTGGCAGATTGAAGGCCGGGGTCGAGTCGAGTTCGACGACATGGTTCGCCTGGATCTGCGCTATGCCAAAGAATGGTCCCCTTGGCTGGACCTGAAAATCCTCCTTCGCACACCACGTGCTGTCTTCGTCGGCATCGGTGCGTACTAGTTTCGGTAACCATCAGGCCGTCCATGTCTGGAACGAGATCAGAGGAGACGAACTCTAATGTCAGCCGCCTATAAGCATTCTTCCTCAGCAGCAAAGCCACAGAGGGGAACAAGTGTCGTTAATTTTGGCACCATCGGTTACGGTTACTGGGGTCCCAACATTGTCAGAAATATTGACGGGCTCGAGGGCGCGTGCGTCCGGGCGATCTGTGACAAATCGCCAGCTGCTCGCGAGCGAGCGCAACGGTCTGTACGCAATGTACGTGTGACTGACGATGCAAACGAAGTGATCACGTCGACCGACATTGATGTTGTTGCCATCGTTACCCCGGTATGGACGCATTTCGAACTGGCTAAGGCAGCACTCGAGAACGGCAAGCACGTTTTCGTAGAGAAGCCGTTCACCAGTAATACGGCCCAGGCAGAGGAACTGATCAACCTTGCAGCCCGTAAGAACCTTCAAATAATGGTCGACCACACCTTCTTGTTTACCGGTGCAGTAAGAAAAATCAAGCAGTTGCTGGACTCTGATGCACTGGGCAAGCTTTACTATTATGATTCGACCCGCGTGAATCTCGGTCTATTTCAGCACGACGTCAATGTAGTCTGGGATCTTGCTCCCCATGACCTGTCGATCATGGATTACCTCATCGACGGCAATCCCGAGCATATCGTCGCCACAGGTCAAACCCATCTCAACCGGCACGAAGATGTGGCATTTATCACCCTCTACTATCCCAACCAGGTCATCGCCCATGTCAACGTAAACTGGCTCTCGCCTGTGAAAGTCAGAATGACGCTGATCGGCGGCGAGAAAAAGATGCTGGTGTGGAATGACCTTGAAGCCGATGAGAAGATCAGAGTCTACGACAAAGGCGTCAAGATAACCAATCGAGAAGGGGTTTACAACCTGCTCGTCAATTATCGGTCCGGCGACATGTGGGCCCCCCATCTCGAGCCAGTAGAGGCCCTTCGAGTGGAGATGGAATACTTGTTGAACTGCATCGCAAATAATGAACGGCCATTCAATGATGGCCTGGCCGGTCTCCGAGTAGTGCAAATGCTTGAGGCGGCCAACCACTCCTTAAAGAACCGTGGGGCGGCCGTGCACCTTGCCTCGCAGACTGCTTCGCCGATCAGCGAACCTTCTTTGGATGAGCAGGCAAAGACATCGGTCATGGGAATTTCGCGACCGCCAGCCGCTACTGCTGTGGCTTCTCTCGGATAAGCGGCAAGTTACTGTAAGGAAAGAGCTCGAATATGGATCAGATCGACGTACCGTTTCTTGACCTGGTTAGGCCGCATGTGGAAATGCAAGAACAACTCGCGGCCGTATTCCACCATGCCCTGCACACGGCAGGATTCATTGGCGGCAAGCCCGTCCAGGACTTTGAAGGCGCCTTTGCAAAATTCTGCGATGTTGGGCATTGTGTTGGAGTGGGCAGCGGGACCGATGCGCTGCGCTTTGCGCTGATGGCAGCGGGGGTTCGGCCGGGAGAGAGTGTCATCACGGTCCCGAACACATTCATCGCAACGACTGAGGCCATCACCCAGGCTGGAGGCATTCCAGAATTCGTCGATATCGACGAGCGAACGTATAACATCGATCCCGAAAAGCTTCGCGAGTACCTAGAGCTCAAGTGCGAGCGGGATGCCGCGTCCGGCAGGCCCGTGTCGCGTCGAACGGGACGAAAGATTACGGCTATTGTGCCGGTCCATCTCTACGGTCAGATGGCGGACATGGACCCAATTCTTAAGTTGGCCGAGAGCTATAACCTGTTGGTGATAGAGGACGCTTGCCAGGCCCACGGAGCACAATATTTTTCTCGGCAAGAGCAGGGCTGGAGAAAAGCCGGTTCAGTCGGTAAGGCCGCAGCCTTCAGCTTTTACCCGGGGAAAAATCTCGGGGCTTGCGGCGAGGCCGGAGCAGTCACGACCAACAATCCAGAGGTGGCCGAAATCTGCCGCAAACTGCGCGATCATGGACAGGCCGCCAAATACTACCATGATATCGAGGGATACAACGGACGTCTGGACGCGATACAGGCTGGGATCCTCCATGCTAAGCTAAACTATCTGTCGGATTGGAATGAGCAGAGGCGCCAGATTGCGCAGTGCTACAGCGAACAATTACGCGACATTCACTCTCTCATAGTGCCATTCGAACCGCCCTGGTCCCGAGCCGTCTATCATCTTTATGTTGTTCAATTTCCCGACCGGCAGGAGATGCAGAACATTCTGAAGGCGCTCGGAATTGGTACCGGGATCCACTATCCAGTTCCCCTTCACCAGCAGAGCGCGTATGCCGCTCTTGGTTATCGCGGCGGCGATTTTCCAGTCACTGAACAAGTGGCGACCAGAATTCTGTCGTTACCAATGTACCCGCAGCTTAGCGCTTCCGAACAGGACACTGTCGTGGGCGCGGTGAGAGAATCTTTGGCCACGGCAGGCAGCCTATCGTCAGTCTAGGATCGTTGCAGTTGTCTTCCGGCGTAAGTCAGTGAGCACACGGATTTCTCGCAATGCCCGGACGGCAAAGGTCCGATTAATCGCGACATGATAGTTTATGAAGTCGATCCTATTGTCGATGAACGCTGGGATAGATTCGTAGACTTACATCCTCAAGCCTCCATCTTTCACACCCGCGGCTGGCTTCGCGCTCTGCAACAAACCTATGGGTATGTTCCTATCGCCTTTACCACGTCGCCGCCTGGACGCCCGCTAGAAAACGGCTGGCCATTCTGTCAGGTATCCAGCTGGATCAGTGGTCGACGCTTGGTTTCCTTGCCATTTGCTGACCACTGTGCTCCGCTCGCAGATGGCCCAGAACAACTATATTCCCTGCTCAGACACGTGCGGGACAAGGTGGTATTCGAGAACTGGGGCTACATCGAACTGCGTCCTCCGCACAGTACATCAACAACGAACTCGGCATTTGGCACCAGTGACACTTTCTTCCTCCATAAGTTGGATCTACGTCCCAGCTTGGAGAAGATATACCGCTGCCTCCACAAGAACTGCGTCCAAAGGAAAATCAGACGTGCAGAGCGAGAAGGTTTGATCTACAAGGAGGGGCGTTCAGATGCGCTGCTTGATGAGTTTTATGATCTTCTCCTAATAACCCGGCGACGACACGGCTTACCGGCGCAACCTAAAGACTGGTTTCACAACCTTGCAACCAATCTAGGCAACGCGCTGAAGATTCGCGTGGTGTCGAAAGATGGGCGACCGGTAGCGAGTATATTGACTCTCTCCCACAAGGATGTGCTTGTTTATAAGTACGGCTGCTCAGATCATCGCCTGAACAAATGTGGCGGTACTCAGCTTCTGCTGTGGAAGGCGATCCAAGATGCAAAGGAGGCGAGGCTCACGGAATTTGACTTGGGCCGTAGCGATACTAACAATCCTGGTCTCGTCAAGTTCAAAGATCGCTGGGGCGCCACCAAGACCGAAATGACTTATCTTCGATATCCGTGGACACATTTCCGCAGTGCGCTAGAAGGTCGCAAAGACTTTCTCAACAGATATGTGTGGTGCCACATGCCGGGAAAAGTGCTTGCTGCTGCCGGCAAACTACTATACCGGCACACAGGGTAGAGTCACACGTAACTTGCTCTAGGTGTCGGACGTGCTGCACCTTCTCTCTTCGGCTGGCGGACGATACGATGTATCTTGCCCTTGCTGACGCAGTCCATCTTCAGTCCGCGATCTCATGTACATGTCGACTCTTCCCAGCTATGTGCTGATTACGCCGGCGCGTGATGAAGCGCAATATATCGAGCTGACTATCGCCTCTATGTTGGCTCAGACGGCCCGTCCAGTCAGGTGGGTAATAGTTAGCGACGGCTCGACCGACGGTACGGACGACATCGTTGCCAAATACGTCGTTGAGCATCCCTGGATTGAGCTGATTCGGATGCCTGCCCGCTCGCTAAGGCACTTCGCCGGGAAAGCGCTCGCATTCAAGGCTGGCTACGACAGAGTCGCAAGCTTGGATTTCGATGTGATCGGTAATCTGGATGCTGATGTATCGTTCGCGCCGCACCACTTTGAATCCCTGGTAACGCAACTTGCCGAGGATCCACGGCTAGGCGTGATTGGCGCTCCTTTCCGGGAAGGGACGTTCCAGTACGACTATCGTTTCTCGAATATTGAGAACGTGTGGGGCGGATGCCAATTATTCCGCCGAGAATGCTTTGATGATGTAGGAGGGTATGTACCCGCCAAGGGTGGATGTATCGATCATATTGCAGTCGTATCAGCGCGGATGAAGGGATGGAAGACACGGACATTCACAGAAAGCATCTGTTTGCACCACCGTACCATGGGTACTGCCCAGCACGGCGGGCTAGCAACCAAGTTCAGAACCGGGGCCAAGGACCACTCAGTGGGAAACCATCCGGTCTGGGAATTGTTCCGCATGGTCTATCAGATGAAGCAGCGGCCCTTTGTAATTGGTGGGCTCGTGCTGGGGTCTGGCTATTTCTGGTCGACGGTGACACGAGTCAAAAGACCTGTCTCTAAAAGTCTCGTGGTGTTTACACGGCGCGAACAGATGCAGCGGCTAAAGAAACTATTTGCCAGCAAGTTCAGCGGCGCGAAGCGAAACGCTCCCGTCGGTTCCTGCATGACGGCTCATTCTGGCAGTGGTGCTCCGGATAGCGTGGCAGGCCCCGGCGGGTAAGGTCGAGTATTCTTCATTCGTATTTTTTATTGATGAACCATGACAACGGAGATTAAGGAATGTACGTAGTAGAACGTAGTCTAAGATTCATCCGCGGTGCGCTCATGGCCTACGGTCCGACCTTCCTCAAAAAGTCCTTTTGGGATCAGGAATACTCTACTACCAAGTGGAGCTTCAACGATAATACCTTAGATGACGGTGTGTACCCATTCTTGGAAAAGTGGGCTAGAAAGGGCAGTATCCTAGATCTTGGATGTGGTTCTGGAAATACCTCCAACGAGCTAGCCGATAGCGCCTATCGGAGCTACCTGGGGGTTGACATATCGGAGCAAGCACTTGCTAAAGCACGGAAGTGGACCGAGGAGAACGGCCGGACGAGCAAAAACAAGTTTGTTCGGGGGGATTTATTGGCATATGTGCCGGCCCAACAGTTTGATGTGATTCTCTTACGCGAATCCATGTACCATGTACCGTTGGGCAAAGTGAAGAAAGTGCTCGACCATTATGCAAGATATCTAATGGCCGACGGCGTAATCATCGTCAGAATGTGTGCCGTTCAAAATGGTAGTCCAAGGCCCAGGATTGCGGAGATGTTCCGCATCATCGAGGTGGACTTCGATGTCGTTGATAAGAGAGAGTGCCTCCTCGGACGCCAGGGTACCGTGATGGCGTTTCGCCCAAGGTTCACCGGCCTCGATAAACGGCTTGGCAAGAACAAATACGTAGGCTCTGGGGTGTAAAGCGTCAGAGCAGGCTTTCACGGGCGCGTTGCTCATTGGCGGTAGGGTGGGAGATTTTTTTCGTATAGCAGCAGGTAATCCCCTGCTATGGATGTTGAGCTTTGCAGAGATCGCCGTTAGCTAAGGAGCGGGCGGCTTGCTGGCTGCGGGGGTAGCTCCGCCCGGAGGGCTCGCTTCCCTTCCGCACCATGCGGGTTCTGGTCGGCTCGGTCCTTTGGGCCCAGACATTGCCGAACGGGCGGCCCGATCCGGCCATAATCTTACCCGCGTAGCCATGCACGGAGTCCGAGGGCGCCGTCTCGAATCTCCGGCACCCAATCGGCAAAGGAATTATGATCACGACGGTTTGTGGTAAGGAGATCAGAGTCGACGGACGCCTAGTTCGAATTGCCCGTCTCGAGGGAGACAAATATCAATACCTCGATGATCCCATGGCAGTGGTCGATGCGCTTCGGAATTCGGGGACCCGTATCGATCTGTTCACATTCTTGCAAGACTTGACGGCAACATCCCCGAAATATCCCTACCCGATGGAGTGGGACAATCTTGCCGTCCTTCCCTTGACCACTTTCGACCAATGGTGGGAGCATCAGATCGGCTTTAAGGCCCGCAACAAAGCCAAGCAGGCCGAGAAGCGAGGCGTGACCCTGCGGGAGGTGCCTTTTGATGATGCCCTCCTTCGGGGAATCTGCGAAATCTACAACGAAACCCCGATCCGGCAGGGAAGGCGCTTCCCTCATTACGGAATGACGTTGGATAAGGCGCGGTCGTACGCGGGAACATTTCTCAACTGCAGTATTTTTGTTGGAGCCTTTTTCGAGGAAAAGTTGATTGGTTTCGTAAAGTTGACCTGGGATGAAGGGGGTACGCAGGCCAACCTCATGCATATTGTTTCGATGATCAAGCACCGCGATAAGGCTCCGACGAACGCCCTGATCGTTGAAGCGGTTCGGTCGTGTACTGATCGGGGGATTCCTAATCTGGTCTATTCGAATTTCTCGTACCGAAAAAAGCAGAGCGACAGTCTTAGCGACTTCAAGGAACGCAATGGGTTCCAGCGGGTAGATCTTCCTCGATACTATGTTCCCTTGACTCGCATCGGTTGGGCAACCTACCGGCTCGGTCTTCACCACCGGCTTCTTGACATGATTCCCGAATCCGTTGCCGGCAAGCTTCGGACGTGGCGAAAGGCCTTGTACGCCCGCAAGTACCGGCTTGATCCGCAGGCATAAGGACGTTCGAGGTGCCAGGACTCGTAGGACTCATCACCAAGATGCCACGTGAGTGGGCTGAACCACAACTGGCCCGGATGGTTGAGGTGCTTCGCCACGAGTCCTTCTATACGTCGGGAACGTGGGTTGATGAATCACAGGGAGTTTATGCCGGCTGGATTGCGCGGAAGAACTCCTTTGCCAACAGAATGCCGCTCCTCAATGAAGCCGCGGATGTTTGCCTCCTCTTCTCAGGCGAGGTCTATCCGGAGCCAGGCACCGCGGTCCGGCTGAGACGGCGCGGGCACAGCGTCGAAATGCCGGGGGCTTCTTATCTGGTCCATCTTTACGAAGATGATCCCTCGTCGCTGATAATGCTAAACGGGCAGTTTCACGGTCTGCTTGCGGACCAGAGGCGCGGAACCGCGACCCTCTTCAACGACCGGCTCGGAATGCATCGGCTCTACTATCACCAGTCGAAGGAGGCGTTTTATTTCGCCGCGGAAGCCAAGGCGATTCTGGCAGTGCGTCCGGAGCTCCGTAGAGCAGACGCACGGGGCTTAGGCGAGCTCGTCTCCCTCGGCTCTGTGATGCAGAACCGGACTCTTTTTGAGGGCATCTACTTGCTGCCGTCGGCATCGAAATGGGTGTTTCGGAACGGTCTGATCGAGCAGCGGATTACCTACTTCCACCCCCAGGAGTGGGAAGATCAATCTCCCTTAGAGCCCGAACCGTACTACTGTGAACTGCGTGACACCCTGGCTCGAAATCTGCCCCGATATTTCAACGGCGACCTGCCGATTGGGGTTGCGCTTACAGGCGGGTTGGACACGCGGCTCCTAATAGCTTGGCATGATCCCAAGCCCGGATCACTCCCTTGCTATACGTGGGGTGGGACCTATCGGGAGTGTCAGGATGTCCGGTGGGCGCGGAAGGTGGCGGACACCTGTGCGCAGCCGCATCAAGTCGTGACTGTAGGGCAGGAATTCCTCTCGAACTTTGCACATTACGCGGAGCGGGCGGTCTACCTGACCGACGCTTCCGTGGGAACTGGCCGCTCTGCAGACCTCTTCGTCAGCGAGAAAGCGCGCCAGATCGCGCCTGTGAAGGTTGTGGGAACCTACGGAAGCGAGATGCTTTGCCGGATGCGCATGTTCAAGCCGTCCGAGCCGCGCGGCGGGCTGTTCCGTCCGGAGTTTCTAGCCTACATTCGCCAGGCCCGGGACACCTACGCGGATCTCATTCGCGCCAACCCGATTACCTTTGTCGCCTTCTGTCAGTCACCCTGGTACCACCACGGCATTTTGTCGCTCGAACAGACCCAGCTCACTGTGCGTTCGCCGTTCCTGGACCACGACTTTGCAAAAGCGGTCTTCCGGGCCCCCAAAAGCGGCAATGGACAACCCGACATTCGCCGGCGGTTAATTGCTGAGCGCAGCCGAGCCTTGGCCAAAATCCCAACCGATAGGGGCATTCGAGTTGACCCTTACGGGCCTGTGACCAGGGCCCACCATGCCTTCCAGGAGTTTACGTTTAAGGCCGAGTACGCTTACGACTATGGAATGCCCCAATGGTTGGCGCGCATTGACCACTTTTTCGCGCCCTTTCATTTGGAGCGAATTTTCCTCGGCCGGCATAAGTTCGCCCACTACCGTGTATGGTTCCGCGATGTCCTCTCCGACTACGTTAGGCAGATGCTGTTGGATTCCCAAACCCTCTCCCGCCCGTACCTCAACGCGAAAGAGGTTGAGGCCATGGTGCAGGCACATCTGCATGGTTCCCATAACTATACGACCGAAATCCACACGCTTTTAACCCTTGAGCTGCTGCAACGGCAGTTCATGAGTCCTCATTAGAGGAATTAGATGACGGTGCAGCAGCCCCCATCATATCTCGTCAAGTTCGCAGATTAACCTACTGTCCGCACGGCCGGCGAAGGAGTGCCCTTGATCAGCTGGCCAGTGGCCCAATACACGGTACTGAATAAGCAAGAGAACTGTGATGGTATTCGCGCCAAGTTTGACCACTGCCAAGTCCGAGTCGGCAGTCGCCCGCGACCCCGCCCTGGACTTCACCAAAGGAATCCTTGTCCTGTTCATGGTTCTATATCATTGGCTTAATTATTTCGTCGGCCTTAAAGGCCAATACTATAACTATCTTCGCTTTCTGACTCCCTCCTTCATCTTCATCACGGGATTCGTGATCTCGCAGATCCACTTCGCAAAATACGGGAGGGGGAGCGCGCAACTGTCCAGCCGGTTGATGGTGCGAGGGCTTAAGCTTCTTGGAATTTTTGTTGGGTTGAACATTCTGATGGGCATTGCCGTACCAAATTCTCTGGTTCGGAGTTGCTTTGCCGAGAGCTCATTGCCCGCCATTCTCTCCTCGGTATTCGTAAGTGGCAATATGGTGGCGGATGCGGGCAGGAAGACCGCCGCTTTCACGATTTTGGTTCCCATTGCTTATTTGCTCATCGTGTCAGCGGGACTCAACCTATTATGCAGGCGCGTAAAGTACGTTTTTCATTATGCGTTTAGCCTTTTGCTGCTGGGGATCTTTCTTCTGAGAGCACATGGCATGCAGAGCTTCAATCTAGGACTTCTCATGATTGGCGTGATGGGAGTGGCTCTTGGATATGCCAGACGAGAGCAGATCGCGGCGCTCGTCAGCCACCCGTACGTACTTTGCGGGATCTATGGCGTTTATCTGGTCGTCATTACAATTTGGGACGTCACAAGTCCAGTCCAGACCATGGGTGCGGTCCTTACTACGATACTGATTTATGTTGCCGGCAAAAGCAGGGGAGAGCCCGGAATGATCCGTGGTAGCGCCATCCTGCTCGGCAAATACTCGCTGTTCGGCTACATCTCCCAGATCGCCATCTTGCAGGTGCTGCGAAGGGTTTCGTGGTTTTACGAACACGGTGTCATCGTGTTACTGCTTTCTCTGCTTTTGGGTTTTGCGCTCACGGTGGGCGCTGTGGAGCTACTGGATTGGGCCAGAGTGAAATCAAGAATGGTTAACCGGTCGTATCAACTCGTTTTTGCCTGATGTGATGCACGGCTCCAGGAGTCCCCGCCGGTTTCAGCCCAACGCGTTACCAATTTCGACAAGCCAGAGGTCCTAAACAAGTCTAAAATGGGCGCTCCACTCGCCATCCTGATTTGTAGCATTGGAGTTGCAGGCCTGTTTTTCCTTAACCGGGACAACTCCATTCGCAACTCCAAGGCGCTTTGGCTGCCCGTGATGTGGCTACTGATTACCGGATCTCGACCCGTCTCCGCGTGGTTGGGGACCGGAGGCGGATCCCCAAACTCTCTGGACGCAACACTCGAGGGGAGCCCCCTGGATGCAGCTGTTTTTGGGGCGCTTGAGGCCGTTGCTGTTGCGGTCCTGCTTTTTCGGAGGAAGAAAACAAGCGCCTATGTCGCGCTAATAGGCCCAATAATCGTCTACCTCCTTTATTGCCTTATTAGCGTAACGTGGTCGCCCTTCCCCGGTCCCGCATTTAAGCGTTGGATCAAGGCTGTGGGCGATGTGGTTATGGTGCTGATCATCGCAACCGATGCTCACCCTATTACCGCCCTCCGCCGAATCTACTCCCGGATCGGCTTTGTACTGTTGCCATTTTCCGTCGTACTGATCCGCTACACAGACCTGGGCCGTGCATATGACCCCGACGGTGTTCCCATGAACACTGGCGTGACGTTAAATAAGAATGCACTAGGCAACATCGCGTTCCTGATTGCGCTGGGCGGGCTTTGGAATTTGCGTTCGCTGCTTGTTCATAATGATGAACCCAATCGCCGCCGGCGCCTGGTAGCTCAAGCTACGTTACTAGCGTTTGGCTTGGCATTATTGCAAATGGCTCACTCGGCCACTTCTATCGCGTGTTTTGTCCTCGGCAGCGGGCTTATGCTCGGGACAAATCTCGCTCCGATCAGAGCGAGGCCGGCCAGAGTGCAATTCCTGTGCTTGCTAATCCTTCTTGCTGGTGGACTCGCCTTTATTGGTGGTGGCGAAGCGGGGGTCGCACATGCCTTGGGTAGAAAAGAAAATCTTTCCGGGCGCACCGAAATCTGGGACGCTATATTTGCTGTGCCGGTGAACCCGGTGATTGGCGTCGGGTTCGAGAGTTTCTGGAATGCCAACGCTGGCAAAGTGGCGGAGCACCTCCGGGGTTGGTGGGGCATTGGAAATCTTGTTTCTGCGCATAATGGCTATATCGAGGTTTACCTCGATCTCGGCTGGATCGGGGTGTGCCTGGTCGTGCTTATTCTTGTCCGAGGCTATTGGCGTGCCTACCAGGCTTTTCAGTGCGATCCCCAGATTGGGAGCTTGTTCCTTGCCTATATCGCAACAGCAGCAAGCTACAGCATAACCGAGGCGGGCTTTCGGCTGATGTCTTGGTCGTGGCTCTTCCTACTGCTCGCCGTAATCTGCGCGACGGGTGTTTCCGCCGGTCTTTTCGGTGCCGAGACGCCGGGAATTGTTACTTCGCGTGCCGTCCCATCGAGCAAATGGGCGGAGGCGGAAATCTTAGCGGGTGAAGGCGAACGAGATCGCGCGCCGGGTTCGCGACTTGCCGCCCGGACCTAATGGTGGGTCGAACGTCCGGACAGAAAGGAATTCATGAGTCGGTTACGTATTTTGGTGTTGGGGCCGGACTGTAATCCCGAGCAAATCAGCATGCCATATGTCACTTTTTCTCATGCGGCAGCCCTCGCCCAACTCCACGATGTCACTTTGGTGGTTCGCTCGCCCGTTGAGGATGCTGTGCGTCGCGCCAAGGCGCCGTTTCGCAGCGTCGAGGTGATCAGGCAGCCTTGGCTCGAGGCTATCTATGCCTGGAGCTTGCGACGGATCTTCAGATATAACTTCAACAACCAGGCGTTAACCGCTTTTCTCTGTCCTTTTTATCTCGCCTTCGAATGGGCTGCCTGGCGGCAATTGCGGCACCGGATCCTTGCGAGCGAGTTCGACGTGGTTCTGCGCGTTTACCCGATGAACGCAGTGTTCCCGAGTCCTTTCGCCTTCTTCCTGCGGAACGGACCTATACCGTTCGTGATCGGGCCGCTTAACGGCGGACTCCCGTTTGTGACGGGGTTCAGCCAAGCAAAAAATCAGAAACAATGGATCTCCAACTTGAGGAGCCTGTACCGGTTCTTGCCTTTTGCTCGGTCTACGTATCGCAACGCGGCAGCGATTATCGCGGCATCGTCCCAAACATATGCCGAGTTCTACCGATACCGCGACAAGCTTTTCTTTGTGCCGGAGCCAGGCATCGCTCGCTCCCTGTGTTTCGATGGCTCGCGCAGCCCGCAAGCCGACACCAAGCTTGAGTTGATCTTCGTCGGGGGATTGATCCCCTGCAAGGGTTGCGACCTCGCGCTGCGCGCGGCTGCTTCCCTCTTGCGAAACGATTTGGCACGATTCACCGTGGTCGGCGACGGCGCGGAGCGGAGCCGCCTCGAGCAGCTTGCGAGATCTTTAGGGATCGAAAAAGCGATTTCCTTTTGTGGTTGGGTCAGCCATGAGGAGGTGCTTAAGCGGTTACGAGCAACGGATGTGATGGTATTTCCGTCGGTTCGCGATTTCGGTGCAGGGGTGGTCTTCGAAGCTCTCGCAAGTGGCACCGTGCCGGTTGTCGCCGATTTCGGCGGCCCCGGAGATATTGTTTACCCAGAGGTGGGGTACAAGGTGGCGCTTATCGATGAGAAGAAGTTCGTATCCGCCATGGAAAGAATTCTGGCGGGTCTGGCGCAGGATCGAGAGCTTCTTAACCGCTTACGAGAGCAAGGCATGTCTTACGCGCGGGAACATCTCACTTGGGATGCCAAAGCCCAGAGCACGACTCAGGTTTTGAAGTGGGCTGTGGGGCGGGGTCCGAAACCAGATCTCCCGGTGCCAAAGGTGCTGTACTCAAACTAGCAGATCTGGCACAACCCCATCAGGTTAAAGGCACGCATTCGGGGGTCTCGAGCACCTTGGGTGAGCATCGAAGTGTTAGCCAAGACCCCCGCTTGTACCGGGTAAACCTTGAAACATACCCGCCCTCACGCCAAGATCAGTTAGAAAGCGCTTGGAGCTTCGTCGGAGGGGCAGGTGGGTCTCCTTGCTGTGTCAACGGGTGGGGATACGTATACGGCGTGTAATACAGCGTCCATGTGTTCGTCGCGGTGCAGACGAACAACTCTCCCTGCTCGCCGGCGCTCTGGTTCCAACTCCCTTGATCGGTAGCCCAATAACCCACGCCTGCAGTGCAGTTTATGGGCCGGTTTGCCAGGGTGCCGTGCCCATCGCCAGACGTGCCGTTGAAGGGAGAGGTCGGTGAAGTCTGCGCCGCTTGGTTGTGGGTCTCAGCGTAGAAGTCGCGGTTGGCGATAAGCAGCGCTGAGCGGCTAATGACCGTAGAAGCGCCGCCGCTGGTCTGGGTATCGCCCCATTCATAGATCGGATCAAGAGTCTGGTTTGCAGCAGACGTCGGACTAGGCGACGAGCCGGAATAGTAAGTACCGCCGCTCCTGCCAGGTTGATCCATGCAGACTGTAGCCCGAAGAATCTGGTAGCTATCTCCGATGTGCCAAGTAACATAGCCTTCGTCGTTGCTAAGGGTTACCCGATTTGAAGTGTTCGATGCGATGTTCATGCCGACGTTCTGGGTAACGTCATGGGCCGAGTACGGCATCCCCTTCGTGATGGCGCTTCCTGCCCACTGGTTCGTAGTCCAGCTTTTGCCCGAATCGCTAAAAGTTCCTGTACCTCCCGTCGAGATAGTGCCGGAGTCGTAGGTTGTTCCGTCGTTGGTATCCCAAGGCTGAGAACCATCGCAATAGTTCCAGGGCGAAATTGAATGCCACGTTCGAGGCACGTCCAAAGACAGAAATTCATTGAAATACCCAGTGACAGTGTTCTCAAACATCAATCCTGATCCGCCATTTATACCCTCAACGGCATCTCCCACAATGGAGTTGCTAACTGTATTTCGGTACGCTTCTGTCTGCCTTGTTCCGCGCTCACGCCCAAGCCAGGAGGTTCCGTGGCTGGCGCAAATGCTTCCCTCCTCAACAAAGGTGTTGTATCGACAGACGACGCGAGAGCTGCCGATTCCGGTCCCGCCGGTAGCCCCTACGTCGTTCTGCATTGCCCCGGTATACCTGAAATAGTTGTTTTCTATAAAGATGTTCTGATTCGTTCCCATGCTGTCGGCGCTAGAGAATCCGTTGTCGCCGTAAGAGCCGACGCCCTTCCATGCCGGATAGTTAATCATCGTCAGCACTACACCACCGGAGCTTTCCAAGATGCTGTTGTGGTCAAATACCCCAAATACGTCCTCGGTAATCGCCAGGGCAGAGCTTGGCAGTTTACCGACCCAGCCATCGGGAAAGCTGAGATTGTCCACACGAATCTGGGCACAACCACTGGACGTACATGTTCCGATAAACTGGAATGGAGAATCGGTGCTGGAGATCATAGGGTTCACATTGAGCAACTCAACCTCAGCGAGCTTCCCGTAAACAAGACGGGTGAAAGAAAATAGCGCCGAGGAGGAGTTATCAACAATGGTCGTGGTGCTGGTGCCGGCCCCGGTGGTTCCCGCGCCTGCGTTCGGGGTACCCTGACCAGTGATGTCGATTCCAACCCCACTTACCGTGACACCTGAAGTCCAAGTACAGGTTCCAGCCGGAATAATGATGATGTCGCCATCCACCGCCTTGTGCGTCGGCCCGTTGATAACGGCGTTCACATCGGTCCGATTGCAGGAAGCGGCAGTGTAGGTGCCTTGCGCCAGTACTGTGGTAACGCAAAGTGAACTCAAGAGCAGAGGTAATGAAGCTCCCTTAATGATCTTCATCATGGCGGATCTATCTCCTTATTAAAGAACAGGCCCTATCAAAGAGTAGGCGTTTCGGTCAAAGTATTAGCCTGTGCGAAGGCGGCCATTCTCGGAGAATGTGTCGCAAAACAAGGTTTTCACGTCCTTATGATCGAAAGCAAGTGGTAACGTGACCAGATTTGGTTACGAAAGTAACCACCATGCTTCCCGGAGGAAGAGAGCTGAAAAGTGAGAATCGCATACTTACTAGTTGTCCACGACAACCCGGGAGTTCTGAAGAAGCTCATCGCGGCACTCTTGTGTCAAGACTGCGGTTTCTTCATACATATTGACCAAAAGTCAGATACTTGCCGGTTCTCCGGCATCAAGGGCGATAATGTCTTCCTGAGTCGGGAGCGGATATCCGTGTATCATTCGGGATTTACCCAGGTCGAGGCCACACTTTTGTTGCTTCGTCAGGCACTGAGCCAACCCCAAGATTACGATTACTTCGTTCTTCTAGGCGGCACCCACTACCCTCTTCGAAGCAAAGAGTACATTCACAGATTCTTTGAGAAAAATCGTGGTTGGGAGTTCATCAGCACGAAAAGAATGCCGGACGACGCATACGGTATGCCGCTATCAAAGCTCAACAGGATCTATTTTGAGGAAAATGCACCCGTACGCCGCTTCGTTACGAGGGGTCTGGCGAAGGTAGGTTTGGCGCAGCGAGATCATCGGAAATGCCTCGGGGTACTCGAGCCTTACGGCGGCAGCAACTGGTGGGCACTGACGAGAGAGGCTTGTCGGTACGTCATCGAATTCGTGCAGTCTAACGAGAGTGTGTCACGATTTTTCCAGCATACCTGTTGCCCGGACGAGATGTTCTTCCATACCATATTGGGCAACTCCCCCTTCCGGAGTTGCGTTCGGAGGAACTTCACGTATCTCCAAATGCCCGCAGGTCAGCGTCCTCGCTTCCTTAACAGCTCCCATTTGCAGCAGATTGAATGGCTCGATCGGCCGTGGCTTGACGATGAGTGGGGCTCCGGAGAGGCATTGTTCGCGCGGAAGTTTTCCGACGATAACCTGAATGTCCTAGACCAAATCGATGCCATGATAAAGCAGAAGGAAGCAACTTCTGAACCTGCTGACCTAGCCTGTGTCCGGCCTCAGTTTTTGTGAGCATCGCTGTCCGCCGTTCCTACTCCTCTCATGTCCGGCCAACCACAATTGTTCGACCCACTTCGTACTGAACATCTGCACGCCGACCTGAGGGGCCGAACCGTACGCGGCGGATTTTGGACGTTTACTTCGCAGAGCACGAGTTTCGTTCTGACGTCGGTGATGACGGTGGTGCTGGCGCGATTGCTGACGCCTACTGACTTTGGGCTGGTGGCAATGGTGGCCTCCATCACGGGACTCGGCCAGACTTTTGCGGACCTCGGCTTGTCGGAAGCGACCATCCAGCGGCAGGAGATCAGTCACGATCAAGTCAGCGTCCTGTTCTGGATCAATCTCGCGGTCGGCTTGGGGCTCATGCTGGTCACGATCGGATTGGCTCCGGTGCTGGTTTGGTTCTATCGGCAACCGCGGTTGATGAACATCACGTTCGTGCTATCTTTCACGTTCCTGATTGGCGGTCTGAGGGTACAACACAACGCACTTCTCCAGCGTCAGATGCGGTTTGCCGCGATTGCGATTCGAGATGTGATTGGCGTTGCCGTGGCCGTAACAGTGTCCATCGCCATGGCTTGGCGAGGCGCCGGGTACTGGGCGATCGTGGCATACCCCCTCGTATTCAATTCCACTCAGGCGGCGCTTTCCTGGGTTATGGTCCGATGGCTTCCCGACCTGCCCCGGCGGGGGACCAAAGTGGGCCATCTCGTTGCTTTCGGTGGCAACGTGGCGGGAGCTTACCTAGTCAATTATCTGAATCGCAGCACGGACAACGTCTTGATTGGTTGGTACTGGGGGGCCAGCCCGCTGGGGCTGTATTCGCGGGCATACAATCTCTTGCTGCGCCCTGTCAACCAACTCAACGCTCCCTTGGGCATCATCACGGTCCCGGCGTTGAGCAGGCTTCAGAATGATCCGGAGCGCTTTGAGCGATATTATCTGCGCGTCGTTAATCTGGTCACGTGGATCGGCACCCCCATCTTCGGGTTTCTTTTCGTTGCTGCCAAACCGGTGATTATTCTGGTGCTTGGACGCAAATGGTTAGAGGCGGCACCGGTTTTTCAGCTTCTTGCGATAGCGGCATTGGCGCAACTGCTCTTTAGTCCCACCACTTCGTTGTTTGTCTGCCGAGGGCAGTCGGGGCGACTGTTTAAGCTCTTCCTAATACTCACCCCGATTTTCTTTGCCAGCTACACAATTGGTTTACCTTTTGGCATAAGGGGCGTAGCCCTAACCGGATCCCTTGCTTTTGTTTGCATATTCCCATGGATACTCTCATATGCCTTTCGCGGTACTGATTTGAGCTTGCTGCGATTTGGGAAGGCTATCCTATGCCCAGTCTCCGTTGGCTTGGCAGGCGTATTTTCGGGGGAACTTGCGTTGCATTTGCTCGGCCCGCAGAGTAACGTTCTCGAGCTTGTGACTGTGGCTCTCAGTTTTGTCGGCGCCTACTCACTGTCGGCTTTCATACCTCCGGTATGGGGAGAGGCTACGGCTCTTCGAAACCTGCTCAGAGACTTGCGTCCGCCAGCTCCAACGATCCACGCTCAAAGTCAGCCAGCCCTGCCGGTAGATGCATAACGTTAAGTTTCAACTCCCCCGGAGTTTAACAATTGATGTCACTCGAAGGCCGCGGATACACGGAATGTGCGCGAGGCGGTGACTGGATCGTGCTAACCGAATTACAACCTATGGAGACAACCAGCAAGCCCATCGAAGCCGCTGTTGGTGCGACTGCGCCTCATCTTGACGGGATCGACGTTTCTTTGCTCACGGGCGGACAAGACAAGCACTATTCCTTTGGGTTGACTAAAGCGCTGGCTTCAAAGGGTGTCCGCGTGGAGGTGATTGGCAGTGCGGAAGTGGATGATCCCGAGCTGCATTCGATGCCGGGAGTTAATTTCTTGAGCTTGCGGGGCAATCGCCGAGCTGATGCTCGTCTAACAAGAAAAATTACCAGGGTATTTGCATATTACCTGCGCTTGGCCCAGTACGCCTTCACGGCGCGCCCCAAGATCTTTCACATCCTTTGGAATAACAAATTCGAGTACTTCGATCGCACCCTCCTGATTCTCTTCTACAAGCTCTGCGGAAAGAAGGTTGTTTTGACCGCCCACAACATCAACATCGGCAGAAGAGACTCGAAAGATGGATTTCTGAATCGGCTGACCTTGAAACTTGAATATCGACTGGTTGACCATATTTTTGTTCATACCGATAAGATGAAGGACGAGTTGTTTACTGACTTTGGTGTGCGTGATGAAGCGATCACAGTGTTAGTTCACCCCCTTAATGTGGCCGTGCCCGAAACTGGAATAAGTCCGCGCGCGGCGAAGGAGCAACTGGGTATTGGAGACGAGGAGCGCACCATCCTGTTCTTCGGTGCCGTTGCCCCCTACAAGGGGCTCGATCTTCTGGTCACGGCGTTTCAGCGTCTTGTCGCTGAGGATGTAAGATACCGTTTGATCATTGCGGGAAGACCGAAAGAGGGCCAATGCGAAGGCTATTGGAAGGAAATCAAGGCAACGATCGCCCGCACGATTGAGCCGACGAGAGTCATTCAGGAAATCAGATATGTTTCGGATGAGAAGACGGAACTCTATTTTAAAGCTGCGGACGTGCTGGCGCTTCCCTACCGCGACATCTTTCAAAGCGGCATCTTGTTCCTCGCGTACAGTTACGGCCTACCCATTGTAGCCACCGACGTCGGGTCTTTCCGCGAAACGCTGATTGAAGGGACAACCGGATTCCTTTGCAGGCCGCACGATGCCGAAGATTTGCGGAAGACGATTGAGCGGTACTTCGAAAGCGCACTCTTTACGGACTCGGATCGCGTGCGTGATGAAATCCGGGAACATGCGCGAGCCCGGCATTCCTGGGATCCTGTAGGCCAAGTGACCCGCGACATCTATGCCAGGCTATTAAGGAGTGAGCCGTCATGATTCCATTGGTATCCATTCTGATCCCTGCCTACAACGCGCAGAATTATCTCGAGCACACGCTGCGTTCGGCCGTAGGGCAAACTTGGCCACACAAAGAAATTATCATCGTGGATGATGGTTCCTCCGACCAGACGGCTGCGATCGCGCGTCAATTCGAATCCCCTACCGTGCTCCTAGTGACACAGAAAAACCAGGGAGCTGCTGCCGCCCGAAATAAGGCGTTCGCTCTCAGCCAGGGAGACTATATCCAATGGCTGGACGCAGACGACCTCATAGCGCCGGACAAAATCAGCAAGCAAATGGAGCAGTTGGACAATTGCCCTAACCCGCGTACGGTTCTTTCTTCAGCTTGGGCAAAATTTATCTATCGGTACAATCAGGCGGCGTTTGTACCCACTTCCCTGTGGCAAGATCTCACCCCTGCGGAATGGATGATCCGGCAGATGGAAGATAATGTCTACATGCAAACGGCTACCTGGCTTGTTAGCCGCGAGGTGACCCAGGCTGCGGGACCGTGGGATACCCGTCTTCTGGGAGACGACGACGGCGAATACTTTAGCCGTGTCCTGCTGGCCAGCGACGGCACCCGGTTCGTGCCCGAGTCGAAGGTATACTATCGCTCCGCAGGATCGGGCAGTCTGAGCTACATCGGATTTTCGGACCGAAAGCTCGAGGCTCAGTGGATCTCGATGAAACTGCACATTCAGTATCTGCACCGGCTCGAGGTTAGCGAAAGGGCCCGTGCGGCTTGCGTGAGATATCTACAGAATTGGATGGTCTTCTTCTACCCAGAAAGAATGGATATCTTTAGACAGGCAGAGGACCTGGCCAGAAGCTTGGGAGGCCAATTGCGGATTCCTCGGTTGTCTTGGAAGTACTCTTGGATAGACGCGACTTTTGGCAGAAAACTGGCTAAACGCGCCCAGGTCTTTCTACCGAGACTACGCTGGTCGGGAAAACGGCTCTGTGAAAAAGCTATGTTTCAAGTCGAGAACCTGCGGATCATAGCTAATCCTTGAATTTACATCGGAAAGAATGCGAACGAGCAACAGCCCGAGGTGGGTGAAGGTAGGCACGCTGGGCTCCTTGCCCATCTTGACCGCGTCCCGACGCAGCTGATCTCAACGAAACTCCATTCCGCAACGACATAACCTTTCAAAAGCAAGTGCTTCTCGGATGCGGCTTTGATCCGCCGGGAAGAGGGTAGATTCTATGATAATTACACGAACCCCGCTTCGCGTGTCCTTCTTTGGGGGTGGCACCGATTACCCCGTATGGTACCGGGAAAATGGCGGATCTGTGTTGTCCACTACCATTGACAAGTGCTGCTATATCACTTGTCGGTGGCTGCCGCCTTTTTTTGAATACCACAGCCGAATTCTGTACTCGAAATTTGAAAACGTCAGTGCCAATATTGACATTCAGCATCCGTCGGTGCGTGGCTGCTTGCAATTCCTGGGAATTGAAGAAGGTATCGAGATTCATCATATTGCGGACCTGCCGGCGCGAGCCGGCTTAGGCACGAGTTCAGCCTTTACAGTGGGGTTGCTGCTGGGCTTGTATGCGCTCCGAAACCAGATGCGGGACAAACACGCACTGGCAGCCGACGCCATCCATGTTGAGCAGGAGTTGCTGCAAGAGGCGGTGGGTGCGCAAGACCAGGTTAGCGCTGCGTACGGAGGCTTCAATCGTATCCATTTCCACGCCGACGGCACCCTGGAGGTCAAGCGGGCGCTGGCTGCTCCCAGTAGATTAGCCGAACTCGAGCAGCACCTCGCCCTCTACTTCACTGGCTTTGCCCGCACTGCTTCGGAAATCGCCCAGGAGCAGATCAGAATGACATCCAGCCGGAAGCAGGAACTAGATAGCATGCTTCAGTTGGTGGACGAGGCTGAAGCAATCATAACGAGCCCTAGCCGCTCGTTAGATGAGTTCGGCCGCCTACTGCACGAAGGCTGGCAAATAAAAAGGTCGCTGTCACAAAAGATAACGAATGCAAACATTGATGAGATCTATGAGGCGGGGCTCGATGCCGGTGCTCTGGGAGGCAAGCTTCTGGGCGCTGGAGGCGGCGGCTTTATGCTGTTCTTTGTTCCGCCTCAGCGGCGGGCGGCCTTGAGAGAGCGGCTGAAAAAGCTGTTGTGCGTTCCGTTCGCCTTCTCTAGCAAAGGAAGTCAGGTGGTGGTGTACGAGCCGGAAGAAATATACGACAAGTCGCTTGCCAGTGAACGGCAGTCGGTATATGCCTAGCGCGCCTGATGCAATTGTGCTGTGTGGCGGCGCCGGTTCTCGATTGAGGGCCGTCACGGGGAATGCGCCTAAAGTGATGGCAACTGTCGGCGGTCGTCCCTTTTTGGAGATTCTCCTCCGTCAGCTCTCCCGGCATGGCTTTAGACGCGTGATTCTTGCCGTGGCAGCTCACCAGCACGCCATTCGCGAGCACTTCGGGGCGCGCCTTTTCGACCTACACCTCGCATACTCACCGGAATCGGTGGCCCTCGGCACAGGTGGCTCGGTGAGAAAAGCTTTGGACTTGGTCGAGTCCGATGACGTCCTGATTATGAATGGAGATAGTTACACCGAACTAGGTTTTTATAGCTTCCTGCTTGACTACCACAATTCCAGAGCCGACGTTTCAGTAGCTGTGGTATCGGCAGACGGGCGCGACGACTGCGGCTCGGTGGTGGCAGATAGAGACGGCAAAGTCTTAAGATTTGAGGAAAAGAAGAGCCAATTCCTATCCCGCTATGTCAATGCCGGCATCTACTTAGCATCAAAGCAAATCATTCTCGACGTAACTCCCGGGCTTCCGGTCTCTTTGGAGACAGAGCTTCTTCCTCGCTGGCTCGCGGAAGGTCGTCTTATTCGCGCATTCCTGTGTGCGGGCAAGTGTACAGATATCGGCACTCCAGAGCGCTACCGGAGCGCGCAACAGGTTTTGGCAAACGTCGAACTAGAGGCGACTTAGCCTGGATGGTAAGAAAAACGCCCGAGTCAGATTTCGGCGGAGCACCCCTTCCTACGTTAGTCGCTGATCTGTCTATTGAGCGAGGCCCTTATATGACCACCAGCATCCTTCGCACGAATATCGAGCGCAGCCTCGAGGTCCACCAGCGCCTCATTGGTGCATGCCTGTCCGCCCTGACCGCGGCGGCTGACGCATTGGTTTCAGGGTATCGCGCCGGGCACAAGGCTCTGTTCTTCGGAAACGGTGGCAGCGCCGCGGACGCGCAGCATCTCGCCGCTGAATTCGTGGGGCGTTATCTGCGCCAGCGTAATCCGCTGCCGGCACTGGCGCTCAATGCGAATAGTTCAGCCGTGACGGCAATCGGGAACGACTATGGCTACGAGCACGTGTTCGCCCGCCAGCTCCGAGCCCTCGCCGTTCCTGGTGACGTCGCCATTGCAATCAGTACCTCCGGGAACTCGCCGAGTGTGGTTGAGGGCATCATGTGCGGGCGCCGGATGGGCCTTTTCACGATAGCGCTGACCGGCGCTTCAGGGGGCCGATTGCGCGGTCTGGTCGACGTTTTGATCGCCATTCCATCCGAAGAGACGCCGCGCATCCAGGAGTGCCACATCCTGATGGGCCACGCCCTCTGCGACGCTGTCGAGCAGTTGGTTGTAACCGAAGACGCTAATTTCTCCGCCCAGCGGGTGGTTGAGGAATAGCCTTCTTCTGCGAAGCTGCGAGTATTTGCGGGAGAGTCCCGTGATCGAAGTCATCGAACACCTTATCGGCAAAGGCTATGACCTACATATGTACGACAAGAATGTGAACATATCCAGCCTGGTTGGCGCTAATCGGGTTTTCATCCTCAACCGCATTCCGCATATATCCGGACCCATGGTCGACAGTATCGAGGCGATTCTGGATGACGCTCAAACCGTCGTGATGGGCGACAAAGACTTCGCCTTTCCGGAACGTGCCTGAGGGGCTGCGCGGAGGTCAGATCCTGGCGGATGTCGTGCGGATTATCGATCGCAGGAGCGAGAATGGCAAATACAACGGCGTATATTGATAGGCACTCCGGGATTGAAGGCTTGAGCAGGGCTGGGAGGAATCAATTATCCGGTTCCATCGGTCGGCTAACCGATTGGCTGGAAAACAATGATTGCCGCGGCTACGACCCTTTTGACGGCCTGAACGCAAGGTTTCTGCGCCCTCTAACCTTCAACAGCAAGTTCTTGCGGACAGCACTCCAGCAGGCGGTCCGCCGATTCCCGGTGAATCTCCGCCCGTTCCTGGGAATTGCAAGAAGCCGCTCCACCAAGGGCATGGGCTTTCTGGCCAGAGGTTTCCTCCGTCTTCATGAAGCGACGGGTGACGCGGCTTGGCGCGATAAGGCGGAATCTGCGCTGCAATGGCTGGTCGAGAATCAGTCCGAGGGTTATAGTCGCGCCTGCTGGGGCAATCATTTTGATTACCAGTCGCGAGGGGACTTTTACCTACCAAAAGGCGTGCCGACCGTGGTGTGGACTTCCCTCATCGGCCACGCGTTCCTGGATGCCCATGCTCGCGCCGTCCACGATGGCTTTTTGCGAGTTGCGGCCAGCGCCTGCGAGCATATACTGCGCGATGTGAACGCCTTTCCGCAAGGAGAAGATTCGGTC
>Ga0335085_10002488_pt1 | contig 34231 bp, 25 predicted proteins | sample Lox_Sample_45_FD_206712 | JGI IMG/M metagenome (GOLD analysis project Ga0335085, IMG submission 206712) | Soil microbial communities from Loxahatchee National Wildlife Refuge, Florida, United States - Lox_Sample_4.5 | ecosystem: Environmental > Terrestrial > Soil > Wetlands | place: USA... | reverse complement strand
CTATCTTTCGCACCGCGGCCGCCCGGCCAGTAAATCGTGACCCGACCGTCATTCCAATGGTTCAAACCGTCCAGAGTGCTCAGCCAGACGCTGTTGTCGCGGGCTACCAGTACTGATTCGACGCTGGGATTGGATAAGCCCTGCTTTACGGAAATCGAAAATACAGGCGTTTCCCGAAAACGGTCGAGGCCATCCGTCGTGCCAACCCAGATGTTTCCTTCGCGATCTTCAAATATCGTCAGGATATGATCGCTGGAGAGGCCGTCGCTTTGCGCAAACACGCTCGTCCTCCCCTGGTGCACATGCAGCAGCCCGCGTTGCAACGTTCCCACCCACAAACCACCGTCACGGTCCCGAAACATGTTCACAGGGGTGAGGCGGCCTGGCGGCGTCGCAATCTGGTACTCGCGAGTCTTTTCATCCATGAACTGCCAAAGGCCCTCCGCAACGGCAAGCAGCCCCGCTCGGCTATCCCCTTCTGCTAACGCTTGCGACGTTTCAATCGGTTGTGGCATGGGATAGCGCTTGGGAGGCCCAGGCTTCCACCGCCACAGCCCCGTTTCGGCTCCGGCCCAGACGCGGCCCTCGCCGTCTTCATAGAGTGACCACACCCACTGGCCGAGTTTGCCGTCGCTACCGTAGCATTGAACATTGCCACGCTGAATGGCGCAGAGCCTGGCCTTCGGAACCTGGAAGGTTCCCGCCCAAACCGTGCCTTCGCGGTCCTCCAACAGAGTTAGAACATTTTGTCCGGCAAGCTCGGCGTACGTTTTGAGTTTGCCGTCCTTCCAGCTTGCCAGGCCTTCGAGAGTGCCGATCCAGAGAGTGCCATCGCGCGCGGCAATCAGGCTTCGAATATTGCTACTCGGCAGGCGCTGACCAGGGGGAGGGTTCCATGGTACAAATCGCACGCCATCAAAGCGAACGAGACCGAATTCGGTGCCTAGCCATAGATAACCGTCGGGAGTCTGGGCGATGGAGCGAACGCCGGCCTTCAGGGAGCTATCTTGAATGTTCCAGGCGGTATGAGCGTATTGACTGACATCCAAAGACGGGTCCAGCGCCAGAACGGAAGGAGGGCAGCATGCCATCACAGCAACAGCCAGCACTCTCAAAGCAAAGCTAGTCTTCATTCTGGCTTCCCTGGCACACGATAACAGCGTCAGACTCCGGCCTTGGAGCCTTCATCATGGTACGTCGGAAGGGTAAAGTGGAAGCTTGTTCCTGGACCCCGATTGGCCGTGGCCCATAGCCGGCCTCCATGGGCTTGAAGAATGGAACGGCTAATGGAAAGTCCCATGCCCATGCCGCCGGGCTTGGTTGTGTAGAACGAGTCAAACATCTTGTCGATTGTCTGAGCGTCAATGCCTATCCCCGAATCTTCGACCGTTACCTGCACCTGGTCGGACTCAATGTGTCGTGCTGTGATCACCAGTTCCCGCGCCCGCTCATTCACACTGCTCATGGCGTCGATAGCGTTCATCACCAGGTTCAGCATCACCTGCTGCAATTGAACGCGATCCGCTGAAACCGGTGAAAGGTCACCGGCAAACTGCGTTCGGATGAGGACGCTCGTTCTTTTCGCTTCGTCCCCGACCAGGGCGAGGACGTCCTGAATTGTTTCATTCAGATCCAGCCTCTCTCGGATGGTGGCCGCCCTTCTTGCCAGGGCGCGAATCCGGGCGATCACCTCCCCGGCTCGCTTCCCATCGCGCACGATGCGGCGGGCAGTCTCCCGGGCCTCCTCCACGTTAGGCACGTCTGCAGCTAGCCAACGCAGGCAGGCGCTGCCGTTGCTCACCACGCCCGACAGCGGCTGGTTGACTTCATGGGCGATCGAGGCGGCCAGTTCCCCCATCATGCTCACGCGGTTGATGTGCGCGAGATCCGCCTCGAGCTGGCGCAGCCGCTCACGTTCCTGTTCGGCGCGTTTGCGCTCGGTGATGTCTTGTGCTAAAGCGAGACTGAGCCGATCTCCGCCCTGCCAGAATGGGCGGACACGGACCTCGACGGGGAATACGGTCCCATCCTTTCGCCGGTGACGAGTTTCGAAGGTGCAGACGACTCCGGCGTCAAGCTGCTCGCCGATCTGTTGCAAGAGTGCCTCATCCACATCCAAATCGAAGCCACGGGGCTCCATCCCAATTAGTTCCTCACGAGTGAAGCCAAGGCTCTCGCACGCCTGCCGGTTCGCGTCCAAGACTCTGCCTCGCTCGTCTTGCACAAACACGGCGTCGCTCGCGTGATCCACGTAAGTCCGAAAGCGCGTTTCGGCGGCACGCAGATCTTCCTCTCCTCGTTTGCGTTCCGTCACATCGATCGCGGTGCCGACGTATTCGGCGACCTGTCCGTTTTCATCGAGAACCGGGTGGCCGATCGCATGGATGTGCTTGACTGTTCCATCCGGCAGCACGATCCGGTGTTCATGCTCGTACTCCATGTTTCCACTCGCTGCCTTCAGTAGCAGTTCACGCGTGCGAGCGAGATCCTCAGGGTGGATCCGTTGCCAGAATGTTTCAGTGGTTGGCAAACCTTCCCGCGGGTTCAGGCCAAAAATTCGGAACATTTCCTCGGACCAGTAAAGCGACTGGCGCGTGGAGGGGCTCCAGGCCCAACTGCCCGTGTGGCTCAGTCTCTGCGCTTCTGCTAGATGAGCCTCACTCTGACGCAGAGCTTCCTCGGCCCGCAAGCGGTCACTGACGTCCCGCGCTACCTTCAGCAGGAAACGACGACCTCCATACCAATACTGGCTGGTATGTGCTTCGACAGGGAACAGCGTCCCATCCTTTCGCCGATGCCAGTGCGTGTCGATCACGGTTTCACCCGCCGCCGCCCGCTGCGCGACTGATTCCATCTGAGCTCGATCCGAATCCAGGTGAAAGGCAAGCGCCTTCGTCCCAACCAGTTCCTGCCGCGTGTAACCAAGGCTCTCGCAGGCCTGCCGGTTCACATCAACAATCGTTCCTTGCTCGAAGTCGTAGATAAAGAGGGCGTCCGCCGCGTGGTCCACAAACGTGCGGAAGCGCGTCTCGCTCTCGCGCAGCGATTCTTCAGCCCTCTTGCGTCCGGCCTGGGAACGCAGTGTGACGATGCCGAACGCCAAGTCGCCAGCCAGTTCCTCAAGCAGCCGAATCTCTTCAGGCGTAAAAGCGTTGGCCTGTGAAGAATAAATGGTAAGACTGCCGAAAGCGTTGCCGTGTTCGTCCTTAAGCGGCAGGGCGATGCCGGAACGAAAATCGCGCAGCAGAGCGCTCTCCTGCCAGGGCGCGAGTCGAGGGTCCGTTGCGAAATCCTGAATGCAGCAGCTTCTCCCGCTCCGGATGGCCGTTCCGGTGGGGCCGCCCCCACGCTCCGTGTCGGCCCAAGTGATGCTGAGGGTTGCGAGATATCCCTCCTCGGCCCCTACCCACGCGGCAGGGCGCACGCCTTTGGCCTGGTCATGTTCGGCATAGCCTACCCACGCCATGCGGTAACCGGCCTCCTCGCAGACGATCCGGCAGATTTCTTCGAGCAAGCTCTGCTCGTCGGTGGCGCGCAGGAGAGTCTGGTTGCAGTTGCTGATCGCTCGCAGTTCCCGATTCGAACGACACAATGCCTCCTCCGCCCCCTTGCGATCATCGATGTCAGTACTCGTGCCATACCACTTCACGATTCTTGCCCCTGTGTCGCGCAGCGGTACGTTGCGGATCAAAAGCCACCGATATTGCCCGTCGGCCCTGCGTACGCGGACTTCACTTTCCATCGCCTTCCCAGATGCCACGGCCGCGCGCCACGCGTCCAGGAACATGGCGAGGTCGTCAGGGTGAACGGTTGCTTCCCAACTCCAGCCAGGTCCATCCTCCAGCGAGACTCCGCTGAATTCCAGCCAACGCTGGTTGATGAAGTCGAGAGAGCCGTCCGGCAGGGCGCTCCAGACGTATCCCGGGATGGTGTCGATCACGTCCCGAAGCTGCTTGGATTCCCTTTGAAGTTGGTGGACACGGAACTGGTAAGTTACCCAGATCAGTGCCAGAGACATGACCGCACAGAGCGCGCGAAACCATGTCGTCTGGTAAAAATGCGGTTGCAGCACGAATTGCACGGTCGCGGGTTGATCGCTCCAGATCCCGTAGCTGTTCGCCGCAACCACCTCGAACGAATACTTTCCGGGAGCCATGTTGGTGTAGTGAGCCGTACGTCGCGTCCCGGCGTCCACCCAGTTCTTGTCGAAGGGTTCGAGTCGATACCTGAAGCGCAGTTTTTCGGGGGCGGAGAAGCTCAGGGCCGTGAAGCGGAAATCGAAGGTGTGATTGCCGGGAAGCACGGAAGTCTGGCCGTCTCGCGCCAGCGTGAACTTGTTTGCCCACGCCTCCTCCAACACCACAGGCGGGGGCAGGCGATTGACGGCATTGGGGTCAATCGCCACCACACCGCGCAGGGTGGGAAACCATATCCGCCCGTCGGTAGTCTTCCAGCCTGCCGGGCTCCCATCATTGGATTCGGTGCTTCTCATGCCGTCGGCGGCCCCGTACGATATGGGCGAAAGGGAAGAGATTTTCCCATCCGCAAAATTATTGAGCTCCTTCAAACTGAGGCGAAATATACCCTGATTGGAGCTGAGCCAGAGATTGCCACTGCCGTCCTCCAGGATGCCCAGCAGCAGGTTACTGGGCAGGCCGTCTTTGGTGGTGATCGCCTTAAATCGGCCGTCCCGCAAACAGTTCAATCCCCCGCCGTACTTCGCAACCCAGAGAGTCCCGCTCGAATCTTGGTGGATGTCATACACGGTGTTGCCGGACAAACCTTGCTTCCGGTCGTACAGGACGGTTTTGCTACCTCGCATGTACCGGAGCCCTTCGAGGCCCCCCAACCATAAGCCGCCGTCCCGGTCTTCGGCGATTGCGCGCACGTCGGAAATGCCGGGGACCTGCTCCAACTTTCCCTCGCGAAAACGGTAAAGGCCGCCGGGGCGCTCCTCGGTGAGCGCACCAATCCAGAGCGTGCCCTGCTGGTCTTGATAAATGGTCCTCACAGCCGGGGCGTCAATATTGAAGTGACTCAGCACGTCCCCCCTGAAGCGGTAGAACCCACCATATCCGCCGAACCACAAGTCGCCATCGCGCGTCTGGGCAATGGTGAGAATGTTCTCTACGCCAGGGAACAAACGGAACCGGCGCCCATCGAACCAGTAGACCGAGTCTCCGCCCAGCCAGATACGGCCTTCCCGGTCCTGAAACACAGTACTGAAGCTTGAGTCTGAGAGACCTTCGTCTTTTCCGTATGCTGTTAAGGGGGCTCGCCGGAGACGAACCAGCCCTCTCCCAATCGTTCCAACCCATAGGTCGCCTTCGCGATCCACCAGGAGGCTGCGCACCTTGGGCAACTCGCCGCTGCTCGCCGACAAGGGTAACGCTTCCGGAGGATCGAGCCTGTCGTTCACAATCCGGCTGAGTCCGGCCGGGGTGAGCAGCAACAATTCCCCATCCGCATCCTCCGTCATGGCCAAGGAATACAAGGGGAACTCACCCCTTAACGCGCCGCGCCCAACCGGCGGCAGCGGAACATCGGAGAATACGCCCCGGTAATAGCGCACCAGCCGGTACTGGTCCCGAAAAGCAACCCAGACGCTTCCGTCACGAGCTTCGTGGACGAGAAAAACGCTTGGCTTCGTGGAATGCAGGGTCGAAACGGAGCCATCGGCTCCGAAGCGCACCACGTCCTCTCCGCACCGGAACCACAGGCTTCCGTCCCGCGGCTGCAGAAAAAATTCTCGGACAGCTTTTCCGCCGTGAGTGGGATAGGCCTGGAGCTTGCTGCCAGCAAAACGTGCTACGCCCCCCGAAGTGTTGATCCACACGTTCCCTTCGGCATCTCCCCGGATCGAGCTGATGAACCGGCTCGGCAAGCCGTCGCGTTCGGTGTATGTGCTGGCAACGCCATCCTGCAGCTGGATGAGACCGCCATTCACAGTGCCGATCCACAGCACCCCAGGGCGACTTTCGTACAGCGAGAAAATCTGATCGCCGCCGAAATCCGGCGTATCCGCCGAATTGAAAACCGTGAAGCGCTGGCCATCAAAGCGCGCGAGCCCTCCGAATGTGCCTATCCAGAGGTAGCCGCGATGGTCCTGCACCATCGCATTCACCGAGTTCTGCGGCAGACCTTGCTCCGTTTGCCAAACCGTGGTGACGTACTGCGGAGGTTGCGATTGGGCTTCTACGCGAACAACGAAGAGAGTAACGAGCAGCGCTGCGACAAGAGCAACTACGATCCGATGCTTCCGTCGAAGCTGCACGATTTCCACTCGAATTTCCTCGACCGGCTTCATGGATAGCGTCCGGAGAGTCCATTGGACCGCTTGCCAGTGGGTTCCTTCTGTGTCCATCCCTAGAATTCTTCGGCCTCTCGGTTTCAGGAAGTGCGACGAAGTTCGGGTCGCAGACCTACGTCGAGTCGTGCTTCAGGCGTACCTTACCCAGCCGAGAGCGAGAGAACACACGTGCTGGCCAACATGAAACCATCGATCTGGCTCCAAAACACGTTGTACCGGCCGACTCGGTGGGCGTTGGGCACAGGAGTTTCCGTCATCGTACACGACGTTGAGTTCGGTTCCATGGAGGCCTACAAGTTCTGGACAGAACGCCACCCGAGCGGTGCAGGACTGCTTTTATTGCGGGCTAGTCGGCGATCGTGCCACGCACATCGAGCAGCGCTCTGTACTTGCAATCGGGCTGCCGTTTGGTCTTTCGGTATTCTGGCCGCCCATGCGTTGAGAGTAGCATTGCCAGGACGGACTTTCCATACGAGGGCAGCCGCTTCGATCGACTCACCGTCCAGCGCGGTGCCCTCACAAGGGCAGTGCCCGAATGTGGGCAGCTTCCGTGGTCGTCGACACGGACTTGCCCCTTGCAAACGAAGAATTTACCGCCCAGACCCAGATGGGCATGCAAATGCAAATCCAGTGAGGTGGAGCAACGGCCTCCACTCCAGCACGACCGGAACGTACGAGGAGAGGGTCACACATCGGCGTCGTGAGTACGAGGCCGACAAGAGTCCCCTGGGGATTCACCCTAGTTGGAGTGCTCAGGGCGATTGCGTTCGTCGCGAGCCGGTTCGACAACAAGATCCGGCAACTTAATCGCGAACGCAGGCAGCCATTTTAGGCGCCCCGACTTCCGGCCTTCTCTGCTCCAAATATCAGCCACTCATCTGTTTGGAAATTGGAGGCACGAGGATTATGGGCACTGTGATCGCACCTACTCCGGTAGAAACAAGTTCTGAAACTCAGACTTTGGCGCTGGCAGCGCTGCTAGGCAAAATTCTTCGGCGGGAAGCGCGCGTCGGAGTTATCGGTCTTGGATATGTCGGTCTGCCACTGGCAGTGGATCTCGCCCGCGTAGGCTTCTTCGTGACGGGGTTTGACCTTGACCGCGAGCGCACGGACCAAGCAAATAGCGGAAGAAGTTACATCGCCGATGTGGATGACCGGGCTCTCAGGCAGCAGATCGATACTGGTCGTTTTCACGCTACGGATGACTTTTCTGAACTCTCCGACTTGGATACGGTTTCCATCTGCGTTCCGACACCTCTGAGCAAAACCAAAGAGCCAGACCTTTCGTACATCATTCAAGCGGTTCAAGCTGTTGCAGGCCATCTCCATCGGGGGCAACTGATAATACTGGAGAGCACGACCTACCCGGGTACGACGGAAGAAATCGTGTTGCCAATGTTGGAGCGAAGCTCTCTTACCGTCGGAGAAGACTTCTTTCTGGCCTTTTCGCCGGAAAGGGTGGACCCCGGGAATGCCACATTTCAGACCTGCAACATGCCAAAAGTAGTGGGTGGAATCACACCACGATGCAACTCGGCCGCCAGTGCCCTGTACGGCCTTTGCACAGGACGCGTTGTCGAGGTTTCCTCGGCGCGGACGGCCGAGATGGTGAAGTTGCTCGAGAACACCTTCCGAAACGTCAATATCGCGCTCGCAAATGAAATGGCGCTGCTGTGCCGCAAATTCGACCTCGATGTCTGGGAAATCATCGAGGCAGCTCGAAGCAAACCTTTCGGGTTTATGCCCTTTTATCCGGGCCCGGGTCTGGGCGGACATTGCATTCCTATCGATCCGGTTTATCTCACCTGGAAGGCACGGGCGAATGGCTTCGAACCACGACTCATAGAGGTGGCTCAACAGATTAACAATCACATGCCGCATCACGTCGTGGACCGCATCGCTGTCGCCCTGAACGACTTTGGCAAGCCGCTACGAGGCTCGCGTGTGCACATCCTTGGGGTCGCGTACAAGCGCGATGTGGCGGATGTACGCGAATCGCCTGCACTCGACATCATGCACTTGTTGGCAGAACGAAAAGCTCAACTCTCCTATTCGGATCCCTTCGTTCCTCGACTTGCCGAGCCCGGATTCGATTTCACGTCGGAATCGCTGGAGATGGTTCGTGAGAAGGATTGCGTTGTGGTCGTTACCGACCACAGCGGCTTCGACTACCCGGTCATCGTTCGTAATTCCCCCGTGATCGTCGATACCCGAAACGCCCTCGCTGGATTCACGGATGATAAGATCTATCAGCTTTAAGCAAGCGGAAATACAAATGACCACCCATTACAAGAGTCGCTGCAGATTCGGGGCGCGCAGCGCGCAACTTCGATGCGCTGTCCGAAAGGTCGCCATGGAGTCGCTTGGCCGCAGAGTCGGCCAATGATTCTCTTGGCCTCCCTCGAACCGGGCAGAAAATAGATCTCGCACAATGACCCGATGGTTGTGCGGGATCCTACCAAGAGCTCAATCCGACTTGTGGTGACAGCTCAGGAGCCCGACTGCGGTTGTTCCACGGACCTCCAGCGGCCCCTTTGCCGCTTCGGTCCGTCCTCCGACCCGCGCCTCCTTACGAGTCTTCTCCTCCGCGTGAAATCAATCCTCCTCGGGCGACCTGCACCTATTCGGAAGACAGGGGCGGAACACGGCCGAGATCCTACTGCGACGCGCCCTCCGTTCTCACGCGTTGGAGGGACGCGATGTGTTGAAAGTCACGAAACGTCTCTGGCATCAGCTCGGCAGCCAGTGGCTGTCCTATACTAAAGGACAGAATACCCTATGCTAATCAATGCCCACAGAGTGATCTCGGGAACTCCGAAAGCTGGGCTATCGCGTCGAAGGGACGACTTTCCCGTCGGTAGTTCTAGCGTGGACGGGGGTTTTTCGACCCTGCGCTGCCCTTCACCTCCCCTCTCATCTCGTCTCCCTAACAACCATCAGAATCCCTGCACGCAAAGCTCGCAGGCCGCGACTGCTAAGCCAGCCCAAGTACTGCTGAGGAGCGAGCAGTGGGGTTGTCTTCGGCAGACGCCGTTGTGTCAGGCTGCTTCCAGTGCTGCCAAACGCCGGGCAGGGTGCCAGTCATCGGGCACCGGTACGTTTGGCCGAGACTCTGATTATGCTTTAGGACGCTGTTCTTGAGTTTCGGGCCAAACACATACGACCATGCAACTCATTGAAATTGATCCACAATTTTGGGAATGATCTGCCAATCCTCCCTCGATTCCCGCCTTCTCGTTTCTCTTCTTCTCACCAACCTCGGTGTGGAAGTCAGCGTGCCTTCTATTTGGGCGTAATCGGCGGAGAACTTGAACCTTGACATGCTCCGCTTTTGAGGAAAGGCAATGATGAGACGGTCTGTCACGGTACGCCACGTCGCACGGCGCACCTCTGAAATTGGCTGTGGCCATGCGAAGGTGCGCTGCGTGAGTCCTGTCGCGTGGCTCGTGCAATCGGCAGGTATCAGTCCAGCTCCAGTTGCCGGAGGAAGACAGGTTCAGAGGCCGATGCCCCTCAGCGACTTCAAAGTGCCTGAAATTGTGTTCAGGCTTGAGAGGGAGATTCCGTCGGACCTGCGTCTTCTGGATGGCGCTGTGGCCGAGATGACCGCGGCAACAGAGCGTACGAGAGGCTGCGAGGACATCGAGAGTATTGGTTTGGCTATGCGGGAAGCGATTGCCAATGCCATCGTTCACGGCAACCACGGCGATCCTGCGAAAACCGTGCACATCTCCGTCAGTGTAAATGCGGACGGCGATCTACTTATCACGGTCAAGGATTCAGGCTCGGGGTTCGATCCAGGCAGGCTTCCGAATCCCATTGCTGACGAGAACCTGTTGGCCGGTCACGGCAGAGGCATCTTCCTCATGAAAGAGTTCATGGACCAGGTTAAGTTCAACTTCGGTCACGGCACTGAAGTTCACATGCGTAAAAGGCGGCGGTCGTTCGAGTAGTCGAAACGGTTGGCGCCATGCTCTCAAGATTGCGCTTCTAGGGTGCACACACGCAGCAATAGCGAGAGAGGACAGCTTTGAAAACCAGCACTGAGCACGAGACCACTTACGAACTTGATCCTCAATTACGCCAGGCGCTCGGAAACAACCGTGAGGCGTTAAACGAGCTGTTTGCTCGCTACCGGGGTCAGCTTTACAACCGGGCGCTCGTTGTGCTTGGGAATCCGGAGGACGCAGAAGATGCCCTCCAGGAAGCGTTTTTATCTGCTTTTCGCAACCTTCATCACTTCAAAGGTCGCTGCAAGTTGGCCACATGGCTCAACCGCATTGTGATCAATGCGGCCCTGATGCAACTGCGGCGGCGCCGCCCAGAAGTCATGTCGATAGACGCCAAACTGAACGAAGACGGCCAGGAGAGGGCAATCACATTTTCGGATCCTGGTCTCAATCCCGAAGAGGCCTGCCTGCGCCGCGAGCGGCAGGCAATTCTCAGACGGCGCATTCGGGAGCTCACCAGCCGGTACCGGCGCGCGCTGTGGCTACGTGACATTAAAGGCATGACCGGCAAGGAAGCGGCCAGAATCTTGGGGCTGTCGGAAGGAACCCTCAAGTCACAACTAGGCCGTGCACGGCTCAAGCTCAAAAACAACATCGCCGCATCGCCCGCACGGAGATCGGTCCAAGAGAGCCGCCGTTGCGTTCCGATAACCGAGTATTTCCCGAGTTTGCAATTTGCGGAGAAACTGTCGCAGCCAGCGGCATAAGGGGCACAGGATATGTACGACACCATACTAATTGTGGCCGGCTTGCTATCCGCTTATGCGCTTCTGGCGGTGCGGATATGGCCAGGGTTCATTGTGCGACTGAGGGCGGCGCTCAAGAAACAGTTTGCCCTCAGTTCGGTTTCGGTTCGGGAGAGGGTCGGTTGTTGGCCTCCGCGCGCGTGCGCAAAGAGTCTCCTGTTTTCGCGCAGTCCTAACGACCGTTCAAGGCTGGCTGGTGGCGCTCAGGTTCTAGCGCTATTTGTGGCCTTGATCGCCGCGCGAGGTTCCGGACTCGCCCAAGCATCCACTGCCTCAGGGGCACAACCCACCCAGCCCTCGATTGAAGGAGTCGTTACCGTAACCGCGCAGGGGCAATCAGAGCCGGTTCCGGGAGTTCGCATTACCTTAACCCCGGAGTCGACGCCCGCCCAGACCGCCACAACCACGACCGACGCCGACGGCCGCTATCAGCTTACAGCGATAGCTTTGGGAACTTACACGATCGAGGCGAATCTCGAAGGCTTTAAGCCATTCACTGAGGCCGTTATGGTGAGGGATGGGGAAGTGAGTGTCACCAACGTGACTCTGGAGCTGGAGAAAGTGGTCGAAAAGGTCGAAGTCCGAGACAAGCCCACAGACCTAGCCATTCAAGGCTCCCACGCAACGTCCACCATCAGTGCCCACGAGTTCACAACCTTGCCGCTGGCTGAGCAGAAGTTCACGGCTGTGCTGCCTCTGGTACCCGGCGTCGTACGAACCCCGGATGGAAAGCTGAACATGAAGGGTGCGACCGAGAACCAGGGGATGCTGCTGGTGGACTCGGCTCAAACTGTAGATCCCGTGACCGGAAGCTTTTCGATCCCAATTCCCCTCGATGCCGTTCAAACCTTGAAAGTGGATAACGAACCTTATAGCGCCCAATATGGCGGTTTCTCAGGGGGCCTGACCACCATCGAAACCAAGCCACCCGCCAGCCAATGGCATTACGGAATCATGGACTTCATTCCGGGGTTGCGAGGGAAGAGTGGTCATATCGTAGGCATTTCCGACGCAACTCCTCGCCTGTCCTTCGGAGGCCCGCTGATCTCCAACAAACTGAACTTTTCCGAAGACTTTACCTACGACGTGCAGAAGCATCCGGTCCGCGGACTGGCTTGGCCGAACAATGAGACCAAGCGCCAAGGGTTCGACACCCTGACCACTTTCCAGGCGGTGCTCTCTCCCCAGCACCTGCTCACCGTGAGCGTGAACGGATTCTCGAACCGGCGTCAGTTTGCCGACATCAGTGCGCTGGTGCCGCAGACGGCCTCGTCCGATGACGGCCAGCGCGGCGCCTCTGTCGGAGCCACGGATGTCTATCAGTTCGGCGGCGGAGCGCTGCTGAGCACCGTGTTCCGCTACACGTTCTTCGACAGCAACGCTCATGGCCAAGGTCCCCAAGACATGGTGATCAGCCCGGAAGGCTGGGGGGGCAACTTCTTTGATACTTGGACGAGGTCTGCCCGTCAGTTAGAACTGATGCCCGTCTACCAGTTTGCACAGAAGGAATGGCTTGGCCGTCATCAATTGAAGGCCGGCGTAGACTTCAATCATCGTTCGTACAGCGGCACGGACCATTCCCATCCCATCCAGCTCACCCGGCAGGACGGGTCGCTTGCCGAACAGATCAACTTCGAGAGCGGCAGCCTTCTCCGAGCGCAGGACACGGAAGTGGCCGAGTTTCTGCAGGACGATTGGCGGGTCAACGACCGCCTGGGGCTGAACCTCGGTGGGCGATTCTCAACCCAGTCGATCGGACGCTCGGCTGCCTTCGCGCCTCGCGCTGGTTTTGTATACGCGCCGGGAGAGAATCGCAAAACAGTTATCCGGGGCGGGGCTGGCCTCTTCTACGACCGCGTTCCCCTGATGGCAGCGGATTTTCTCGAGAACCCCACGCGCGTGGTGAGTCTCTACAGCTCGAGCGGGGCGCCAGCATCTGCGCCGATCACTTATCAGAACACGTACCTGACGACCTTGTCGGGCCAGGAACTCGTCGCGACGAAGGAGAACCCCGATTCGAGTCCGCGGAACTTCACCGCGAATCTTGAAGTTGACCGCGAGCTTCGGCGTAATCTCACGACCCGACTCAAGTACCTGTACAGCCAGACTCAGGATCTCTACGTGGTGAATCCTCTCAACCCGGGACCCGGCGGGGCCGCTTGGCTGGGATTGTCCGCAAGGGGTGCATCGCATTATCACGCGTTCGAGGCGACGGTCCACTACCAGGCTGGTGAGCGGAGCGAGCTGAACGTGTCCTACATTCACAGCCGGGCGCGCGGTGACTTGAACACTCTCTCTGATATCTACGTGCCCTTCGCGGAGCCGGTGATTCGCCCCGACGTGACCGGCAACGTGGCGTCCGATGTTCCCAACCGGGTGGTGAGCTGGGGTGCCTTCGCTCTGCCCGGGAAATTCACTCTGAGCCCGGTGGTCGATGTGCATACCGGGCTGCCGTACTCGAATGTGGACACGCTCCAGAACTACGTAGGCGGCGCCAATAGCCAGCGTTTCCCGGGTTTCTTCTCGCTCGACATGAAGATCTATCGCGAGTTCAAACTGAATCTGCCCGGGCTCAGGAATCGCAAGCTGCGGCTCGGTCTTTATACGCTCAATCTCACGAATCACTCGAACTGGCTCGAGGTCTACAACAACGTCGCGTCCCCGTACTTTGGGCATTGCGTGGGGATGCAGCACCGTGTGGATGGATTCGTGATCGACGTCGTGAAGTAAGCTGCAGAGATTGCTGATCAGGGGAACACTAATGAAGCTTGGATTGAGAAGTAAGGTGCCCACTCTAATGACTGGTTTGACCGTGGCCTTGGCCGCCGCCGCGGCGCTGGCGGCAGACCGACCCGCAGCCGGCCCGGTTCCCCCGCCGCCGCTCACGCCGCTCAGCCCCGCTTATGAGGGCATGACGGGCGAGCTGCTTTTCGCAAAGATGCTGGAGTCCAGCCGGACTCGAGACGCGCGGCTGCGGCAGTACTCGGCTGTGAGGACTTACAGCGTGACCAGCGACAAGGGCAAACTCTACGCCCAAGAGGTAGTTCGAGTGGACTATCAGGCGCCAGACCGCAAGAACTTTCGCACTGTTTCGGAGGAAGGGTCTGCGATGGTGCGGGACCTGGTTCTGAAGCGGCTGATCGAGAGCGAATCCGAAACCTCGTCCGGACGCGCGCACCACGACAGTGCGATTAGGCCCGCGAATTATGAATTCAGCCTGCTGGGCGAACAGGACATTGGTCCCTATCACTGCCTGGTGGCGGAAGCCATGCCGAAGCGTAAGGACAAGTATCTGTTTGAAGGCCGGGTCTGGATCGACGCTCAGGACTACGCCATCGTGAGAATCGACGGCCAGCCGGCCCAGAGGCTTTCGTTTTGGATCACGCGTGCCGATTTCGTGCGCCAATATCAGAAGATCGGGGAATTTTGGCTTCCTGCCAGGGACCAGACGCTGGTCCAGGTGCGGCTCTACGGCAGGAAGTTTCTCACCATCGATCATCGAGACTATACGGTGAACGCGGCGACCGATGCGGCCACACCGATCGAGAGCGGGCAGACAGCCAGCGATGCGACTTCCCGGCAGCAAGGGGAGGCAACCATCCGATGAGCGAAAGAGCCCAGCCGGTGAACGGCCCGTGGATCGAGGGCGAGGCCGTCAACTGTGCGTGTACCCCGTGTGGCAAGCGATGTGCACACCGGCAGGACGCAACCTTAAGGAATCAATGGCGGAACCGCTGGCGGCCTTCGACAGACATGTCCTTGCAGTACACGCCGAGACCGAAAGAAATGGCGAACCGAGTTGTCAGCCTCGACATCGGCAGCGTGAAGAAGAGCACAGGGGTTGTGGTCTGTAAGTAAGGCGGGGGGAGCGACAAAAAAAGGAATATGAGCAAAAAGCTACAAATCGCGTCTCTCTTTCTAATTGTTGCGCTTGGCCTCGTCCTCCGTTTCCGCGGACTGGGAACCGTGGGCTTCAACGAGGACGAAGTCCATAAAGTGGACGCCGCCCGAGCGTATCTTCGCGGGAATTTCTCGGTCAATCTTGAACACCCCATGCTAATGAAGTCGGCGATCGCCGTTTGTCTTGCGGCCACTGATCTCTTTAACCGTGAACTGGGACGCTCCCATCAGATTCCGGAAGAAATGTCTGTCCGCCTTCCCAACGTCATCTTTGGAGCCCTGACTGCAGTCGTGCTCTTCCTGCTTGCGCAGGAGTTCTTCGGTATCGAAATTGGATTGCTGACGGCCTTCCTCTGGTCCATCGGCACCCTCGCGGTAATGGACAACCGGCTAGCGAAGGAAGATACCCTGCTGGTATTCTTCACGTGGCTCGGCTACTACTTCTATTGGCGGGCCAAGAAGGTTGCGGTCTCAGATCCAAAACGGGCCGGAAAGCACTACCTCTCGAGCGGCGCCAGTTTCGGCCTCATGTTGGCCTCCAAGTACTTTCCCCATTATCTGGGCTTGAACTTTCTGTACTACTACGTCTGCGGCGACAAGCGAGTCTATCCGCCTCGGCGAAAGCTGGACACAATCCTTTTATTGGGCGCCGGTGCGTTGTTTTTCGTCCTGTTCAACCCCGTGGCTCTGCTGCCGAGCACGCTCAGGTACATGCTGCACTATGCCGGCGAAGGTACCATGACGCACCATGGCTATCTCATGATGGGCCGCTTCTATTACGACGACCCCGCCCATTTGCGCGGCGGAATGCCCATCTACTTTTACCCTCTGATGCTTGCGGTGAAAACGCCGCTTCCCATTCTCGCAGCCTTCCTGGTCGGCCTGATCGAGGTCTGGAAGCGCCGGCACGAGCCCGGTCCTTCCTTCCTGCTCTTCATGTTCTTGCTCTGGATCATTCCGTTCTCACTCCTGAGCGCCAAATGGCTGAGGTACATGCTTGCCTTGATGCCCACAGTGTATATGATCGCCGCCCTCGGCGTCGTGAGAATCTTCTCGTGGTCACTTGCGTTAATGAAACGGACCAGGAGCCGCCGCCTGGCTCCGGCGATGGCTGGAGTCCTGGCTGCCCTCTTCCTATTACAACCGGCCTTGGCAGCTGCGAAGAGCAGTCCCTATTATTCCCTTTATTTGAATGCGCTCGGTGGCGAGCGAGTGGGCTTCTACTTCCCCCACGACGAGATGAACGACATGGGATTGCGCGAGGCGATCGCTCAGATTTGTGAACGCGCGCCCGAAGGAGCGAGGGTGGGCGGCGAGACCGCGCCCGTCTTCGCCTATTACTTCCACAAGTTCGGCCGCGACGACTTGCACTACTTCGATCTTTCTGACCAGGCGGGAAGAATGGAGGCTCCTCCCAGCGCTTATGTCGTAGTCCAGGATGGAAGGAAATACTTCGAAAACATCTCTTTTATTCAGAGAGTCGAGTTCTACCAGGTGCCAATTCAGACGATCGACATCGGCGGAGCCGCGGCGGTCCGTGTTTATCGCGACGAACAGTTTGCCGAGCTGAGGAGCGGGCGATGAAGAAGACCCTCCATTACCTCAGGCCGGCGGCAACGGTCGGGAGCCTCGCACTGTTCGCCTATGTCCTGCGGCGGGCAGGGGTCGCGACCATCCTCGACAGTGCGCGGGCGTTGGGGGCGGGCTTCGCTTGGTTGATCCTCCTGTCCGGGCTGCGGCACGCCTTGAGGACGGCCGCCTGGCACGCCTCGATCGAACCGGGCACCCCGCGGCCGGCATTGCTCACTCTCTTCGGCTTGCGGCTGCTGGGCGAGGGCTTGAACGTCGCCACGCCGGCGGGCCCGCTGCTCGGCGAGAGCGCCAAGGCTTGGACAGCCTCCAGATGGATGCCGGCGTCCTCCAGCGCTTCGTCGGTACTCATCGAGAACCTGATCTACGGGCTGGCGGCCGGACTGTTCGTGCTGAGCGGCGCCATCATTCTGCTCGTCGCTATTTCACCTCATCCCGGCCTGGGAAGCTGGATTTTCATCGCTTGCTTATTCGCCTCCTTGCCGGTTGCTTGGACTTTGCTTCGCCGGGGCACTCCCTCGATTGCGCGCCTTCTGGATTGCTTGCCGCCAGGCTCGCGCGTGACGCGGTTTCTCGAACCCTACAAAACGCAGATTGAAAGCGTGGAGGCTGAAGTTTACCGCTTTTTCCGCGCGCGCCGTGCCGCTTTTCTCGGCATTCTGGGGCTTGAATTGCTGACCAACTTCACGGGCCTGGCGGAAGCCTACCTGGTTCTCAAGGTCACCACGCCACATGCGTCGCTCCTGACCTGCTATCTCGTTGAGGCCACGAACCGGCTTGTACAGTTGTTTCTGCCTTTCGTGCCCCTTGGTTTGGGTGTCGAGGAAGGGGCAGCCGCCGGAACTCTGAAGAGCTTGGGGTACAGCGTCAGCCAGGGTGTCGCACTGGCCGTGCTTCGGCGGGCTCGGACCGTCTTCTGGTCGGGGATCGGACTGCTGTTGGCGGCGCATTATCTCGGGGCGGGGCGCCCGTTGCGGGAAGGGACACAGTATGAAACAGCTCATAGTTAATGCGGACGATTTCGGACTGACCGTGGGAGTGACCGAGGGTATTCTTGATGCGCACCGGCAAGGCATCGTCACGAGCACCACTTTGATGGCCAAGGGCACGGCTTTTGACCTCGCGGTTAGCGCCAGCCGCACGGCCCCCGCGCTGGGCGTGGGAGTCCACTTGAACCTTAGCGAGGGCGTCCCCATGTCGCCCGCGGGCAGGATCATGACTCTTATCGATCATCGGGGGCGGCTGCACTTGACGCCGGGCCGTTTACTGCAGCGCCTGCTGACGGGCCGCATCAATCTCGACGAAGTCGAAACCGAGCTGCGCGCCCAGATTTCAAAGATCGTGCGGGCGGGGATTTCGCCCACGCACCTCGACGGACACAAGCACGTCCACGTTCTACCCGGTATCGCCGACGTCGTCATTCATCTGGCGCAGGAGTTTGACATCCCAAGCGTGCGCTGTCCGATGGAAGATTCCGCCGGGTGGCTGAACAACGTGGGAGCCAGAAAAACCGAGGGCGGCTCGATCCTCAAGCAGTACCTGGTGGGGCGCGCAGTCTCCGCCTTCGCGTGGCGGTTCCGGCAAAAGCTGGAAAAGGCCGGGTTGCTTCACCCGACGCACTTCTATGGAGTGGCCTGCACAGGCTTTCTCGATACTCAGCTAATTCGAGACCTGTTGGGCGGGCTCCCGGAAGGGACAAGCGAATTGATGTGTCACCCCGGGTATAGCGACGCCAGCCTGGCCTCGACTGGCACTCGACTGTTGGTCCAGCGGGAAGTTGAACTGTTCGCATTATGTTCGCCACTGATCAAAAGCCTCTTAACGAGCCAGGGAATTCGACTGGTGCATTACGGGGCACTGGCCGGCCGAGGGCCGTCCGGTGTGAGGGCTGCATGACGGTCGCAAACTCAGAAAACATGGGCAGATTGCGAGCAGGAACGAAGGACTAAGAATCAAGGACAAAACGGAGAGCTACTTATGAAATCGCAGAACAGTATCCAATACTCGATCGTCGTTCCTCTTTACAACGAGGCCTCAAACCTTACGCCCTTGTACGTGCGGCTCACGCAGGTGATGGAGACCCTCGACGGGGAGTACGAGATCATCTTCGTCGATGACGGAAGCCGCGACGGCACGGCGCAGCTCCTCGATGAGATCTACCAATCGGACTCGCGAGTGAAGGTCATCACGCTGCGCCGCAACTTCGGTCAGACCCCAGCCCTCAAGGCAGGCTTCGATGCCGCCCGAGGTGACATCGTCATCTCCATGGACGGCGACCTGCAGCACGAGCCGGAGCAGATTCCGGCATTCGTTTCCAAGCTGGACGAAGGGTACGACGTCGTCAGCGGCTGGCGCGCCGAGCGGAAGGATAATTGGCTCAGCCGCCGCCTGCCCAGCAAAATCGCGAACTGGGCCATGTCCAGGCTCGCCCGAGTGCCGCTCCACGACTTTGGCACTACTTTCAAAGCCTATCGGCGCGAGATCATTCAGGGCATTCAACTGTACGGTGACCTGCATCGATTCATTCCGGCACTGGCCGCCGGCGCCGGCGCCCGGATCGTCGAGATCCCCATCAGCAACCCGCCGCGCGCGAACGGGAAATCAAACTACGGCATCTCGCGTACGTTCCGAGTCTTTCTCGATCTGCTAAGCACGAAGTTTCTGCTCGACTACTCGACCCGGCCACTGCACTTCCTGGGGTTCTTTGCGCTGCTGCTGACGGGCACAGGCACAATGATGGGATCGATGGTCATTCTTAAGAAGCTGCTCTTTCATCAATCCGTCATGCTGCAAAATGGGCCGCTCCTGTTCGGCGCGACCCTGTTCACGCTGGCCGGACTTCAGCTTTTTGGTTTGGGTCTGGTATCAGAAATCCTGTCGCGCACCTATTACGAATCGCAGAAAAAACCGATCTACGCCACACGCCAGGTCCAGAGCCACGTGCCGGAGTTCGCCCTCCTCGCTGCCCAGTCGCCTCAGGTACCCCACCCGTCACACCGGACTCGTCGGCCAACGCGTTGGCCTCTGCATTTTGTCGAAAGCACGAAAGTCGACGGCGTCACGTCGTTGGACGAAGCTGTGTAGTCTGCTGAGCAGGACGAACGGAACTAGAAAATGATCCTCGGCACGTCAACGGATCAAGGGGAATTAATGAGTGCTACGAAATTGGGTGACGAGGGCCCGGAGGTGAGGGAGTGTCACTCAATTACAGAAGACTCCCCCACGAACTCGGTGGACGCCGTGCCGCTCTCCTGGGAAGAGCCAGACGGTATCCCAAACACGGATGCTCGAGGCGAGACGATCATCTTGCGCGACAGGACTCTGTTCTTCCGCTCAAAGAGGGTTGAAGACGAGCTGCGTGACCGTTTGCGGGTCGTCGAGCAGCGCCAACGAGCGTCGCGCAGGGCCTTGGCTGTCATCGAGAAGATCAGTCGCGATGCCTTCAGGCTCAGCTGTGCGTTGAAAACTGGACTGCTGGCGCTCGCGGTGGTCGTGGCCGCGATGGCCGGCATTTACTACCGGTTTTCCCGGCGCACCTCAGGCGACATTCAGCGCAACTACGAGGCCGTGGCCGCCTTAAGCCGCAGTCTCGCCAATCAGCACCAATTGGTCGAGAGGGCGCATCAGCTCAGCGAGCAGATGAAAGCGTCCAGCGCCTCCGCGGCCGAGCAAAAACAGGAGCTGGTGCAACGTTCAAGGCAGCTCCAGGCAGGATTGGCGGAGTCCCCGGTGGACTCCCGCGGCGATCTGCGGCTGGAACTCGCCCGGACCGAGTCGCGCCTCCAAAAGCTGGAAGGCGAGACTTCGCTGGCCCAAAAGATCATTAAGGACTATGCGCCCAGCGTTTGCCTCATCTATGTGGGCGTCGTGTTTCGGGACGCGACTACGGGCCGGCCCTTGCGCTACGCCACCACCCCTGAAGGCGATCTCACCCAGGACTTGAGTGGGAATCCACGGCTGACCCTGGAAAACACTGGACCGGAGTTTCACATGGATGTGCTGGGAACAGGATTCCTGGTGGGCAAAGAGGGACGCATCCTGACCAATCATCACGTAGTTGAGCCGTGGTGGCACAACGATAACTTCGATAGCTTCACGAAACAGGGCTTGCAACCGGCGATCGTTGAAATGAGAGCCTACTTTCCCGGATCGCCGCAGGCGTATGCCACCAGCGTGGTGCACATCTCCCCCGAGGCCGATCTCGCGCTGGTGCGCGGGCCGGTTGACGCTCTTAATCGCAAGGTGGTCACCCTGGACGGAAGCGCTCAAGCGTCGGTGCGCGGTGAGTCCGTGGTGCTCATGGGCTATGCCACGGGACTGGATGCCGTTTTGGCGCGTCTCGACGACTCCGCGCTTCAGAAAGTCGTCCACGAAAGCCACGGAGACTCCCGGCAGATTCTCGACCGCCTCGCCAAGCAGAACCTCATCCGGCCACTCATCACTCAAGGGCATCTGGGCGACGTGCTGTCCGACCAGATTGTGTATGACGCACAGACCGCGGCGGGCGGATCCGGCGGCCCAGTCTTCAATCGTGAGGGTAAGGTCATCGGGATCAATCACGCGCTCATCGAAGGCTTCGGCGGGTCGAATTTCGGCGTTCCAGCTCGCTTCGCCGCGCCGCTGCTGGCCAAATAGCAGGTCATCGCGCAGACCGACCTAAACGGCGCGGTCATTCGCTCTCGACAGGGTCTTGACAGATACAAAAATCAATTCGAGCGCCAGGAACTGATCAATGAATGGGCGGAGGCGGTCAAACAGTGGATTGTGCGCCGATCGCTGTTAGAGCAATGGTGAAGAGGACCTTTGTACTCGCTTTATTCGCAGTAGTCGCCTCCAGCGCGGCTACTAGTCAGCCGGTGCAAGTCGATCGCAATGGCAATCGCGTCGAGATCCTGATCGGCGGGCGTCCGTTCACGACCTTCTATTTCGATCCTTTGGTCGCGAAGCCCTATCTTTTTCCGTTACGAAGCGCCCAGGGAACTATCGTGACGCGCGGCTTCCCCATGGACCCTGGTATCCGAGGGGAGGACCACGACGAGCCTCACCAGCGCGCCATGTACTTCGCTCATGGCGATATCGACGGCTACGACTTCTGGGGCGAAGCAGCCTTTCCCCGATGGAGCAATCACTCTTCGGCGACCTTCGGCCGAGCGGTGTTTCGCAAGCTTGACGAAATGCAGGGTGGGTCTCAGTCCGGTGTACTAAGGGCTGAATTTGATCTCTTGACAGCCGATGGGCAGGTGATCGCTGCCGAAACCCAGTCCTACACATTCAGTGGCGATGATCAGTCTCGGACTATCGATTGCGAATTCACCATCAAAGCAAACCGGGGTCCAGTCAAAATCGGTGATACCAAGGAGGGGACGTTCGCTATCCGCGTGGTGAAGTCTCTCGATTCGCCTCCAGGCCGCATGGTGAATTCTGAAGGCGAAGCCGGCGAGAAGGCCATCTGGGGAAGGCGAGCGGACTGGGTAGACTACGACGGGAACGTCGCTGGTGAAGATCTCGGTGTCGCGGTCTTCGATTCTCCTCGGAACCTGCGCCATCCGACTTACTGGCACGCCCGTCACTATGGCCTGCTGGCGGCCAACCCTTTCGGCCTCAAGGAATTCACCCACGATCGGCATCAGGACGGAAGTTACCTGATTCCCGCGGGCGGGTCGCTCACGCTCCGCTACCGCGTCTTCATTCACCACGGCGATTTCGAGCAGGCCCACGTACAGGAGGCTTACCGGCGTTACGCCACCGGAGAATAGGGGTACCACGATGGAATCGGATCTTACTCGGCGGGACTTTTTCAAGAGTGCGGCGAAAACGACAGCAGGCCTGAGCACGCTCAGTGGAATCACCTTCCTGGCCCATCCGGAGCTGGTCTTTGGCGCCAATGATCGGGCGCGCGTAGCCGTCTGCGGTCTTCACGGCCGCGGGAAAGATCACCTCGAAGCCTACTCTCACCTCTCGGGCGTCGAGATCGCGGCCCTTTGTGATGTGGACGAGGATGTCTTGCGGAAACGAGCCGGCGAAGTCCGTGGCAAGCCACAGACCTATGTCGATGTTCGCAAGTTGCTCGAGGACAAATCGATTGATGCCATCTCGATTGCGACGCCGAACCATTGGCACTCCCTGATTGCGATCTGGGCTTGCCAGGCGGGCAAGGACGTATACGTAGAAAAGCCCTGCTCGCATAATCTCTGGGAAGGCCGGCAACTCGTCCGGGCTGCGGAGAAGTATCAGCGCATCGTCCAGCATGGGACTCAGATCCGTTCCGCGCCCGCCATCCAGGAGGCCATCAAAGGGCTTCATGCGGGCGCTATCGGCGAGGTCTATCTGGCTCGCGGATTATGCTTCAAGTGGCGCGACACCATTGGGCACGCGCCGCAAGAGCCCGTTCCAGCCGGGGTCCACTATGACCTCTGGACAGGCCCCGCTCCGCTAAAGGCATTCACGCGGAATCGCTTTCACTACAACTGGCATTGGATTTGGGACACGGGCAACGGCGACCTCGGCAATCAAGGCATTCACCAGGTGGACGTCGCCCGCTGGGGGCTCGGCGTCAAGTTCCCAAATCGGATCTCGGCCATCGGCGGCCACTTCATGTTTGATGATGACCAGCAGACACCTAACACGCTCAACTGCGCCTTTGAATTTGATCTGCCGGATGGCAAACGCAAGATGATGGAATTCGAGGTGCGGCATTGGATCACCGACAATGAGGCGGGCATCGGACGGGGAGACCTCGTGGCCGGCAAGCATCGCTTTTTCGGCCATCACAACACGATCGGCAACATCTTTTATGGTTCGAATGGCTACCTCGCCACCGGAGACGAAGACGCGTCCAGCTATGAGACTTGGCTTGGCAAGGACGAGAAGTCGGGGCCGCACGGCCACGGCGGGGGAGATCACTTCGCCAACTTCATCGATTGCGTGCGCAGCAGAAAGAAGGAAGATTTGAATGCGCCGATCGAGGAGGGACACATCTCAGCCGCGCTGGTCCATCTGGCGAACGTCTCTTATCGCCTGGATCGCTCTTTGCGGTTTGAGGCCGCCACCGAGCAGGTCATCGACGATGACGAGGCGAATTGCCTTTTGCGCGACAGCGACAGGGGCTATCGCGCTCCCTTTGAGGTGCCGGAGAAGCTGTAGTGAGGGAGAACTTGAATGAAGCCGAGCCGTGACTGGATTATTGCATTAGCCCTGTTTAGCTCATTTACGATGCTCGCACCAGTTGCAGTTCATGCACAGGACGAGGCTGCGGCAGCGACTGACCCTGCTCCTGCCGGCATCAGTGGTACCGTCCTGGATGTAAACGGAGGCGGTGTTCCGGGTGCGCAGATCACCCTCACGAATACCAGTACGCTGCAACAGCAGACCCTGGTAGCAGGAGGGAATGGGGAATTCGCGTTTACCAACCTTCCTCCCGGAACCTATTCCATTACTGTGAATGCGAAAGCCTTCGACCCTTATACCTCTGCCGAGTTCACAATATCAATCGGGCAGGTGTATGAAATATCCAGCATTCAACTGTCGATCGCGCCACAAAAGCAGATGATCGTGGTCCGCCCGACCGAAGTGATCGCCCAAATGCAGCTGAAGGCGCAAGAGAAGCAGCGTTTCATAGGCGTCCTGCCCAATTTCTACACCAGCTATGTCTGGAATGCAGCCCCGCTGAAGACAAGACAGAAATTCTCGCTCTCGGCGCGCGACATCTTCGATCCCGGCACTCTACTCGGAGTTGCTGAGGCTGCTGGCGTCGAGCAGGCGAACAACAAGTTTGCCGGATACGGACAGGGTGCCGCTGGCTACGGGAAGCGCTTTGCGGCTGGTTCGGCCGACCGCCTCATCGACGGCTTCCTGGGGCAGGCAGTGTTTCCGTCGATCTTGCATCAAGACCCGCGCTATTTTTACCAGGGGTCGGGTTCCGTGAAATCCCGCCTCGCGCACGCTTTGAGCTGGGCTGTGACCCTTCGTAGCGACCGCGGACACTCCGTGCCGAACTATTCATACTTGCTGGGTGATCTGAGCGCGGGAGCGATCTCAAATCTGTACTATCCGCGCTCGAGCAGGGGGGCCGGGCTCGTCTTCACCAACTTCGCGATCGGGGTTGCCGCGCGCGCGGGAAACGGAGTGTTTCGTGAGTTTGTGGTCAAACACCTGACGAGAAATGTGCCTGCAAACGGAAAGTCATGAAGGTTGACGCGGAGATCAGAGCAGCACACCGTGTCCTGGCAGGGCGGCGAGTTGATTCCGGGCCGTTTTGACGCTCTCAGAACTCAAGCAACGCTGTTTTGAGGATATTCTGCAGGCAGAACTGTAAAGTTCCTGGTAGTGGTACGTACCACTACCAAGTTCTTACACACTTTCGCTCCTGCGTTTAACGGCCATCCTGCCGCAGCCGTTGGAGGGAGGTGAGGATGACACAGGAAACGCCAACTCACTCCCTCTGCGCCCGCGAGTTCGTCGTCACTACGGCGCGCCAGTTGAGCTCCTTGAGGAGCTCTAACCGAGAACCCCTGTTGGCACGATGCAATTGCGCGGCGTATTGGGCCAGAGAGCGCGCGCCACGTCGGGGCTCCGTGGGTGGATCCGCCTACGGCGACCCTCGGGTCGTTCGGAATCCGCGATGGCGTCTCGTCTGGCGTCAGAATTGGACATTTGTTACGGCTTCGTCACCGTACTAACCTCCTTGGAATCGCGGCGGGCGCCGCCCAAAGAATGACTGGATACCTTCCTGGTAGTCGGCGCTGTCGTAGATCCGGCGACGTGTGGCCTGAATCCGCTGGAACCCTTCGGGGTTGAGGGGGTGCGCTGAGTCTGCTGAGCGGATACCGCGCTCGCTAGCGCGAGGGACTCGCTGCGAGCGATGACTCCTGGGAGGCGGTCGAGGAGGAAGCGCTCGAAAAAGCCCATTCAAGCCGTCCCTGACTGTTCGCGATCTCGTCCGCAATTTTCGTGAACAGTTGGTCTTTCATGACGGTCCGCTCGGCGTAGTCGACGATGTAGCTCACGGTGAACTCGAGCGAGCCGCCATTCACAGTCAGGGTCACGATCGGCTCAAGGCCAGGATTCTCGATGCGGTAGTCGTCTTTGATGCCTCTCCAGGTGTGCTGCGCGTCCTCCATAAAACCAGCGACCGTCTCCTGGGCGATGTTGAGCAGCATGGCCCTGGCGAACCGGTGATCACTCTGCACGGTCAACGTAACCTTGATCTCGTCCCATACAAATCGAAATCCTTGAGTATAGTTGAACACCGGTCCCTTGAGGACAAGGGAGTTGGGAATCCGGGCCAGGCGGCCATTGTGCAGGTCTCCGCTCACCCAGTTTCCGGTTTCGAGCACGGTTGTCCGCAGGATGGAGATATCGATCACATCGCCTTTGGTGTCGCCGATCCGGATTCTGTCACCCACGCTGTACAGTTTCGAACCGCCAATGGCAAACCAGCCGCCAACGCTCGCCACCACGTCCTGCAAGGACACCACAATACCAGCCCCCGCCACGCCCAGCACCAGACTGATGCGCCCGAGGCGGTCCCCGAAGACAGCAACAAGAAAGAGAAGTCCAACACCGTATCCGAGGAAGACTACAACCTTACGAACACGATATCGGGCATCGGCTTGTTGGAAGCGACGGGGGAGTGTTGTCTCCACGAGCCGAAACGCAGCGTGAATGACGAAAATGCCCGAGGCCGCGAATGCGAACTTTGCGCCAGTCGAGAGGGAGGCAACTTGGCTTATCAGACTGCCCATACTGCTACCTGACGAATCTATCCTGAGCGGCGTCTGCGACCGCGTTTCAGGCGCTCGCAGAGCGCCTTTACAGCGAAGCTTGGGCTTTCGGGGTCATCTTGAGCTTTCGTCACTGCGCGGTTCTGTACTGGTCGGCCGTCCCAGCGATTTCGTTAGAACCACCCCCCGGCCCCTCCTTATCAAGGAGGGGAGTTCCCCTCCTGGCTGAGGAGGGGTTAGGGGTGGTCCTCGCGAGAAGCGGCCTAATACTCGTCCTAACGAATTGAACGGGACAGCCCACTTGTCGTGTCGGGAACTGCCAGTGACGCGAGCAGCTTTTGGATCGCGCCGTCCACCGCACTACTCATGCCCGCCACAACCCCGCCAACTGTCCGTTTGTCCACCTTTTCAATCTGCGACGCGTCGCCGGTCCAGACCATCTTGCCGGAATGAAGGTCCGTCATCTGGGCGGAGATTGCAACCTCCGCTTTGACCCCACCCTGATAATCGATCTCGTCGAGTTTTTCCAGGCGTCCCGTCAGGACCAAATCGACATCCGCGCGGCCGTCATACAGCACCACCTCGGCGAATTTGCCGCTCGCGCGCAGATGATCAATCATCGCGCGGGTAACGAATTCGGACGGATTCACGGCCCAGCGCTGGTAACTGTAGAATCCCACCTGCTCCGGCGCTGGCCGGTAAACGATGGCCCCTTGCCGGAGGTACTCCGCTGAGTGGAACCCGCGCACCGCCACGGTGGGCAGGGTACCGGCTGGAGCGGGTGGGTCGGGGGCGGGGGGAAGATTGAGGGTGTAATAGGTGGGGTACTTGACCTTGCCCAGGCAAGCGACCGTCAAGGTAGATAATGCCAGCGTCATGAGAACTGCTGCCAGGCGTTTCCTCATATGTCGAACTCCTATTGCGGAACTTTGCGCTCTTGCGGCTGACTCTTGCGGACCAGGCTCCACGGCCGCTGTTTCAGCGTATCGGTCAACTGGTCCAGATTGTCCGTTGCCGCGCGCAGATTCTCCATCGTGTCATCGATGTTGTCGCCGTTGGATCGCACGATCACCTGCATGCTCGCCATCAAGCTGCGAGCCTGGGCCAAGGTATTCTGAAGCTCGACCAAGTCCGCGCGGACCGGCTCGCGCAGATCGCTGACCGTAGCGTTCACGTTCTGAATGGCGCCGTCGGCATGATCGATCACGGGGCCGGTCTTGCCGATCATGGCGTCGGCGTGCTGAGTGAGCGCGAGCATTTGATCCGTCATGTGATCGATCTTCGGGCGCTCGCTCGCCAGGAGGCCGTTCGCCTGCTGCAGCAGGACCTGTATCTGCTGCTGGTTGGCGGGACCGGTGATCGAGTTCAGATTGGCCAGGAGTTTTTGCGCACCCGCACCGATCACGTCGAGTTCCCCTTGTACGTGGCCGATCAGGGTGTTCGCGTTATCCGCGATGGTGGCCAGCTTGGCCGCCATATCATCCAGGCTGACCGCCTCCGCAGAGGGGATGGTGGCGCCGGGCGGCAAACGCCGGGCGGAATTGCTGCCCGTGCTGATCGCGAGAGCAGGGTCGCTCATGATGCTCAGCGAGCCGAGCTTGGCAATGGATTTTTGGTTGATGGGTGTCCCCGCCTTGAGCTCCAGCAGGATCTCGATCTTGGTCGGGTCCTCCGGGGAGGGCCTCACGGCACTCACTTTGCCCGCCCGAATGCCTCCGAATAGAACGTCACCGCCCGGCTCCAGCCCGCCCGCATATTGCAGATAAGTCCGATACGGCACCCCATCCCCGTGAAAATGGGCATTAAACAGATACATCAGCGTCGACACGAGGACTGCGAGACACGCGAGAACGAACGCTCCGACTTTGGCTTCCGTGGTCACCGGCTTACCTCCTCCGACTGCAGGTATTTCTCCAGGTGGGCTTGCATCACGCGCACATGCTCAGTCTCGTCCGGCGCCCGATCCAGGAACTGCCGGATGCGGGAATGCTCGCTCGACCGGATCTCGTCCCTGGTACCCACCGCCAGAAACGATCCTTCATGGAGCATGGCAATGCGGTCGGCGATTCGGAAGGCGCTCGCCAGCTCATGAGTCACGACAATCACCGTCATCTGAAACGCCCGCTTCAGGACCAAGATGACTTCGTCCAGTTCCGCCGCCACAATGGGATCGAGGCCGGCGGAAGGCTCATCGAAAACCAGGATTTCAGGATCGAGAGCCATGGCCCGCGCCACCGCCGCCCGCTTCCGCATGCCGCCCGACAGCTCCTGCGGGTGCAGTTTTCCAAAGTCCGCCAGACCTACGATGGCCAGCTTCATCCAGACCACCAGGTCGATGATGGACGGGGCGAGCGACGTATGCTCGCGTAGAGGCAGCGCGATGTTGTCCTCAACCGTCAGTGAGTTGAATAAAGCCGCGCTCTGAAATGCGACTCCAATCGAGCGCCGGACGTGCTTAAGTTGCGCGTCCGAACAGCAGGTGATATCCGTGCCTTTCACCGTGACGCTGCCTGACTTCGGGCGCTCGAGCCCGATGATCTGGCGTAGCAGCGTACTCTTGCCCGAGCCGCTGCCGCCCAGCAGCACCATCGTCTCGCCGTGCTCGATATCGAGGTTAAGCCCGTTCAAAATACGGCGCCCGTCGTACTCGACCACGAGATCGCGAATGGAAATGATCGGCATCAGTGCATCCCGGTAAAGTAGAAAATCGCGGTGAAGACCGCGTCGGCGACGATAACGAGGAATGTGGACCTGACTACTGCGGTCGTGGTGGAGCGGCCAACCGCATCCGGTCCGCCGCGCACGCGAAATCCTTCCAGGCAGCCGACTTGGACGATGATGCTGGCGAAGGCCAGGCTCTTGATCAGGCCGCTGATCACGTCCCGGAATTGAATGGTGTTCATGATGTCTCGCGCATAGAGTCCAAGCGTCAGGTGGGTGGCAAAGAACATGAAGATTCCGCCCGCGAGCATCCCGAAGACGTTGGCCAGGATACTGAGGCAGGGCACGACGACCAGCGCGGCCAGGTACTTCGGCGCCAGCACGAATTCGATCGGCTCAAAGGCCATGACCCGAAGCGCGTCGATCTCTTCGGTAACCCTCATGGTCCCAATCTCGGCGGAGAATGCGGATCCCGACCGGCCGCTGACGGCGATGGCGGTAAGCAGCGGCCCCAGTTCGCGGCTGAAGCCTATCGAAACCAGGTCGATCACGTAGTGCAGGGCTCCGAAGCGGCGCAATTCCGAAGCGCCTTGCATGGCGAGAATGAACCCGGAGCACATCGCCATGAGAGCCACCATCGGGGCCGCGTTGACCCCAATCTGCAGCATTTGGCGGACCGATTCTCTCCAACGGTAAGGATTGCCGGTGAAGGGCAAGGCCGTCTTCAGCGCGCGGACTGCCGCCCACCACTGAATGCTGAGCCCTCCGAGATAATCAAGGTCTTTGAGGGTTCTGCGGCCAGCGCTTTCGATGAGGGTTGCCATCAGGAAGCCTTTGGAACAGAGGAATCGACGCGGGGCCCGGCTGTCTGGAAGAGATAGATCAGTCCGGCGACCTCAAGAAGATAGCGCGGGCGATCGCGCAGGCCCGTGAAGAGCATTGTGGTGTTGTGGGAGCGCGCGATCTTGAGCGACTCGACTAACGTCGCAACGCCAGAGCAGTCCATATAGCTCAACTCCGCCATGTCGATGGTGACGGACGAGATCAGCTTCTGGCCGAGGATCCCGACCAGCCGGTCGCGAACCTCGGGCGAGGTGTCGATGGAAAGCCGGCCGCTTAAGGAAACGCGCGCGCCGGCGCCGCTGTCCATCACTCTTATGTCTAATTCCCGGCTGGGATTTGGCTTGGTGGTCGGCATGGAATTCCTCCTCAAAATTCAATGTCTGAGAGTCGACTACGCCCCGGACGGCTGATGCACTCAGAGGCAAAACTCTGGCAACGCCTGCCGAGGGTGGCTCGCAGTCGGGTCACGCCAGGGCTTGCCGCATTTCGTGAGAGTTGACGTCATGCGAGTATCGACAAGCCCTGGTGCCGCGTTCTCTAAACTTGGCGATGATGGACCGGTCTAAGTTCACCAAAGTGAGGTCCCGATCTCATGGGCCTGCTGATCGGCTCCTCACGAGCTTCCATTACGCATTTCTTAATCCAAACGGATCGACAGCACCATGCATCAGCAGCAGCGGGAGTTAGCAGGTTTCGTGTGCGGATTCAGTGCACGGCCTGCTGCCCACAGGAGGGCATCTGCCCGACTTGTGGCATCTGCTCGAATCACAGAGCCAATATGTCGTCAAGCGCTGGGGGACCGAGCCAACGCGGGGAGCCGTCCGTGAGTACAGTTGGCTCTGGGTGGATTGTAGCGAGGGCGGCCTTCATGCTGGCAGGAAATTGCGGGACAAACCCGCCGCTACATCGAAGTGAGCCATGAGCGTTTTGGCCAACCCGTCGATCAGGTCAAATCGCCGGATGTATACTTGGGCACGACAGCTTCAACACTGGGGGCCTCTTCTCCGGTGTTATCCGGGGCAGACTATATGCAATCGAAGCTGTTCAGGTTTCGAGCATCCTCAGAGATCGCCTGCGGCTCATCCCCTGCGTCTGAGTGACGATCGGCGGACCCTGAACTCAAGCGTTCGCACGAGACGGGCGGTAAGAGCAAGCTCATGAACATCCTTGTGCTCAACTCCGGGAGCTCGACTCTAAAATTCCAGCTCATTGCGACCGACCTCGACCGGATCGAGCAGAACGCAGATGAGCGCTTGTGCCGGGGTCAAGTGGAGCGAATCGGCGGAGAAGCTATCATCACCGTCCAAGGCGCGCGACGGAGCCGGGCAAAAGCTTAGAGCTTCGCTCCACGATATTTCGGCGGCACTGGAATACCTCGTCCGTTGGATGGCGGGCGACCGGTCGGAATCACAGAAGTCCAGGGGTTGGCCGATATCCATGCCGCCGGGCATCGTGTGGTTCACGGAGGTGAACTGTTTAGCGAGTCGGCGCTCATCAACGCCGAGGTGTTGAAGGGAATTGAAGACTGCATTGACTTGGCTTCCCTCCACAACCCCAACAACCTCAAGGGTATTCTCGCCGTGCGGCAAATTTTTGGTCAAAAACTACCGCAGGTCGCGGTGTTTGACACCGCTTTTCATCATTCCATACCCGAGCACGCCTACCTTTATGCCGTGCCTTATCATCTCTATCGACGCCACCGGATCCGCCGTTACGGATTTCATGGCACCTCGCAGCGATATGTGGCTTACCGTTACCGGCTCTTGCGACAGTTAAACCGGGAACAGACCCATGTGATCACGCTCCACCTGGGCAATGGCTGCTCGGCGGCTGCCATAAGGGGAGGATTTCCGGTAGACACCTCGATGGGTATGACGCCCTTGGAAGGCCTGGTGATGGGGACATGGTCCGGGGATCTTGATCCCGCAATCGTAAACCTCATCGCCACCAAAGAAGGGCTGTCGGCCCACGAGGTGGACGCGCTTCTGAACACCCAGTGCGGATTGCTGCGCATCTCGGGCCTGACCAATGATATGCGCGTGCTGATCGAAGAGCTCGAGGAGCACGACCACCGCCGCGCGCGACTGGCGATTGAGGTTTTGCTACCGCGCGCGGAAGTACATTGGGGCTTGGGGCTTTTCTGGCCTGCATGGGTGGTGCGGATGCGATTGTGTTCACCGGGGGCATCGGCGAAAACTCCCCTGAGGTCCGTCGTCGCATTTGCGAAGGCTCGAATGGTCAGGTTTGAGGCTGGACGAGGAGAAACCAGCAAACGGTGGGATCAGAGGGGCAAATCAGCAGCGACAGCTCTACCCTGCATGCCTATGTCATCCCCACTGACGAAACATTCGCTCGATTGCGGAAGATCAACTCTGGATCTGAAGCGACGAGACACTCAGTTCGCTTCCACTCACTGACTCAGGTTGGCATGAGGACTTCTCCGGGTCTGCTCATGTTATACTTCGCGTACGGACGCGGCATCCCGCAAGAGCGGTGTCGATCGGCGTTTCCTCTGATCCTCGCAGTGCGCACGCTTCGCCTCTAAACCTTCGGCGGCGGCCATTCCCGTGACCAAGGCTCTGCTCATTCCCGTTCTTATTCAATTCGCCGCTGGGCCCGGCCTAAGTGCCAACCGGCGGGCATGTGTCAGAGATCGGGCCTGGTCCCGCTGGCGACACTGTCTGAAGACCATGCGGTGAGCCGTCCGGCACAGTTGGTCACCCCGCGTTCTCGCGCCGTTCTAAGCTTTGTGAAATGTGCGAGTAAAGGCACAAAATCGGAGCGCTGCTGTCCGCCGCGTTAGTTCTTCTCGGCTGACCTTTCGGATGGAATCGCACTTGCATAAGCGTGGATGTGTGCAGCGCGACTAGTCACAGACGGGCTGCTAACACATGGGAGGAAACCATGACGAGTAGCGGCAGTGCAGCGTGTGATCTTCCTTGGCACTCGAACTCGGCAGTCGCCAAGGGTACCTTCAGACAGTCCCGCGTGCGGCCAATTTCGCACCCGCCGTCCGATGACGAGCAAACTCTGCTGGATCCGATGATGCGGTCGCCGGAAGTCGAGCAGTTCGAAAAAGAGCTCTGCGGGCGCGTTGTGGGACAGGATCGCGCGATCCAGCAACTGGCCCGAGTCTATCAAGTTTACCTGTCGGGTCTTTCCGCGCCCGGCCGCCCTCTAGCCAACCTGCTATTCCTGGGTCCCACAGGTTCGGGCAAGACCCGCCTGGTGGAGGCCGCTGCCGAGGTGCTCTTTGGCACGCCGAATGCGGTTCTGAAAATCGACTGCGCGGAATTTCAGCACAGCCACGAGATCGCCAAGCTCATCGGCTCGCCGCCGGGGTATCTCGGTCATCTCGAGACCCAGCCGCTGATCACCCAGGAGCACCTTGAACAGCACTATACCGACCGCATCAAGATATCACTGGTTCTCTTCGATGAGATCGAGAAGGCGAGCGACGCGCTGTGGCAGTTGCTCCTCGGCATTCTTGACAAGGCGACCTTGACTCTTGGCGACAATCGCCGCGTCGACCTCTCCCGAGCAATCATCTTTCTGACCTCAAACCTCGGTTCAACCGAAATTGCCAGGCTGATGGCCGGGGGTTTGGGTTTCACCGCCGGTCCTCAGGCATCGGGTGACGACGTCGATCAGAAGATCTACAAAGTGGCCTACGAGGCGGCGAAGCGCAAATTCTCGCGAGAGTTCATGAACCGCATCGACAGGGTGATTGTTTTTCGCGCTCTCCGTCAGGATCACCTACAGGATGTCTTAGCCATCGAGCTTGCCCGAGTTCGAGAGAGGATTGTGGCCGCGAATAGCGCTCGTCCGTTTGTCTTCAACTGCACCCCGAGTGCTCGCGAATTCCTGTTGCGCGAAGGAACTGACATGGAGTTTGGCGCGCGGCACCTCAAGCGCTCGATCGAGCGCCACCTGGTCTTTCCGCTGTCGAACGTGGTGGCAACCGGGCAGGTCGAGCTAGGGGAGTTGGTGACGATCGACTTCGACCCTGAAACTTCGAAGCTGACGTTCCGGAAGAGTAGGCGCGGAGCGTTGACTGATACCCAAACGGGACGCGATTCGGAAACCGACTGGGCAGAGTCGGGATTTCCGTGGCCGCTGCCAGTGTTCTCGACTGCCAAGGTGGCTTAAGCTCGCGTGGCTACGCCTCTCTTGCTGCGCGGATGGGACTCCCTCATGTATGTCTTGCTCGAATGTCTGACTGTCGTGGCGCTCGGCCACTGAATAACTGTCACCGAGGTAAGCCACTGGTTCTACCAGTGAGCTTTGGCCACCCCTTTCGGGTGGTTGTATGAATCTGAAACTCCGCGAGGCTCGAGACCATGGAATGGCTGAGGTAGAATTCGAAGCACAACATGGCTCGACAGCTAAGGCCGTTTTTTGTCTCTGGAGCGTTCCTGCCCGACAGTGAGCATGGCTCCGGCGCAGGCG
>Ga0335085_10002487_pt1 | contig 34236 bp, 27 predicted proteins | sample Lox_Sample_45_FD_206712 | JGI IMG/M metagenome (GOLD analysis project Ga0335085, IMG submission 206712) | Soil microbial communities from Loxahatchee National Wildlife Refuge, Florida, United States - Lox_Sample_4.5 | ecosystem: Environmental > Terrestrial > Soil > Wetlands | place: USA... | reverse complement strand
GTTGGAGCGCTCAATGACTTCGTCCAGCGAGTTGAATTTGATGATGCTCATGACCGGTCCAAAAATCTCTTCCTGAGCGATGGTCATGTCATCCTTCACGTCGGTAAACACGGTGGGCTCGACGAAATAACCTTTCGAGCCATAGCGTTTGCCGCCGGTCAGCAGATTGGCGCCTTCCTTCTTGCCGGTCTCGATGTAGCCCATGATTTTCTCGAACTGGGCTTCATCCACCTGCGGACCCTGCTCCGTGTCGGGATCGAACGGATCGCCCACTTTGCGCCGCTTGGCGCGGGCAACGCTCTTCTCGACGAATTCGTCATAAGCCTTCGCTTCGACGAACAACCGGGAACCGGCGCAGCAGCACTGTCCCATGTTGAAGAAGAGAGCAAAGTGGCAGCCTTCGACGGCCTCGTCCATGTCGGCGTCGGCAAAGACTACGTTCGGGCTCTTGCCGCCGAGTTCCAGGGACACGCGCTTCAGATTGCTCGAAGCGGCAGCCTGCATCACCAGCTTGCCCACTTCCGTGGAGCCGGTGAAGGCAACCTTGTCAATATCCATGTGGCTCGAGATGGCCGCGCCCGCCGTCGGACCATAGCCTGGCACCATATTCACGACGCCTTCGGGGAAACCTGCTTCCAGGACCAATTCGCCAATGCGCAGCGCGGTGAGCGGGGTCTGCTCGGCGGGCTTCATCACGATGGTGTTCCCCGTCGCCAACGCAGGCGCCAGCTTCCAGGCTTGCATCAGAATGGGGAAATTCCAGGGAATGATCTGCCCAACCACCCCCACCGGCTCGAGCTTCGTATAGTTGAAGTAATTTCCCGCGATCGGCATGGTGCGGCCCTGAACCTTATCGGCCCATCCGGCGTAATAGCGGTACGAGGCAATGGACAAAGCGATATCGGCGGCTTTTGCCACGCTGTAAGGTTTGCCGTTGTCTAGGGCTTCCAGGCGGGCCAATTCGTCGGCATGCTCTTCGATCAGGTCGGCCAGCTTGTAAATAAGCTTTCCGCGCTCGGCGGCAGACATCTTCCGCCAGGGCCCTTTCTCGAAGGCATGGCGGGCTGCTTTTACGGCTTCGTTGACATCGGATGCATCCGCCTCGGCGACCTGGCAGATTTCTTCACCGGTGGCTGGATTGATTGTAGGGAAAGTCTTGCCCGAGCGGCTGTTCACCCAGCGGTTGTTGATGAGCAGCTTAGTTTGTCCGATTGCGACTGGCAGTTCACTCACAACAGTTGCCATGATTTCCTACCTTTCCGCGCATTTAGCGTGAATTCTGAATTAGCGCGCGCAGGTCAGCGTCCGGCCCGAAAACCGCTTCTGGATAAAGACCGGCAGTGCGACCGGACAAGAGGAACAGCGCTCACTCCATCCTCAGTATAGCGCTGCGTGCCAGGTGAAAGGCGCACAAACATCTCGCTCCGGCCTTGGCGCCGGACTGCGCTTGCAAGCACTCGTTAGGTTAGCAGGGGCACCAGGTAGTGTCAACGCAAACAGAACCCATTCCGCAGCCCCCTTTTCCGCGCGATTCTGCCGGTACTCAGGCCCGGCTCTTTTGCCCCGGACCCAGGTTCACTTGCAGCGATTTGCCGGCGGAAAGGGGCACCGAATGACCCAAATCCACTATCAGATCCCTGCCGTTGGCACCCAATTTGGCCCCGGAGATCGGACCTTCCGGGCCCATTACGCCGGTGAGCGCAAGCCGAGAGCCGGTATCATTTCGAAGGCCCAGATTGTGCAGCGGCAGTTCCCCGTGATGCACCTCAATCTTGGCGGTGAGCGAGGAGCCAGTTTGCTTCTGGCTGTACATTCCCCAGCCGGAACCGGCCGCAAAGAAGCAGCGGAAGTCACCCTGCTTCATGACCGGAGCAAAGCTCAGCCGCTGATCTTTCCCGGAATACTTGTACCCGGAAAGCGCCATCAGCACCGACCAGCTTGCCAAAGCGCGGGCGTAATGATTGCCGCACTCAATCTCGTTCCACGGATTGCGGCGGCGGCCATCGTAACGGTCGGTGATGCCTTTCACGATGGCCAGGCCCTCATCCACCAGGCCGGCATAAATCATGTGGGCCGCAACCTGAAATTCAATGCCGGTCCAGACTTCGTCCGAGTAAACGAACGGCAGCGCCGGACGGCCGCCTTTTGGCCAACTGCAAATCAGCAGGCCTTTTTCATCGTTGAGCGCGTAGATTCGCTGGGTGTTGGGATGGTCATAGAAGCTATTGCGGAAGTTATAGCGGTAGATGGAATAGAGCGTTTTGCGAATGTGCTCCGCCGGCCAGCCCGGGTCCAGACCCAGGACCGTGGCCATCCAGGCCCCCAGTAATTGGTCTGACAGGCAGCCGTCGCCGCACTGATATCGAATCTGGCCGTCCTGTATGACGCTGGCATGCCAGTTCGCATCCGCATATTTCGCCATCGGCTTGATGGTGTCAGCGGGAGGAACCTTCTGTACGTAGAAATCTCCGTTCCAGAGTTGCTCAAGGTTCTTTATGCCCTGCTCGCGCACTTGACGGTAGTTTCCGGCCGCTTCGGTATCGCCCATGGCGGTTGCCATCAGTTCGCCGGCCCGCAGCGCCCCTTGATACAAGGTGCTCATCATGGGATTCGGACCGTAGAACTCGATGTCGTAGGTGTTGTGCTGCTCGCCTTCAAACAGGCCGTCTTTGTTCGCATCCCAGAAGGTCCAGGCGAACTCAAGAGCCCGCTTGGCGTTGGGCCAGAGCTCTTTGAGAAACTCGTCGTCCCCCGAAATCTGCCACTCGCGGTACAGCTTCATGATCGTCCCCATCTGACCGTCGGCGGCGGGCTTGAAATCCCACTGCGCGCGGCCAAGGGGAAGCAGGGTGCGGAAAGCCATGCTGTCGTCGGAACGCATGTTGTAAAGGAAATCCGTATGGCGCATGGAGCGTTCCAACTCCGGATAGAGAAACGCCAGCGCCTGCTCGTAGTTCCACACATGCGTGCAGTTCATCGGACAGCAGCCGGCGTTGTCGTCACAACCCTCAAAGGCAAAAAACTGTTTGCCTTCGAGTAGCATGCAGGTGTTGGTACGCAGGATAGCCGCCTGGCTGGAAACCGCTTCCAGCACGTAACCGGGAAGAGTAGTGGAGTAAAACACGTCATCGAACGTACGCGTTTTCTGCTCAAACTCTTGCAAGCGGGAAGCCGTGTGCTGACCCACCTCCCACGCGCTTTGGAAGCGCGAGCCGTAGTAGTTGCGCAGCTTTTGACCCTTTACTTCCTTTTCGTCATTCCAATAATTTTCGCGGTTCGGAAAATACCATGCCAGCAGGAACGTAACGGTCTGCGACTCTCCCGGCGCGAGCCGCAGCCGGGGCGCCAGCGTGGCGTAGTTGGAGCGGCCATCCTCGGAAGGCTCCGGCTCGCCGCTTTCGTGCATTTCGCCGTTGGCCGCGAATTCGTCATACCACTTCTGAAACGAATCCCACCATTCGCCATGAGCCCAGGCCGTTCTTGCCGTCACGTTCGGGGATGTGGTCAGCAAAGCCATCGAACCGTAGCCCACGTCGTCGGGCCCGTATTTTGCCGATGTCATGTCAAGGCCGTGAACCGAGGAGTTCCCGGCCTGCGCTTGGCGAATTCTGGTTAAATTCTTCCCGAACCCTGCATGCCGCGGGCCTTCCAGATTGGCCACGCCATCGTATCCGACAGCGTTCAGCAAAGAGAAAGCCAACGCCAGCTCCACTGGTTTTTTGCTGACCGACCGCAAATGGTAATGGAAGATGGCGACCGGCAAACTCGAATCATCTACACTGAGGGGAATAAAAGGATTGAAGGCTTCCAGTGCAACTTGCACCGGAACGGTTTCGTCTTCAAATTCCACTTTGGCGAAAGGATAGGTTCCGGTAAAACGTGCCTCTCTAAAGCGCGGCAAGCCTTCTGCGGAGTCCCGGTGAAAGCCGCCGGCGCCACGAAAAGGCGGCATCAACAGGCCTTCCACCACTTTCACCATCGGCGTTTCGCCTTCCGGCCGCGTCCACAACGCCACAAAACTGAACGGAAGAACTTTGCCTTTTCCCGGCCGGTTGAAAATCTCCCAATCCCGCAACTCCCCTCGCCCGCCCAGCGAAACGTTGCCGGTTCCAATCCCGCCCAAAGGAAGCGCCACCTCGGAGAGATGCTCGCCCGTAAAAACTCTCTGCTTCCTTCCCTCTAACAGCAGCTCTTGTTTGGAAAAAGGGATGACCAATCCATCCGCCGAACGGAATGCCTGCGGCCCCGGCTTTACCGGCGCTTCTTTGGCGTGGGCCAGCGTGGTTGCGCCCAGCGCAGCGGCGGAGGTGGACACCAGGAATTTTCTACGATTGATCCCTTTTGGCGTTTCTTTTCCGCGATCATTGGCCATGGAAAGTCCTCAATTTGCTCGCAATTTGTTCAGGCGAATGTTAACAGAAACCACAACGTCCGCAGAGATTCAAAAGCTTGGCCGCTGTGGAGGCGCCGGGGCAAACGACTCTACATCCTGAATCGTGGCCACCAGGCCCTGCTGCCGCGCTGCAGATTGCAACGCGTCTTCGACGATGCGGCGCAGTGTCGCGGGGCTGGTGCTGACTCTTCCATTGATGATGACCGAGGCTTCGCGAACCGCAGGAAGATTCCCGTCATTATCCCATGAGGCCTGATTCATCGTGCTCGTGAGCGAAATCCGGTCGCTGTCCTCACTCGTCACCAACAAAATCTTCAGGTGCGCGATAGCGCTCTCCGAACGTCGGCATTCCTGGCAGACTTCGGCCACCAGCGTTTCGCCGAAATCAGCCGGAGAGAACTCTTTCTCGGATGCCAAATCTACCGTGGCGTTCAGCCATCCCAACGATGCTTCCGCCTGACCATAGATCCCGTAATCGAGATCGAGTTCCCGGTCGCCGGGGGAAATTCCGCATACCAACTGATCCACCCACTGGCTCAAACCTAATCCGGTTCTTGCGCTGATCGCAATCATGGGAATTGTTCCCAATAACCCGCGAAGCTGCTCTTTGCAATCCTCGATTTCTGCCGGACTCAACAAATCGCATTTGCTGAGCACGATCAGCTCCGCCTCCAGCAATTGCTTTTCGAACAGATACCGAACGTTGCCGTCGAAGTGGCTGGAGAACCCGAACATCTCCCGAATGCGACCAGGCTCAACAAATACCGACAGAGGCGCCAGGGTGAACTCATCGGCATGAAAACGGCGGAGTGGTTTGTAAACGGTGGCTGCCAGATCGGTGCAACTGCCGACTGCCTCCGCCAGAATGATATCTGGCTCATGTTGTTCGACCAGGCGCGAAGCGTGCCTCACAAATTCCGGAAAGCGGCAGCAGAAACATCCGCCGGTGATCTCGTCAGCCAGCAAACCGCGGCTCTGAGCCAGGGCCGTATCGACTAAATGACTGCCCTGATCGTTGGTGACGATACCAACCTTCTGCCCGCGTGCGATGAGCTTCTGGGCGGCTGCGATCAGTGCTGTCGTCTTACCAGCGCCAAGAAAGCCGCCTACACACGCGATTCGCACCATCCCAGAATTGCTCCTTGGCAATTGTCATTCCGGAGGGTTTTCAGGCCTGGGAAACTTTGCTTTTTACCGCTCCGACCGCTCTTCTGTGGCCCAAGACCGCTCCATTTTCGATGGGCTGCACGATCTCCGAATAGATAGAAAGCCAGCTGGGCTTCAGTTGCCGTTCCGGCAATTTCCACTCCCGGACTCGCTTCTCGAGATCGGCGGCCTCGACGTCAATCCGCCGGGCGTCGATGTCAAGACGGATGGTCTCGCCCTCACGAACCACGGCCAGCGGACCGCCCCGCGCCGCCTCCGGCATGACCTGACCAACCGTGATTCCACGATTCAGCCCCGACAACTCCCCGTCGGTCACCACCGCCACCTGGTCGCCCAGTCCCGCTCCGACCAGCGCCGCCATGAAACTGCAGGCAAAAACCGTGCCGGGCCCTCCAAACGGGCCCATCATCCGCAGGACCACAACATCGCCCGCTCGGATCTTCCCCGACCCCAACTCCCGGATCGCGGCGTCTTCATCTTCGAAAATGCGGGCTGGCCCGGAGAACTTCCGCATGGCTCCGGGCACGGCAGAAATCTTCATGATCGCTCCATGGGGAGCGAGATTGCCCCGCAGGATTACCAGACCCGGCTCCTTGCGGAACGGCTTGTCCATCGGCCGGATGACCGCTTCGTCAATCTTGATGGGCTCGCTCAGAACTTCCTTGAGCGGTTTGCCGGCCACCGTCATGGCTTCGGTTTCCAGTTTGCTGCGCAGCTGATAGAGCACGCCCCTGGTCCCGCCCGCTGCGTCGAGGGTCTCGATCCGGTCCGGACCATTGGGCTTGATCTGCGTGATCTGCTGCAGATCTTTACCGAGGCTCTCGAAAAGACCGACCACATCCAGACCGAGCTCGCCTTCCGTAGCAATGGCCGCGAGATGCCGCACCACGTTCACCGATGCGCCCATCGAAATTGCCACGCGAATCGCGTTGCGCAGGGCGGAAGGAGTCAAGATCTGCCGCGGTCGCAGGTCATTCGCAATCAAGTCCATGATCGTAGCGCCAGCACGGCGCGCCACTTCGTACAGCCGGTCGCTGCCAGCCCGGATCGGTGTGGTTCCCGGTAACGCCATCCCAAGAGCTTCGGCCATCACGTGCATCGAGTTCGCGGTCGCCAGACCCGCACATACTCCCGGCCCTTGAATCGCGACACAGGTCCACTTCTCCAGTTCGTCCACTTTCATCCGTCCGGTCGCCACGGTTCCGACCGCCTTATACACTTCCTCGATGTCCACCTCGCGCCCGCCGCACTCGCCGCCGAGTTGGTAGCCGCACGGCACCACAATGGAAGGAACATTCAGGCGGGCGGCAGCCATCAGCTGGGCCGGAGTCGTCTTGTCGCAGGACGCCAGCAGAACCATGCCATCCAGGCAAGCCCCTTCAACCATGACCTCAATATCGTTTACGACGAGATCGCGCGTTGGCATTATGTAACGCGCTTTCAAGCCGGCGGAGGTGACAAAATCCGACGGAGCTGCCGTGCGAATCTCAAACGGCAGGCCACCCGCCTCGCGGATTGCCTTCTGCACCGTGCGCGAAACATCATCCAGGTGGATGTAGCACACCGACAGCGTCGAAGAAGAATTCACCACCGCGATCTTCGGCTTCATGAAATCTTCTTCCGGAATCCCCATGGCGATCCACTGCGACCGCCGCACTGCCCAGCGTGTACTTCCCCGTTCGAAGTTGCTGCGCAACATTATGCCTCCCGAGCCGTTTTCAAATGGCGTTCGTGCATCCAGTTCTCTACGTCCACACCGGTCAATCGCTGCGATGGAATCTTCTCTTTCAACATGAGCGCGCACGCCGCCCCCGCTCCATAGCCCATGCCGAAACACTGCGCGGTCACGCGCGCCGACGCCATAGCTTCATGCTCAGCCGACAAACAGCGCCCGGCGACCAGCAGGTTCTCGCCTTGCGGTGGAATCAACGTCTCGAACGGAATGTCGTACGTGTCCTCTTCCAGATAAACGATCCTCAACTCAGCCGCTCCGTGCGCTTCGATCGGCCACGCGGAAAACGTGACCGCGCCTTTTACCTTGTGCGCCTGCAGCACGTCGTCATTCATCAGGCGCGCTTTGCCCACGAGGGACCGGCTCTGCCGGATGCCGACCTGCGCTCCGGTATCCACCAGGTAAGAATGTTGAAATCCGGCAACCTTGTCCTTCAGGAAGTTGGCATAGCTGCGCGCCTGCGTGCGCCCTTCCATCTCCGCAAAGGTCATGTCTTTGCTGGACACCCCCACCGGTATCGTGCCATCGGGATAGGTAATCCGGGTCATGTTGCACAACACTTCATGGCCGTTGGGCAGGGGAAAGATGTAAACGTGATGCCGTGGCAAGCGGTAGGCGCCGCTTTTGTCCGCCTCGATCACCTTGGCATCGATCTCGCGCGGGTCCAGCTTCAGAAAAACGTCCATGTCCACGCCGCCCACGCGAAAGATCATGGTCGGGGACTGCACCACGCCGTCTTTGCCCATGGTGGTTTTTGCCCCGATGCTGTGGACCACCTCAGCATCGCCCGAAGCGTCAATCACCAGTTTCGGCTGAATCGCTCGCAACCCCTCCATGCAGCGCAACAGCAAGGTTTCAACCCGATTCTCCGCCGCGTAAGCGGAAATCAAATTCGTGTGATACAGCACGTTCACGCCTTCGCCGCGCAGGTAGCAATCCGCCAGTTCCTTCCACACAAAGCTGTCATGCGGGACCAGCTTTGTCCGCCCGAACGGAACTGCTCCTCGAACCCCGCCCATGGCCTCCATGCGGCGGTGAAATTCCCCGGCAAAGCCAAACACGATCTGCTCAGGATGATTACCGCTGCTATAGAGCCCGCAGATGGTACCGCTCATCCCCGCGACCGTAGCGCCACCGCAGAATCCGTATTTCTCGATGACCAGCACCTTCAAACCGCAGCGCGACGCGCCGAGAGCCGCGGCCAAACCCGCGGCCCCTCCGCCGACCACGCACACGTCAGGCCTGGCGATGATGGGAATTCTGCTTGCTGGGGCTAGGTAGGTATCCGGCATGAAACCCGTTCTAGATAATACCTCTTTGCGCGGCCCACGTGGAACTCGTTCCGAAACTTACACCCCGGGCCGGATTATCTCTTTTCGGTGCGGCTGCGCACATAGGGCTCACGTAAAAGGTGCCGTTGCAACTTTCCCACCGACGTCCGCGGAAACTCCTGGCACCACTCAAACTCTTCGGGCACTTTAAAAGCGGAGAGCCGCTGCTTGCACCATTCGCGCACCGCCTCTGCGGAAGGCTGGCTTCCCGGCCGGGCGATCAGGAATGCCACCACCTTCTCATCCCGCAACGCGTCAGGAATTCCCACCACCGCAGCGTCCAGCACATCGGGATGCTCTTTCAAGGTTTCTTCAATTTCCATAGGAGAGATGTTTTCTCCCGAGCGCTTGATCATCTCTTTGAAGCGGCCTAGAAAGTGGAATTGCCCATCTTCATCCTGCACCGCCCGGTCGCCGGTGTAGAGCCATTCGCCGCGAATGAGCTCGGCCGTCGCGGAGGGGTTCTTATAGTAGCCCTTGGTTGCCGTCCAGCCCGCCTCGACCCGTACAACAATCTCGCCCGAAACGCCTTGTTGCACGTCGCTCCCGCTCTCGTCCACGATCTTGACTTCATAACCCGCCACCGGCAGGCCCATACACATGGTATTGCGCGGCCCATTCAACGGAGTCATAAGCGGCAGCCCGGTAGTCTCCGTCATTCCCCAGAGTTGCATGAGAGGGATGCGGATTTTCGTCTCCCATTCCCGCATCTCCTCCTCGCTCAGATTCTGCGCAAACGTAATCAGCTGCATCGAATTAGCCGGCACCGCGGCCTTCGCATGATGGGCCAGCAAAAAGCGCAGCGGCGCAGCAAATAAAGCGGCGCGAGTAGCTTGGTAATGCCCAGCTTTTTCCAGTAACCTGCTGGCGCTGAAGCGCTCCAGGATGATGATGCTGCTACCCGCCGCCAGCGACGGCGTCATAGCGTGACACTGTGCCGCCGCATGATGCAAAGGCAACGGAATAATGTGCCGGTCATTGGCGGTTAGCGCCGTGGCACGCGCAAAAATCTCCGCGCCGTACAGATATCCGGCATGGGTGAGCATTACGCCCTTCGGCTTGCCGGTCGTTCCCGAGGTGTAAAGCATTCCCGCCACGTCGAGTGGCTCCGGCTTGTGAGCCGGAGAAGAATCCGGCTGCGCCAAAACCCCCTTGCCCAGCTCGGATTCGGTGAACTTCCGGGCCACCGACACCGTAACGATCTGCGGCAACTTTGCACAACCTTCACAGGCGGTTCTGGCAGTCGACAGGGTCTCTTCCAGCGTAACCACCATGCCTGCGTCCGAGTGGTCAATAATGTAATGCAACTCCGGAATCGAACACCGCGGGTCCACCGGAACCGAAACTGCTCCACTGCGGCAGCAGGCCAGCCAGAGGATGTAGAAGTCCAGGGTATTGGGGATGTGCAGAACGATGGAATCCCCTTTGTTCAATCCCCGTTGCAGAATCCAGTTGGCCGCCCGGTTCACCATCCGCTGCAACTCGCTCCAGGTCAGCGATTGCACTACGCCCGCATTGCTTTCTGCGGTCACTGCAATCACGTCGGAGCGAGTAGCCGCGTAATACTCAACGAAGGTTGGAATGGTGCGCAGTCCGGTAACGGTGTTCATGATCGTTCCTGCGGTATCCGAGAAATGCTATTTTAAGGTTTTTGCAAAACGCCGGGTGCTGGCCTGAGCCTCGGGAGAGGCCAGGCATTTCTTATACAGCATCGCGTCCCGATTGTCCGCCCGGGCAAGCTGCGATCCGTAAGTGGCCCACAGTGATTTTTTGATGGCCGCCAGGCCCGCCGCCGGAATCTCCAGCAGTTGCTCGGCAAATTTCCGGCATGCCGGCAGAACATCTTCGTTGGCGGGAATCGCCTGCGTGGCGCACCCATGCTCGACCGCCTCGGCGGCGGAAAATTCTGTCCCCAGCATGAGCCAGCGGCTCGCCACACCGAGACCGGAAAGCTGACAAAGCCGCTGAATGCCAAACGTCGGATTCCATCCCAGCTTCACCTCCGGCAGGCCGAGCCGGGCATTCTCCGCGACGATCTGGAAATCATGGTGAACCGCCAGGCACAAGCCGCCGCCCAGAGCATATCCGTGGACGCCGGCAATCGTAGGCTGCGGCAGGCGCAGGAATTCGCGGCAGATTTTAGCTTCCAGCAACTGCGATTTTTCCGCTTGCGCCGGCGAAAACTTCGCTTGCTCGCGCAGGTCCGACCCGGCGCAGAAGCCTTTGCCTTCCCCCACGGTGATGACCACACGCACCCGCCGGTCGCGATGCAGCTTGAGTTGTAGTTTGTAAATCTGCCGCAGGATTTCGCCATTCAGGGCGTTGGCAGCTTCCGGCCGCCGCAGGTGCAGTATCCCGATCTCTCCTGCCTGCTCGAGCTCAACCAGCATGCCCAACTCGTTGCTTCTTGGCAGCAACGCGCCCGTCAAACTTGGCGACATTCACGGATGCGCGTTTGTGGAAGCCCTCGCCAATTTTATCCACTTCGTCAAAAGCCTCAACTTCAAATGAGTAAACCCGGCCCTCGGTCTTCACCAGCTTCGATACAACCCGCACCTTCATCCCCACCGGTGTCGCCGCGAGATGCTTCACGTTCACTTCCATACCCACGGTATCTTCGCCCGTGCTCAACAGCGAACTGACGTTGTCCCGGCAAGTGTGCTCCATCCAATTGATCATGGACGGTGTGGAAAGAACCGGGGCAATATTCGGCCCCATGAAATGGATGGCTACCTCATCGGTCACGGTATAAGTGGATTCATACACCTTGATCTGATCGGACATTATCCTTCCTGTCGTCGAGAATCTAGAAAAATTGGATATTCAAATAGATAAACCCGGCCAAAACCACCACGGCATAAAACTCTGGAGTTGTGTACCAGGGCCCAGTCCTCTTGATTTTAGCCGCGCTGGAATAGGTAAGCCCCTCGATTGTTTTTGGATCAGGCGGGTCGGTGAGGAAAGTCGCAATCAGGATCCCGCTCAGGCCTCCGCAAAAAGCCCACACCGAAGTCCAGACATTCGAAGCCATGGGAGTTTTGAAATGCAGGATGTTGAGCCGATAAAGCAGGTATTCGCTAAAGCAAGCGGTCATACCGGTACAAATCCCGACAAAGCCCGCCGTGGCCGAAACCCGCTTCCAGAACATCCCCAGAAAGAACACGATGAAGAACGGAGCGATAGAAAGAGCCCCGATCAGCTGCATGTAATCCATCAGATTATTAAAGTTGAGCGCGATGTAGGCCGACAAGCAGCTCAGCAGCGTGCCCCACACCGTTGCCCACTTACCCACCGCCAGGTAGTGCGAATCCGGTTTCCCCTTCACCCAGTAGGTCTGGTAAAGATCGTAAGTGAAGACCGTGTTGAAAGCTGTAATGTTGCCCGCCATGCCGGACATGAAACTGGCGAGCAGTGCCGTAAGTCCCAATCCCAGCATCCCAGGACCGTAGTACCGGCCCAGCAGCATGGGCAGCGCCAGGTTGTAGTCCTTGGTCACAATCGTCGGTCCGACCGCCAGAGCGACCATGCCGAGCAAAGTGACGATGGCGGGAAACAACATCTTCGGAATAGCCGCAACCAGCGGTGTCTTGCGCGCGGAATCCAGGTCCTTGGCCGCCAAAGCGCGCTGCACCAGCAGGAAATCCGTGCACCAGTAAGCCGGGGCCGCTGTCAACCCGATTCCAATCACCATCACCCACCACGGCACCCCCAGGGGATCGCCCGCCGCTCCCATTCCCTTCCAGGTATGCAGATACCCCTCGGGCAAGCGCGCCATCAATCCCTTCCATCCTCCAACTTCGTGCAGACCAATAAAAGAAAGCGGCAGAAATCCGAAAACGATCAGGAAAAATTGCAGCACTTCATTCCAGATGGAGGAGGCCAATCCACCCCAGAACGTGTATATGAGCGCGATTCCCCCGGCGAGCGCCACGCTGAACGTAAACGGCCAGCCCAGCATGGTCTGGAACACGATGGCAAACGCAAACATGTTGATTCCGGACATCAGAATCGTCATGAAAGCGAAGGTTCCGGCATTCATCAGATGGGCGCGATGGTCATACCGCATCCGCAGATACTCCGGCACGCTGCGCACGCCGTTCGCGTAGTAATAACGGATCATGAACAGGCCGGCAAACACCATGGCTGGAATGGCGCCAATCCAATACCAGTGATTGGTCCGCATTCCATACTTGGCGCCATTGGCGATGTGTCCCATGATTTCAAGCGAACCGAGGTTCGCCGACATGAAGGCAATTCCGGTGATCCAATGCGAAAGGGTGCGGTCGGTGAGAAGAAAATCCGAGGATGTCTTGATCTTGCCTTTTAGGAAATAGCCCACTCCTAAAACCACGACAAAATAGCCGATAATAATCGCAAAGTCCCAGGGACTCAGTTTCATTAACACGGTTTGGAGCCCTCCTTGGATGCGCAGCCAAACCGCACTAGCGCGCTCGTGCCTGGATAAATCTCCGCCTTGCCCATGCCGCTCGGAATACTATCAGTTCCTGCCGCGCAATTCGAGTTTGGGGGGGTCAGCCTGACGTGTTCGAAAATGGCGTCTATCCCCGGGTCTGCTCTGCAGTTATCGCAAATATAGCCAGGGGCGGTTGCTGGTTGTTCAGCTTGCACCGTAAGCTCGCCAACTTGCTGCCGGTTTCGACAGGAACCGACCAGAGCAGGATCTGGTACTGCTCGCGGACGATATCCTTCACATACTCCAGCGCCGGTTGAGCCGCGCTGGCAACTGGCGTGATGCGCGTGGCCACATAAATCCGGTTCGCCTGCGCCGCTTCAATGCCGTTGCGTACCGGAAGTTCCTGGGTTGTTCCACCCTCGTACTGCAGCCAATAGGTTGCCACCTGCTCCCCGTGTGCGCCCGCGACCGGGTATCCCGTAGGAAATGTCACCTGGCCGAGTATGTGAATCATGCTGCAGTTGTCCCCAATGGGAACGGTAACCTCAGGCGCCTCGGATGTTAGAAACACAGGCCGGACGTAATCTTTCACGACCGGCGAGCGGAAAGTCGCTCCACCGATCCGCACCTCCGGCTCCCGCCAGAATAAGAAGTGCTCGCCGGTGCGCTTCCATTGGTTCTCGGCGAAATCCGCCTTCGTCCAGAACTTCGCCATAGCCGATTCAAATCCTGCCCACGCCTGCTCTCCCGCCGGCGATTCCGCCAGCTTCTGCAGGTCTACAATCTCGAAGCTGCTTCCCGGCATGAAGGGAACGGACCGCAGCGGTACGACCGCCGCCTCTTGCGGCAAAACGTGAACCGGCTCTTCCTTCCGCCCGGCAAACAGCCCCGCCAGCCGCGAATAGATCGGCTCCCGGATATCCCGGTTCTCCAGCACTACGCCGGACAGCAGAATGCCGTTGTGCGTCGGCCAATCTTCGCGGGTGTACTGCCGCATATCGTTCCAGCTCCAGAACGAATGCCCCGCAATATTCCCTGCTTCCACCTGGTCCAGAAGGCCGTCAAAATCCAGTTCATAGAAGATGTCGCCGTGCCCTGCATCTTCCCAACCCCACTCGGTCAGGGTCAGGGGCTTGCTGGGCCCGAACAACTCGGGCAATCTCCGGAACTTGCCCCCTTTCAGCCAGGGGACATCCGAATCAAATTCGTAAGCGTGCCAGTCGTAAAAATCCAGACCGGCATCATCGAAGGCCTGCTTCGCTTCTTCAGGTTTTCCGTACTGGTGCGCCACGGAAACCAGCCGGTGAATGGGATCCAGTTTGTCGCAGATAGCCCTACCGCGTTTCAGGTAGCTGACAGGAAATTTGCACTCGTTCCCCAGCAGCCAGAACCCCACCGCCGGCGAGTTCCAGTCCCGGCGAATCACGTGTTCCAGGATGTTGCATCCCAGATCGACTTCGCTGGCCGGCATCTTGTCGAAGTCCATGTTCCAGAAGCCCGGCTCGTCGCTGACCAGCAGGCCGATTTCATCCGCCAGCCGCACAATGCGCTGATCGTGCGGATAGTGAACCAGGCGCACGAAATTGGCCCCCATGGCCTTGATCATGCGCATGTCTTTCTCTTGCTGTTGCCGCGTCAGGGTAAAGCCCTGGTCTTTCCACATATCGTGCCGGCACACCCCGTTCAGTACGAGTCTCTTGCCATTGAGCAGAAAATCGTGCCCTTTGGTCTTGAGCTCACGGAACCCAGTTCGGTACGACCATTGATCTTCGCCGCCGGCCGTCTTCACCCGCGCTTTGAGTTCGTAGAGATTAGGATCGTCGGGCGACCACAGCGCGAGATCCTTCACATCGAAGGCCAGCTCCACTTCCGTCATGCCATTGGCAAAAGACATACTCTTGCTGGCCCGCGCCACTTCCGACGGCCCCCAATACAGCGCCAGTTCGCATTCGCCGGAGCTTCCACTCGCCGAAGAAACATAAATTTTTGTCGTGCATGAAGCGCTGCTGCGATCCCCGCTCAGCTGATACGCAAAGCGCACGTTATCTATGAACGTGCCCGGGCGCACTTCCACGTATACATCGCGAATAATTCCGCCGTAGGCCTCCCAGCCACCGGAAAACCCGAAGTCCACTTCATCCTTACCCGCGCCATCGGGGAATGGCGCCGCATCCGCGATCTCCACCGCAACCGTGTTCCGGCCTTCCTGGGCATACTGGGTAAAGTCGAAGTCGAACGGCAGGTACGGAATCGTGGCCCCCAGTTCGTGTCCGTTCACCGAAACCCGGCCGTAATAGGTGATGGCATCAAAGTGCAGAATCCCCCTTTGCCCATTGGATAGCCGGGGCATGAGAAAGTTACGCTGCAAGCGGTAAACACCCACCGGACGCAGCGACGACGGAACCCGAATCACGTCCGCCAGCTTGTCGTTAATGTACCGCTCCCAATCGCCGTTAAGGTCCACCACCGTCCGCGCCGGATTGAGCGAGTCCATTTGTGCCATCATTCTCCTCTATGCGCTTGGGAAAGCGCAGTCCAACCACCTCAGGTGTTTGTTGAATAACCGACGATTCGCAACCTTCTAAGCCCGTTCCGTCGTGACCGCGAATATCCCCAACGGCGGCTGGTCTGCATTTAGTTTGCAGCGCAACCGCGCCACGCTTTTGCCTTCGACCGGAATCGAGTACAACAGAATCTGATAATGCTCGCGGGCTATATCCTTGATGTACAGCAGCGCCCTTTGTGCTTCGCTCGGTTCAGCGCCCAGACGTGTGGCGTCTTCAATGATGTTCGCCACGACCACTTCATAACCGTTGCGTAACGGAATTGCCTTGCTCGTGCCGTCGGCATACTCCACGGTGTAACTCGCCACCGTGTCGCCATCTTTGCCCACCACCGGATACGCCTTGCCAAACAGTCCCTGCCCCAGAATGTGCAGGTTCTGGCACGCGCGGCCGACGGGAATCACGATCTCCGGCGCTTCCGGGGTCACCACCAGAGGCCGCACCAGTTTGTTCACCACCGGCATCTGAAAGCCAACTCCGCCAATCTCAACCTTGTTTCCCTGCCACAAGCGGAAGTCTTCCCCAGTTTTCTTCCACTGGCTTTTGGCCACGCCTTCCCAGTACTTGGCCATGTGATCTTTGAAGCTGCTCCAAGCCCGGTCTCCGTCGGCTCCCTCGGCCAGAGCTTGCAGGTCCACCACCTCAAATTTGTTCTTCTTCGACCACGGAGCCCAGCGCAGAGGTACCAGCTCGGGTCTCGTGTCCGGCATTTCGTCGTCCCGCCGTCTTCCTTCGAACAGCCGGGCCAACTCCACGTAAACTTCCCAGCGCGGATCGCGCCCTTCCGTCACCACTCCCGATTCCAGAATGCCGTCACGCATCTCGCCGTCAATGCGGCTGTACTGCCGCATGTCCTGCCACGACCAGAACACGTGCCCCGACAGCTCGCCCGATTCCACCAGGTCCATCATCCGGTCCACCGTGTGGCTCATGACGATTTCCATCTGCCCAATCGCCTTCCCGCCCCACTCGGTGAACGTCAGCGGCTTGGTCGGCCCGTCGTAATCCGCTTCCTTCTTGAAATCCTCCACGTCGAAGGTGTAGGGATGCTGGTCAAAAAAGTCCATGCCGGAATCCACAAACATTTGCTTCGAGCTCTTGGCGCTCATGCTATTGGCCGCGGAAACCAGCCGCCCAATGGGATCCAGCCGGTTGCACCGTTCTTTGCCTTCCTTCAGCACTTCCGTCGTAAGCGTACATTCATTCGACAGCAACCACGCGAACACCGCCGGGGAATTCCAGTCTCTGCGGATGGTCGTTTCCAGAATCCGATATCCCAGTTCAATCTCGCTGTGCGGCATGGTGCGAAAATCCATGTTCCAGTAGCCCGGCTCTTCGCTCACCAGCAGCCCCAGCTCCTCGGCCAGCTCCACAATCCTGCGATCGTGCGGATAATGCACCAGGCGGACAAAATTGCAGCCCAGCATCTTGATCATCCGCATGTCCATGTCCTGCTGCTGCCGGGTCAGCGTGAAGCCCTGCTCCTTCCACATGTCGTGCCGCGCCACCCCGTTCAGCACCAGCCGCTTCCCGTTCAGCAGGAACTCCCGCCCCTGCGCCTTAACCTCGCGAAATCCCGTGCGGCAGGACCAGCTATCCTCCGCGGCCCCGGTTTTGAGGTGCGCCGAGAGTTCGTAAAGGCTGGGCTCCTCCGGCGACCAAAGGCAAGGGTTCTTCAGCTCAAATTGCAGCTCGAGATCATTCGCCCCCGCCTTGAGCTTCACCGGCTTGCTGGCCCGGCCTACTTCAACGCCCATTTGCTTGAGCACCACTTCCACCGTTCCGCTTGCTGCCTCGGTGCTCGAGACCATCACCCGTGGCTGCAGCGTGACCCGGCTGTAATCCGGTGCCAGGTGATAAGCCAGGCGAACATTGTCAATGAACGACGCTGGCCGGATCTCCGCCCACACGTCGCGAATAATGCCGCCATACGCTTCCCAACCGGGATTCACCCCGATGGCAATTTCATCTTTTCCCGTTCCATCCGGGAACGGCACCACGTCCGCGATCTCTACGGCGACCTGGTTGTCTCCCTCTTTCGCCGCCGGCGTGAGCTCGAACTCATAAGGAACATAGGGACCCATGGTCCCCAGGGCCTTGTCATTGACCGCCAGGCGGCCACAGTAAGTAATGGCATCAAAATGCACGAACGCCCGCTCGCCACGCGCCAGGCGTGGCAAAACAAAGCCTTTGCTGAGCTTGTAAAAGCCGGTCGGATGCAGCGAGCAAGGCACATCGATGACGTCATACGGCTCGCCATCGATGCTCATCTCCCACTCGCCATTGAGCTCCAACCGCTTGCGCGAGCCATGAACCACCGGCTCTGGCTTGGCCAGCGCCGGCACCGCGCCCAGAACCGCCGAGGCGCCAAGAGTGCTGAGGAAATTGCGGCGATTGATCATCTCACCTCGCGTTGGAACAGAGTTGCACCCGCTTTCCGGGCAACTACGCTAAAGCCAGAAATTGTAATCTTCCGTAACCCCGGTGTTAAGGCAAGCCGAGCATTCTTCCGCATCGCCTATATTTCCTCTGCTGAGTACCCTGTCATTTTCGCCAATTAATGCTGCTGCAAACCGTCGCTCTCCGCGGCTTGCCCGTTTCCATGTTCAAACTCGGCTTTGCGTTTCTGCCATTCTGCTAAGACGTCGTTCTGTTCGCGCTGCAGTTTGCGCGCGACTTCGGCTTCCCTGCGGGATAGTTCTGGTTCATCAAGCCGGGCATAAATCCGCGCGAGGTCTACGTGAACCTCTAATACCTTGGGGTTCAACTTCTCAAGTTTTTCGAAGATGGGCCGGGCCGCTGCGAATTTTTCGTTTTTTAGAAGCACCGTTGCCGTTATGTACTCTGCATGAGCATCCCCTGGCCTGATCCTAAGCGCCCGACGGCAGGCGTTGAGGGCCTCGGCGCTGTTTTGCCTGCCCATGCCCCCCAGATATTCGCCCAATGTCACCCAATACGCCTCGTTGGAAGGGTGCTCTTTGGCAAGCTTGCGAAACATAGCCAGTGCCTTTGCGGTCTCGCCTTGCTGCGCAAGGCAGGATGCCAGCAAAAACTCAGCCCGATCCAGCGTTGGCGCCAGACGCAGCGTTTGCTCGAACTCGGCCGTGGCCTCATTTACTTTGTTCATGCTGTAGAACGCGAAGCCGAGATCGTAATGGAACTCAGGATACTGGTCAAAACGGGGCTGGATGGCTTGCAGGAAGTCGATTGCTACCTGGAAGTGCTGCCATCCCATGAGCGCTTCCGCCAGCAACATGTTGTATTCACGGGAATCCGGAGAAGCCTGGGCGACTAACCCGAGTTCGCGCACCGCATCTTCATATTTCTGCTCCTTAAAAAGAACCTTGCCAAGCGCACCATGGAGGACAAGTGAGTCCGGACTGGCTGCCGAAGCAGAACTCAAAATACCTTCTGCCTCTACCACTCTTCCCGTGCGCATAAGCTCGGAGGCTCTCAAGATTACGTCATCGTCGCTGGCAGCGAAGCCAGCCCCTGCCATGCCGATAATTAAAAGTATTGTTAGCCAGGGAACGGATTTCTGCAGCATCACAATAATTCTACCGCCAAATTTCGCATGCTTTGCGGCGGAATGAGCCGCGCTTCGAGCTGAGCACGGCTTAAGGAAGTACAGCAGAGGTGAGGTAAGGAGCGGGCGAGCGGGTTACGTACCGCTCGCCCATTCCTGTTTGCCTTAGAAGAACAGCTTACCGGCAATCTGCATCACGCGCGACGGATAGGCGCCGTTCGTGCTATTGATTAATCCAAACGAAGAGCTTTGGATGTTGTTGTTCGGGTTGCTGAAAGTCACCCGGTTGAAAGCGTTGAACATCTCCCAGCGGAACTGGAAGCGGTAACGCTCGGTAAACCGGAAGTTCTTGCTCAGACCCACGTCCCAGGTGTTCACGCCCGGCCCAAACACCGGGTTGCGGCCTACGTCTCCGTGCGATCCCTGCTGCGGGACCAGGAAGTCGCTGGCGACAAGATAGTGCGACAGAGTGCTCGGCGTGGCTTGCTGCACGTGGATCGCATGACCCGAAGCGTAGTCCGGGTAATCGGTACCATCGAGCTGCCAATCCGAGGTGCAGCCGCAGGCGAGACTGAACGGCACACCGGACTGCGCCCGGTAAATACCGCTGATCTGCCAGCCGCCAGCCAGAAGCTTCAAGCCCTGGTTCCAACCCGCAAGCGTCGGAGTCTCATAAATGAAGTTCGCCACGAGGACCTGTGGCGTATCCAGATATGAGTTACCGCGGTTGCACTTTACGCAGCCCGGATTGTCCAGCGCTCCGTTGAAAGCGCTGGTACCGGCGTCTGCGATGTCAATCGTGTGCGAGAAGGTGTAGTTCGCCGTAAACTGCAGACCATGGGCAAAGCGGCGTTCTAATGTGAACTGCCCCGATTGGTAATTCGCAGTTGCGTTCGAGTAATCCAACAGTACCTCGGTGAACTGCGGGTAGGTATACGAGTTACTTGAAACCTCGTCGCAAGTGGGGCTGACCGGACCGCAGATCGGTAGACCCAAATTGGCACCGTTTACGTACGATTGGTGGTCAGACTCGCTGGCAACATAAGCGGCTTTGGCAAGCCAGTTATTACCGAACTGGTGCTCAATGCTCAAGTTCCAGGTATATGTACGACCATCCGTGTAATTCCTGGTGAATCCGCTCGGAACATCGATCGGCGGGAAGAAGACTGCATCCGAACCGGGCGAGGTACCGGGGCTGGCGAACGGCGGGAAGGGATTCACCCCGCCAAGCGGAGTGTAAACCGACCATGGATTCGAGAACGGAATGATCGGAATTACGGTCTGAGAATTGTCAGGATTGGTCACCGTCTGGCCCGTGCTGTAGTTATAAGTCGGGCTGAACGGCGCCAGATCGGACGCGTGGTTATAAGACGAGTAATCGATCGGCGTGGCATACATACCGAAGGCCGCACGGATCGAGGTATTTGGCAGCGCTTTCGGCTGCCATGCGAGACCTACGCGCGGATCCCAGAATCTCCAGTAGTCGCTCGGAGTTCCGGCTTTTGGCACGCCCGCATCGCCCGGGAAAATCAAACCTTCCGGAGCGTTGGGATAGCGTGTGCTCTGCTGTCCCGGCGCAAAAAAGGAGATGCGTCCGGAACCCACCACTGGTGCAATCCACGGCTCCCAGCGGAGACCGGCAGACAACGTCAGGTGGGGGGTCAGCTTGATCTGGTCGGCAAAGTACGGCGCGATCATCCAGGCGTGCACCGCATTGGACTCGCCGCCGCCTTGCCATTGATTGTTCTGGTCACCCAGCAGGAAGTCCGAGAAACCGTTGCCGGTGAACTGGCCCTGTGGACCACCGCCGAATTGCACGATCGCCAGCGCCAGCCAGTCGGTGTTCTCATACCAGTACTGACGCAGAACGTCAACACCCGCCACCATAAGGTGCTTGCCTTTGGAGATGCTTACGCTATCCGAGAAGCTAAAAGTCCAGCGGTTGATGCCGTTGAAGTTCTGCGCGTTAATGGGGAACCCACCGGCGCTGCCATAGCCGCCGTTGATGGTTAATCCTTCAATTGAGCAGGGCGTCGTCGAAGGATCAGAAATCATGGTGAACTGCGAGAAGCAAACCCGCTTCCCGTTGATGATCAGGCCGCTGTTGCTCACATCAAACAGCCGCGAGTAACCCACGGTCGCGTTGTTGACGATATGCGGATTCAGCGTCCAAGTCCAGGTGCCGGCATAGCTTTGCCATGGGGCATGCCAGGAACGATCCGTGCTTACAGCGTTGCCGCTGCTGAAAGCCGGCTGGTCGAAGGTGTTGTTAAAAACTCGTCCGCTAATGCGGTTCTTGTCGTTCAAATTGTAATCACCACGAATGGTGTATTCATTAAAGTTGTTAATGCTGGTCCATCCAGCCCCCAGGATGCTGCCGAAGGCATCTTTCGGCGTCAGACCACCGGAGAGAGCGTTCGCCAGACTCACAGCCTGCGGGCTGAAGGTAGTCGGGTCGATCATATTGTTGGGGTAGTACAGCCCCCCGGTACCCTGAGCGGTTGCCGGATGTCCAACAACCTGGCTCAAAGGAACACCGGCTTGTGGGTAGCCATTGGCGTTCGCCACCCAGATTTGATCCGTCACGAGAGGGTCGCTCGGGTTGCTCGGATTGGGATTGCGGTCATTGCAAAGACCGTTGGTGAAACCGCCCTGACAGTAGGCCGAGAAGTCGCCGTTGTTGATCATATCCGGCGTCCAGACATAACCGGAACCCGCTGACTTGAAAATGCTCTGGCGCGTGCCCTGGTAGTTGCCAAAAATGAATAGTTTATCTTTCACCACCGGTCCGCCGAATGAAGCGCCGAACTGGTTCCGATGAATCTGGTTGGTCAAACCGGTGAAGTAGTCCTTCGCATTGAGGAAACCACCGCGATAGAACTCAAAAGCATCCCCGTGCCAGTTGTTGGTGCCGGATTTGGTCACGATGCTGACCACGCCGCCAGGAGCGAAGCCATAGCGCGGATCGAAGTTATTGCCGATAACCGTAAACTCCTGGGTCGCATCCGGGTTCGGAAATGGAGCTGCCGCCAGCACATAGTTGTCCTGGTTGTAGGCGCCATCCAGCAGGTAGAGTGTGCCGCCCTGCCGCGTGCCGTTGGTGGAGGCTGCTCCTTCCGTTGGGAAGGTAGTATACGTCTGAGCGCCGCCGCCGGGAACGTTGAAAGCATTAACCGTGCCAGGCGTCAACAACACGAGATCGGCCGGGTTACGGCCATTCAGCGGCAGTTCGGTGATGGCGTGTTCGTTGATTGTCTGGCTGAGTTCGGCGCTTTCCGTGTGCACCAGTTCAGCGCCGGCCTCGACGGTAACCTTTTCCGAAACCTTGCCCGGCTGCAGGGCGAAGTCTGCGCCCAAGTTCTGTTCCGCAGCTAGCGTCACATGCTCTTTCGCTGCCGGCGCAAAGCCTTCTTTTTCGGTGCGGATGGTGTAGGTGCCCGGAATCAGCTGAATAATCGAGTAAGCTCCAGCTCCGTTGGTAGTCGTCGGCGTGGCGACTCCCGTTGCATTGTTGGTTGCCGTGACGGTAGCTCCCGAGACTACTGCCCCCTGGGAGTCGGTTACGGTTCCGCTAATATTGGCGCGCCCGGTTTGGGCAAACATCACTTGCGCGCCGGCCAGAAGAAACAATGCGGCCATTGCCAGCATCGCCGTGAAAGTGTTCGTGAATGTTGCATTCAAGCGAACGTTCTTCCGCACTAGTGCCATATTGGGAAATTGCCTTTCTGCGCCAAATCCGTGAAGGGCGCTGTTCTGATTGACTTGGTACGACCCACATAGTGAAGAAAGCGAAGCCTCGTCATGGCTGTGTATTCAGCCAACCGAGCATATCCCTACATCTCACTGGGCGAAAATTACTAACGGTCAACAAACGTTGTCAAGACATTTCGGAATTCGTACTGAAACCTTTTGATTACCCTCGTAACCCCGAAATTTTCGCCCAAAAATGGACCCTGATCTTGTTCACAAATAACGCTTAAACATCGATGTACAAAAAAGTTAGGCTATCTCTAGGTCCAGAAATGCAAGTCGCGAATGGCTTCGAGGCACTCGACAGGAAACCCGGTATCTCATTATAAACATATAATAGTATAATAATACTATACTACTGTAATCGACCTAAAATCAGAGTCCCTAAGGTTCCCTCTCGGGCAAACTACTCCCGATTCCCCACAGAAACCTCCTTCGCCCGATCTTCGCGCTGCAATTGAAGTCCGGGGCGCCTATCTTTTAAAGATATTTGTTAGTCGCTTGTTCCGGTCCCTCCGCCTTTCAACTCGCGGTTCCCCCACGGTGGGATATATTGCTACCTTCTTCTGCGCTGTAAACTCGCGCCTTGTCAGGAGCCCATTCATGTCTGCCCGACGCCTCATTCTTCTTCCTTTAGTCCTCTGCCTTCTCGGCTGCAGCGCCGCCGCTCAAACCGATGGGCCTCTGAGCGGTATCTCCACCCTGCGCGATGCCGTGACCAAACGTTCCTCCAGTTTCAACCGCCAGGGCGGATACATTGACGCAGTTCCCATCAAATCCGGCCAAACCCTGACTCTTCTCGATACCGGCGGCGCCGGCTCCATCCGCCACATCTGGATGACCATCAATTCGCCCAGCAAATACCACCTGCGGGAACTGGTGCTGAGCATGTACTGGGACGGCGAAACCGACCCCAGCGTCGAGGTGCCTGTGGGCGACTTCTTCGGCACCGGATTCGGCATGTACCACTCCTGGCACTCTCTGCCTTTGACCGTTCAGGGCAAGGCGCTCAATTGCTACTTCCCGATGCCGTTCGGCAGTCACGCCCGCGTCACCATCACCAACGATGGCTCCGAGGACGTGCGCTACCTCTTCTATCAGATTGATTACGAGGTCTACCCTTCAGCAGCCCCGGTCGCCGATAAAGGCCGCTTTCACGCGACTTGGCGCAGAGAGAATCCAACCAGGGCCATTCCGACGGAGCAAACCCATCGCCTTCATCCCAGCGGCGACAACAACTACATCTTTCTGGACGCCGCCGGCAAAGGTCAGTTAGTAGGAATTGTGTTGAATGTGCAAGGCTTCTCTACCGGCTGGTGGGGAGAGGGGGATGACATGTGGTTTGTGGACGGGGAGAAATGGCCGCCCGCCATCCACGGCACCGGCCTGGAAGACTATTTCGGCAACGCCTGGGGCTTTCAGGATGAATTCAACTACCCGTTCATCGGCTACTCGCGCAAGGGCAACGACGACGCCACCGGCTTCCATACCATGTACCGCTTCCACCTGCAGGATCCGATCTACTTCACCAAGTCCTTATTAGGTGGAATCGAGCACGGCCACGCCAACTCCCGCAGCGACGACTTCTCCAGCACCGCCTACTGGTACCAGACCGAACCGCACAAGAAATTCGACCCGCTACCTCCGGTGGATAAGCGCATGCCGAACCTCTACTGGAAAATTGACGTGCTCCCCGGAGAACTGCCGGACTGAGTGTAGTCCGGCGCGAGACCCACAACTTGGGAGGGCACGACTTCAGTCGTGCCGATACGTAGGTTAGCTTGAGCAACCCGAGCGGCTGCCAGGCCGCGAGGAAATCCCGCCCACCATCGTTTTACAGCGAGCTCATGTTCGAGAGGAATTCAGTATTCGACTTCGTCTTGCTCAGCTTATCGATCAGCAACTCCATCGCTTCCACCGGCGACAGCGGGTTCAGCACCTTGCGCAGCACCCAAATGCGCTGTAGATCCTCCTTCGGAATCAGCAGCTCTTCTTTGCGCGTGCCCGAGCGCTGAATGTCGATGGCCGGGAACGTCCGCTTATCTACCAGTTTCCGTTCCAGGATAATTTCGCTGTTGCCCGTGCCCTTGAATTCTTCAAAGATCACGTCATCCATACGCGACCCGGTATCGATCAATGCCGTCGCGATAATCGTCAGCGAACCGCCTTCTTCGATATTGCGCGCCGACCCGAAGAAGCGCTTCGGCCGCTGCAGCGCGTTCGAATCCACGCCGCCCGAGAGCACCTTGCCCGAGGGTGGAACGATCGTGTTGTAGGCGCGCGCCAGGCGCGTGATCGAATCGAGCAGAATCACCACGTCGCGCTTGTGCTCAACTAGTCGCTTCGCCTTCTCAATCACCATCTCCGCCACTTGTACGTGCCGCGCTGCCGGTTCGTCGAAGGTCGAAGAAATCACTTCGCCCTTCACTGACCGCTGCATATCCGTGACTTCTTCCGGGCGCTCATCGATCAGCAGCACCATCAGCACCACTTCCGGATGGTTGGTGGTAATCGAATTCGCGACATTCTGCAGCAGCATGGTCTTGCCGGCCCGCGGCGGCGAAACAATCAGCCCGCGCTGTCCCTTGCCCAGCGGCGTCAGCAGATCCATCACCCGCGCGCTGATGTTCTCGCGCGCCGTCTCCAGCTTCAACCGCTCCTGCGGATACAGCGGCGTCAGGTTATCGAACAGAATCTTGTTGCGCGCTTCATCCGGCGACTCGAAGTTGACTGCCTCAATCTTCACCAGCGCGAAATATTTCTCGCCCTCATGCGGAGGCCGCACCTGCCCGCTGATGGTGTCGCCGGTCTTCAGGTCGAACTTGCGAATCTGCGACGGCGAAACATAAATGTCGTCCGGGCCGGGCAAGTAGTTGTAGTCCGGCGAGCGCAAAAATCCGTAGCCGTCGGGCAGAATTTCCAGCACGCCTTCGGCAAAAATGTGGCCTTCTTTTTCGCTTTGCGCCTGCAAAATCTTGAAGATGAGGTCTTGTTTGCGCAGACCGCTGGCGCCGGGCAGTTCCAAGGATCGGGCGATCTTGGTCAGCTCCGTAATGTTTTTCTCTTTTAATTCAGCAATGGTCATTGGTCACCTGCGAGGAGATTTTCAAAGGGGGGTCAATCACAAAGGTGCTACAGGGAAGACTTACTGCGTGGGCAGGCGGCGGGCCTGGTTAGGCAGCCCGCCGTTGTGCTTCAGTAAAGTTTTCCGGTTCCGCTAGAACCGCTTGCCGCTCCGAGCTGGCAATCCGCTCCAAAACCTCATTCATGGTCTCTTGGATTCGGGTATTAGGCTTGTGAAACTTACGCGTAGCCTTGGAGGCAAGCTGACAGAGCATATACCGGTTCCGCAAAGTCTGTAAAGCATCAAAAACACGATCTGAGCGCTTCATAAGTCCTCTCTTCTATATAGGATGCCTGCACCCGCCCTATTGACCGACGCAGCCAAAACCGGGCTCGTCCACCTAAGTGACTGAATTTAGATGGTTTTGTGCGGGAAAGCGTCCGTTACTGGTAATAGATGCTCCGCTCCGGCCGAAAGTTTCTCCACTAATTAATTCTTTAGGATTGGCCCAAGTGCCTGCGGAGGTTCGTCCCTGAAACTCAACTATTGTCCGTGGAACTGCCTAATCTAGCTAGAAAGGCGGGCGAGGTCAAGAAAATTGTTCTCCCCGCAAGTACACCGGATCATTACCATTTGGAGACGTACCTGACCCTTTGCCGGTCACCCTGAGATTGATTTAACGATAACTGGAGAAACCTGTCTTTTAGGTTATCGCGCCACTGCGGCATATGCGCCCCTGTTCCCAAAGTTCTTCGCTCACACGCGCCGCTTACAGGCCAGTCATCTTCTCCAGGCGTTCCGGATATCGGTCGCCTTCCACCTTGATCTTCGACGCGGCAGAATCAATGCCTCGCAGGTCTTCGGGTGTGAGCTCGACCGACACCGCTCCAAGGTTTTCCTCCAGACGGTTTAGCCGGGTGGTGCCGGGAATGGGAACGATCCAAGGCTTTCGCGCGAGCAGCCAGGCCAGCGCGATCTGAGCCGGAGTTGCGTTCTTCCGCTTCGCAATATTGCCAAGCAACTCAAGCAGTGCCTGGTTTGCCGTGAGAGCCTCCGGCGTGAAGCGAGGCAGAGTGCTGCGGAAATCGGAACTGTCGAACGTCGTGCTCCCCTTGATCGCTCCCGTCAGGAATCCCTTGCCCAGGGGACTATACGGCACGAAACCAATCCCGAGTTCATCGAGCGTCGGTATCACTTCCTGCTCCGGCCTCCTCCACCACAGCGAGTATTCGCTCTGCAACGCAGTGAGCGGCTGGACCGCGTGGGCGCGGCGAATCGTCTTTACCCCTGCCTCGGAAAGTCCGAAGTGCTTGACCTTGCCGGCTTGAATCAGTTCCTTCACCGTGCCGGCGACCTCTTCTATCGGCACGTTCGGGTCCACCCGATGCTGATACAGCAAGTCGATACTCTCCACCCTGAGCCGCTTGAGTGATCCCTCGACCGCCTGCTTGATGTGCTCAGGCTGACTGTTCAGACCCGGCGCTCCCGGCCGGTTATCGCTGCCACTCAAATCGAACCCGAACTTGGTGGCGATCACCACCTTGCCGCGGTAGGGAGCGAGGGCTTCGCCCACCAGTTCTTCGTTCGTGAACGGGCCATACACCTCCGCCGTGTCAAAGAACGTGATCCCACGGTCCACGGCGGCGTGGAGAAGATCGGTCATTTCCTTCTTATCTTTTGGCGGACCGTAAGAAAAGCTCATTCCCATGCAGCCGAGCCCGATGGCTGAGACTTCCAGATTGCTGTTTCCCAGTTTCCGTTTCTCCATTGTTGTTCCTCGTGTCTTCGCTTGCCGGGGCGATGATGATTTCGATGCCTTAATGAGGTATCCCGATTCCCTCTCGGCGAAGCATCGGTTGGAGGACTCGGCCCAAAAAGGTCGCCGCGTGGCAGCGCTTCCGCAAACTCCGGCGTCACCCGGTAGTAGTGTACTTTGCCTTACGTTGGTCTTTCCCGGCCCCTTCGAGCCAACCTCAGCGGACTCTGCGGTTACCAGCTTGATTGACCGAACCACAAGGTGTTTACCGCCGAGACCACAGGAAATGCAGCCGGGGACGGCAAGAGAAAAGCTGAAACTACACTACTACCCGTTACCCTTGTAGTTTGACAATCGTCCCACGAACGCCTAGGGTTGAGCTTGAGTGAGCCACGTCCTGTCCTCTTTCGGATTCCCTGAACTAAGTCAGTCGATCTGAAGTCTTCCTCTCTTAGCCCACGCTATTCGGGCAAGCCGCGAACACAAAGCACACAGGTAAGCTGGAGACGAACCCCCTATGATGCACGCTATCTGCGGTTATGACAGGATGGAAATTGCGGTTATGGTCTTGGTGGTCGGCTGTGCCGCCCTTACTGCACTCATTTATGTCGTTCATTAGCCGCGCCGGCGAATCTTCGGGCCACGGAGGCCACGGGAATAATCATCGCTTTAGGGATCACCTTCATGCTGTTCTTTGCTGTTTCGCTGTGACGGCTGAGGACGACCCCTCGGATGACCATCGCTCCCATCATCGAGGCAGGCGAAGCTCCCGCATCTGGTGGGCAGAACGGTCCAGCTTGGTGCGTACTGCTTGTTCGCGGTAGCGGGCGCTGGAGTCTGCGATTTCTCGAATTTGCAGGTTCAAGGCGGAGACACGTTCCGAGACGTGTTCTCGCAGATTGCGCTTGTCCGGCAAACAGCTTTCATCGTTCTGGTTGTTTCTCATTGCCTGTCCTCTCGGCGAAGTTGGCAGTCCCGGGTGGTTTAACAATGAGCTATATCGAGTGATGGCGATGGTTTCTGGCCCCGTCGGACTTCTCCTGATTGGGCACGAGCTTGGGGCGCGCTTCATTGATTCGTAATGCAGAGTTATTGAGGAGGGTTCCATTCAAAGCGGAGATCGCTGTTTTGGCATCCGCCGCCTGTGTCATCTCGACGAAAGCAAAACCGCGGGCGTGGCCAGTGTCCCTGTCGCGAACGATGGTGACGGTTTCCACCACCCCATAAGTTGCGAAAAGACTTTGCAGCTGCTCTTCGGTGGCGTTCAGATCCAGGTTTCCTACAAAGATGTTAATCATGTCTGGACTTTGCTTCCAAACGCGTTGCGGTGGAGAGGCGAGTCGAAGTCGAATCGCCTCTCTGCCAGAGCTGAGCGTCTAGACTGCTTGGACGTTCTCGGCTTGCCAACCCTTGGGGCCCTTGGTCACTTCGAATTGCACCGTCTGTCCCTCTTGCAGGCTGCGGAAGCCGCCGGCCTGGATGGCTGAGAAATGCACGAAAACATCTTCGCCCGACTGGCGGCTGATAAAGCCGTAGCCCTTGGCATCGTTGAACCACTTTACTGTTCCTTGTTCCATGTTTGTACTTTTGTTCCTTTGTTTGGTGTTTTACGCTGAAGGGATCGGAAGAAACTTGTGCGGTTACTGGCTGTTGAGGCGAGAACTGCTCACGACCGATTCGGTCTAACGTACTGGCTCATGCTATCCGGAACCCGCCGGTTTAGCAAGCGAATTACGGGAACTGGTTGCAACCCCTTTGGAATCACAAGTAGAAGGCAACCTTCACGAACCCGCCATCCCGCAATTAGGGCTTTCTCGAAATCAAGAGTAGTATGGAAGAAGCGGCTCGTTCGGCGCTGATGTTCTACCCACAACTCTTAACCTCGAAGAGACACAAAACACCGCGCCTTCGCGATTGAGAAATAGCCCGGAAAGCGACCGCGTGTCCCTGCTTTTTCTGAGTATCTGCGCCAAAAGGGTCACGGTGTGCATGAGATATAAGTGCCCCACCCGGCATGTTCGCAGCAGCACGCCAAAGAGGTCCGCACGTTCATAGGCAGGAGCTGAATATGTCAGGGATTAACGGCGACAAATCGAGATTTAACCGGGAACGAAAACAGAAAATTGCGCGCCGCAAGCGAAACCGGCAACTGGTGATGAACCTGGACCGGAGTAAGCTGCCGGGGGCCACTACTGGTAAAACGAAAGAGAGGCTCCCGTGACTACGCCCGTGGTGGCTTTACCAATCCCCGGCCAGTTTGCCGAACCAGCCAGGAAAAAGCGAGTTCTTCTGGTCGACACTTGCCGGGCCAAACGGGAGGTACGCGCCGAAACTATGCGGCGTCTCGGCATGGAAGTGGATTGCGCCGCCGATCTCCTGGAAGCGCGCTGCTGGTGGAGACCTGAACTCTACAACCTTGTGCTCTTTCATGTTGAAGAGGAACTGCGGGAAGTAAACAAGTTCTGTGATGACATACGGGCTTCCACCCCTGCGCAAGTGATCGCTTTTCTCGTGGGAAAACCCGAATACCTGGCTGCATCTCCCGACGGTTCCGTGCCTGTCCATGGAGATGGCGAAGTAGTTCTCCCCGCCGAAGTCAGCGCGCCACCTTCCATTTCCAGTTCGGCAGGCTCGCCGCAAAGGTGGGGAATTCTGGAAGCTTGCCGGCGCATCGCGGCTGCCCGCTTCCTTTCGGACACCCGTTCGCGGGCAATCCGTGAAACGCCGCTGCCCCCACGGGATTTAGAAAAAAAGGACCGTAAACGCCCAACCGGCGATTTTGAATGCACCGCCGAGCTGCAGAACGAGGAAATGCAATGAAGAACCTTTACGTCGGCAACATCCCGCACCGTACCACCGAAGCCGAGCTGCGCACCTTGTTCCAGGAACATGGCGCAGTGGAGCGAGTCAACATCGTCACCGACCGCGACACCGGCAGGGCGCGGGGCTTTGCCTTTGTCGAGATGACGAACGCCGGCGAGGCCGACAAAGCCATTGCGGCGCTGGACGGAACCGACTTGGGCGGCCGCGCCATGAAGATCAATGAAGCGAAGCCCAAGACTGACAGGCCGAGGACCGGTGGTGGACAACGCTTTGGCGGTGGAGGCGGAGGACGCGGAGGTGGGGGACGCGACCGTGACGACTACCATGGCCACGCACGCCAGCCCCGTGAGCCGCGCTGGTAGTGCAGTTCTGCGGCTCGCAAGCCCGGCCGCATTCAGCAGGTAACAGTGAAAGCAACCAGAGGAGGAGGTGTGGATGCCAAGGAGCCGATCAACCTTTAACAAACGCCAGAAAGAACAAGCCAGGCAACAAAAACAGCGGGAAAAAGCCGAACGCCGGACCCAGCGCAAGCAGGAGAAGCCGGAAGTGAGTGAAGGCGATGAGATGCGCGAGTTGCGCCAGCATGCCGAAGCCCAGGCCGCGCTCTTCCGCGGCTTCGACGACTCGGGTTCGGGCCAGCCGTTGACCGACGAAGCGTCGGAGTAGAGGTCGCGCGGAAAGATTCGGCGAAACCGGAAGACCGGGATCGAAAGCTACAGTTTGCAACCAATCTGCTGTATCGGAGGATAAAGGAACAGATGACCAACTTTAAGTTTGTGGTGAAGGTAAATCGTGGCGGTACTCGTGCCCCATCCTATGTGCACCGGGTGGACTGCGCGCCCTTGCAGATGACTTCGAACCGCAAGCAGGCTCTGGTAATGGGAAGATTCGCTGCGGAAGACGCAATCAAATCCATTCAAAGCTCCGGCAGCAGCCAGGCAGAATTGATCACGGTAAGAGTACACCTCTAGGCGGAACGGCCCAGCTTCCCTTGTCATTCGAGAGCTGGGCTGCGGACCTGAGTAGATGCCACTGCGCAGCGTGGGCGGACTACATCAGGGACTGCATGAAACTCGAGCCAATGTTGGTGAACTCGAAAGCGTGTAATCCCAACTGGTTGGCCAGTTCTTTGCAGACCATGATGCCGCGCACGCTGTTACCTTTTTCGTCCAGCCGCGGGGAGTAAACGGCGATACCTAGCTGGCGGTTCACCACCCCGAGAATGCCCCCACCCACTCCGCTTTTGGCCGGCAAGCCCACGCGATAGGCCCACTCTCCCGCGTGGTCATAGAGTCCGCAGGTGAACATCACGGTGAGCACATCTTTGACATATTGAAAATCGAACACATACTGATGAGTCACCGGATTGTTCCCCATATTCGCCAGGGTCGCGGCCATCGTCGCCAGGTCATGGCAATTCACCAGCAGCGAGCATTGCGAGAAATACTGGTGTAAGGTCTGATCGACGTCATCGTCGATGATGCCGAAATTCAGCATCAGATAGGCGATGGCGCGATTTCGATTCCCGGTCGCGGATTCTGAAGCCAGCACCGACTCGTCAATGCGCAGAGGACGGCCGGCGGCGAGTTGCATCTTCTCCACAAACGCACGCACGCCTTCCCTCTCTCCCTTTTTGATCAGCGATGCGACGGCAATCGCGCCCGCGTTGATCATGGGATTGTAGGGGCGCATGGTTCTGGGATCGAGTTCGATGGAGTTGAAAGCGTCACCGCTCGGTTCCACCCCGACGCGCTCCAGAGTTCTCTCTCGCCCGTGCTCCTCCAGCGCAAGTTGGAATGCAAAAGGCTTGCAGATGGATTGAATGGTAAATTCTTTCTGCCAGTCGCCGGCGCGGAACACCTGGCCGTCCACCGTCACCAGGCAAATTCCAAAATCGGCGGGGTTGGCTTTGCCGAGTTCCGGTATATAGGTGGCGACCTCGCCCTCGTTCACATCCGCAAATTGTTCATACACATTCTCCACAATGTTCTGCAAGCTGAGTGTATTGGACATGGTTGAAGTAATCCGCCGCCCCGCAACCCCGAAAGGTCGCCGACTCCCAGGTCGCGCCAGCTGCCCGGTTTGCTGTCCACCCCGTTAACTCCATTGAGCAACCCGAGCAGGAGGTAGACAGAGTAATCCCGCAGGGTCCGAATCTTTCATTCAACATTTTTATGGAATTACGCCGCGAAATCTTATGGAGGGGGCCTGGTGAGCCCGTCTCCCGGAAGCGCCCAGCGGGCCACTGGAATTCAAGACCAGAAGGTGCGGTCAAGGGTCCGGTATTGGATGGCCTCGGCGATGTGCTTGGGTTCGATCGTGGCTGTGCCTTCCAGGTCGGCCACGGTGCGGGCCACTTTCAGGATGCGGTCATGCGCCCGCGCGGTCAGCCCCTGCTGGGTCATGGCGCGCTCCAGCAGCCGCTCACAATCGGAAGAGAGTTCGCAGCACGCCCGAATATGCCGCGGCGACATCTGCGCATTGCAATAGAGCTTCTCGCGCTTGCTGCCCGCAAAGCGTTGGAGCTGCGTCTCCCGAGCCCGTAAAACGCGCTCGCGAATGGCGCCCGAGTTCTCGGGCTCGCTCCCAGCCCGCATCTCTTTGTAGTTCACGGCGGGCACGTCGATGTGAATGTCAATGCGATCAAGCAGCGGGCCGGAAATCTTTGCCATGTAGCGCTGGATCATCGGCGAAGTGCAATGGCATTCGCGGCTGCGGTCATTGAAGTAACCGCAGGGGCAGGGGTTCATGGCCGCCGCCAGCATGAACCGCGCCGGGAAGGTCAGCGACATCGAAGCCCGGGCGATGCAGACGGTGCCATCCTCCAGCGGCTGCCGCATGACTTCGAGGACATTGCGAGGAAACTCGGGCAACTCATCCAGAAATAGAACCCCATTGTGGGCGAGCGAGACTTCGCCCGGCCGCGGCACCGCGCCCCCGCCGATCAGTCCGGCGTCGGAAATCGTGTGGTGCGGCGCGCGGAACGGCCGCACCCCGACTAGTCCGATGCCCGCGTCGAGCACGCCCGCCACGCTGTGAATCTTCGTCGTCTCCAGTGCCTCTTCAAAAGTGAAGGGCGGCAGGATGGTCGGCATGCGCTTGGCCAGCATGGTCTTGCCCGAACCGGGAGGACCGATCATCAGAATGTTGTGGCCGCCGGCGCAGGCGACCTCTAATGCGCGTTTGGCGGTCTGCTGCCCGCGCACATCTTTGAAGTCCACGACATAGTTTTGCGACTCGCTGAGCAGGTGGTCGCTATCCACTTTGAGCGCCGCAATGCCATTGCCGCTGTTCACGAAATGAATCACATCCAGCAGTGACTTCACCGGGAAGACTTCCACCCCGCCAACCATGGCCGCCTCGCGCGCGTTCAGTTCCGGCACCACCAGACGCGAAATCTTGCGGCCTCGCGCTTCGATGGCGATAGGCAGTGCGCCGCGCACTCCCCGGACACCTCCGTCCAGGGAAAGCTCGCCCACGAACAGGCAGTCCGGCACTTCTTTCTTATTCAGGCCGCCGTACGCGCCCACGATGGCGAGAGCCATTGGCAGGTCGAAGCCCGATCCTTCCTTCCGGATATCGGCGGGAGCCAGATTGATGGTGATGTTGGTTGGCGGAATATCGTAGCCGCAATTCTTCAGCGCGGCACGCACCCGGTCGCGGCTCTCGCGGACGGCGGCATCGGGCAGGCCGACCGTATGGAAGTGATCTTCGGG
>Ga0335085_10002486_pt1 | contig 34236 bp, 24 predicted proteins | sample Lox_Sample_45_FD_206712 | JGI IMG/M metagenome (GOLD analysis project Ga0335085, IMG submission 206712) | Soil microbial communities from Loxahatchee National Wildlife Refuge, Florida, United States - Lox_Sample_4.5 | ecosystem: Environmental > Terrestrial > Soil > Wetlands | place: USA... | reverse complement strand
CTAGATTCCCTTGGGGTTGGCGGGGATACACCTCTTGATTACCAGCAAGCCTTGAATCGGATTCCCCCATGAAAACGCGATCATTTTTTTTGTTCGTTCTTATTTCCTTTTGCGCACTCATGTGCAAGAAAGGTGGTACCATCACGCCGCCAGTTGAACTTGTCGGTACCCAGCACTATGCCGATTGGCCCGGATTGGCGAATTCCCCTTGGCCAATGTTCATGCACGATCCGCAACACACCGGACGCAGTCCATACAAAGGACCACAAATAGGAGCAGTCCAATGGAGATTTGATGCTACATCTTGGGTCTATTCATCTCCGGTGATCGATCAAGACGGAACTATTTATGTAGGTTCAAGCGATCACTATTTCTATGCGATTAGCCCTGATGGCTCGGTTAAGTGGAAATACCTGACTCTTGGCGAAATTATTACTTCAGCCATTTTAGCATCGGACGGAACCATTTATGTTATCGCAGGAGTTGCTCCTAATGCAAGCAATAGCGCACTGTATGCACTTGATCGATCGGGAAACCTCAAATGGAATTACCAGTTGCATGGGTTTACAAGCTTCTGCGACCCAACGATAGCAAAGGACGGAAAAACTGTCTACGTCCATACCGGCCTTGGATACAATAATCCGTCATGGCTCTCGGCAATTACTTCCGCGGGAGTTCTTCGGTGGACATTACAACAGCAAGGAGATAGCTTATTTGACGTATGGTCGCCTGCATTCTCACCAGATGGAACGACTCTCTATGTCACTGGGATAAAATATTTGTTCGCCGTCGATACCAGCGGTACACTTCGGTGGGAGTTCTATACTGGAGGCGACGTATCAAGTCCAGCCGTTGACAATGATGGGAATGTTTACATTACATCGGACAAATTCTACTCGATCAACCCGAACGGCAGATTGCAATGGAGCCAAATAGGTAGTTCGGGCAATGAACCACCAGCTCCGAGTATTGGCTGGGATGGAACGATCTATGCCTCACTGGCTGAGACGGGTCTCTCCGGCGACTACATTCATGCGTACAACAAATTTGGAACTCCGTCTTGGACACAATATGTAGGTGGTTTCTCCCAAGGGAATCCTATTAGCGATATTGATGGTACCGTATACGTTGGCTCTGTCGGGCGATTTTTAACTCCCGATAGCACAAACCTCTATGCAATCAACGCAAACGGAACGTATAAATTCAAAGTAATCTTACGAAGCCCGGACGGTTCAATTCCAGATATTACCTCAAGACCTGCTATTGGCTCCCTGAACAAGCTTTATGTCGGATGCGATAAACCTCATGGTCAATATTTGTTTTCTATTCAGTAAGAATCTAAGTATGGAGGGTAATATGAAAGCCAAACATTTTGTTTTGTATGTACTTCTCTTTCTGATAACATCTGTTTCAACATATTCGAATTCGGATTTTGCAGGAGAGATCGTAGTCGTTATCACCGACAATTCAACTCGACAAATTGATTTAAACGCGGTTGGGATAGTGTGGGGAGATCACACTACAAACTATGCAATAACCAATAGCTATAATTCCTACAGCACAACATACAGCTCCGCTGCCTATGATTTTTGTGAGAGCCAAGATAACGATCTTCCAGTTGTCGGTTATGGTCTCTATAAAATAACAATTGACACCGCATATTTTATCTACGTAGATGAACGGGATTGTGATTGGAATAATAGGACTCTTTATAGCGACCCAGATATTACTTTTAATTTTGATCCAAGCTCACATACCTGGACTGCATATGGATCAGGCTATAACGGATCGGTGGGTTCAGGGAGTACATTCAATATCTGGACATTGAAGACTTCTCCTCAAACTCCCGCTACAAGCACGTTTCAGCCGACTGACCCGTCGGGTCTCTCGATAACCAACGTTGGCGGCCATCCGAGCCTGACATGGTCCGCAAGCAGTGATCCGTCATCGGCGAAATACCATGTTTATCGCAACGGCACACAGATTACTTCGTCGGCTTTGACCAGTCCCGACTATGTCGATGATGATATTGATATGGGGAGTCATCCACCTACTTTTGCATATAAGGTGCGCGCGGTGAGCGGCGACGGAACGACAAGCTCGTCTGTTAACTACACAAATGAAGTAACTGTGCATGGCATAGAAGTGGAGAAAAAACCTGGAGTAGCAATTGAAGTCCCTTTGGAAAATAAGCTTGACCAGAATTATCCCAACCCGTTCAATCCCGCAACCACCATCTCTTATCAAATCCTGAAAGATGGGCGGGTTACAATAAAAGTATTCGACGCCATTGGAAGAGAAGTAACAACACTGGTTGACGAGTTTAAACCATCAGGCCAGTACTCAATAAAATTCGATGCCTCACGTCTTTCAAGCGGTATCTATATTTACTCGGTTAAATCGGGCGATTACAACGCAGTGAAGAAGATGGCTCTGATCAAGTAGCTCAAATCTTCTTATTGTGTCAATGATCCCCGAAGCGGATGATGTTTCGGGGATTTTTTATCCACTTGATTGGGGTTACCTATGGTTTGGAAATCTCTAAATACGGTTACCTAGGTCATCATTCAGTCGTTTCGTCACCTGAAAGAATCTCCCTGAAGAACAGCTCAAGTCTTAATTTGAGCTTGCCGACAGGTAAGCTTTCATCTCTTCCCACCGCCCCAAAGTCCCCGGATCGACATTCAGTTTGAGGGCCAATGCCCGTTGGCTCATTCCCCGGACGTGGCGGTAAACGACGATCTTCTGTCCGGTCGTCTGTCTATCAGCAATGAGGGATATGCTTTGGGTGGACGTTGCGTTGGTGCAAATTGTCCACTTACTAGACAAATACTTCCAACTCTTCTTAGATTTTTTTGCATAAAATCCTCTACATCTTTGCCAGTCTCGATGAAAGTCAACTGCCATAAAATACCTGATTTAAGGTATTGCGAATTCGTAAAAGGTAAGATAAATTACCCACAATTTATCCAACAAATTGAAGCTGTGCCTTTAAATGAATCCTTTGACTTGCGAGAGTTTGTTGTGAGATCTTATGGTTAGGGCAATAACTGGACAACTGTTGCGTTATTACTTTTGATTCTTCCGTTTAGTTTAATTCAAACCAACAAATGTGGAGGGATTATGCGACAATCAACCTTGATTACATCAATTTTCCTATTCTTCTTCTTAACGATGGAAAGCGAAGCCTGGCAAGTTCCAGTAATGCTTCCAGTCAAACTAACAAAGCCAGAATCAATAAAAGGTCCAAAGCCTCTAATCACACCCAAGCAACAATTCTCCTTTTCACACTCTCTCTTCTATTCAGACGCAATCAACGCTTCCGCGACTAATGTTGTAGCTAATGCCGTCACACCGCCTCCAACAGATAAGGCCGGATTGACTGATGGATGGGGCATCTACAGCTATTCGCTCAGTTATGATGCAGCGGCTAAACTCGGATTGCCTCTCATTGATCTAGGCGCATCCGCTGATAGCAAGATCTTTATCTACGACCTTATATTTTACAAGAATGCATATGATGCAAGTAACAATTTGGTAGGGAGATATGGGGTTGGAGTAAGACTAAATATTTCAGCTACTTCAATTAATGGCAGCGCAAGCTTTTCAGGGCTTGAAGCAATTGCGGCATCGGCCGAATTCCAGTATGCGGAGGTGAAGTATACTATTGAAACATTTGGGCTCTCCGGCCCCAAAATAACCATGGCCGCTCCACCAGCAGGAAGCTACGATATAAGCCATCATGTCCAGCTTTTCCAGGCAATTGACAAGCTCAAAGAAGCATATGAGGATCCCACAACTGTTGTAACACCAGAGTTTATAGCTGTCGTTGTGAACACTTTACCTGAACATGAATACTCAACAGTAATAGCAAAAGCACTTGCGCTGAAGGGAATCGCCAATGGATGGAGTTGTTCGAAGACGATTGGCAAATTAGATAGCGGGCATCAGCCATTTGCTGAAAATGCTATCAAAGACTTATATAAAGAGCTTGGACTAAAGGACGACAACAGTTCTCCGCGAGATAATTCAGCTCAACTAAAGATGCAACAAGAATTTAAAGATGCCGGGGGTGATTATTGAAAAACCGATTGAGGGTATGATTTCGACCAAATACCGGTGGAAGCGCAATCCGGAAGTACCTGGTCGCATCGTTTTCGGGAAAAGCGTATTCTGTTCGATCCGCAAATCGCGGAAGGTCGACCGGGAAGGGTAGTGGCGCCCCTCAGTGCTGGATATCCTTCGGTCACATTCAACCACAGACACACCTGACCGATGTCATAAATGAAATAGAGCGCCTCCAAAAAATGATACCTTATTTGCTGTTCTTGGATAAGGGGGCGAACGCTTTCTTAAAATCTTCCGGTGTGCTTTAGGCCGCTCGAGCTCTCGGCGAAGACGACGAAGTTCTTCTTCCTGCGAACTCAGGTGCCCTTTAGCTGGGAAGGGCTCCAATTCTTCCTTAACAATTTCTCGTTTCCAATGGTACAACACGATCACATCAACGCCCAGATCTTACGACACCTCCCGGACTGAGCGATCACTATTAACAACCAGATTGCTCGCATAGAGCTTAAACTGAGGTTCATACCGTTTGTTTAAGGGATCCTCCGGTCTAAGGTTCGCCTGATCCCTGCCGTCGTAACTGCTTGCTCGCGTACAATCCTTCCGTCACCTAAAAGAACCTCCGTAAAGAAAGGCTCAAGCCTTAATTTGAGCTTGCCTCTCGGCAAGCTTTCATCTCTTTCCCACCGCCCCAGCGTTGCCGGGTCAACCTTTAGCTGAAGCGCCAGTTTTTTCTGGCTCATTCCCCGGACGTGTCGGTATGCAATGATCTTCTGTCCCGTCGTGTCTCTATTAAATAGCTCAGGGGTGTAACCGAGGAATTCTATAATTCCAGCCATGAACCGAATTTCCGGGTAGCTCCGCCCTTTTTCCCAGTTGTATATCGTCTCCGTTGACACATGCAACGTATGAGCAAGTTGTATTGCCCCCCATCCGAGTTGAAGTCTTCTCTTTCTTATGTGGTCGCTAATCGTTCTCGGCGGATCAAGGGACTGCCATTTCTGAGGCTTTTGGGCCAATAAGTGGATATGGCAAAAGGGCGACGCAACCCTGCCCCTGCGGTAATTATGGCAATCCGAACCACGAATGCACCTGCACGCCGATGCAGATCCAAAAATATATGGCAAAGATCTCAGGACCGCTCTTGGATCGAATCGACATCCACATTGAAGTGCCGGCAGTGAAAGTTGCGGAGTTGAGCCAGAAGAAGCCGGGAGAGCCGTCGGAAGCGATTCGTGCACGGGTGATCTGCGCCAGAGAACTCCAGGCAAAACGATTCAAAAAAAGAACCGGATTGTTCTCGAATGCAGACATGCAATCAAGAGAGATCCATGAGTTCTGTAAAATAGAATCCGACGGAGAAGCGCTCCTCAAGATGGCGATGACGAAGCTTGGACTCTCAGCGAGAGCATACGACCGTATTCTCAAAGTAGCTCGGACAATAGCCGATCTTGGAGCAAGCGAAGAAATTCGTCCCGAGCATCTCGGCGAAGCGATTCAATACCGGAGCCTTGATAGGAATTTGTGGATGAACTGATGGGAAGTTTTTTCATCTCGCTCCCAACATCTCGTTGGGAGCGAGATGAAAAGGATTGTTCGATTTCAATCAGGCGGCACATACAAATCCGTTCACCTCGTTCCCAACGTCTCGTTGGGAACGAGCTTCCTATGAAGCTCCGCTTCTGACATTCATCTGGGGGGAATAATGTCACGCAGCCGCTACAAAATCTATAACGAAGACCAGCCACACTTCTTAACTGCCACCATAGTCGAGTGGATGCCTCTCTTCACAAATCCCGAGATTACAGCGCTTGTTTTGGACTCGTTACGCTTCCTTCAGAAGGACCGTCAGGTGGTATTGTATGCCTATGTGATTATGGAACATCACCTCCATCTGATTGCATCCAGCCCAGAGCTGAAGGCAAGGGTCAAGGAGTTCAAATCATTCACAGCACGACAGATTATCGACTATGCGCAGGGTCGGGGATTTGTTGGTCTTCTTGAGAAGTTGCATGATGCAAAAGAAATGCACAAAACAAAGAGCATGTATCAGGTTTGGCAGGAGGGAAGTCATCCGCAGGAGATCTATGGAGAAAAGATGTTGATCCAAAAAATCGATTATATCCACAACAATCCAGTTCGGCGGGGATACGTGGATGAGGCGCGGGAGTGGCGATATTCGAGCGCAAGGAATTACGGAGGAATGGAAGGATTGCTTGAGGTTAAGACCGATTGGAGGAATGAGGAGTGATGAGGAAGCAGAGCTTCGTAAGAGGACGTTCCCAACGGGACGTTGGGAACGAGATGATATTTAATATTAGCGAAAGATAAGATCTTACTTTCGATTTGACTAATTCATCCGCGTTCGTTACATTGACATCAATGACAATCACCCAACGACGACTTGTTCCTTTCCTGCTGCTTTTTGTGTATGGAACAGGTCTATTTCTTGTTGCGCCGCATACCGACCTGGACCTTATTTCCGGCTCCGGCCACGCACAAGTGGCAACGCACGCCGATGCGGACAATTGCAAACATATCCCCATCTCTAATCTGGATCCGTGCCCGCTGTTTTCTTCTGTTGCGGGCAAAGCCATCCTGCCTCCAGCACCGTTTGCACTTGAGGTCATTAATGCTGCTCATTTCCTGCAAACTTCTTCTGTTCCTTCTCCTAATTCTTTTGCTTTTTTAACATCTATTTCACGTCGCGGTCCCCCTTCCATACCCTCTTTGTAGACGTTTATCGCTTTTCGTCAAAGCGATGTTCAACATAGTTTTTTATAATAAGTTATTTTCCATGCGCCTTTTTTATGCGCACCCTGCGGCATACTATAACGTTCTTGCTCCTCATTTGCTGCATAGAGAGGGCGGTATGTGCGCAACAATACCGTTTCACCGGAACTGTTACCGATAGTATTTCCTTTAGCATTCGCAACGGTTTATAAGGAAAACTGTATCGGTCATTAGTATGAATATAATTAGTGCCGGGAATCCAAAAGAACCGGCAATTATCCCACCCGCTATTCGATAGTATGGCGTGTGAGGTTAATTCTTACTTTTATAAAGGAGAGATAATGAAACCGTTAATCATGGCACTCTGCTCCCTTATTTTGGCAGTGGCAAGCCCTCAAATATTTGCCCAAAAGCACGATCAATTATCAGATTCAACATCCCAAATAAATGAAAATATTTTAGTTAGAGGCAGGAAACATGACGTGAATCGTGTTGGCGCTTTATCCATCGCTATTCAGCCGACTACCGTAATCACACCAGAAGTGATGTTTCTAAAGAATGCCGATGATTTTTCTCAGGCCGTTACCGGGGAACCCGGTGTTTCTGTGCTCACCGGATGTAGTTCATGCGGTTTCAAACAGATTCAAATAAACGGACTCGGCGCCAACCAGGTGACAATGCTTATGGATGGCCTTCCTCTCTACACACCAGTTACGAATTTCTATGGGGTCGATGCACTGACGACTTCAGGTGTCACTTCAATTGACATCTCACGTGGCCCCGGAGCTTCACTTTTGGCGCCGGGTGCGATGGGTGGCGCCATCGATGTTCGCTTCCAGGATCCCACGACGACATCCGCAACGGCAGACGCCGCCGCGGGCAACGATCAGTGGAACCACCTTCAATTTGCTGCGACTGCCGTAGCCGACACAGGCAAACTCGGCTTTCTTGTCGCCGCGCATCACTTTTTACAGGGTCCATGGGATGCCAACGGTACCGGCCTTTCCCAATCGCCGTACATGAGGGATGAAAGCGCGCTCATGAGGCTGAATGGCTTAATGGGTACGGACGAAGACTGGTCATGGAACGTGCGCTGGTCGCATAGCTATAACGAAGTATTCGGCGCCTCGACGACCACCAATCACCAGGGCGCAACGATCGGGCCTGCGGATACGCTTTCGACTCAAATGTTCGTCGGAGGGAACGTCAATAATCAATTTATAGGTAACCCTGTAGATATTCTTGAATGGATCCAAACAACCCGGGATGAAGGGGCGGGCGCATTGATCTGGGACTCTCCGGATGCGGGTTTATGGCAGTTGCGTTTGGGCTATGCCAACCAATCGCAAAATTCCATGTATGAGGGTGCGCAGGATTATGCCAATATCGACCACACCCTCGTGGGGGATTTGCGCTGGCAGACAAGAGCCGGTGCCCACACGATTACGTTAGGGGCGGACGCGAACAGCGAGAAGATGAACTCGCAATCGGTGGTCTTTTATCAGCAACTTGGCATTACTCCGGATTCCTACGAAAACACTTACGGCGGGGGGTACGTTCAAGACACGTGGAATTTCGGACCGGAACGTGATTTGTCCATCGCGGTCCGCGCCGATAATATCCATGTCGATTGGATTGACAAACCCGGCTCCGCAATAAATAATTTCATCGTTGCGCCACGTGCGAGCTTGCGATGGGAATTTACTGAGGGTCTTACCGGACGCCTTTCCGCAGGTACGGGCTGGCGAGCGCCCCTCACCTTCTTTGAATTGGATCACGGCCTACTAAATGACGGGTTCGACATTGGTGTGACCGAATTGGAAAAAGCCGAAGGAGCTGGGGGATCGCTTTCCTGGGAGAAAGGATCCTGGACTTTTACCGCATCAACTTATGCCACCGAAGTCACGGGTTTGGAATACGTAGGCTCGAACCCCGACACGACGATACAACGGCCGCTTTTGCTCAGCGACTCCACCAAGATGTTCTTTCTTGATTTGGATTTTCAAGCCGACTGGTTTGTGAATCAATGGCTCGAGCTAGGAGCAGGAATTGCCCACCAGCATATCCCCGACTCGTTCAAAGCGGACGAATTAGTGGCTGCGCAAGAAACCGAAGCGAACGGACATGTCGGAATTACTACGAAAATCATTTCTCTGTCGGGGGACGTGCAATGGATTGCATCGCGCGACCTGACCCCATATGGCTACGGAGGTCATTACAATACATTTGTCGATGGCGTTGCCAGTGATCCTAAACTTACAACGGCCCCGAGTTATTTTGTGATCAATGTTAAGGCGGTTCATAGTCTATCGTCTGCGACGGACATCTACGCGGGCGCCGAAAATCTGTTTAATTATACACAGGCGGGCTCGGCCCACGACGAACCCCATTTTTGGGATAGTGACGGTAACTTCAACACTTCGCACATCTGGGGACCGTTGCGTGGGCGTCAACTTTACGCAGGGGTTCGCGTAAAGATATAACATTTACCTACATGCAGGTGTCATATTATAGAGCCTGCATGTGGGTTATTTTTTTAAGGAGATTCGATGGTTCATTTAATCGATGCTTTTACACCAGGACTGTTGTTACTCGAAGAAGCAATCCTCGCCTTGTTGGTTGTTTTAGAAGTGGCTATTCTGGCAATATTTGTTTGGCGTCTACGCTCCCTTTCCCGGGCAAATGGCGATCCGACCAAATGGCTCAAGAGCTTGACACAAGACATGAAGCAAAGCGACCTTAGCGTAATCAACTTGGATGGCGAAGACACCTATACCGTATCAGGCCGCACAGTGAAAACAGCGTTGGATAACTGGGGACTCGCGCCCGAAGCTTTGGAAAAAGTATTTGAGGCGCAAGAGTCAATAGAGAAAAGGGGATTGGAGCAGGGACTTTCTTTTCTCGGAACAGTCGGTGCAAACGCTCCATTCCTGGGCCTGACAGGCACTGTGACCGGGATTCTCGTTGCGTTCGATCGCTTCGCAGCATCGGGCGGACAAGGTAGCACAGAAGTTATGGTTGCTATATCACAGGCCTTGGTTGCTACCGCCCTCGGACTTCTGGTTGCGATTCCCGCGGTGGTTTTTTATAACATTTTACGCAGCCGAAGTAAAATGATTTTGGAACAGTCGAGAGAAGTGCAAGCGCTCATTCTTGCGAGGACACTGCACACCACATTTGCGCATCCGGAGGTATAACATGGCAATAACGTCGCGTCACGATGATGAAGAGATTATGACCAGTATCAACATCACGCCTCTGGTGGATATTTTTCTCGTTTTATTAATCATTTTTATGATTACCAGTACCGTGCTTGATCGGCAAGAGATAAAGATTAACCTGCCTAAAGCTGCACATGCCGGAACAGAAGCGCCAAAGGCTTCAGGGTTAGTTATGGATAAGGAAGAGAACCTTTTCCTTGACGGCGTACCATCGGATTCTGCGAGTATCGTGACACAACTGGAAAATGCCGTCATAAAAAATCCAGATCACCAAGTTCTCATTGCCGCAGATCAGGATTTGGCGTATCGCGAAGTTGTTCGATTAATTGATATCGTTCGTGGAGCGGGGATTACCAAATACGCGCTGAAGGTTGTCAGGAATCATTCATGATCGGATTTGTGCAACATTCGAAACGTGTACGACCGCGCAAGTTTTCGAGAATAGACGGAACTATTCATTTGAATGTACCGTCTGAAGACTCTTTTAGAAAAACCAATTTGTTATTGGCTTTACTTTTGATTCTCGTTATTGGGTCGGTTTTTCATTCTACAAGTAAAGTATTGCATTCTGCTTCAATCGGCCAGGAGCAGGTACAAATCGTTCAGGTAGTAGTACCACCGGCACCAGCGGTCCAACAAGTAAAGCTGGCTCCTAAACCTTCTCCGCCTCGGCCAGACCCTGATCAACCAAGTCCATCTCTTCAAACAAAAGACACGCCACCACCTCCTGTTTTCGGGCTTCCCGAAGCTGCCACAAATGAAGCAGGAGATATGGCAGTTGCCACCGGCAATACTTTAATGAAAAAAGCCGACTCTGTGGTACAAAAGCCGCCCCCCCCTTTGTCAGCAGATCCCATACGGTTGGACAAACAACCTGCTGTGTTAAATCGGGTTATACCCGAATATCCAACATGGGCTGAAGAACAGGGTGTTACAGCAACAGTTCAATTACAGGTAACTATTGATGCGCAGGGCCAGGTACAAAATGTTTCAGTTGTAATACCTGGTGGGAGTGATTTTACGCGAAATGCTATCAAGGCAGTAAAAGCAACGAGGTTTCAGCCCTATATAAAAGATGGTGTTGCGCTTCCAGCACAATTTCTATTCACGTACAACTTTGTACTTTGAAAATTTTATAGAATATTTTATCTCGTTCCCAACGTCTCGTTGGGAACGAGATGATGGATGAGGAAACGTATACCCTATGTCTCGTTTCTGAACGTGATAACATACTTCGTTTGGGTCATTGCATATTTACTGACTCCAACTTGATTTTAAAGTAATTACATTCTATTGTCCCCACTGAGGGCTTGATCGTGATCAGGATGGATTGGAGGAATTGATGGTCCAGGAAGCGGAGCTTCGTTGGAGATGCGTTCCCAACGGGACGTTGGGAACGAGAAGAAAATTGATTGTCCAGGAAGCCGAGCTTCGTCGAAGATGCGTTCCCAAAGAGGACGTTGGGAACGAGAAGAAAGGGCGCTCTGCAAAGTGACGTCGCAACTAAAAGAACATAAATTAGAAATCGTACGCCTAGGCACAATGATAGTCGCGCTCGTGTTGAGCTGGCTGAAAGTGTGGGCGCCAATGACATCGTTTGACTTCATTGCTCTAGCGGCAACGCTAATTGGAGGTTTTCCAATGTTCCAAGAGGCGTATGAGGCGATCCGCGAACGTCGAATGACGATGGAATTGTCAATGACTATCGCAGTCATTGCAACCCTCATCATCGGGCAATTCTTTACCGGCTTAGTCATAACCTTTTTTGTTATCTTCGCTGAATTGCTCGAGCATCTGACTCTGTCGCGCGGGCGGAATGTCATTGAGACACTCATTGAGCTTCTTCCCAGCAAGGCAACGGTACGTCGCAACAACGATGAACAAGAAATCTCAATTGATGAACTCAGACCCAACGACATCGTTATTATCAAACCGGGCACGAGAATTCCGGTCGATGGAGTAGTGATCAGTGGAAGTTCGTTTGTTGACCAGTCATCAATAACGGGTGAATCCTTGCCGATTGAAAAAGTTGAGGGGAGTGAAATTTTTGCCGGTACAATGAATAATGCCGGGATTCTCGAAGTTGAAGCGCACCGCGTCAGCAAAGAAACGATCTTCGGGAAAATTATTGAAATCATCGAACAGGCGAGGCGATCAAAGGCGCCAATTCAAAAAGTGGCGGACATACTCTCCGCGCGTTTAGTGTATTTCGCATTTGGGGGCGCAATTCTTACATTTTTGGTCACACGCAACGTCGTTTCCGCAATAGCGGCGCTCATTGTAGCCGGGGCGTGCGGAGTTGCCGCGGGGACACCTCTTGCCATTCTCGCAGGTATAGGACGCACTGCTAAGGAAGGGATTATTGTCAAAGGGGGTGTTTACCTGGAGCTGCTCAGCAAAGTAGATACCATCGTCCTCGATAAGACTGGGACTCTTACGTTGGGAAAACCGCAGATAATTAATGTTCAAAGCTTCAGCTCTCTAAGCGCACAAGATGTGCTGCGACTCGCCGCTTCCGTTGAACAGCATTCAGAACATCCTCTGGCGAAGGCAGTTTTGGAGAAGGCAAAGGCAGAGCAACTCAAAATTGACAAGTATTCTGACATAAAATATTTCCCCGGACAGGGAATTTTTTGCCGCGTGAATGGCAGTGAGGTTCTTCTTGGTAATGCCCCATTCTTAGAGGCGCGCGCTGTGAATCTTGGTTCATCCGTAAACAATTACATCGTGGAAAGAAAAGAGCGCGGAGAAACATGCATCCTAGTTTCCATGCAAAGAAAAGTAGCAGGTGCAATCGCTATTGCCGATACTCTTCGTGCCGAGGCACAACAGGCGGTTCAGGAAATGAAAAAACTTGGTTGTCGCATTGTACTCTTAACGGGTGATTCGAGGGCCGTGGCAAAATCTATTGGCGAAACCCTTCATGTTGATGAAGTTTTTGGTGAAATGCTGCCGGAACAGAAGCTGGAAAAAATTCGAGAGCTGAAATCCAACGGAAGGAGCGTCGCAATGGTTGGAGACGGCATCAACGATGCGCCTGCTTTAGTTGAAGCAACTGTCGGCATCGCTATGGGGACCGGCACTGAGGTTGCGCTGGAAAGCGCAGACATGGCATTGACAACAGATAACTTGATGAAGATCGCTGAAGCAGTGAAGATCAGCAAACAGAGTCTACGTGTGATTATGTTCAATTTCTGGGGAACGATCATCGTAGATGTTATTGGTGTATCGCTCGCCTTTTTCCAAATCCTCACACCGCTCTCCGCAGCATTGATTCATGTAGGTTCTGAGTTGGGATTTATTTTGAACTCAGCGAGGTTGTTAAGAAGATGATTATGAAACGGTTTGCCTTTTTTTCATCTCGTTCCCAACGGGACGTTGGGAACGAGCTTCCTATGAAGCTCCGCTTTTGATATTCATCTGGGGGAATAATGTCACGCAGTCGCTACAAAATCTATAACGAAGGCCGGCCACACTTCTTAACGGCCACCATAGTCGAGTGGATGCCTCTCTTCACAAATCCCGAGATTACAGCGCTCGTTTTGGACTCGTTACGATTCCTTCAGAAAGATCGTCAGGTCGTATTGTACGCCTATGTGATTATGGAACATCACCTCCATCTGATTGCATCCAGCCCAGAGCTGAATTACGCTCTATTGTCTCCAACGAGGGCTTGATAGGGATCAGGATGGATTGGAGGAATTGATGGTCCTGTCTTTCATGTTACAATTGACGAGGCAAGAGCAAACCGTTTTGACATCGCAGATTGCGATATCAAAGCATGGACGCGGAGGCCGTAGAACGCTGCCATTTGCATTCACCGAGCACGGAGCAGTAATGGTGGCCAACATCCTTAACAGTCCTCGTGCAGTCCAGATAAGTATTTTCGTTGTGCGGGCATTCATCAAGATGCGCGAAACTCTAACATCAAACAAACTGTTAGTCGATAAACTTCGAAAATTGGAAGACTGACTGAGTCGGAGGCTGGACACGCACGAGCAAGCAATTCTCCATGTGTTGGCGGAATTAAGGAAGCTCATGGAGCCGCCAGTTCAACCAGAACCGAAGCGTCGTCCCATTGGATTCGGGAGAGAAGAATAGTCACCAATGCATACCTTCGGCCATTGCAAGTCATCTCGTTCCTCATGCCCTCGTTGGGAACGAGATGCAATACTTTGCAGCCTTCTCGTGAATATGCTTTATTAGAAGCAGCACTAGTTCAAGTTTTCTAAGCGTGACAAAACACTTCATTTTGGTTGTTGCATATTTGCGCTCTCCAACTTAGTTTTAAAGTAATGACATTCTCTTGTTCCTAGCGAGGACGTTGAGAACGAGAAGGAGGCCACTCTGGGTGGCCACTGAACTTTTCATTCAACACCGTATAGGGAGGTCTATGCGAAAGGTAGTCTTTGCGATCAATATCACCGCCGACGGATACTGCAGCCACACGACATGATTGCCGACGAAGAGCTGCACCTGTACTTCACGGGCATACTGCGCAATGCGGGCGTTCTCCTCTACGGCCGGATCACGTATGAACTTATGGTGCCGTATTGGCCCGACATCGCCAGGAGCCAATCGGATACAGCGGCAACGAATGAGTTCGCGCTCGTATTCGACTCGCTCGAAAAGGTTGTCTTCTCCACGACACTGAAACGCGTCGAGGACCGCAACTCGAGAATCGTTCGCGGAAACGTTGCGGAAGAGGTGCTCGCGCTGAAGCAGCAAACCGGGAAAGACATCTGCGTGGGAAGTGTGAACTTAGCGTCCCAGCTTTCGGAGCGTGGTTTGATCGACGAGTATTGTTTCGTGGTCCATCCGGTCGTTGCCGGAAAAGGACCGCGGTTATTCGAAACCGTGAAACTACAGGAAAGGATTTTATTGGACTTTATTAGTTCAGAAACCTTTCAATCAGGCGCCGTTGCCCTTCGCCTCGGCACACGTCGACAATCATCCCGGCCAAGTGAACGCAGTGAACGAGCCGAATGATGACGACCCGTGCCGAGTGCCTCGTTCAGCACGACGTTGGTGTTTACGGATACATCTCATTTCAAAATAAGACATCTTACCGGGATCGGTTAGGGAATGAGAGATATAAACAGTCCACCTATCATGGAAGAAAAGTTATGAATGGATCTACCGAAACTTTTTTTGCTCCCCAGCTTTTCATACCGAGTGGTGTGAAGGATATCGGTTTTTATTCGAGGGCGTTCGGGGCCGTTGAATTGCGGCGATGGATGAATGACGATGGCAGCATTCATGTCGCGGAGCTTAAGATCGACCGCGCACTATTTCATCTGCACGAGGAATCACCGGCGAAAGGGTTGCTTGCTCCCGGACGATGCAACGGAACGACTGTGCTTGTGGGATTATTCACGACGGAGGTGGATGCGCTGATGGACCGTGCTGTTGCTGCAGGAGGGAAGGTGGTCTCACCAGCAAGGGATTACGAGTATGACTACCGCCAGGGAGAGATAGAGGATCCCTTTGGACACCGCTGGCTTATTCAAAAAAAGATCGCCTAACCGCTATGGGTGAAATCATCCAATGAGTTATTGACGTGCGATAGGCTTAGCGTTGGAGTGCGCGACAGCAGGTTCTCGTCCCGCTCCAAACGAGATGTTGGGAGCGGGACGGATGTTCTTTAAATTTTATATTATCAAACTAATCCATTGCAAAGAGCCTATGAGACGAAAATATTTCTTATCTTTCTTCATCGCTCAAGCTTTATTTTTATTCACGGCTTTTTCAGAACAACACACTCCTGACATGAACTCAACGAACGAATATTGGCTCCGCGTGCTGGGGGACAAAATCGTCAACCAAAAGGGAGACACGATATGTTTACGCGGCTTTGGATTGGGCGGAATGCTTCACATGGAGAATTTCATTGACGGGTATCCGGCGAACGAAGAATCCATGCGCGAGGGAATGCGGAAGGTTCTCGGAGAAAAGAAATACGATCTTTACTTCGATACGTTCCTCAAGAGTTATTTCACCGACTCCGATGCCGAATACATCCACAGCCTTGGACTGAACCTGGTCCGGATTCCCATTAACTATCGTCTCTTCGAGGACGATATGAATCCGGGAGTCATCAAGGAAAGCGCTTTCCGGTACCTTGACAACGTCATCGAACTGTGCGCAAGGCATCAGATCTATACGATCATAGACCTTCATGCATTTCCGGGAAGTCAAAACCAGCACTGGCACAGCGACAATCCCACTCACGTGGCATCGTTCTGGATCTTCAAGGAATTCCAGGACAGAGGCGTTCACTTATGGGAGGTGATTGCGCAACGCTATAAAAATCAGCAATGGGTTGCCGGCTACGACCTGATGAACGAACCGGCTGATCCTTCGGGCGCAAAGGTTTTTCCGTACTATAAACGCCTTCGCGACGCGATCCGCAAGATAGATCCAAAACATATTCTCTTTCTTGAAGGAAATAACTACGCTACCGATTTCAGCATGTTCACCGAAGTGTGGGACAATGTGGTCTATACCAATCACGATTATGCAGTTCCCGGATTCATTTTCGGCGGAGAGTATCCCGGGTACACCAATGGCCATTATTATGACAAGGATACTCTTGAGAAAGACTTTCTGAAGAAAAGCGAATTCATGTTTTCCCGCCACGTCCCGCTCTGGGTCGGAGAATTCGGCCCTGTGTACACCGGCGATCCTCACAAAGATGAAATGAGGTACCAAATACTGAAAGATCAACTGCAATACTTCAACAAGTATAATGTGAGCTGGTGCATCTGGCTTTACAAAGATTTAGGCCTACAGGCCGCCATGCACCAGAAGGACGGTACTCCCTACATGAAACTTGTGAAGAATTTTTTGGCGAAAAAAGATTCGCTGGGAGCCGACGCCTGGGGATCGACCGATAAGGATATCAGGCAGGTGATTGAGCCATTGGAGCAACTGTTTCAAAAAGAATTTCCCGAATACAATCCTTATCCAAACGGTCAGAAAAGCGAGATTGCCCTCATGGTCAGACATATCCTGATTGCCGAAGCGTTGGTGACGGAGTACTGCAATCTGTTCAAAGGTTTGTCCGATGAACAACTGAAGGCGCTTGCCAAATCATTCCGGTACGAGAATTACGTTAAACGAACGAGGCTGGAAAATATCCTGACTGGCCGGGAAAAGTAATATTATTTTATTATTATTAACAATAATTGCTGTATGATATTCAGTTACAAAGACCCATTTCAGAAAACGAGAGGAGCACTGAACTATGAGCAATGAAAACATGTGTCCCGTCCATCCTACGGGCGGCACAACGAATCGAGAATGGTGGCCGCACCAGTTGAATCTCGATATCCTTCATCAACAATCCATCAAGTCTAATCCGATGGGGAGAGATTTTAACTACGCCAAAGAGTTCAAGAGCCTCGACCTGAAGGCGGTGAAAAAAGACCTCCGCGCCGTGATGACAAAGTCGCAGGACTGGTGGCCGGCAGACTTCGGACATTACGGACCGTTACTTATCCGTATGGCTTGGCACAGCGCCGGCACTTACCGCACCGGCGACGGACGCGGCGGCGCGGGTAACGGCAGCCAGCGCTTCGCACCCCTTAATAGTTGGCCAGACAATGTAAACCTCGACAAGGCTCGCCGCCTTCTTTGGCCAGTCAAACAAAAATACGGCCGGAAAATTTCCTGGGCCGACCTGATGATCCTCGCCGGCAACGTCGCACTGGAGTCGATGGGATTCAAGACTTTTGGTTTTGGCGGAGGCCGCGTGGATATCTGGGAACCGGAAAAAGATGTGTACTGGGGTTCCGAGAAAAAGTGGCTCGAGGATAAGCGCTACACCGGTGATCGAGATCTTGAGAATCCACTCGCCGCCGTGCAGATGGGATTGATTTACGTAAACCCGGAAGGCCCGAACGGTAACCCCGACCCGGTCGCCGCGGCGCGCGACATCCGCGAGACCTTCGCTCGCATGGCGATGAACGACGAGGAGACAGTTGCTCTCATTGCGGGCGGCCACACTTTTGGCAAGACACATGGAGCCGGCGATGCAAGACTTGTCGGGCCTGAGCCCGAAGCGGCGGGCGTTGAGCAACAAGGGTTGGGTTGGAAGAGCAGCTTCGGGGCTGGCAAGGGCGACGATACTATTTCCAGCGGGCTGGAAGTCACCTGGACCACGACACCGACGAAGTGGAGCAACAACTTTTTCAAAAATCTCTTCGGCTACGAATGGGAACTGACGAAAAGCCCCGCCGGTGCGAACCAGTGGAGACCGAAAGGGGGCGCAGGCGCCGACACTGTGCCGGACGCTCACGATCCGTCAAAGCATCACGCGCCATCCATGCTGACCACCGACCTTTCCTTACGGTTCGACCCTGTCTATGAAAAGATTTCACGACGATTCATGGATCATCCCGATCAGTTTGCGGATGCGTTCGCGCGAGCATGGTTCAAACTGACGCATCGCGACATGGGTCCGCGAGCCCGGTACCTCGGTCCCGAAGTTCCGAAAGAAGAACTCATCTGGCAAGACCCCATTCCCGCCGTCAGTCATAAACTGATCGATGCAAAAGATATCGCCGCTCTTAAAAAGAAGGTCCTCGCTTCCGGCCTTTCAGTATCGGAGATGGTCTCGACTGCATGGGCGTCGGCATCTACATATCGCGGCTCCGATAAACGCGGCGGCGCTAATGGCGCACGCATTCGTCTGGTCCCGCAGAAGGATTGGGAAGTCAACCAGCCGGCTCAACTTGCAAAGGTGCTCAAGACATTGGAAGGAATCCAGAGCGCGTTCAACAAAGGACAGTCGGGCAAAAAACGTGTATCATTAGCTGACCTCATTGTACTGGCGGGTTGCGCTGGTGTTGAGAAGGCTGCCAAGAATGGGGGACATAAGTTAACCGTTCCCTTCACTCCGGGACGCATGGATGCTTCACAGGCCCAAACCGATGCCGCCTCCTTTGCCGTGCTTGAACCTGTCGCGGATGGATTCCGCAACTACCGGAAGACCACGTATTCCGTTTCAGCAGAGGAATTATTGGTCGATAAGGCACAGTTACTTACGCTGACCGCTCCCGAAATGACCGTTCTCGTCGGCGGTATGCGGGTCTTGAATGCCAACGTTGGAAAATCCCAGCATGGTGTTTTCACTAAACGGCCCGAAACACTCTCCAATGATTTTTTTGTGAACCTGCTCGACATTGGTACAGAGTGGAAGGCAGTTTCGAAGGAGGCCGACGTATTTGACGGCCGCGACCGCAAGACCGGCGCGCTCAAGTGGACCGCCACCCGTGTCGACCTGATCTTCGGGTCGAACTCTCAGCTCCGGGCTTTAGCGGAGGTCTACGCGTGTCAGGATTCGCAAGAGAAGTTCCTGCACGATTTTGCAGCAGCATGGAACAAGGTAATGATGCTTGACCGTTTCGATCTCTCCTGATCGCAGCATCAACGGATCGCGGTCCCAATTTATTGCGAAGCAGAGACCTTTACGAGATATAAGACCCACCGCCTTTGGCGGTGGGTTTGGGTGAATGGCTCTGCTTCTCGTTCCGGCCGAGTCACACCATCAGGGGCGACTCAGTGTGGAGGATTATCTCGACCGGGGTCCCGATAGGAATTTGTGGATGAACTAACATTGGCACTTTCAATCATTCTCAACGTGGATGTTGGGAACGTGACGAATAGCGAATTACGAACCATCGGCAGAGCGTCTATACTTATAGAAAATTTCACCTGATGCGAATAGCTTTCCACGCTTGCTTCTCAAAACGTGCGTCAGTACCTTGAATCAACACAATAACGGTACTGTTGCATCCTGCATGAATCGCCGCTATCTATTTTTCTGCTTTTTTGTCATCAGCCTTTTCGATAATTCTCTTTACCCGCAGACTCAGGATCTGGAGTTCGAACGAATTTCTCTTCAGCAGGGATTGTCACAGACATCCGTGTTTTCTATCGTTCAAGATCATCAGGGATTTCTCTGGTTTGGCACACAAGACGGGTTAAACAAATACGATGGTTACAGTTTTACTGTCTATCGTCGCGACATTGCGGACACGACGACCATATCGGATAATTATATTACCGTTCTTTATGTCGACCGCTCGGGAAGGCTTTGGGCCGGAACGAAGGGAGGTGGGTTGAATCTCTACGTGAGCCGGACGCAGCAATTCATCCATTATAGACATATTCCCAACGATACGAACAGCATCAGCAGCGATGAGATCGTGTGCCTCTGCGAAGACAGGCGCGGAATGCTGTGGATCGGGACTCCGAACGGTTTGAACGAGCTCGATCCAGCCAGCGGGCGGTGCACGCATTATTTCGAAAGCTCAAAGGACATTCATAGCATAAGCAATAATTACGTTCAAACTCTTCGCGAGGATGCAACCGGAAGGTTGTGGATCGGCATGATCGATGGTTCTGCATGTTTTAATCCTGAGAGGACCGTCATCACAAGAGTTCCTTCAGATGTCCCCGTTTCGCTTTTTGATTCATTTGTTGAAGACAGTGAAGGAAGATTGTGGGCAGCAACCCCACAAAGCATTCTATATTATGCCGGTGGACGGTGGAGGGATGCAAGCAACCTGCTTCCGACAAAAGAAAAGCTTTCGGGGCACGTGTTATTGCACGATGAGGCAGGAGTTTTTTGGATCGGATCAAACTCGGGATTGTACCGGATCCGGAACCAGCCTCGCGACATAACCCGATTCGTACATGATGATTCGAATCCTAACAGTCTCAGCGGCGATGCCGTGCTCTCTCTTTTCGAAGACAGGACCGGCATCCTTTGGGTTGGGACCTTTGAAGGGATCAATAAATATGCTCCGCGGCGGAATAGGTTCCGGCATTTCTTATGGAAGGGAGCTGAACCCCACTCCCTCGGCTGGAATAAGATAAGAGCATTTTCCGAGGCTGCCGATGGGACCATTTGGATCGGAACACAAGAAGGGCTTGCGACCTATCGTCCCGGAACGAACGTCCTCGAGCGGTATTCTTCGAGATATCCGTACCCCAAGAGCGGAGGGACCGATCTCATCTGGTCCCTGAGCGCAGAAGATAACGGCAAGTCGTCGATAATTTGGATCGGCACCAATGGTAATGGTCTTATTAAACTTGAAAATGGATTGAGCGATGGGCGACGCCGGAAGTATACGCGTTATATTCATAGCGACGCGGATAACAAGAGTCTGAGCGGAAATGTTATTTTTACGATGCTTGAGACCCGCTCGGGAGATCTATGGCTCGGGACACTTCTCGAAGGCCTCGATAGATTTGATGAACGCACCGGGGCTTTTGCGCGGTACAAAAATGATCAATCTGATCCGAGGAGTATCAGCTCTAACGAGATATGGTCTTTGTGCGAAGATCGAACCGGGACGTTGTGGATCGGAACGGCCGGAGGCGGAATGGACAGATTCAATACCGTGTCCAACGACTTCGATCGGTTCCTCAATAATCCGGCCGATACGAACAGTTTGAGTGACAACAAAGTCCTTGCGATCACTGAGGACAGCAACGGGAAGATTTGGATCGGCACCTACGCCGGCTTAAATTGTTTTGAGCCGAAGTTGAAAACATTTACGCATTTCACGATGAAAGAAGGACTTCCTAACGATGTCGTCTACGGGATCCAAGAAGACGACCGGGGATACCTCTGGCTCAGCACGAACAAAGGCCTGTCGAAATTCGATCCTCGCACCGGGAAATTTCGAAATTACGACGCGGGGGACGGTCTTCAAAGCGACGAGTTCAATCATGGAGCAGCTTACAAGGACCGTAAAGGGGAAATGTTCTTCGGCGGCATCAACGGCTTTAATGTATTTAACCCCGATAGCGTTCTCGATAACCCCACTATTCCGCAGTTGGTTTTTACAGATTTCAAAATATTCGATAAATCTATTTCACCGTCGCCGGCGGAACACCGAATATCGCGATTCATTTCAGAAGCCGACGAGATCCATCTTTCATACAAGGACGCGGTTTTCTCCCTTGGGTTTGCCGCGCTGGAGTACACGAATCCTTCAAAGAACAATTATGCATATATTATGGAAGGGTTTGACAAAGAGTGGCGATATACAGGCGCGCGGCACGAAGCGACCTATACGAATTTGGATCCGGGAGAATATATCTTCCGGGTGAAAGCGTCGAATAATGATGGAGTGTGGAATGAAACCGGCGCATCGATAAAGATATTTGTGGCGCCGCCATACTGGCAAACATGGTGGTTTAGGGCGCTCCTGATCGCGTGTCTCATTTCTGCGGTGGCTTTCGTCTATTCCCGCCGTATCAGGTCGCTAAAACGAGAACAAGTATTGCAACAGGATTTCTCACGGCGTCTGATCGAATCGCAGGAAGCCGAGCGCAAACGCATCGCTGGAGAACTTCACGACAGCATCGGGCAGGATCTGCTCATCATAAAAAATAAGCTGCTCCTTGGGCTTGAAGCGCATCGGAACTCTGAGGAGCCTCATTCCGAATTTCGCCAGGCGATCGATTTCGTTACGCGGTCGCTCAAAAGCGTCAGAGAGATTTCGCGGAACCTGCGCCCTGTGCAGCTGGACCAGTTAGGGTTGACGGCTGCGTTGGAATCCGTCATTGAAACAATTTCTGAATCGTCTCATCTTCATGCCGAAACAACAATAGAGAATGTTGATGACCTTCTTGACAAGGATGCTGAAATAAATTTCTTTCGCATCGTGCAGGAATGTCTGAACAATATTTTGAAACATTCCCACGCAACGCATTTATCTGTCGAGGTCGCCCTCGTTGATGACGTTCTCAGGCTCACGGTCCGGGACGACGGCAGGGGAATGGAGCCGTCGGACCGTGAAAAACGGGGCTTTGGATTAAGCAGTATGAGTGAACGGGCCCGCATTCTCGGCGGAGATTTGCGGGTTGAATCGAGCGCTGGAAACGGTACAAAAGTTCTCCTTTTTCTTCCAATTCGTAAGGTTCAGCATGGCTGACGCGGACTCAGTGCGTAGGTCAAAAATTTCAGTACTTATCGCAGACGATCATCCGATCTTTCGGACGGGCATGCGAGACGTCATTGAAAAAGACGACCGCTACGTCGTTGTCGGAGAATCGGAGAATGGCGAAGACGCTCTGCAAAAGATGATGGACCTGAAGCCGAGGGTTGCTATTCTCGATATTCAAATGCCTAAGATGACGGGCCTTGCGGTGGCGCAGCGTGCAGAAAAATTGAGCCTCGAAACGAATATCATACTTCTCACCATGCTCGAAGATAAGAGGGTATTCCTTGAAGCAATGGAGACCGGAGTCACAGGATACGTGCTCAAGGACAGCGCAAGCACGGAGATCTTGCGCGCCATCGGCGTTGTTTCCGAGGGCAAACACTATATAAGCCCGACCTTATCGGGGTTGCTCGTTGAAAGGAAAAATAAAGCTGGGGGTCAATTTGCATCATTGCTCTCGAAGTTGACACCGTCAGAAATACGCATCCTGAGACTCATTGCCGACCTTAAATCCAACCAGGAAATTTCCGCCGAGATGTTCATCAGCCATCGCACCGTCGAGAATCACCGCGTGAATATTTCACGCAAGCTCGGCCTGAGCGGAACTCACAGCCTCCTCAAGTTTGCCCTTCAAAATAAAGCAGACCTGGGATAACCTCACTTTCAACCGCTCCGCACTCTCACCCGCAACGTTTCTACGGTACGACTACCGTGCGTCAACGCACGCATGATATGAGTTACCCCTCTGTATGTTGTGAGTCGCAACGTATTTTTTTATACGTGCTCCTCGGCATATCTTCTTACGTAGCTAATCCCGATAATTTTTTTGGTGACGTGAATTGAAATTTCTCATCGTCGACGACAACGGTGAAATGCGCGAGACTCTAAAACAATACGTTGCACTCGATGGCGATGAGGTCATTGAGTGCGACAACGGCAGCGATGCGCCCGGGTTTTATCAACGACATCAACCAGATTGGGTTCTCATGGACATCAGTATGAAGGGAGTGAACGGGATCGATGCGACCCAACGGATTCTCTCCTCCGATCCGCGCGCGAAGGTCATCATCGTGACCGATTACAATGACAGATCGTTTCGACGTGCAGCAAAAGAAGCGGGCGCGCACAGCTTTGTTGCGAAAGAGGATCTTGCCGAACTTGAATGTATTATCAGAGAGGAATTATGAAGACTTCGCGACGATGGTCTCTCTTCGGATTAATGGCGTTTTTCCTTTCACAGGGACTCGCGGCTCAAACGATCAGCTCGTTCAGCCCGCTCGCAGCGGTTGCCGGCAGTACCGTGACGATCACGGGGACCGGTTTCAGCTCCACGCCGGCGAATGATGTGGTCTATTTTGGCGCAGGGCGTGGAACGGTCACGGCTGCTACTTCAACGTCACTTTCTGTGACAGTACCCGGAACGGCAACATACGGTCCGCTCAGCGTGAGCATCGTCGGCACGGGAAAAATTGTTCAGTCGAAGAACTTTTTCGACCTGAAATTTTCTGCCGGAGACATTGACGGCTCAGCTTTGGCCCTCAATCAAACTCTTTCATTGGGAGGTACTCCCTGGGAGGCGAAGATGATCGATATGAACGGAGACGGAAAACTCGACCTCCTTGTTACCCGTTCGTTCGACGACCCCAACGCTGCGCGCACGATCACCTACCTGCAAAATACCAGCTCTCCCGGAAATATTTCTTTTGCCCCAAAAGTAGAAATCCCTTCTCCATTAGTGCCGAGGAAGAATTACTTCGGCACAACGGACGACAGGCCGACCGACCCTAAAAAGATAATTTCCGCGGATTTGGATGGCGACGGCAAGCAAGACTTTGTTATTGTGACAAAGTATGATGTCAGCGTCGTGCGGGATGTCGGTTCTCCAGGGAACCCGAGCTTTCAGGTTTGGCAGGAGTTCCTGAACCCGGATATGACCGGCGGTTCATGGCAGATGATCCATGGAACGATCCATAATTTCGTCCTCGGTCTGATCTTTTCCTATATGGACGGTCCGGATGCGGGAAGGATCGGCAAGGTCGCCTATGCCGCTCTCGATAACATGTCTACCGAGCCTTCAGGTTTTCCCGATAATCATCTCGTGTGGGTGCCGAACTACCTGACGAACATGTTTGCTAACGATGCGGTCGTTGCCGACTTCAACGGCGACGGCAAGCCCGATATCGCAATCGTGTACTCCGGAAATTCATCGATCGGCGTCTACGGACGTTTGCGGGTCTATTTGAACGGAGGATCTACATTTACTCTCGCATCGGATCTTGAAGTGCGCGACCCTGTCCAACAGAACGCGCTCGATATGTACAGCATCGCGGCGGCAGATATCAGGGGAAATGACACGACCGATATTATCGTATCCGGAAACTTCGACGCATATTCGCACATAGGAATGGTATCGGTCCTTGCGAACGCGATGGGAGATGGAACCAGCTTCATCCCGATCCGCAATTGGATAGTAGATTCACGAGCCGAGAGGGTCGTCGTTGGGGATTTTGACGGGGATGCGAAGCCGGATATTGCGTACCAAACTGAGGATGATAATATGATCAGCATCCGCCGCAATACGAGTCCGTCGGACGACATGACCTTTTCCGACCCGCTGGAGATCCCTCTGCAAAACGGATACAAGTCGCTGCAGATCTCCGATATCGACGGGGATGGAAAGCCGGATCTCGTGTGGGCGTGTGAAGGCGCAAGCGGATATAAAGTGGCGAAGAATACGAGTTCTCCCGGATCGATCTCGTTCGCCCCGGTTGTCAACTATCTCAATTCACTGAGCTTTCAGCAAGGGCTGGCTGTTGGAGATCTCGACGGTGACGGAAAACCCGATCTCGTCTCAATATCCGCTCCGGATCAGCTTTCGATCATCAAAAATGTCATCCCCGCATATTCGCTTGCACAATCTATGGTCAGCATCACGGTGCCGGTCATTGCAAAGAACGGGACCACATCGGTCTCATTACAGATTAAAGGCGCGGACGGAAGTAATTTAGGGACTACCGGTTTATCGGTTTCATTCGCTCTTACGGGAAGCGGAACAAGCGCGGGAACGTTCGGTTCAACGACAGATAATGGCGGCGGTCTCTACTCGGCGATCTTCACCGGAACCAACGTCGGGACCGCCCAAAATGTAACGGCATCGGTCAACAGCATGTCGGTTTCCTCGGCGCTCCCGACAGTAACCGTGGCAGGCGGATCAAACTCCGTTGCACAATCGACCGTTTCGATCTCGCGTCCCGTTGTTGCCTCTGGAGCGACGGCTGTAGTCAAATTTCAGGCAAAAGATGCGAATGGCGACACTCTCACAACGGGGGGGCTGTCAGGCGTGACTTTCTTTTTATCCGGCGCGGGGACAAGCAGCGGCACATTCAGCGCTGTGACAGACAGCGGCAACGGAAAATATTATGCGACATTCACAGCGACGACATCGGGGACGGCGAAAAATATCAGGGCACGGATCGGGACTGACACCGTGCAAACGACTCAGCCGACGGTAACCGTGAACGCCGGAACATTCTCGACGAGCACTTCAGTAATCAGCATCGCGTCGAGTTCCATCCTGAAGTACGACACGACAACGGTGACTTTGCAGGTCAAAGATGGCTCCGGCAACAATGTCACGACGGGCGGGCTCAACGTTGAGATCCAAATATTTGGAAGTGCAAATCCCGTAAATAATGGAAAAGCATATCTTACCGACGTTGTCGATAACCAGAACGGTACGTATACGTCAAAGCTTATCGGATTGACAACCAGCACCGGCACTGCGATCACTTCCTATATCTACAACTCCGGCACATCATCCTATCAACAGGTGAACTCTTTCCCTTCGCCCGTCACGGTCAATGCCCGCCCCGTCTCGCTTTCCCTTTCGACTGTTGCTGTGGGAGCTGTTGACGGGAAGTTCATTCTTGGAGGAGATTTATATTTTTATCTCTACGCAAGAAATGATAAAGGAGAACCATACACTGAAACGAACCTCGGTTTAAACTTTTCGCTTGGCGCCGACGGGACTTCAGGTCTAACGCCTAATTCAACTTATCAAAATATGGGCGGTGGGGTATATGAGATGTCGTGGCACGGAACGTCGGTCGGCACGCCCCGGAACGTCACAACCACCATCGACGGCAATCCGATCACATCGACATTGCCGACGATCACCATTGTCCCGGCGGGACCGGGCGTGACCTATCCTCCATACTCTCAGCACGCCGTTCCCCTCGACACAACGTTCTATTGGGATGCATCAACAGGAGCGACAACGTACAGAGTTCAGATCGTCGCCGATTCCCTCGCCGGGTCCGTCATTATTGATTCCAGCGGGATCGCCGCCACATCGTTTCATGTTACCGGCCTGCAGAATTATCGCACCTATTATTTCCGGTTGGAAGCGATGTATGCGGGGATCGAAAGTGAGATCTGGAATGAAAGAGATTTCAAAACCATCATCTCAACGCCGCTCCAAATATTCCCTCCCGACAGAGAGACGCAAGTTGGGATCCCCGCGGCTTTTGGATGGAACTTCTCGCCCGGAGCGGCTTCGTATCACCTTCAGGTATCTGCGGACACAGGGTTCTCGTCTCTCGTCACAGATAAAACCATCATCGATTCTGTTACAAACGATACCTTGGCGGGGCTAGCGGCGGGCACGAAATATTTTTGGCGGCTCAGCGCCACGGGAGATGGGGGAACGACTGCTTATTGTACGGTGAGGAGTTTCAATACCGCATCGGTCGTAGGGGGTCAGCAAGTTTACTACGTGAAACCGGGAGGGAACGATGCTGCAGCCGGCACTTCGTGGGGGACTGCATTTGCTACCGTGCAACAAGGGTTGACGATGGCAGCGGCCGGCAGTCAAGTCTGGGTTGCTGCAGGAACCTATAAACCGACTGCAACTCTTGACCGTTCAATTTCATTCCAGCTTAAAAACGGTGTTAGCGTCTACGGCGGGTTTTCCGGAAATGAAACTGACCTTTCGCAACGCAACTGGCAGACGAATGTCTGTATTCTTTCAGGTGACATTGACGGGGATGCGACGTCGGCGAACAATAGTTATCATGTTGTCGTAGGAAATACATTTGCCACGGCTCTGCTCGACGGCTTCACCATCACCGGAGGGAATGCCGACGTTGTTCCCGGAGGCGGAATTTATTGCGTTTCGGGGTACCCGATCCTATCAAATCTTATCGTGTGCAACAACAAAGCAAATGACCTTGGTGGAGGCATGTACAATTCCGGCGGAAGTCCAACGCTGACCAATGTCACGTTCAAGAACAATCAATCCGCCAACCGGGGCGGTGGAATGTATAGTGATCAAGGAGCGCCCAGATTCACAAACTGCACCTTCTCAAACAACACGGGAGTAGACGGAGCGGGGATGTGGAATGGAAATTACAATTACCCCGGAACCAGCAACTCCGTTTTTACGAACGTCGTTTTCAAGAACAACACAGCTTCACACAACGGCGGAGGATTGTATACAGATGACGGCGTTCCTGTGTTCACGAATGTTCTTTTTTATCAGAACTCGGCAGGCTCGGGAGGCGGCATCTATAACACCAACGGAAATATCACCTTCGCGAACGTCACATTCAACGGCAATAACGCATCGGACGCGCTTCCGAATGGCGGAGGGGGAGGGTTGTTCGTGTGGCTGAGCTCGGTGGTGTTGCAGAATGTCATCCTTTGGGGAAATACTCCAAACGCGCTTTTCAATGGACAAATCTATAACGGGCAGAGCAGCAAAGTCACATTGTTCAACAGCCTGCTTCAGGATGGGATGCCAGTACACGGCGGCGACGGGATCGTCAATTTTTACGGCGGCGTGGATGTCGACAGCGGAGGGAACATTTTCACCGACCCGCTTTTCATAAACGCCGGAACGGGCGATGTGAGGATAGGATCGTCAAGCCCGGCGATCGATGCGGGTACCAATGCGGCCGTCAGTACAATTTCAGACCTGAGCGGAAACCCCCGCATCGTCGGGAGCAACGTGGATATCGGGGCATACGAATATCAAGGAGCGACGGCCTCGTTCTCAAAGATCGTTTCGCAAAGCGACTCTCTCAATCAACTCGGCGCCACAAAGGTCGACCTGGAGTTTTCGGGCATCGCGCCGGGCAAATCTGTTCTGGTCTTTTCAAACAGGTATGCTACAGCCGCGGACAGCGTAACATTCACCGGATCGGTTCCGTCTCATTACAGTCCTTTTCGATGGGTGATCGCGAAAGCTGGAGATCCTTTTTCATCGGCCGTGTTTTCCCTTGAAAACGTCTCTTCGTATTCCGGCGTTGTCGATCCGGCGTCGCTTGTCATCTATCATAGGAGCACTCCGGGAGCCGGAGATTTTTCTCCGCTCACAACTACGTACGATGCCGGGAGCGACAAGCTTACCGCGACGATCACTTCGTTCAGCGAGTTCATGATCGGCAGCAATACCAATCCGCTTCCCGTTGAAATCACAAGCTTCACCGGAACGTCCGACCGTCTGAATGCGAAGTTGGATTGGAAAACCGCAACGGAAATAAACAATTACGGGTTTGAAGTTGAAAGACGGGTCGTGAACCCGGCAGATACCAGTAAACCGACCGAATCCTCATGGACCAAGGCGGGTTTTGTTCGAGGAGCAGGGACAAGCTCATCGCCAAAGGAATATGGGTTTACCGACAGGAACCTTCAGGCGGGACGATACGCATTTCGGTTGAAGCAGATCAACAACGATGGAGCATTTGTCTATTCTACATCGGTGGAGTTTGAGGTCGGCGCAGCCCCAAGGGTATTCACGCTTTCACAGAATTACCCGAACCCGTTCAACCCGACCACGACGGTTGAGTTCACGATCCCCGATGACGGGAAAACGACGCTTGTTGTGTACAATGTGCTCGGACAACAGGTAGTGACCCTCGTCGACCAGCAAATGAAAGCGGGCGAGTATCACCAAACATTCTTCGACGCCTCACGATTGTCGTCGGGAATATATTTTTCTGTCCTGAGATTCAGCAATAAACAGCTTGTAAAAAAGATGATGTTTTTAAAATAAGGGAGACGGCCGTGAAAAGTACATCAGTCATTCAACCTTTGGAGGAAGTATGAAGAGATTGTTCTCGCTTCTGATGATCGCATTATCAATTTCATATTTGAATGCGCAGACCGTCTATTTTGTGAAGCAAAGCGGGGACGACGGCATGGCCGGCACTTCTTGGGAAACTGCTTTTGCGACCCTTCAAAAAGCCCTTTCAGTTGCCGCAAGTGGAAATCAGATATGGGTTGCCGCAGGGACATACACGCCTTCAACATCAAGCCAATCAGCCAAATTCCAGCTCAAGAGCGGCGTTGCCATCTACGGAGGGTTTGCTGGGACCGAAAGCTCTCTTGAAGACCGCGACTGGCAGACAAATGTCACAACACTCTCGGGGGACATTGACAACGACGGCACTCTCAACGGCAATAGTTATCATGTCGTGTCGGCAATTAGTGTTAGTGGAACTGCCGTTCTGGACGGATTTGTTATCACCGGCGGCGGGGGAGCGACGGATATCGGCGGGGGCGGAATAGAGCTTCTTTTTGCAAGCCCCATGCTTTCGAACCTTATTATCACCGGCAACAACTCAGGGACCAACTCGACTGATTTTGGAGGAGGTTTGTATACCGATGGCGGCACACCTGTTTTGACCAATGTGACGTTCTCCGGAAATCAGACCGCAGGGAACGGCGGCGGAATGTATAACAGCGGTGCTGCCTCGCTGTCGAACTGCACATTCACGGGCAATACTGCAGTGAACGGAGGGGGCTTATACAATGATGCATCAAGCGTCCCGTCGATGACAAATATTATTTTCAGGAACGACACCGCCAGCAGTCTCGGGGGAGGATTCTACGATAACGGCAATGCTTTGTTATTGCAAGATATTCTTTTCGACGGAAACTACGCGACACTGGGTGGCGGGGGCATGTGCAACGTTCAGTCGGGCAATTCAACATTCGTAAATGTCACCCTCTACGGCAACTCCTCGAAATACGGCGGCGGGATGTTTTTCACCAACTCAAGCTCGGCTCGGATCCTGAATACAATTTTTTGGGACGATGCAGCGACCACAAGCGGGTCTGAGGTGTACAACACCAGCAGTGGTACTGTTGAAGTGTCCCATAGCATACTTCTGGGCGGGCTGACAGGAGCGGGCGTCGGCCCAAACACTTTGACAGACGGAGGTCACAACATCGACTCTGATCCGCTTTTCACAAGCCCCGGTTCTCACGACTTCACGTTAATGGGGTCAAGTCTAGCGATCGATTCGGGCTACGACACTTTGGTTACCGCGACGACCGACCTCGCCGGGAACTCGCGGATCTCGAACGGCACGATAGATATCGGGGCATACGAATTCCAGGGCGCTCCGCTGCCGGTTGAACTTACTTCTTTTAATGCTATACCTCGAGAGGGCTTTGTTATGCTTCAGTGGAGCACCGTTACAGAATCTATGTGCGCTGGGTTTACAATTGAGCGAAAAGTTGAGGCACTGAAGTCGTCCGGAAACAATGAACAGTGGACAAGCATAGGATTTGTTCAAGGGCATGGCTCATCGACAGTTCCCCATCAGTACAGCTTCTCCGACAAGACTCTTTCAGCTGGGCAATTTACATACCGGCTGAAACTGGTCGACGTCGATGGAAAATTCACCTATGGCCCCGAAACTACTATCGCTATCGATAACGTCCCGACGGCATTTTCACTCGAGCAAAATTATCCCAATCCATTCAATCCGACGACTACGATTGCGTACCAAACTCCAACCGACGGACATGTTGTCATTAAAGTATTCGATATCGCCGGCAAAGAAGTCACGACATTGGTCGATGAATTCAAGCCGGCCGGTCACTACACGGCTCGGTTCGATGCGTCTCAACTTTGCAGCGGGACATATTTTCTTTCTCTCAAATCCGGCGATCATGTTTCTGTAAAAAAAATGTCGCTGCTCAAATAGGAAAAAGCATCGGTCGAAAAATATTATTGCGGGACATCGGGGAAAATTGTAATTTAGTTTTCAATTCCCGTGCTGCGTGAAGGTCAGATTTTGTACATGAGCGATGAATACTGACACATGTCCAATCGTGATCTAGGAGGGCAAACGTGAACGGCAGCCGTATTCCTCAATGGCTCATTGTTGTCGGCGCGGTCGGCGCTGCTATCCCGTTTGGCTGGGGAGTAGGAGTCGCGGCAGCATATGCGATCGCGGGCCAAGACATCGGGCAACTTCCGGCAGCAACGGTCCCGATCGGTATTCTCGCTTCGATGGTGTTTGCAATCTGGCCTACGGTGAAAGCGAAAATGAGATTCCAAATTCTCTCTTTAGGGGCACTGGCCTTTATACTGCTGGCGTGGTTATTGGGGTAACTCAGTCATGAGGGTCGTTGCAGGGAGCGTATCTTAAGGGTCCACGTTACTCTGACCCGCCCCTGTGAGACTCCTCGGGACCTTGCAAATTCACCCGCCGTTCAAGTCCTTGGCAACTTCCGAACTTCAGATTTACCCCCCTTATTCAAGTGGCATTCGGCCGTCATTTCTATATCGTATTTTTTATTATTTAATTGCTTGACATTAGAAGGGCTTTTCTGTAATATCGAAACGGTTCGATATAAAAGACAGTCGTATTTAGAAAAATGATTAAATTGATATATTTTCAGTGTTTTTTAGATTAAGCGTTCTATTATTATGAAGCGAAAACCAACGATCCGAGATGTGGCAAAGAAAGCGGGGTTATCTCTATCGACGGTCTCATTGGTCCTGAACAAAAAGGGGTATGTCAGTGAACCAACAAAACAGAAAATCCTCGACATCATCAAAGAACTCGATTATCATCCCCAGCCAAGCGCACGCGGCCTCGCCTCAAAGCTGAGCGGAAATATCGGCTTCATCCTTACCAACGAACACTTCTCCCAATCTGAACCCTTCTACACTAGAATATTTCTCGGCACCGAACTCGAAGCACGGAAACACAACTACTACATCTTATTGACCACGGTCGGCAAAACTATTAAACAGACGGACTCGATGCCCCGCTTCTTGTTTGATAATAACGTCGACGGAATTATCATTGCAGGCAAGATCGGCACCTCATGGATCGAATACATCGTCCAGAAGAACATACCGCTCGTGTTGATCGATTTTGTGGCGCCCAGAATATCGAGCATCACGATAGATAACAAAACAGGAGCCGAACTCATCATGCAACATTTTGTCGGGGGCGGCCATACGAAAATTGGGTTTATCGGCGGGGACATTAAACATCCCAGCGTCGAGGAACGTTATGCGCAATATCGGGATAGTTTGCTCAACGCCGGGATACTTCCGAATAAACAATGGGAAAACATCGGTCAAGCTAATACGACAATGGTCGATGGGTATGAGGCTGCGAAGAAAATTTTTTCACGTAATGAAAATACGCCCACCGCGCTTTTTGCCGCAAACGATGCAATGGGAATCGGCTGTATGCGGTACCTGACCGAAAAAGGGCTGAAGGTCCCGAAGGATGTGGCGATCGCCGGATTTGACAATATCGAAGCCGGTCTTCACGTCGATCCGCCGCTCACGACTATCAATGTCCACCGGGAAGAAATGGGGAGTTTGGCCGTACGAAGGATGGTCGAAATGATCAAAGACAAATCTGCCATCGTGACGAAAACAGTGACCCCTGTTGAACTCGTTGTCCGCGCATCATGCGGCATCAAGCCGGATTAACATGGTGATATTTTTAATCATCCCATCTGTGCAATGTGACATGCCACCATATTTCAAAGGACCATGTTGTGAAACGATTGAGATAGGAGGGAGCCGGTAATCCACATTCGGACAGGAACGTAACGACGGCCTCCATCGGCGGCCGCAGATCCAAATAATAATTTACACGACGGATGTTTACGATAGAATAATCTGATCTCATTTTCTTGCTTCAATTCGCTTGTTGTCTAATTCATTCTGTTTGCAACTCTATCAAACAAGGAGGTACATCATGAACCTGCGAAAAACAATTTTTTTTGTGGTCGCGGCGGCCATGCTGTTTAGCATGGATGCGACTTCGCAGTCAGTTGACATCAACACCATAGGCGGTTTCGAAGGGAATCTTCCTTCGTATTGGAACATCGGGAATCAACCCGGAGGAGCGACATTGACATGGGCGACGGACCAGTTCCGATCGTTGGGACACTCGCTGAAGATCACGAAGGCTGCGACAAGCGACACGGCG
>Ga0335085_10002485_pt1 | contig 34244 bp, 37 predicted proteins | sample Lox_Sample_45_FD_206712 | JGI IMG/M metagenome (GOLD analysis project Ga0335085, IMG submission 206712) | Soil microbial communities from Loxahatchee National Wildlife Refuge, Florida, United States - Lox_Sample_4.5 | ecosystem: Environmental > Terrestrial > Soil > Wetlands | place: USA... | reverse complement strand
GAATGCGGATGTCCTCCACCCGAGCCATCTCCGGCATCGGGCGCCCGCTCGTCGTGATGAAGTCGCGGTAGACTGTCCGCGCCCGCGCATGCGGCATCTCCCAGAATGCCGGCAGTCCGCGGGCGGCCGCCCACGCGGCGCTCTTCTCCATGTAGGCCGTGCAGTCCGGATGGAGCGGCATGGGCGCCCGACGCTCAGGCCGGGACAGCTAGCGCGTCGGCTTCCAGGCGACGCAGGCCTGCCGCTGCTGGCCGAGGCCGGCGATGCCCAGCGTCATCACGTCGCCCGGTTGCAGGAAGCGCGGCGGCTTCTTACCCATGCCGACACCCGGCGGCGTGCCGGTCGTGATGATGTCGCCGGGCAGCAGCGTGATGAAGCGGCTGACATAGCTGACGAGATGGGCGACGCCGAAGATCATCGTCTTGGTGCTGCCGGTCTGCATGCGCTCGCCGTTGACGTCGAGCCACATGTCCAGGCCCTGCGGATCACGAACTTCATCCCTGGTGACGAGCCAGGGCCCGAGCGGGCAGAAGCTGTCGCAGCCTTTGCCCTTGTCCCAGGTCCCGCTGCGCTCGAGCTGGAATTCGCGTTCGGAGACGTCGTTGCAGATGAGATAGCCGCCGACATAGTCGAGCGCCTTCTCCTCCGGCACATAGCGGGCCGTGCGGCCGATCGCGACCGCCAACTCGACTTCCCAATCGGACTTCTGGGACTCCTTGGGGATGGTGACGGTATCGTTTGGTCCGGTGATCGAGGTGATGGCCTTGGTGAAGATGATGGGTTCCTTGGGAATCGGCGCGCCGGACTCGGCGGCATGATCGGCGTAGTTGAGGCCGATGGCGATGACCTTGCTGATGCCGGCGATTGGCGTGCCCAGGCGCTGCTTGCCGCGCACGACCGGCAGGCGCTCGATCCTCAGGCCGCGCAGCGCCTTGAGGCTGGCCGGCGCCAGAGCCGCGCCATTGATCTCCTTCAGCTTCTTGCTCAGGTCCCGCAGCTTGCCATCGCCGTCGATCAGGCCCGGCTTCTCTTTTCCGGGCCGGCCGTACCGCACCAGTTTCATCGACATCCCCCGTTCGATCGCTCTGCGCCGCTCATCCGATACGGCGCGGCGGCGCCAGACTGCGTTAGCAATCAGGCGGATGCAAGGGCGTCGTTTTTCACGTGGGCCTGCGCTATCTTCATGCGCCACAAGAGCGTCTAGGCGCCATGAACGGATGGATCGACACGATCGAGAGCTGCTTCTTCGCGCCCCTCCTGGCGCTGGCCGATCCGCTTCGCCGCATCTATTGGCTATATTTGCTATCGGCCTTGGTGATTGCCGGCGCCATCTTCGCCTATCGGCGGGGTGCACGCGACCACGGGTTGCTCCGCGGCTTTCTCGCCTATGTCGCGCCGACGCAGGTCTTCGGGCACCGGTCCGCCCGCCTCGACTACTGGTTCTTCTATCTCAATACCGCGGTTTTCGGGTTGATCCTGGCGCCGCTCCTAGCGGCCCCAACGGTCGCGGCCTTCGTCGCGCACATGCTCGGCGGCGCAGCCTCGGCGGCGGCGTCCGCCGCGCCCTGGTGGTGGTCTGCAGCATTGACGGTCGCGACCTTGCTGGCGATGGACCTCGCCCTCTATATCGGCCACTACCTCCAGCACAAGGTTCCCATCCTCTGGGAATTCCACAAGGTCCACCATTCGGCGCAGGTGCTGACTCCGATCACGGCCTTCCGCGTCCATCCGGTGGACGATCTGCTAACGCTCAGCCTCACGGCGCTCTTCACCGGCATCGTGCAGGGCCTGTTCCACGTCGTGGCCGGCACCGGCATCACGGATATGCGCGTCCTCGGCGTGAACGTCCTGCTGTTCGCTTGGTATCTCTTCGGCTTCCATCTGCGCCACAGTCATGTGTGGCTAAGCTATCCCGCCTGGCTCAGCCACCTCCTCATCAGCCCCGCGCAGCACCAGATCCACCACAGCAGCGCGCCGCGTCACTTCGACAAGAACATGGGATTCATCTTCGCGTTCTGGGACGCGATCGGCGGCACGCTCTATGTGCCGAAGACCAAGGAGGAGCTGAGCTACGGACTGTACGGTGAAGAGCCCAGCCAATTTGCCTCGGTGGCGGCGCTCTTCGCTCGTCCGTTCCTCAATCTCCTGGCGATGCGGCCGCGCATCGCCGGGGGCGCAGCGGCCGCCTCGCGCACATCACCTCAATAAGTCGCGCGGCCACCCGACAGGTCGAAGGTGAATCCGGTCGTGAAGCTGCAGGCCGGCGACACGATCCAGGCGATCAGTTGTGCCGCTTCCTGGAGCTCGCCGCAGCGCTTCATCGGGATCTTGTCGGTCATGTACTTCACCACGGTTTCGGGCAGGGCGTCGACCATCGGCGTGCGGATCACGGCCGGCGCAAGCGCGTTGATGGTGACGCCGGTCTCCGCATAGTCCTTGCCCAGCGACTTCACGAGCCCGATCACGCCCGCCTTCGTGGCCGCGTATGCAGCCATGGCGGCGTTCCCTTCCTTGCCCGCGATCGACGCGACATGCAGCACGCGGCCGTAGTTGCGCGCGAGCATGCGCGGCAGAACCGCCTTCGACAGCACCATGGCGCCGCGCAGATTGATGCGGTAGACCGCATCGAAATCCGCCAGATCGACCTCGTGACCCTTGAGATTGGTCTTGCCGGTGATGCCTGCGCAGTTGACGAGGCCATGGATGGGGCCAAGCGCCTTCTCGGCTGCATCGAACGCGCGCGGGACCGAGGCGTCGTCGGTCACGTCGGCAGCGCCGGCCACCGCCTTGCCCTGCGTCGAAGTGATGCTCCTGGCCGTCTCCTCGGCGCCGGCCGCATTGCGGTCGATGCAGGCCACGGAGACGCCCTGCGTCGCCAGGAAGGATGCCGTCTCGCGGCCGATGCCGCTGGCGGCGCCGATGACAGCAACGTGATAGGGCAGATTTGGAAAATACCCGAGCATGCTGATTCCTGAGCCTAACTCCTGTTGAACGGCTTCGATGTCATAGTCTGCCCGCGGGCGCCGCGCCAGTGGGTCCGCAGGCGAACATCCGCGCCGGCATGCCAGCCATCGATGAAACTCAATGCTGCGGCGGCTCGCGATGTCCCATGATTGCGTCCCCTTGAGTTGTCGAAAGGCGGAGGATGACGCATCGCACGCCGCTCAAGACGCAAGTCTGCCGCCTGCTGGGCTGCGACTATCCGGTGGTCTCGGCCGGCATGGGCGGCGTCGCGCGCTCCGAGCTCGTGGCGGCCGTGGTGGCCGCGGGCGGCTACGGACTGCTCGGCATGGTGCGGGAGTCACCTGAGCTGATCAGACGCGAGGTCGCGGCAGTTCGGGCGCGCACTGATCGAAATTTCGGCGTCAATCTCATTCCCTACGGCACCGATCCGACGCTGCTGGAAGAGGAGCTGGCGGCCTGCTTCGAGTCCCGGGTCCACGCGCTCAGCTTCTTCTGGGATGTCCGGCCCGATCTCATCCAGCGCGCCCGGCAGGCCGGCTGCAAGGTGCTGTACCAGGTGGGCCGGCTGTCGGACGCGATCGCCGCGGCCACGGGCGGCGCCGACGTCATCATCTGTCAGGGCGTCGAGGCCGGCGGCCATGTCCACGGCGACGTGTCGTCGCTGGTCCTGGTGCCGCAGGTCGTGCGCGCCGTGGATGTCCCGGTGCTGGCCTCCGGCGGGTTCGCCACCGGCGGTGGGCTGGTGGCGGCCTTCAGTCTCGGCGCGCAAGGCATTCAGTGCGGCACGGCCTTCCTGGCGACCCAGGAGTCGTTCGCCCACGAGTATCACAAGCAGAGGATCGTCGCGGCGACGTCGGAGCAGACCGTTCATTCCGATGTCTTCGCGATCAACTGGCCGCCGCGTTCGCCCGTACGGACGCTGCGAAACAGCGTCACCGACGCCTATCGGGACGATCTCTGGGGCCACGGTCCGGACGACTTCCCGCGCGAGGTCATCGGCCACGAGGAGGAGCGCCCGATCTACAAGTTCAGCACGGATTCACCACTCCGCAACATGACCGGCAATTTCGAGGCCATGCCGCCGTTCGCCGGCCAGGTCTGCGGCCTGATCGACGACATCTGCCCGGCCGGCGAGCGCCTGCGGCGCATCGTCTGGGAAGCCGAGACCCTCCTCGCCCAGTTCGCCCCGTCCTGACGGCTTGACAGCCGCAGGCGGGCCCTTGACGGTAGCGGCCGCGCGCGTGCACGTCCTATCGGGAACCTCCAGCATGTTGAAAGAGACCTTCGGCGCCGCCAAGCCGATCATCGCCATGGCCCACTTCCCGCCGCTGCCGGGATCGCCGGGCTACGACGCGAAGCGCGGCGTGAGTGCGGTGATCGACTGGGTCGCCGCAGATGTCGCGAAGCTGCAGGCCGGCGGCGTCGACGCGGTCATGTTCGGCAACGAGGGCGACCGGCCCTACCTGCTGAAGGCGACGCCCGAAAGCCTGGCGGCCATGGCCAGCGCCATCGGCATCCTCAAGCGCGACCTCAAGATCCCCTTCGGCGTGAACTACCTGTGGGACCCCGTCGCGACCGTGGCGCTCGGCGTCGCCACCGGCGCGCGCTTCGGACGGGAGATCTTCACCGGCGTCTACGCCTCGGACATGGGCCTGTGGGCGCCTGATTGCGCGGCCGCCCTGCGCCTGCGCCACGACCTCGGCCGCGACGATTTCAAGCTGCTGTTCAACATCAACGCCGAGTTCGCGGCGCCGCTCGATACCCGTCCGATCGAGAAGCGGGCGACGAGCGCGGTGTTCTCCTCACTGGCCGACGTGATCTGCGTGTCCGGTCCCATGACCGGCCAGCCAGTGGACAATGCCGACCTCAAGCGCGTGAAGGACGCGGTGAAGGACACGCCGGTCTTCGCCAACACGGGCGTCAACATCGACAACGTGCGGGACATCCTGGGCGTCGCCGACGGCTGCGTCATAGGCACCCATTTCAAGGTCGACGGCAATACCTGGAATCCGGTCGACGGCGACCGCGTGAAGCGCTTCATGGACGTCGTGCGCAAGGTGCGCTGACGCATGCCGCTCCTGCTCGGCCTGGACATCGGCACCACCTCGACCATCGGGGTCCTGATCGACGAGGCCGGCACGACCCTGGCCACGGCGTCGCGGCCCGTCACCTTCCATTCGGACCGCGCCAACTGGTCGGAGGAGGATCCGGAGCAGTGGTGGAGCAACAGCTGCGCTGTCGTCGGCGAGCTCGTGGCCAAGAGCGGCCGGCCGGCCGCCGAGATCGCCGGCGTCGGCGTTACCGGCATGCTGCCGGCAGTCGTGCTGCTCGATGCGGAGGGCCGCCTCCTGCGACGCGCCATGCTGCAGAACGACGCGCGCGCCATCGCCGAGATCGAGGCCATGAAGCAGGCCATCGAGGCCGGCGACTTCTTCCGCCGCACCGGCGGCAGCATCAACCAGCAGCTGGTGGCACCGAAGCTGCGCTGGATCGAGCGCCATGAGCCGCAGCTCTTCGCGCGCATCGCGACGGTGTTCGGCTCCTATGACTACATCACCTGGCGGCTCACGGGCTCACGGAGCATCGAACACAACTGGGCGCTGGAGTCAGGATTGGCAGATATCGCCACCGGCGCCTTCGATCGCGAGCTGGTCGCGCTGGCGGGGATTCCCGCCGACCGCTTGCCGCCCATCCGCGCCTCGCAGGAGCTGGTCGGCCAGGTCACGGCCGCGGCGGCCGCGGCCAGCGGCCTCCGGCAGGGAACGCCGGTCGTGGCCGGCTGCGCCGACCTCGTGGCCTCGGCATTCATGGCCGGGGCGGTTGCCGACGGCGATATGGTTCTGAAGTTCGGCGGCTCCGGCGATATCCTGCTCGCGGTCGCGAAGCCGCTCACCGATCCCCGCCTCTATATCGACCATCATCTCGTGCCCGGCCTGTGGTTCAGCAACGGCTGCATGGCCGCCAGCGGCAGCCTGCTCAACTGGATCGTGCGCGAATGGGCGGCGGGCGAGGCGGCCAAGGCCGCGGAGGCCGGGCTGTCGGTGCACGCCTGGCTGGATCGCTTGGCCGCCCCCACTCCGGCGGGAGCGGACGGCCTCGTGCTGCTGCCCTACGTCCTCGGCGAGAAGACGCCGCTGCACGATCCCTATGCGCGCGGAACGCTCGTCGGTTTCGGGCTGCACCACAGGCTCGCCCATGTGTGGCGGGCGGCGCTCGAAGGCGTGGCGTTCGGATTCCGGCACCATGTCGATGTGTTCCGTGAGCGTGGCGCGGAGATGCGGCGGATCGTCGCCTGCGATGGCGGCGCCGCCAGCGACCTCTGGCTGCAGATCTGCGCCGACGTGCTCGCGCGCCCGGTGCAGCGGCTGCGCCGCCATCCCGGCTCCTGCCTGGGCGCGGCCTATGTCGCCGGTGTGGGCGTCGGCTTGTTCAAGGATTGGCAGGGTGTGGCCCGCTACGTCGAACCGGGCGAGGTCTTCGCGCCCGATCCGGCGCGCACGGCCGTCTACGATCGCGCCTATGCCGTGTTCCGCGACACCTACGAGCGCCTGAAGACGCTCTATCCCGCGCTGAATTTCGCCGTATAGAATACGCCCGGCGGGGTAAGGCGCATGGGCGACCGCATCGAAGTGATCATCGAGCGCTGGAGCAATCTGGACAAGTCCACCGACTATCGCTGGTCGGTCTGGCGCGCCGGCGCCCGTGTCCAGATGGGTGGACCGCATGCCTCCGCCGCGGCCAGCGAGCGCGAGGCCGTCGAGTTCTGCCGCAAGAGCTTCAAGCGCGCGCCCGACCGCGTCGAGCACCTCTGATGCGTCAGTGCGCGGCGCTGGTGAGGTCGCCGTAGGTCTCGGGACGGCGGTCGCGGAAGAACTGCCAGAGGTCGCGCACTTCCCGCACCATGGCCATGTCGAGCTCGGTGACGATCAGCTCGTCCTTGTCGTCGCTGCCCTGCTTCAGGATCTGGCCGCGCGGGTTCACGAAATAGCTGGAGCCGTAGAACTTGCCGATATTCCACGGCGCTTCCGTGCCCACGCGATTGACGGCGCCGATATAGACGCCGTTGGCGACGGCGGCCGCCGGCTGTTCCAGGTTCCACAGATATTGGCTGAGACCGGCGACGGTCGCCGACGGGTTCATGATCAGCTCGGCGCCGTTGAGTGCCAGAGCGCGCCAGCCCTCCGGGAAGTGGCGGTCGTAGCAGATGTAGACCCCGAGCTTGCAGACCTGGGTGTCGAACACGGGATAGCCGAGATTGCCCGGCTTGAAGAAGAACTTCTCGTAGAAGCCCGCGACCTGCGGGATGTGCACCTTGCGGAACTTGCCGAGATATTTGCCGTCGGCGTCGATCACGGCGGCGGTGTTGTAGTAGACGCCGGTCATCTCCTCCTCGTAGATCGGGACCACCAGCACCATGCCGTGCTTCTTCGCCAGCTTCTGCATCTGGTGGGTCGTCGGCCCGTCCGGGATGCGCTCGGTGCCGCCGTACCATTTCTTGTCCTGGCTGGGACAGAAATAGGGCTGGGTGAAGACCTCCTGGAAGCACAGGATCTGCACGCCCTGCTTGGCCGCCTTCTCGATGAGCGGCAGGTGGGCCTTCAGCATGAGATCGCGGATCTTGCCGGGCTCCATCGCGGTGTCGCCCTTGAGGCTCATCTGAATGAGACCGGCGGTGATCTTGGCCATGCGCTTCTCCCGTGAGCTGGAGCTACCCTCTTGATATGAAAGCATAACATGGCAGACCCGACCGGCAAGCGCGAGCGGTAACATTTGCAGTGATCGCCTTGCCGGCGGCTGCCCGCGCGCCCATCTGCGGGATGTCGAACTAGAGAGGACTTGAATGATGCGCAGTGTAATCGCCGCTGCGGTTCTGGTGGTCCTGTCCGGGCCGGCGTTCGCCGGGGGCGAGCCCTTGGGTTCGTCGTCGGGCGGTTCGCTCTATGCGCCGCAGTACGTACCGCTGGGCAAGGCGATCGGAAACCGGGTGACGACGATGACGCCCGGCGGCGCGCTCGAGCCTTCCGGCACGGTCCCGAGCGGCTCCGACGATCTCGCCCGCAGCCAGCGCGAGCAGAACCAGCTGTTGCTCGAGCGTCACCTCGATTGCTTCGCCGGCGCCGTGCCGCCCGACCGCGACGTCCGCAACAGCTTCACCAGCCGCTGCCCCGGCAATACGCGCTAGCGCCGTCAGTAGCCGCGCGCGGGGTCTGCGATGTTGATCAGTGGGCGCCCATCGATCAGTCGCTTGTAGTTCTCCGCGATATGCGCGAGCGAGCCCTGCGGCGTGCCGCCGGACTCGTGCGGCGTGACCATCACCTTCGGATGGCTCCAGAACGGGCTCTCCGGCGGCAGGGGCTCGGTGCGGAAGACGTCGAGGACCGCGCCGGACAGCTGACCGGAATCGAGCGCCGCCACGAGATCGGCGTCGACCACGAGGCGGCCGCGGCCGACATTGATGAAGTAAGCGCCGCGCTTCATGAGCGCCAGAGTGCCCGCATTGATGATATCGCGCGTTTCGCTCGTCTCCGGCAGCACGCAGACGACGTAGTCGCAAGGCCCGAGGCACGCCGCCAGCTGATCGCGGCCATGGTGACAGGTGATGCCCGCCAGCTCGTGCGGTCCGCGCGCCCAGCCGTGGACCCGATACCCGAGGCTGACGAACGCCTGGGCGAAGCGCTGGCCGATGGAGCCGAGTCCGAGCACGGCCACGCGCACGTCGCCAGGGAAAGGCGGGATGTTGAGTTGCCAGCGTCGCTCCGCCTGCTGACGCTGGTAGGTCTGCTGCCGGCGCCGGTGGCTCAGCAGATACAGCAGCACGTACTCGACCATATAGCCAATGATGCCGGGGTCCTTGAGGCGCATCACCGGCACGCCCTTCGGCAGGTCCGGGCGCTGCAGAAAATCGTTGGCGCCGTGGCCGAGATAGACGATGCAGCCGAGATTAGGCATGCGCTGAAAGATGCCCGGCGGCACGAGGTTGAAGTCGAACGCCGCCATGCGGACCTGCCGCTCGTCGCCGAGCTCCGGCCAGACGCGGAAGTCGAGGCCGGGAATCGCCACCGTCATTTCGCGGCGCCAGAGGTCGCTGTCTTCCAGGTTGCTGATGAGGGCGAGGGCCACCGTCAGCGCTCCGCTACTGCGACCGTCTTCGGCGCCGCCGCCACGCGGACCACGATCCACAGGCCGAGGAGAATGATGCCGCCGCCGGCGAGCACACGCGCCGACAGCGCTTCGCCGAGCGCCAGCGCGCCCGTGATCACGCCCGCGATCGGCATCAGCAGGATGAACGGCGTCACCTGGTCGACCCGGTATCGGCCGAGCACTTGGTACCAGGCCGAGTAGGCGAGCACGTAGCCGAGCAGGAACACCAGGGCGAGCGCGCCCCAATGTGCCGGTGTCGCCGTCTGCAGGGCTTCGACCTGCCTGCTCTCGAACAGCAGCGAGGCAGCCAATGCAAGCGGCGCCGAAACCAAACCAATCATGGCCGTGGTCGTCGGCCCGTCGTCGCGCCCATAGGCGCGGGTCAGGGCCTGCGCCACCGCCCAGAACAGGCCGCCGACCACGACCATGACAAGCGACGGGTAGTTGTCGACGGCCTCCGGCGCGCCCGCGATCAAAGCGACGCCAGCGATGGCAATCGCGATGCCGACGAGGCGAATCGCGCTCAGCCGTTCCTTGCCGATGAGCCAGGCGCACAACACCGCGAACGGCACTTGCGCCTGCACGACCAGCACCGCCGTCGAGGCTGGGAGGCGCGCAAGGCCGGAGAAGATCAGAATGCTCTGCACCGCCCCGCCAAGGGCACCGATGAGGAGCAGCGCCCACAGCGGCGTGCGCGGGCGCGAGCGGCGCCCCAGGAGCAATGCGCTCGTGGCGACATAGATCATCACCATCATGAGCATGGGCGGAAACTGCTGCAGCGCCGGCTTCGCAAAGGTGAAGCCGACGCCCCACAGGATCGGCGCCGCCAGGGCCAGGGCGATATCGCGCGGCTTCAATCCATACCTCGACGTTTTGCAAGAAGGGCGGGAAGATCAGCCAGCCAGAAGGCCCGTCATCTGAGCGATACCGCGCCCGACCGTCAAGACGGCCAGCAGGATGAGGATGCGCAGCACCCAGCGGCGGAAGGCTTCGGGATCGGCATGTTTGAATATCCGTGCGCCCAGCCAGACCCCGGCGAGCAGGGGCGGCAGGAACGTCAAAAACCGCCAGAGCGTCGACCAGGTCGTCAGATCGGCCTCGGTCAGAAACGCCAGCCCCGTGAGGTCCGAACCGAGGAAGAAGGCGATTACGGAGGCGCGGCCGACCGCGACGCCCGCGGGCGAGCTGAAGAAGAACAGGATCACCGGCGGGCCGCCGATGCCGAAGGCGCCGTTGAACAGGCCGGAGGCCGCGCCGGTCGCCAGCGTCGCGATCGGACCGGGCATGGTCTTGAGCGCGAAGCCGCGCCAGAGGAAGCTCACCGCGACGATCACGAAGATCGAGAGGACGATCCGCATCGGCGCCGCCGGCAGATGGGCCAGGAGCGCCACGCCGATCGGTGTGGCGACCACGCAGCCGATCAGGAGCGGGATGATCGACCGCCAATGAACGTCGCGCCAGATGCCCGGCAGCATGTGCAGGCTGGCCGCGATCTCCAGCATGAAGATCGACGGCACGATCTCCGCCACCGGCAGGACCAGCGACAGCGACGTGATCGCCAGCAGCGAAAATCCGAAGCCGCTGTAGCCGCGCACGATGGCGGCGCCGAAGACGCAGGCGACGCTGTAGGCGATGACGAGCCAGGAGCCCATCGTTCCAGCATCGCGGTCGTCGCAGCCCGGGCGAAGCGCCAGAGCGGCGGATTGGCTTGGGCCAGGGACCGCTGGCCGGGCGCGGAGGCGGCCGCTAGCATCGGCAGAGGAACGACAGGAGAGCGCCGATGACCGTCATCGCCGATCAGATCATTCCGGCCGGGAAGCCGTGGAGCGCCGTCCTCGCAGGCGGCCAGCGGCTGCGCATCATCGACGTCGAGGGCAACCAGGGCGTCGATTTCCTCTGCTATTCGGCGGCCAATCCGGAGGAGCGCTACCACGCCGCCAACACCCTGAAGAAGTCGCAGACCCTGCTGCTGACGACCGGCCATGTTCTCTACTCGGATGCGGCGCGCCCGTTGATGACCATCGTCGGCGACAGCTGCGGCGTGCACGATACGATCGGCGGCTGCTGCAGCGCGCCCAGCAACGAGATGCTCTACGGAGTCAAGAATGCACCCGGCTGCCGCGAAAACTTCCTCGCCGAACTGGCCAAGCACGGCCTCGGGCGCCGCGACATCGTGGCCAACCTGAACTTCTTCTGCAACGTGCCCGTGCACGAGCGCAACCGGCTGGAGCCGCTGACCTTCGCGCAATCGCCCAGCAAAGCCGGCGACTATATCGAGCTGCGCGCCGACATGGACGTGATCGCCGTCATCTCCAACTGCCCGCAGGTCAACAACCCCTGCAACAGCGGCCGGCCGAAACCCATCCGTGTGGTGATCTCCGCGTCGTAGCCGCGGGCGTTGTTCCGCGGTCCGACTTGGGCTATCAGGGGTGCTGTTGCGAGCATATCGTCCTAGGAACGGTCATGTCCGACAAGAGACCGGGACGAACCACGATCAATCTCGAGGCAGTCCCGCCGCCGAGGCCGACGACGGCCGTCGTTACCTCGGCGACGTTGCCATGCCTGAAGGGCAGCGGGCACCGAAACTATGCATGCCCAGGCTGTCGCCGGGTCGTTCTCGAGGGTATCGAGCCGAACCAGGTCGAAAAAACCGCCATCTTTCGGTGCCCGCAATGCGGGACCTATTCCAGGATGCCATTCGGTCGCTGATCGGCGCCGCGCGAAGGCCGGGTCAGAGGCCCATGCGCTCGACGAAGAACGACTCGCCGCCGCGGGCGCGGCCCTTGCATTCGTAGCGCGGGTACGCATCCGCATGATCGGCGGCCGTCGCCGGCTCCGAATGGTAGTAGCTGCAGTAGTGCGCCGCCCCGCTCGCGGCGTCGGCTTCGGTGCCGGCGGCCGACACGTATGTGACATTGGGCGCGGGTGTCGTCGCGGATCTTTCGGCTTCACTGCATCCGATCAGCCCGGCGGCCATCAGCATGAGCATCATGCAGCGCATCGGTGCCTCCTCTTCGCCGGCGGCAACGTGGCCGGCGGCCTGCTGAAGGAAGCACCTACCAAGGGCGCGGCCCACTGACAAGCGAGTAACGCATCGACCCGGAGAGGGCGGGCGTGGAACCGCGGGGCGGCCGTCGCGTTCTTGCCGCATGAGAAGGAAACGTGTTGTCCGTTCCGACGATCGTGCCACGGCCGCTGGCCCCTATGCCCCGCCGCGCAAGCTGCTGAGGGCATCCGGGGGCGTGGAGATGTGGCAGGTGGAAGTCCCGGGGCAGCCGTGGCGCAGATCGCGTGCGATCCGATACGAGGTGGCAGGCGGGCCTGCGGGCAGGGTCGTGTTCAACCGGCCGTCCGAGGCGCTGGCGTACTTCCAGCGGGTTGCCGGAGGCGCACGTTGATTTGGGCCGGACCGCCGGCTGCGCCATAAAGGCGGCGAGACGGAACCATCGTCGCGGAGCGGCGTTCTTCTAGAATCATGGAGAATACGCTGCACCATATCGAGCAAGAGATCGCCGCCACGTGGAAGCATATCGACCGCCAGCGGCATGTCATCGAAGTTCTCCGCGAACACGGCCATGCGCAGGATGTGCCGACCGCGGAAGTGCTGCTCCAAACTCTGACGGCCAGCCTCGAAGTGCTGTGCGAGCGCAAGGAGATCCTGCTCCGCGACTCGCAGCAGCGGCCGGCAGGCGCAGGCGTCAAACCAGCCCTTCGATGGATATCGAAGTGAGCGCCGTTTAACCTCCGCTTAACCAACGATCCCTAGCATCTGCTCGCCGCCAGATTTACTGGCTGCCTCGTTCGGCCGCATCGGAGCATCCGATGTTGTCCGTCGAGCGACTGGCCTATTTCAGAGTATGAATTTTTGAATCTGGAGATTAGGACAAATGGTACGCTTCCTGTTCATCTTGTGTCTGACCTTGGCCTACCTTCCTCAGGCCTCTGCCGCATCAGCGTCCGCTTCTTCGTCTGCCACCTCGTCGAGCAGCGGCGGAGTCACGATTTCCGGCTCTTGCAGCGGCAGCTGTACGGTTCATTCGAGCAGCACGGTCACGAACGACGGCAAGACCGTGCACCGCGAGCACACGCTGCTCGGGCCGGGCTCGTTCAACGACCACGCGCCAGCGCCGTAACCGATCTGACTGATCGTGTTCGAAGCCCGGACCAGCCGGGCCCCTTCTATCCGAGTACTTGGGGGCCGCCACTGCGCGGCCCCTTCTTCTGCGTCCCAAGGAGCGCTGCCCGGTCGGAAGTGGATCTATTGGCCCTGATCGCAGCCAGCAGCCGAGGGTACATGGCGACTCGCGCATGAGGTCGGCGCATCGCGGCTGCCGTGCCCGCGGTGCATCGTGAGAGCTAAAGCCGCCCGCATTCGTGCGGAATTTCGTGGGCCCGCCTTCGTTGTGAATGATGCGGCGTCTCCCGATCTCGGCATGTGCCGGGATCATCCCAGGGGCCGCGGGAGCCCCGCCTTGACTGACTCAGGGCGGGGCTTTCCATTTCCGCGGCGGTGCGTGCGGCGCTTCCGCTTGGAACGGGAGGCGACTGCGGCGCGTTAGGTGAGGCATGTCGGAGATCTTCAAGTGCAAGCATTGCCAGGCGGAGTATGACGTCGCCTATTCGGTAGGCACGATCGAGACAGGGTCGCGCGACTGCGACGTCTGCGGCAAGCAGATGGACTCCTGGACCGACAGCCGGCGGCCGGTCTATGCGCTGAAGAATTCAGCGCCGGGAGGAACGCCGGGATCGGGCGCGGACTGATCCGCTTCGCAGCGCGTGGGCGCGCCAAGCCGGCGCCAGACTGCGACGGACCTTCCGCTAAGCCCTTGAAAGATGGTGCCGGGTGTCCGGATTGAACGGACGACCTACCGCTTACAAGGCGGTTGCTCTACCACTGAGCTAACCCGGCCCGGATCCTGAAAAGGGGTCGCCGCTGGCGCCGCGCGCGGAGTATCATTCGGCCGCCTTTTCGAGGCAAGACCGAAGGGAGCTCCCATGGCCAGCACGTTCCGCGTTGCCTGCGTTCACAATTGCGCCGAGCGCGAGATGGCGCCGTCGATCGCGGCGCTGACGACGCTGGTCCGGGCCGCCGCCGCCGATGGCGCCGAGCTGATCCAGCTGCCGGAGATGGCGACCATGCTGGAGCCGCGCAACGAGCTGGTGGTGCAGAAGGCGAAGTCCGAGGCCGACGATCCCGGCCTGGCCGCCTGCCGCGCTCTCGCCGCCGAGACCAAGGCCTGGATCCTCATCGGTTCGCTGCTTATCCGCGAGCCCGGCGCCAACAAGGTGGTGAACCGCTCCTACCTTCTCGACAACCAGGGCGCCATCGTCGCGCGCTACGACAAGCTGCACCTGTTCGACGTCGACCTGCCGAGCGGCGAGCAGTACCGCGAGTCCGCCACCGTGAAGGCGGGCGACCGCGCCGTGCTGGCCCCCTCGCCCTGGGGGCTGATCGGCCTCTCCGTCTGCTACGACCTGCGCTTCGCCTACCTCTATCGGGCGCTGGCCCAGGGCGGCGCGAGCTATCTCAGCATCCCCGCCGCCTTCACCTACACGACCGGCAAGGCCCACTGGCACGTCCTGGTGCGGGCGCGCGCCATCGAGACCGGCTCCTATGTGTTTGCCGCCAACCAGGGCGGCATCCATGCCGAGGGGCGGCGCACCTGGGGTCATGCGCTGATCGTCAGCCCCTGGGGCGAGGTGCTGGCCGACAGCGGCGAGCGCACGGGCTTCATCGCCGCCGACATCGATCCGGCGAAGGTGGCGGAGGCGCGCGCCATGATCCCGGCGCTCAAGCACGACCGCCGGTTCAGCGGACCGGAGTTGCCCGCCGTGGGCCGCGCCGCCGCCGGCGAATAGGCGCGCCAAGGGGCGTTCCTCACCATCCGCCGCCATCGGGTGTGATCGCGGACGGCTTGCCGGTCGGTACTGGTTGTGGCAAGGTTCGGCAGTCGCATATCCAAATAACTTCCGATACTTACACAAGCGAACGGGAGAACGTCATGAAGTTCAGAACGACTATGCTGTCGGCCCTCGGCAGCGCGGTGGCGCTAGCTTTGACCGTGGCCGCGGCGCCCATGGCCTCGGCGGCCGACATGATCGGCAATTGCGAGCTTACGGGCGAAAAGGGCTCTATCCCCTTGACGCCGGCCCAGGCCGGGCAGTTCACGGTCGAGGTCAGCCTGCCGGCCCCCGGCTGGTGGAACGGCGATACCCCCGACACCATCAAGGACGGCTATGAATACTGCATGGCCGCAAACATCGCCCATCGCGCCGGCCTCGATAAGCTCGTGGTAGTAAACGTCGCCTGGGAAGCGCTGGTCGCCGGGCAGACCAAAGACTTCGATCTGGCGCTGTCCGAAATCTCCATCACCGCCGATCGCAAGAAGGTCGTGGACTTCTCGGTGCCCTACTTCTCGTCCGACATCGGCGTCCTCGTGAAGAAGGGCACGAAGGTGGACGAGACGAACATCCGGGACATGCGCATCGGCGTCCAGGGGGCGACGACCGGGGCGGACTTCGTCGACCAGAAGCTGAAGCCGAACAAGCCGGCCAACGTCTATCCCGACCAGGGCTCGATGTTCACCGCGCTGCAGGCGGGCCAGATCGATGTCGCCATGACCGATACCTCGATCATCCTGGCGGAGAGCGGTGCCACCAACGGCGCGCTCGAGACCGTCGGACAATACGCGACGGGCGAGACCTATGGCGCGCTCTATCCGAAGGGGTCGAAGAACGCGGCCACGCTCGACAAGATCATCCAGGCCCTGATCGACGACGGCACGTTGAAGAAGCTGTCGGCGAAGTATTTGGCGGCCGCCTGGGGTTCGGATCCGACCTCTGTGCCCTACTTTAAGGCCGGGATGTAGAGCCGCGCCGTAAAGCACGGACGTGGCAGTCGGCATTCAGGAGGGGGCGCGCGACCAGCGGTGGCGCGCCCCTTCGCTTCCCAGAGATCCGACGGCGCTGTCGGCCGTCGCCTTGGTGGTCGCCGTCATCATCGTTGCCGCCACCTGGTGGGTGGCGGCGACGATCCGCGCGATCATGGCCGAAGAGCAGGTGAGCAGCACGCTGGTCGATGGCGCGCTGCTCGTCTGCAGCATCGCCTCGCTGCTGCTGCTGCTGCCGGCGTTCGCCGGCCTGCGCAGCTCCCGGCGAGCATGGACAGCCCGCTTCGCCTCCGACATCGTCGCCGCCCGCGTCGAGAGTGCGGCGGCGCGGACCTGGTGCTGGTTCACCTTCGGCTATGCGGCGACGGTCGTCATCATCCTGCTGATCGCGCTGTTCATCATCGCCAACGACGTCGCCGTCGGCCGGACTTTCTTCTACCTCCCGCTGATGCGGGACTCGTTCTGGCTCGTGCTCAGGGCGTTCTGGGTCAACGTCTACATCGCCATCATTTCCGAGGTGCTGGTCCTCGTCTGGGGCTTGGTCGTCGCCATGGCACGGCTGCTCCCGGGCCGGCCCGGCCAACCGATCCGCATGATGGCGACGGCCTACACGGACATCTTTCGCGGCCTGCCGGCTATCATCACGCTCTATCTCGTGGGCTTCGGGCTGCCGCTGACGGGCATGCCCATCGTGCGGGATCTGCCGCTGCCCGCTCTGGCGATCATCGCGCTCACGCTCACCTATGGCGCTTATGTGGCCGAGGTCTATCGCTCGGGCATCGAGAGCATCCATTGGAGCCAGACTGCGGCCGCCCGCTCGCTCGGGCTGTCGTTCCTGCAGAGCTTGCGCTTCGTCGTCGTGCCGCAGGCCGTGCGGCGCATCGTTCCGCCGCTGCTCAACGACTTCATCGGCCTGCAGAAGGATACAGCCCTGGTCGCCATCATCGGGGTCATCGACGCGTTCAATCAGGCGAAGATCATCGCCAGCAACCATTTCAATCTCTCGCCGGTCACGACCGTGGGAGTCCTGTTCGTGCTGGTCACGATTCCCCAAGCGCGCTTCGTCGATCGCCTGCTCGAGCGCGAGAAGCGTCGCACCCAGGCCGGCGGCTGAATCATGGCGCTCCTCGAGATCAACCAGATCTCCAAGCGCTTCGGTCCGCACGAGGTGCTCAAGGGCCTGAACCTGAGCGTCGAGGAGCATCAGGTGGTGTGCCTGATCGGCCCGTCGGGCTGCGGCAAGTCGACGCTGCTCCGCTGCATCAACGGCCTGGAGGAGATCCAGGCCGGCGAGATCCGCCTGCATGGCGACCGCGTGACCGGCCCCGGCGTCGACCTCAACGCGCTCCGTCGCGACGTCGGCATCGTCTTCCAGAGCTTCAACCTGTTCCCGCATATGAGCGTGATCGAGAACGTCACGCTGGCGCCGATCCGCGTGCTCGGCGTGCCGCGGGCCGAGGCGGAAGGGAAAGCGATGGTCCTGCTGAAGCGGATCGGCCTCGAGCAGAAGGCACGGGACTATCCCGACCGGCTCTCGGGCGGGCAGCAGCAGCGCGTCGCGATCACGCGCGCCTTGGCCATGGAGCCGATGCTCCTGCTGCTCGACGAGATCACTTCGGCGCTCGACCCCGAACTTGTGTCGGAAGTGCTGAACATCGTACGCGAGCTGGCGAAGGAGGGCATGACCATGCTGCTCGCCACCCACGAAATGGGCTTTGCCCGCGAGGTCGCGAGCAAGGTGTGCTTCCTCTATGCCGGGGTCGTGCATGAGGAGGGCCCGCCCGAGCAGATCTTCGGCGCCCCCCGGGACGACCGCACGCGCGCCTTCCTCCGCCGCATCATCGAGGCCGGCCGGTTGTAGCAGGGCGGCCACCCGTCTGTCCGAACAGGACCTTCCGGGCGTCGTCCGTGAGCGGCGCCTGCGCACGCGAATAGGCGTCTGTCGTGCCCGCGTAGGCCCTGATCGTGGCGGGCCGCGCCGCGATCGTTTCGAACCAGCATTTCACCTGCGGGAAGTCGGCGAGGTCCTGGCCGTGGGCCTCGTGCGGCACGATCCAGGGATAGCACGCGATATCGGCGATCGAATACGCGCCGGCGATGAAGGCGCGGCCGGCCAGCCGCCGGTCGAGCACGCCGTAGAGCCGAGCGGTCTCTTGCGCATAACGCTCGATGGCGTAGGGCACCTTCTCCGGCGCGTAGACGTTGAAGTGCCCGATCTGCCCCGCCATCGGCCCGAGGCCGCCGACCTGCCAGAACAGCCATTTCATCACCTCCAGGCGGTCGCGCAGGTCGGCTGGCATGAAGCGCCCCGTCTTCTCCGCGAGGTAGAGCAGCATGGCGCCGGATTCGAAGAGCGTCACCGGCTCGCCACCGCCGGGCGGATCGTGGTCGATCATCGCCGGGATCTTGTTGTTTGGTGAGATCGCCAGGAACGCCGGCTTGAACTGCTCCCCCTTGCTGAGGCTCACGGGAATGATGCGGTAGGGCAGCGCGGCCTCCTCCAGGAACAGCGTCATCTTGAGCCCGTTCGGCGTTCCGCAGTAGTAGAGGTCGATCATGGCTGCTCTCGCATAATTGAGGGCCGGAGTGCTTTGCCCTCGAGTCAGCCCCGCCAGAACGGCTTGCTGACCTCGACATCGACGTCGCCGAACGACAGGCCGATGTCGCGCAGCATGTGACCGTCGAGGCTTGCCAGCTGCCGGCGGTCGGCAGCCCGCCGGCGCCAGGACGCCAGCAGCGCCGCCGCGCGCGCGGCCGGCGCAAGCATCGTGACCAGAGCAACAGCGGAAAGCCGGTTCGAGTTCAGGGTGGTTGCGGTCGCGCTCATGATGCACCTCAGATGTTGGATGTTGTGAAATGGGTCCGGCGTCGTTCAGGCCGCCTTCGCGGCCTTGGCGACCAGCGGCTGCATGCGGAAGGTGATGGCGAGGCGGTTCCAGGCGTTGATCGCGAAGATGGCGTAGGCGAGGTCCACGAGTTCCTTGTCCGCGAACTGCCCCCGCGCCTCCTCGTAGACCTCGTCCGGCACGTGCGTGTCCGCGACCAGCGTCACCGCCTCGGTCAGGGCCAGCGCGGCGCGCTCGCGCGCCGTGAACAACTCGGTCTCGCGCCAGGCATTCAAGAGATGCAGCCGCGCCGGGCTCTCGCCACCCTTCACGGCGTCGGCCGTGTGCTTGGCGATGCAGAAGGCGCAGCCGTTGATCTGCGAGGCCCTGACCTTGATCAGCTCGATCAGCGGCTTCTCGAGCCCGCTGCTCTCGACGTAGTCCTGCAGTGTGCGCAGTGCCTTGTAGGGGTCGGGCGCTATGGCGATGGCGTTGAGGCGCGTGGCCATGGAAGGATCCTCCAATTGCTGACGGTCAGTGATAGGTCGTGAGCGTCGCGCCCTCGTCGGCGACGAACACCGCGAGGATGCGGGCCGGCTCGGTGGCGCTCATGTTCTCCGCCAGCAGATGCACGGCCCCCGGCGGCTCGAAGAAGCTCTCGCCCGTCCGGTAGACGATCGCCTGCTGGCCCTGCAGCTGCGAGCGGATGACGCCGGACAGCACGTAGACCGTCACGGACCCGCCGTGATGGTGCGGCGGCGAGATCCCGTTCGGCGGGAACTCCACCACCATGGTCGTGATGCGCTTGCCCTGTACATGCGGCAGCGCATCGGACGACACCGGCTGCGCCACCGGCCGCGGCCGCCCGGCGGCGGGTGACGGCGCCGCATCGGCGGCGGCCAGCGAATTCCCGGCCAGGCGGTCGGCAATGTGAAAGCCGGCAGCGACCGCGAGCAGGGCGACTGTGGCCGCCGCGAACATCTTGAGATGTCCCAGTCCCCGGTCGCTCGCTGCCGCTGGCATCATGGCTGCTCTGAACATCGCTCTGGCCTCCGCCTTGTCGTGTCGCACCGCTCAGTGCGTGCCCGGAACATGGGGGAATCTTGGCTTGGCTGAAACGGCCAAGAAGTGCTAATTTAACTAGGCCATGATTCTACCCGACATGCTCGCCGGCCTGGCGCTCGACGAGGCCGGCGCGGCGCCGATCTATCGCCAGATCTACGCCCGCATCGCCGGCGCCGTGCTGGATGGCCGGCTCGCCCCCGGCGCGCGCCTGCCGTCGGCGCGCAGCCTCGCGGCGCAACTGTCGATTGCCCGCGGGACCGTGGAGACGGCCTATCAGCTGCTGGCGGGCGAGGGCTACATCGTGGCCCGGGGCGCCGCGGGAACCATCGTCGCTCCCGCGCTCGACCGGACGCTGCTGACGTCAGACGGGCGCACGTCCTCTCGCCCTGCAGTGGTATCGCCGCCCGCCGGCGGCATGTCGGTCAGCCCGCCGGCGCTCTTCCGCATGGGGCTGCCGGCGCTTGATGTCTTCCCGCACAAGATCTGGTCGCGCCTGTTCGCGCGCCACGCGCGGTCTCTCGGCCCCGTCGATCTCGCCTATCAGCCGCCGGCCGGCCATGAGGCGCTGCGCGTCCAGGTCGCCCGCTATCTGGCTGTCGCGCGCGGCGTGTCCTGCGCGCCCGAACAGGTTTTCATCACCGGTGGCTTCCAGGGCGCGCTCGGGCTCATCGTCCGTTGCCTGTTGCAGCCCGGCGATGTCGCCTGGGTGGAAGACCCCGGCTACGACAACGCCCGCAATGCGCTCCGCCTGGCGGGCGCGCGCATCGTCGGCGTGCCCATCGATCGCGACGGGCTCGACGTCGCCTGGGCCGTTGCGAAGGCGCCGCCGGCGCGCCTGGCGGTCGTGACGCCGACGCATCAGTCGCCGCTCACCGTCACGCTGTCGCTGCCGCGGCGCATGGCGCTGCTTGCCTGGGCCGCGGCCGCGCCGGCCTGGATCGTCGAGGACGACTACGACAGCGAGTACCGCTACCTGGGCAAGCCGCTGCCGGCCCTGAAGAGCCTGGATCGGCACGACCGCGTGCTCTTCGTCGGCAGCTTCAGCAAGGTGCTGTCGCCCGGCCTGCGCGTCGGCTATCTCGTGGTCCCGCCGGGCCTCGTCGAGCGCTTCGCGGCCGTCGCCGACCTGCTGCAGCCGCCGCCGGCAGCACTCATCCAGGCGACGATCGCCGCCTTCCTCGAGCAGGGCTATCTCGGTCGCCATATCCGGCGCATGCGCCAGCTCTATCGCGAGCGGCGCACCGCGCTGGTGGAGGCGCTGCGCGAGCAGCTGAGCCCGATGCTCGACATCGCGCTGCAGCCGGGCGGCATGCATCTGGTCGCTCGGCTTCCCGACGGCACCGACGACGTCGCACTCGTCGCCGGGTTGGTCAAACAAGGCATCGGCCCTTCCGCCTTGTCCGCTTGGGGCGCCGAAAGACCCTATGCGCCCGGCCTGCTCATCAGCTTCACGAATGTCGATGTGAGGAAAGCCCCGCAGGCGGCCCGCCGCCTCGCGGAAGCGCTGCACGCGGCGAAGGAACGCAAGCCACGGATGCGGGGACGGGGCGAGGCTCCGTCGCCAACCCGCCGCCGCACTACGGCGTCTTGGCCGCCCCGATGATCCATTCGCGGAACAGCAGCGCCTCGGGCCGCGTGCCGGCGCGGCCGATCGGCGTCAGCAGATAGTGCGACTGCTCGACCGGCAACTCGAAGCCAAACGGGAGGTGCAGCGGCAGCATCTCGACCGCGCGCGCGGCGAACGGCCGCAGCACGATGGCGGCGCCGCTGCTCGCCGCCATCAGCACCGCCGCCACCGAGTTGTCGACTCGCGTCGCCCTGGTCTCATTCGGCAGGGGCAGCCCGACGAGACGGAAGGCGTCGAGCCAGTGGCTTTCGTGGCCGACCACATGGATGAGGCGGGTCCGGCCGATCTCGGCCAGGCGCTTCTTGTCGCTGCCGCGCTGCGCCACGTCGCGGCGGCAGACCACGACCGAGGATTGATGCCACAGCCGCTCCGCCTCATAACCCTCCCAGGAGCCGTTGCCGAAGCGGATGTCGATATCGATGGCCGGGTCCGGTTGGGCGTCGGCCCAGATGGTCGAGAAGATGAGTATCTCGATGCCGGGGTAGGCGGCCTGGAACTGCGGCAACCGCGGCGCCAGCCACAGCGTGACGAACGAGACCGGCGCCCGCACGGTGATCGAGGTCAGCTTGCTCTGCCCGAACAGCTTGGTGGTCGTGGCCGAGAGGTCCTCGAAGGCGCGCCGCACGTCCGGCAGGTAGGCCGCGCCCATCTCGGTCAGGCGCAGGCCGCGCGCCAGCCGCTCGAACAGCGAATGACCCAGATGCTGCTCGAGCGATCGCACCTGGTGGCTGACGGCCGTCGAGGTCAGGTTCAGGTCGCGGGCGGCCTGGGCGAAGCTCATATGGCGCGCGCTCGCCTCGAAGGCCCTGAGCCAGTTCAGCGGGGGCATGCCGTAGGCCATCGTGAGACCCTATCCGGATTGGGCCTCACCACTATAAAGCTTCGCTTGCCTTGATGCATCGGAGACTCGATGCTCGGTCTCCCGGGCGCCCAGGGGCATAGGGCGGCGCGCGGAGGAGCAGGAACATGCGGGCTGCGGTTTGTCGAGCGTTCGGGGAGCCTCTGGTCATCGAAGAGGTGGCGCTCGATCCGCCGGGAGCGGGCGAGGTCGCGGTCGATCTCGCCGCCTGCGCGATCTGTCATAGCGACATCATCTTTGCCGACGGCGGATGGGGCGGGCAGTTGCCTGCGATCTACGGCCACGAGGCCGCCGGCGTGGTGCGCGCAGTGGGGCAGGGCATCTCGGCGATCAAGCCCGGCGACCACGTCGTGGTCACGCTCATCCGCTCCTGCGGCCAGTGCGGCTCCTGCGCGCAGGGCGCGCCCGTCACCTGCGAGACCAGCTTCGCGCGCGACTCGCAGAGTCCGCTGCACCGTTCCGACGGCGCGCCGTTGACCCAGGGCCTGCGCACCGCGGCCTTCGCCGAGGCCGTCGTCGTTGACGCCTCGCAGGTCGTGGTCATCCCGCCGTCCGTTCCGCTCGACGCCGCCTCGCTGCTCGCCTGCGGCGTCATCACGGGCTTCGGCGCCGTCACAAACACCGCGGCGCTGCGGCCGGGCGCGACGGCCGTCGTCATCGGCGCCGGCGGCGTCGGCCTCAACAGCGTGCAGGGTGCCGCCATTTCCGGGGCACGCATGGTCATCGCCCTCGACGTGGTGGAGAGCAAGCTGGAGGCGGCCCGCCGCTTCGGCGCCACGCATGTCGTCAATGCCGGCGCAGCCGACGCCGCCGAGCAGGTGCGCCGCCTGACCGGCGGCCGCGGCGCCGACTATGTGTTCGTGACCGTCGGCGCCAAGGCCGCCATTCCGCAGGCCTTCGCCATGGCCGCCCGCTCCGGCACGATCGTGCTGGTGGGCATGCCAGCCTCCGGCGTCACCGTGGCCGTCGACCCCGGCGACATCGCCCACAACAACTGGCGCGTGCTCGGGTCGAAGATGGGCGGCGCCCGCATCCAGGCGGATATCCCGAGGCTCGTGACGCTCTACCGCGAGGGCCGGTTGAAGCTCGACGAGCTCATCTCTGGCCGCTATCCGCTGGCGCAGATCAACGAGGCCATCGCGTCGTCGCGCAGCGGCGCCGCCCTCCGCAACGTCATCACCTTCAAGTAGCCGTCGGCGCGCGATGCGGATCAGGCGCCTGGAGACCTTCTGCAACCGCTTTGTCGGCTTCGTGCGCGTGACCGTCGAGGACGGTTCGCAGGGCTGGGGCCAGCTCTCGACCTACAACGCCGACATCACTGCGCAAGTCTTCCATCGGCAGATCGCGCCCTACGCCCTCGGCGCCGACGCCCTCGCCATCGATCCGCTGATCGACCGCATCGAGGAGAAGGAGCACAAGTTTCCCGGCTCCTACATCAAGCGCGCCATGGCCGGCCTCGACACGGCACTCTGGGACTGGCGCGGCAAGGCGGAGGGCAAGCCCGTCGTGACCCTTCTAGGCGGCAAGCCCGGCAAGCTCCGCGCCTATGCCTCTTCGATGAAGCGGGACATCACCCCGGAGGACGAGGCCGACCGCTTCCTCCGCCTGCGCGACCGCCACGGCTTCAATGCCTTCAAGTTCCGGGTCGGCGCCGAATGCGGCCACGACGTCGACGAATGGCCCGGCCGTACCGAAGCCATCGTGCCGGCCATCCGCAAGGCGCTCGGCCCCGGCGCCGCGCTGCTGGTCGATGCCAACAGCGGCTTCTCGCCGGCGCGCGCGATCCAGGTCGGTCGCCTGCTGGAGGCCGAGGGCATCGAGCACTACGAGGAGCCCTGTCCCTACTGGGAGCTCGAGCAGACCAAGCAGGTCACGGACGTGCTGACCGTGGCCGTGACCGGCGGCGAGCAGGATTGCGAGCTCGCGACCTGGCGGCGCATCTGCAAGGGGCGCGTCGTCGATATCGTGCAGCCCGACGTGCTCTATGTCGGCGGCATCGGCCGCACGCTCCGCGTCGCCCGCATGGCCCAGGAGCACGGCCTGCCGGTCACGCCGCACGCGGCCAACCTTGGCCTGGTGACGCTGTTCACGATGCACCTGCTGCCGACGCTGCTCAACGCCGGCAAGTATCTCGAATTCTCGATCGAGGAGGCCGACTACTATCCCTGGCAGTACGGCCTCTTCCGCAACGATCCCTACAAGGTCGTCGACGGCTGCGTGACCGTTCCCGCCGAGCCCGGCTGGGGCGTCGAGATCGACCCGGAGTGGCTCGCCCGCTCCGCCTATCAGGCCAGCGAGTCGTCGTAACCGCTCAGCCGGCTGTCACCGATCCCGGCGCGAGCGAGACCGTCATCTCTTCGGCCCGCTCGTCGCGTCGTGCCTGCGCTTCGAGCGCGGCGAGACGCGCCTGCTGGCGGCGGCGTGCGATCTCGTACCAGAGTGCGCCGACGATCGTCAGCGTCACCAGGATGAGCGCCAGGGCGTTGATGGTCGGGGTGATGCCGCTGCGCACCCGCGAGAAGACGTAGACGGTGAGCGTGTCGTAGGTGCCGCGCGTGAACAGCGTCGTGTTGAAGTTCTCCACGGACTGGAAGAACGCGATGGCGGCGCCCGCGACGATCGCCGGATAGAGGTGGGGGAGCAGGATGCGCCGGAGAACCTGGGCGTGGCTGGCGCCGAGATCCAGCGCGGCCTCCTCGAGCGCGCGGTCGAAGCTCTGCAGCCGCGCCAGCACCAGCAGCATCACGAAGGCCGCGATGTAGGAGGTCTGGCCGAGCGCCGAAAGATGCAGGCCGGCCGGCACCGAGAACTTGTTCCAGAAAAGCAGGGTCGAGATGCCGATCACGGCGCCCGGCGTCAGGACGGGCGCGATCATGAGACCGTAGAGGGCAGAGCGGGCCACACCGCCGAGGCTGTTGATTAGGATAGCTGCCGCCGTTCCGATCGGCACCGCCATTGCCACCACCGCGATCGCGACTGCGATCGTGTTGCGGAAGGAGACCCACATGCGCCCGTCGTTCCAGAGATCGAGGAACCAGCGGTCGGTCCAGCCGACCCACGGATAGACAGACGGGAACTTGGAATCGTTGAACGCGGCGCCGCCCATGACGATCAGGGGCAGCAGGAGGTAGGCGAGGAAGATCACCATGTAGGCGTGGAACAGCCAGTTGGAGCGCCGGGTGTTCATGACCGCCTCACTTGGCGATGTCTGACAGGCGGACGCGGAACAGCCGCATGACCACCGTCACGAAGATCGTGCACGCCAGCATGAGGAGGAAAGCGTAGGCAGAGCCGGTGTTCCAGTCCTGCGACTCGAACATCCACTGCTGAATGATCTCGGTGAACCAGCGCGAGGTCGTAGAGGCGAGCAGCGTCGGCACGAGGATCGAGCCCGCCGACAGCATGAAGACCGTCACCGCGCCGGAAGCGATGCCCGGTTTCGCGTGCGGCAGGATCACGCGCCAGTGCGTGCGCCACCAGGGCGAGCCCAGGTCTTCCGCTGCTTCGATCTGGTTGGTGTCGAGCGACTGCACCGCGTTGTAAACCGGGAACAGCATGAACAGCACGTAGGTGTAGACGAGGCCGATGATGATGCTGCGGAAGCCCGACATCCAGCGGACCGGCTGGTCGATGATCCCGAGGCCGAGCAGTCCGAAATTCAGCGGCCCTTTCAGCGCCAGGATGATGAACCAGGCGAACGAGCGCAGGATTTCGCTGACCCACAACGGGATCAGCAGCAGCAGGAACAATGTCGGCACCACCGCGCTGCTCGCAACCTTGGACAGGTAGTAGGCGAGCGGATAGGCGATGGCGAAGCAGAGCACGGTGACGACGCTGCTGTAGACGATCGTGAGGGTGAACACCCTGAGGTGGATCGAGCTCTCGAAGAACGTCAGGTAATTGTTGAGGCTGTAGACGTCCTTTGGCCCGCCGATATCGACGACCGGCAGGTAGGGCCGGAACGAGTTCTCGAACAGGTAGAGGTAGGGCAGGATCACCAGCACCAGCAGCCAGAAGGCCGTGAGCACGATGAAGGTGCCGGCCAGCCCGGCACCGTAGCGGCGGACGAGGTCGTTCATGCGGCCGATCTCGTCTCGTCGGCGAGGATCACGGCATGCTCGGCATCGAACACCATGTTCAGCTTGCTGCCCGGCGGCGGCACGCGCGTGGAGCCGTCGTTGCGCGCCTCGATCACCAGGGGCCTGCCGTCGCCGTTGCGCACCTGGATGTTGATGAAGTTGCCCTCGAAGGCCACGTCGGCGACCTCGACCGGAATGCTGTTGGTGCCGGCCGGCGGCGTATCGACGAGTCGTGTCTGTTCGGGCCGCACATAGAGCTTGGCCGCGGTCGTGCGGGTGACGCCGGGCCCGAGCGACGCGCGGAAAGCGCCGGCGCCGGTCCGGAACACGGCGGTCGCGCCGTTCATCGATTCGATCTGGCCTGGGAAGACGTTGTTCTCGCCGACGAAGGAGGCGACGAAGCCGTTGGCGGGATGGTTGTAGATTTCCTGCGGCGTGGCCACCTGCTGCAGCTTGCCCTGCGACATCACGCCGACCCGGTCCGACATGGCCAGCGCCTCGCCCTGGTCGTGGGTGATGTAGATGAAGGTCACGTTCGTGCGCTTCTGGATGGCGCGCAGCTCGGCGCGCATATGCTGACGCAGCTTCAGGTCGAGCGCCGAGAGCGGCTCGTCCAGCAGCATTACTTTGGGCTCGACGGCAAGAGCGCGCGCGATGGCGACGCGCTGCTTCTGGCCGCCCGACAGCTGGCTGATCGCCTTGTCCGCAGCGCCCGGCAGATCGACGAGCTTGAGCAGTTCTTCGGCCTTGGCGCGCCTCGCCTTCTTGTCGACGCCGCGCACTTCGAGGCCGAAGCTGATATTCTCCCAGACCGGCATCAGCGGAAACAGCGCCAGGTTCTGGAAGATCAGGGCCGTCGGCCGCTTGTTCGGCCTCACGCCCCGCACGCTCTGGCCGCCGATGAGGATCTCGCCCTCGCTCGGATCGATGAAGCCGGACACCATGCGCAAGATCGTGGTCTTGCCGCACCCGGACGGACCGAGGAATGAGAAGAATTCTCCGGCTTTGACGGTGACGTTTACGTGATCGACGGCGCGGAACTTACCGAAGTCCGCGCATACATTCGCCAGCTCGACTCCCGCGCTCATCGTGCCTCGACCTGTTCATGTTTTCTCGCCGGCTGTCGCCGTTCTTCTTGCACGCATGGAAAAGGCCGCCGGACCCGGGATGGGGTCCGGCGGTCCGTATCAATCTCGCGATCAGGCTCCGCGCCACTTGTCGGCGTATTCGCCGCGCAGCTTGATGAACCAGGCTTCCTGGGTCGGCCACCACCACAGTTTCTGCAGGGCGTCGCCCGGATAGGCCGCCGTGTAGAAGGTCTTCACGGCTGGGTCGGCCAGATCGATGCCGCCCTTGCCGACCGCGTTGGCCGAGAAGGCGCTCGCCCACGCCGCGGAGCCTTCGGCTGTGGAAACCCACTTCGCGAAGGCATGGGCCTGCTCGACGTTCTTCGCATTCGACAGCAGCACGAAGCCCTGATTCCAGGCGAAGGCGCCTTCCTTCGGAGCCAGGAAGCCGAAGCCGTCGTTGCGCAGATTGTAGCCGGTCGAGTCCCAGTTGAGGCCGATGACGGCGCCATTCGTGCGATATGCTGCCTGGGCGTCGTTCTCGCCGTTCCAGAACTGCGCGACGTTAGCTTTGTGCTTGGTCGCCTCGGCGAGGGCGATGTCCCAAAGCTGCTTCATCGTCGCCTCGTCCTTGTAGCCGTCGAGCCAGGGCTTCGGCAGCTTGCCCTGCGAATCCAGCCAGCGGCCCATGGCGGCGAGCGAGGAGTGGGCGCGGATGCAGACCTTGCCGACATACTTGTCGTCCCAGAGGTCGCCGAGGCTGATCTTGCCATACTCGCCCGGCGCCTCGGTCTTGCTGAAGATGATCGCCTCGGTGCCCCAGACGCTCGGCACGATCAGGCGCTTGCCGTCGATCTGGGCACGTTCGCCGGCGGAGCCGTCGGCGAGGCCGGGAATGTAGTTGTCGAGGGCGACCTTGCTGGTGTCCCAACCCTGGATCAGTCCGTTCGTGTACCAGCTGGCGGCACGATCGAGCGTCGGCTCGCTGACGTCGATGGCGGCCGTCTGCATCGAGAGCTTGGCCTGCGCGAACATCGAGTCCTGGTCGGGCTGCTCGACGAAATTCACCTTGATGCCGGTCGCCTTCTCGAAGGCCGGAAACACCTTGGCGGCGAGATCGGGATAGCCCGACCAGCCCATGAAATTCACCTCGCCCGACGAGGAGAAGGCGTCGCGCACGATCATCGGCGCGGCCACAAGAACGGCGCCCGCAGCGCCGGCCTTCAGCGCCGCGCGACGGCTAAGCAAGCGGGCCGCAGCCGCGGCCCTCTGGTCGATCTTCGTCATCCTGACAGTCCTCCTGTTTCCTCCAGGGCCCTGCGCCCATGGCAAATCTTGTTCGACGACCGAGGTCACCCACGGCGCCCCTTCGTACCAGCGAATTATGACAATCTCTTTACAGGCGGACAATGGGGGGCTATCACCATACCCCATTGGGGTTCCGGGGCTGGCGTCACGAACGGCACGGAAGAACCGCGCCGCGTCTCGTCCAGCAGGATGTGGGCATCGCCCGCCCCGGCGCTTCATAAAGCTGTCATGGCCAGAAACTAGATTGAGCCGCCGCCGTCCTGTGCGGCTCGGCTCATCAACGATGCGACCGAGGGCTGTTGCAGGGTGCAGCGGTTGGGGAGTCGCTCAATTGGGAGGGTCTATGTTGCGTGGCAAGCTTCTGTGCGCCGTTGGCGCACTCGTCTTCGGGTCGGTCCTTGCGCAGCCGGCAGCGGCCGACAAACTGAAAATCGATTTCTGGTACGGCAATTCCGGCGACATCTCGAAGCGCGTGCAGGAGGTCTGCCAGCACTTCAACGACTCGCAGGCCAACTACGAGGTCGTCTGCACCAGCCAGGGCTCCTACTACAACGCCGTGCAGAACACGATCGCCGCCTTCCGCGGCGGCAAGCCGCCGACCATCGTCCAGGTGTTCGACGTCGGAACCCTCGATCTCATGCTGTCGAAGGCCTACTACCCGGCCTACAAGCTGATGGAGGACAACGGCTATAAGATCGACTGGAGCAACTACTTCACGGGCATCCGCGCCTACTACGCCAGCTCCAAGGGCGACATGTTCTCCTTCCCCTTCAACTCCTCGACCGCGCTGCTCTACTGGAACAAGGACGCCTTCCAGAAGATCGGCAAGACCGAGGCGCCGAAGACCTGGGAGGAGGCGGCCGACGACATGAAGGCGCTGAAGGCCGCCGGCTATGACTGCCCGCTCGCCTTCGACATCAGCCAGGACGAGAGCTGGCAGCTGATGGAGCAGTTCTCGGCCGTGCATGGCGAGCCGATCGCCACCGAGAACAACGGCTTCGGCGGTCTCGACGCCACGCTCACCTTCAACAAGACCAAGTTCGTGAAGTTCGTCACCGACCTGAAGAGCTGGTACGACCAGGGCCTTGCCAAGATCAAGTCGCCGAATACGGGCGAGGATTATGTCGCGGCCTTCGCCGCCGGTCACTGCCAGATGACGCTGACCTCGGTCGGCGACCACGGCAATATCGGCCGCACCGCCGCTCCCGACATGCACTGGGACGTCGCCATGCTGCCGGTCTATGACGGCACCAAGCGGCACAATTCGTTCGTCGGCGGCGCCTCGCTCTGGGTCCTCCAGAACCATACGCCGGACGAGTACAAGGCGGCCGCGGCTTTCCTCAACTTCATCGCCCAGCCCGAGCAGGCGCTGTTCTGGTCGACGGTTACCGGCTACATCCCCGTGACCAAGACCGGCTACGAATACATGAAGGCCAACGGCTTCTACGACAAGCCGCCCTACAAGGGCCGCGAGGTCGCGATCGCCTCGCTCAGCGTTGAGGCCACCAGCTCCGGTCCGGGCGGCATCCGCCTCGGCAACTTCCTGCAGATCCGCGGCGAGGTGTCGAACGGCCTGCAGGAGATCTTCGCCGGCAAGGCCACGGTGCAGCAGGGCCTGGACGAGGCGGTCGAGCGCGGCGACGCCATCCTGCGCCGCTTCGAGCAGACCTATAAGGGCGAACAGCTGCCCTGAGTAAGGCGGCGTGGCGGTTTCCCAACCGACCACCGCGCTCGACGACCCCCGGCGCCTTCCGGGGGTCGTCGGCCGCGTGGGCCGCGCCCTCCGGCGCGGGCGGGCCACACGCGCCGACTCCGCAACGCGCGCGACCGAGAAGCGCGCCTTCTTCACCAGCCGCTCCCTCGGCTGGGCGCTGATCACACCGCAGCTCCTGCTGATCTTCACCTTCTTCTACTGGCCGGCCGGCGAGGCGCTCTACTGGGCCTTCACCCTGGAGCGGCCCTGGGGCGGCGGCAACGAGTGGGTCGGGTTCGGCAATTTCGCCGCCATGGTCGGCGACCCCGTCTACTGGAACTCGATCTGGCGCAGCCTGGTATTCGCGCTCTCGAGCACCGGCCTCGGCATGGCGATCGCCCTGCTGTTGGCGCTGCTCACCGATCGCCAGCTGCGCGGCTACCGCATCTATCGCAGCGTGCTGGTCTGGCCCTATGCGATCGCCGCGCCGGCGCTCGGCATGGCCTTCCGCTTCATCCTGGCGCCCGAGGCCGGCTTCATGGCCTTCGTTAACAACATCTGGCCCGGCCTGTGGAACCCGGCGCTCGACGGCCTCGACGCCATGATCGCCATCGTCACCGCCTTCGCCTGGAAGAACATCGGCTACAACTTCATCTTCTTCCTGGCGGCGCTGCAGGCGATCCCGCGCTCCCTGATCGAGGCGGCAGCCATGGACGGCGCCGGCGTCGTCAGGCGCATGCGCGACATCCAGCTGCCGCTGCTCACTCCGACCCTGTTTTTCCTGCTGGTCATCAACCTGACCGACAGCTTCACCGATTCCTTCGGCATCGTCGACATCATGACCCAGGGCGGCCCGGCCCGTGCCACCGACCTCATGGTCTACAAGATCTATTTCGACGGCTTCAAAGGGCTCGACTATTCCGGCGCCGCCGCCCAGAGCATCGTGCTGATGCTGATGGTGATGGTGCTCACCTTCGCGCAGTTCCGCTTCGTCGAGCGGCGCATCCACTACAAGTGAGCGGCATGGTCGAGCGCACGCCCCTGTTCGATATCTTCACCCAGATCGTGCTGTTCCTCGGCCTGGTGTCGGCGCTCATGCCCTTCGCGATCGTCGTCATCGCCGCCACCCACGACCTCCGCACCGTGAACGAGGTGCCCATGCCGCTCGTCCCCGGCCACGATTTCCTGAAGAACGCGGCCGAGGCCTGGCAACGCGCCGACCTCGGCCCGAAGATAGTGAACAGCGTGATCTTCGCCGCCGGCGTCGCCCTCGGTAAGGTCTGCATCGCGGCGCTCTCCGCCTTCTCGCTGGTCTATTTCCGCTACCGCGGCCGCGTCATCATCTTCTGGCTGATCTTCGTGACGCTGATGCTGCCGCTCGAGGTCCGAATCGTGCCGACCTACGCCGTCGCCGCCAACGTGCTCAGCCCCTACCAGACCCTCCTCGACCTCATGGGGGTCTCCTGGCTGATCGAGCAAGTCACCGGCTACCGCATCGCTCTGCAGTGGGGCCTGCTCAACACCTATACCGGCCTGATCCTGCCGCTGATCGCGACCGCCACCGGCACCTTCCTCTATCGCCAGTTCTTCATGACCATCCCCGACGAGCTGGCCGAGGCCGCGAAGATGGACGGCGCCGGCGCGCTCCGCTTCTTCCGCGACATCCTCGTGCCACTGTCGCGCACCAACATGGCGGCGCTCGGCACCATCATGTTCGTCTGGGCCTGGAACCAGTATCTCTGGCCGCTGCTGGTCACAACTGACTCTGCCCACGGCACCGCCGTCATGGAGCTGCGCGAGCTGATCCCCGGCGCCTTCGGCATTCCCGACTGGAACGTGGCCATGGCCGGCACGCTCGTCATCATGGTGCCGCCGCTCGTCGTCGTCATACTCATGCAGCGCTGGTTCGTGCGCGGCCTGATCGCCACCGAGAAGTGAGGGGAGGGACCACTGGCCGACATCAGCATCCGCCGGCTGCGCAAGAGCTACGGCCGCCTCGAGATCGTCCCCGGCCTCGACCTCGAGATCGCCGACGGCGAGTTCGTGGTCGTGCTCGGCCCGTCCGGCTGCGGCAAGTCGACGCTGCTGCGGATGATCGCCGGCCTGGAGGAGATCACCGGCGGCGAGATCGCCATCGCCGGCCGCGTCGTCAACGCGCTCGAGCCGCGCGCCCGCGGCTGCGCCATGGTGTTCCAGAACTACGCCCTCTATCCGCACATGACCGTCGCCGACAATATCGGCTACGCCCTCAAGGTGGCGGGCGTGGCAAAGGCCGAGCGCCGCGCCCGGGTCGCCCGCGTCGCCGACACGCTCGGCCTCGCCGAGTTCCTCGACCGCAAGCCGGCCGCCCTCTCCGGCGGCCAGCGCCAGCGCGTCGCCATGGGCCGCGCCATGATCCGCGAGCCCAGCGTCTTCCTGTTCGACGAGCCGCTCTCCAACCTCGACGCCAAGCTGCGCGTGCAGATGCGCGTCGAGATCAAGCGGCTGCACCAGCGCCTGGGCGCCACCAGCGTGTTCGTCACCCACGACCAGGTCGAGGCCATGACGCTCGCCGACCGGCTCGTGGTGATGAACAAGGGCCGCATCGAACAGGTCGGCAGCCCCGCCGAGGTCTACCGCCGCCCCGCCAGCCGCTTCGTCGCCGGCTTCATCGGTTCGCCGCCGATGAACTTCCTCCCGGCGCGCCTGGTCTCGCCGGACGTGGTCGCGCTCGAGAGCGGCCACCGCCTCGCGCTGGCAGGCCCCGTCCGCTCGCTCGCGATCGGATCGCCCGTCGTCGCGGGCTTTCGGCCGGAACATATGCGGCTGGAGCCGGGCGCCGATGCGATCCCCTTCGAGACCGAGATGGTCGAGGAACTCGGCGCCACCCGCCTGCTGCACGGCCGGCTCGCCGGCGCCGACTGCGTCGTCGCCGTTCCCTCGGGCATCGGGGCGCAGACGGTCGGCTCGCTCTTCGCCCGCATCGTTCCCGACGTCATCCACCTCTTCGATGGCGAAGCCGGGAACCGGATCGAGCCCCAGCCCGCGGCGCTCGTGGCGGAGTGACTAAGCCAGGTCGACGAGCGCGGGCGGCACCACGCCGCGCAGCAGCGTCTTGCGCGCCTCCCACTGCACGTTGGGCTCGATCGTCTCCAGAAACGTGACCTGCCCGCCGGCGAACAGCGCCACCGGGATGCCGTCGCGATAGAGCAGGCGGTTGCCGGTGAGGGCGGCGAGCCGCGGCCCCGGCGTCAGGATCCCCACGAGGTTCAGCGGATCGGCCCCGGAGAGCGAGACCAGCGCGCCCGTCTCCGGCTTGCGCCGGGCCTCGCGCAGCGCGCCGACCGCATCGGGCAGGGCGAACTGCTCGCCGGCGAAGCCCGCGACGAAGCGGCCGCCGCGGATCTCCCCGCGCGCCTCCAGCCGGCGGTAGACCCGCAGCAGTTCGCGCCAGGGCGGCAGCCAGTCGGCCTCGCGCTCCAGCAGCCGCCAGAACACCACGCCATAGCGGTGCAGCAGCTTGCGCGCCACATGCTCGACCGCCTCCGGGTTCGGCCGCGATCCCGCCGGCGGCGCCGTGCCGCGGCGGGCCAGCGCCCAGCGCCCGGCATCCTCCATCCCGAAGGTCACGGTGCGCCGGCGCCGCCGGCCGATCGCGATCGGGCGTCGACGGTCGGAGGGCACGAGCAGGGCGCGCAGGCCGCCGAAGCTGTCCGAGTTCACCAGCCCGAGCGCCACGAGTTCAGC
>Ga0335085_10002484_pt1 | contig 34286 bp, 54 predicted proteins | sample Lox_Sample_45_FD_206712 | JGI IMG/M metagenome (GOLD analysis project Ga0335085, IMG submission 206712) | Soil microbial communities from Loxahatchee National Wildlife Refuge, Florida, United States - Lox_Sample_4.5 | ecosystem: Environmental > Terrestrial > Soil > Wetlands | place: USA... | reverse complement strand
CTATCGACAGCCATGCAGCGGCACGTCAGCGCATGCGCGAGGTCAGCCGGGCGCGCCGCACTCGCCACTGAACGCCCGAAAAGCAGAATGGCCCCTCAGCGAGGGGCCATTCTCGCAATCACTACTGTAACGTTTCAACTCACTCGGCCGCTCCTCCCCCACCCCTGTCCCGCCCGGCCGATCCCCTCGATCTCTGCGTTTTCCCAGCTCACGAGCTATTGCATCTGAGCAGTGATGACTGTAGAGTGGAGGCATGACGAACACAGAGCAGGGCAAGCGTCAGATCAACGCGTGGCTCACGAAGTACAACCTCTTCCTGAACGACGTGACCGACGCGGAGATCGAGCGGATTGCCGCCGCGTACCACGCAGCCATCGGCACCGATCACGAGCAGGCCATCGCCGAGGACACGGAGCGCACCGTGGCGATCCTGCGCAAGGAGTACCGCAACGCCGAGCCCAGCATGCGGGGGGACATCATCTGGCGACTCGCACTACTGGGGGACGACGTATACAACCGCGTAAACCTCTCCGAGGACACCGAGGACGACACTGAGGGCGACCACGTCATCGCCGAGGACGACACCGAGGAGGACGCGCGCAGGATCGCCGCCCTGCGCGAGCAGTACCGCCACGCCGCCGACTCGCGCACGCGAATGGACATCATCTGGCAGCTCGCCGCCCTCGGCGATGACGTGGTCGAGTTCACCTCGGCGTCAGAGGCTATTGCATCTGAGCAGTGATGACTGTATAGTGGAGGCATGACGAACGAGATGGACCGCCACCAGGGAATGCAGCGCAACGTGCTCGGCAGCTTCATCGGCTGCAACTGCAGTAGCTGCAAGAACATCATCAAGCAGATCGAGCAGGACAACGAAATGAGCGGCACGAAGACGGTCGACCTGTACAAGGACGGTCCGGCTCGGGGGCCGCGCTCCTAGATCGTCGACAGATCAACGGCCACCTCCCCGGTGATGACACGCTGGGGGAGGTGGCCGTTGCGTTCTTGGTTGCAGCACCTCGGACGACCGGTGCGCGCTCCCGTGCAGACCGGGCACGGGTAGTTGCTACCGTGCGCGGGCCGGATGTTCCACGGGTCGTAGGGATCTCCGCCATCGGCCAGGCGCACCACGTGATCGCCCTCGTAGGCGTCCGGGTGACCGCAGATCCAGCAATCAGTGCCCCAGATCCTCCATGCCTCGCGCTTCGCGTTGCGCCACCGCGTCCCCCGGCGACCGACGTTCGCCGGATCCGGATTTTCGTACACCCTGGCCATGCGGACAGCCTAGAAGCCCTCAGGACATCCTGAGGGCTTCTGACGTCACACCGAGATCCTGGACACCGCGGGCATGGGCCTATGGGTCAGGAACAGGCTGCTGGCGGCATCGCACACAGCCGATCCGCCATCTATCGCCGTCCAGTAGCTCGACTCGGCGATGAAGATCTCTCCTCGCACCTCGACCGGCCACTGATCAAGCGCGATCCCGGCTTCGCAGTGCATGCACTGTGCTCGCCTCACGCGTCCCACCCCGGCGTCTGGCCTATCAGCCACTTGATCATCTTGACGCGATCCTCATGACCTACGCCTATGCAATTCTCGCTGTACTCGTCCTCGATACAGATATCCACCTCTCCGAAAGAGTCCACCGCATACATATCCATGCTGAACTGTGGCGAAGATGCGGACTTGATCCGCGCAACACCCTTGCCGAGGTCTTCCCAGCTCATCGGAAACCGTCCTTCTGTCTAGCGGTGCGCGTATCGATGATCTTGCGTAGAGCCTCGCCCTCGTACAGCCCCCGGCCGAGCGCGCGAATCTGTGCCCAGCGGCCAGCCGCAGCCAGCACCCCCGGAAACCCGCCCATCCCCGTAGCCAGGCTGGCATCGTCATAGGCAGCCCTGATGGCTTTGCGGGCGGCGTCCCGGGACTTCTGAAGGGCCTCCCCGTTGGCCTTGATGTCCGCGAGTGTCCCGGCCCAGCTCTTCAGGGCCTCGTCAGAGGTGTCCGGCATCGTCAGGAAGGCCGTGAAGTCCGTAATCGAGCAATCGGCGTAGGGCGGAAAGCCAGGCCCCCAGATCATCGTGCTGTCCCAGGTCCAGCTCACCCGACCGGCCGCCGGTGAGGTGGCGATCGCGTAGCCGCGGTGATCGGTGAGCGGATGATGACCGAATCGCACTCCGATGAGGTGCCGCAGCGTCCCGGGCACTCCGGTCGTGGCGTGAGGTGACCGGCCACGGCTGTACTGCACCTTGACCTGCCAACCCGCCTCCTGGCCGATCTTCATCAGCCTGATGACCGAGCCGGGCGTATCGACCGGCATCATGTCCCAGTCCGAGCGCACCTCGGGTTCCGGGTAGGACTCCTGTTCGATCTTCCACGGGTCGTGCAGGAGCATGGCCTCCAGCCTCTGACGCGAGCTGACGAACTCCATCAGTCCTCCTTGCCGATCTCGCGCAGATCCGGCTCGATCCCTTCGGGCTGCTCCTGACTCAGGTCGAAGACCATCTTCATCGCACAGTCGTAAATGGCTCTCATCTCCGACAGGGCGGCGTAGGACTGCGCGGCGAGATCCTTCCAGTCCTGAATGCTGTTCTCGGGGTACTCCGAGACGTTTCGCGGGCGGATAACGAAATTTCCGCGATCGTCACGAGGTCCGTCGAGGTCGTAAAGCGTGGTCCGCACGTCCCACTGCACGATGAGCCAGTTCAGACGCTTTTTGGCACTCCTGATCTGCGCAAGAATTCCGCGGCGCATGTCGGCTCGGGGGGAAACGCTTTTGCCCATGTCCTAGCTCCTGACTTCGCTCGTGCTCAGTTCTCGCGCGTGACCTTGACGACGTGCGTGCTGCCCTGCGGAGCGTGCTCGCGCAGATCCCGCTTGATCTCCTCGATCTGCTTCTCGGTCTGGCCGGTCCGAGTGAACCGCCCGGCCTGCTTGCTGGTCTCCCAGGAAACCTCTGCGCTGTATGTCATGACTCCACTCTACAGTCATGACTGCGGTTTGGCAAGCAAAAATGCCTCCCCGAAGGGAGGCATTTTCTAGGAGATCGGCCACAGCCGCAGGATTGGCCGAGACGTCGAGGGACGAGTGTTGGAGCGCTGAGCGACCATCACGGACGCCCTGCCCCCCTCTTCCAGGTAGACCTCATTCGCCAGGGCCAGGGCATCGCGCAGGCTCGGCGTCTGCTCATCGACCCAGTCGAGTCGGTGAACGTAACTCCAGCCCTGCGGCTCCTTGACCATGACCCAGTGGCTGTAACGGGCCTTCTTGAGCGTGTCCATCGTGGGCTCCCTCTGTTGAGTTGTCCTTGCTGATGACTCCACTCTACAGTCATGACTGCCATCCCCGCAACCCCATGACTGTGGGGTTTGTCACAGCATCACGACTGTAACGTTTCAATCCCGACGGCCCTGCCCTCCAAAACCGCCATCTAGCTGGAGTTTTGGAGGACTTTGGAGGGTAGAACCGTCGGGATGCAACTAGCCCTCGGACGCCTCAGAAGCCACCTCGCGCCGCTTGCCAGGGCGCCTGGTTCCTCTCCAGCGGTCCAGCTCGGCCAGGGGGAAAACGGGCCGGTTGTACTGCCCGTCCTTGGTGTAGCCGGACGGGATCGGCCCATTGCCCCGCGTACAGTAGGCAGAGAGCGTGTTGGGCATGATCCCCAGGTACTGAGCGGCGGCTTTGTAGCCGATGGCTACCGGATCAGTCTTCATGCGTATCTCCGATCTCGCGGACTTCGAACGTTATGCCAGGAATGTCCACATCGTCCGCCCAGCATTTGTAAACGTGCAGGTGAACCACCTGTGCGTCATCCGCAATCACGCCCGCGTCCTGTAGCGCGTCGTGCAAGGTGCGGGCGTGTTTCTCGATGTCCCCCGAGTTGCGATGCGTGGGATACGGACCGGCGTGACTGGGGACGGGCTGACCGGTCGGCTGACCGTTTTTGATCTGCATCCGGCGCTCGATGCTGACCCACATCCACACGGCCAGCGGGCCCGTCATCCGCGGGCGACCGGACCAGGCGAATTTCGCAGCTCGGGCGTAACGCTCCCGGGCCTGCACGCCGTTCTGCGACTCCTCGGTGACCACCACGCGCTGTGGAAACCGCCTCTTTGCGCAGCGTGTGCACCACGCCTTGACGGAGCCTTTCGGGCCTGGAGTGCCCGGCACGGTCAGCAGGAGGCCGGGCATCCCCGGAGAACCGCTCAGAGCGTCCGTAAGGCCACTCATGCCCGAACCCTGCCCCCGACTACCACCGAGGCCTTTTGAGCGCTCAGCGCGGCTCTCAGCGGGCGCACGGGGCCGAACTCACGGTCGAGGAGGGCATCGAATTCCCTCATCCGCACCACCTGACCCAGTCGGGTCGGCTCGCCACCCGGCCCGATCAGCCCGGCCTCGGCCAGTGCGCCCCGTACGGCCAGGGGGTGGCCGGTGACGCCGTCGATGAGTGCGGAGATCTCCGCATCGCTCAAGGTGCGCTCGAACCTGATCATGATCTCGTCCTTCCGTGGGTTTCGCCTAACCCTACAGTATTGACTGCGAATCCGCTCTTTTCTAGTCATTCGACTAGGGGTTTCGCCCTGTGCAAAGTCCGACCTGTGCGCAGCACCCTCTCTCCTAAGAGAGAGAGAGGATGTGCACACCTTGCATGGTGACTAGGTGTGCAAGCCTGTGCAAGCCTGTGCAAAGTGCTGGTCAGACCCTGTGCAAGCCTGTGCACACCCTGTGCACGGACCCTGTGCAAATGCCTGTGCAAAGCCTGTGCACGCCAAGATCGTTTGCACAGGCATTTGCACAGGGTGATACTAGGTTAAATCAGACATTCTGTAGCGGGGAGTGGGGCGGTCGTCGGAGGTCACCTTCCCGTCCTCGCACAGCCTGTTCAGGGCTCGCGTGTACACCGATCTGTCATATTTTGTCCGATTGCCGTTGCCCGCCTTCAGGGCCTCATTACCGAGGGCCTGTATCTCCGCCCGGCTCAGGCCGTTACCCCTCGGGTCATGCTCGGCCAGCATCATCAGGACCAGCCTGCGAGCCTCGTCGGTCTCCCCCTCGGCCAGCAGGATTGCCGCGCCACGCTCCCCCGGGGACACGGCATCGCGAACCTGGACCTGCACAAACGCGTTCGAATCCCCCACCACCAGCGAGGTGACTTGCTGGCCGTCCTCATCGACGCCCACAGGCACTACGCGCAGCACCAAGTCGATCCTGGCCGTGTCGTCGGTGTCCTTGCTCTTCTCGCACGTGAGCGTGGCCCTCAGCCCCTTGTCCGGCCTGGTCAACTTCCATTCGGCATCCTGTGCGCCGTCGATGGCGGACGACCCCCGCGCGTCATTCCCGTTGCGGCCCGTGTGATGCACAACCAGCACGCAGGCCCCCGAGGCTTGCTTCAGCCGCTCTACCCCGTCGAGGAATATCCCCGTGTCCCTGGCGTCGTTCTCGTTCAGTCCCACGGTCATCCGGGCCTGCGTGTCCAGCACGATCAGGCCGGGCCGCATCTCCCGTACCAGCTCGACCAGCTCGCCCCACTGTTCGGACAGCCCCGCCCCGCCGTAGCCGCGTGCCTGCACGGCCACCGGCAGCACTCTCAGCCTGTGCGTGCTCTGGCCGTGCGCGAACGCCCACGCCGTCAGCCGCTTGCCGATGCCGTGCACACCCTCACCCACCACGTACAGCACGTCTTCCTGGCGGGTTTTCCTGCCCATCCACGGGCGGCCGGTCGCGATGTGCGCGGCCCAGTCCAGCGCCAGGAAACTTTTGAAACCGCCGGGCGCGGCGATCAGCCACGTCCCAGAATGCTTGGTCAAGATGCCCTTGATCAGGTGTTCAGGTGCGGGCATCGCCCTCAGGTCGGCCAGCGTGACGAGTTGATCTTTCAGGCTCTTGCCGCGCTGACCGGGCGCGGGGCTCTGGCCGGGTGCCGTCTCGGGCACCTCTGTCCAGGGCTGCTCAGAGCCGAAATCCAGCCCCCGGCTGATCTGCTGACTGACGTATCGTTCGCCGTGCGCGGCTACGAATCCGTTTGCCCTGCATACGGCCATGATCGCGTCGTGAGCGTAGTCGTAGGACCAGAAGACATCGATCCCGTGTCCCGCCATCGGGGCGATTCGAGTGGCGACCAGGTGACTGCGCGAGCTGCCCTGCTCGATGAGGCCCGCCAGCTCATGCAGCTCCTGCCCGAGCATCGTGAACGCGGCCCGCCGCGTCTTCGGACCGCCGCCACGCTCGAAAAGCTGCCCATCATCCTGACCGTTTTTGATCAGGGGCGCTTCGCGCCGACCGGCCTGCCTGGCGGCCATCCGCTCGATCACGACCGGCGGGACCGCGGGCAGCTCGGTGAGGTCCTCCGGCTCCGACTCCCATGTCCACGCCCCGCCCCTCGGGTCGGCACTGGGCGGCAGGAAGACGAATCCCCCCTGGCCGCGCACGTCCACCCCGTCAGCCACCGCGCCGGAGTTGTCCACGGTGACCGGGTGCGCGTCGTCGGCCCGGAACCAGTCGTGACGACCGCCTGAGGGGGTGTTCACCCTCAGCTCGCTCTTCTGCCCGATCGCGTCCCACTCCTGCGGTCCGCGTTTACCGTCGGAGACGTCCTGGTCGATCACCACCACGCCCGATTTGCCAGTATCCGCAGCCAGCGCGCACCCCTGCCACGGACCGGTGAACCAGCCGATGATCGTGGCGGGGTCGGCGGTGCTGGCCGAGCGCCAGGCCGCGATCGGGCTGACGTCCTTTTTGCCGTCCCCGCGCACTCCGAGCCGTACCGGAAAAACCGCCAGGCCTTGCGCGGCGTACCGCAGTGCCGCGTCCAGAATCGGATCGGCATCATCTGTCTCCAGCGGCTCGGGCTCGAACAACTGCGTCATGCGCTATGCTCCGATCTGTTCTCTTTCGTGGGAGACACGAGACGGCCCCCGATTCGCCCCTCCCCTGGGGGAGGTACGCGCTCGGGGGCCGTCTCGTTACCCCGGAGACTCGACCCTAGTACCGGACGAGCAGGTGCAGGTGCATCCCGATCAGGGATGCGTTGTACGCGGTCAGCAGGACCAGCACACTGGTCAGCAGGCGCCTCATCTTCCAGGTTTTCACGCTTCGAGATCTTGCGGCCGGTACTGCTCGATCAACCGCTCCAGCCAGTCAGGACAGGGCTCCTCGGTCCACCTCGACCAGCTCCGCCTGCCTCGGATCGTGTCCGGCGTGCCATCTTTCTTGATCTCAGGCCCGGAGACGACGACCCAGGCGGTGGACCCGTAGAACACCTCCACCATCTCCGCCTGGACGGCTCGCGGGTGCGTGCCGGAGTTGAAGAGGGGCCTGTCCTCTCCCTTCAGCTCAACGGCGACGCTGGAATTGATCACTCTGGTTTTCATGGGACTCCTTCGCGGGGTCAGGTTTTCACGCTTCGAGATCTTGCGGCCGGTACTGCTCGATCAACTGCTCCAGCCAGTCAGGACAGGGCTCCTCGGTCCACCTCGACCAGCTCCGCCTGCCTCGGATCGTGTCCGGCGTGCCATCTTCCTTGACCTCAAGCCCAAAGACGATGACCCACGCGTCAGGCTCGTAGAACACCTCCACCATCTCCGCCCGGACGGCTCGCGGGTGCATGCCGGAGTTGAAGAGGGGCCTGTCCTCTCCCCCCAGCTCAACGGCGACGCTGGAATTGATCACTCTGGTTTCCATGGGACTCCTTCGCGGGATCAGGTTTCCGGTGCGGCTAGCGGGCCGCGAGCAGGCGGCGGATCAGGGCAGCCACGTCGGTCCCCTCGTAGATCAACGACTCAGTGCCCTCGTCGTCGTAGCGCGTCGCGGTCCACCACTCGACGTCCGGGCCGTCGTCGGTAGGCTCGAATCCCACGACGATGTGCCCTGCGTCGATGTCGATCAGGATGTCCCCGATCGGTAGCAGCATGATCCGGTCGACGTCGATGCTGGTCTGCATGAGGCGATCCATGATGCGCATTTCTTGCTCCTTCGTGGGCGCCGGTGCGGTACGTCCACCACCCTACAGTCATGCATGCTAAAGTGCAACCCATGAAGCTTCCTTTCCGCGCGCTGGCCGCGCTGCTGGCCGCGCTGGGCCTGTCCCTGACCCTTGGCGCCACCCCGTCCTACGCGTCGTCCGTGCACGGTTGCCCGGACGGGTACGTGTGCCTGTACCAGTGGCTCGACTACGGAGCCCCCTCCGGCGATGCCAACCCCGGCTGGAAATCCACCCTGACGAACCTGTACTACGCGCCGAACTCGTGCATCAACTTGACGGCCCCCATGGCGTACTGGCCCAACGGCACCGCCGTGACCGACAACAGCGCGAGCTTCGTCGTCAACGACAGCGGGTGGGGGTCCGGCTGGCACGTCGACGTATTCGACTGGGTCAATTGCAACTACTCGGGCGGTCTTGCGTCCAGCAACGATTTCCACCTGGGGGACACTCTCTGGCCCGATCTGCGAGAGATCGGCATCGCGTCCGGGCTCTACGCGTATCACCGGATCACGTCACTGCGCCTGACCTACACAGGGTGACCGCGTAAGCTCCTCTGCGGGAAGGCGGGCGGTGCATGGGAGCGCATGCACCGCCCTTTCTCTCTCCGGCCCTTGACCGTGAGGCGCCAGGGGCCTACAGTGGTCACTGCTAGGTCACATCCCACGAAGAGGAGGATCCGGTGACGCCTGAAGAAATCGGACTCATCGAAGCCGCGCTCAATCTGGCCTTCGACAACCCCAAGCCTGGCAGCTGGCCGAGGTCCTCCCAGGGGGGGGCGTTCGGGCGAGCTGTCGAACAGTTCCTGGGCGCGTGCCCGGAATGCCGTTCCGGCAGGCACAGGTGTCCCGAGGACGGCAACGCGATTCCGCACGGCTTGCTGACCTGTGAGGCTCACAACGATGCATCCGTCAGCGCCGAAGTGCCCCGGTGGATCCCGGCCACACTCGGCGCGGCCCTGGCCAACGACCGGATCCGCATCGGTGTCGACGAGTGCACCGTCACTCGCAGCACCTACGGGGTCTGGAACGTGACGAATGAATGGCGTCCGCGCAAGTGGCGGCATGCTGAGCTGCGGATGGACCTGACGGCGAACCCTGGGCTTCAGCAGTACGACCCGGCCACCTCATGCGAGATCCTGATGAGCCCCGAGCGGCACGCGATCTTTTTGCTCACCGAAGCGTTCCCGGGGGCCGTCGTGGCCGAGCAGCGCTGCTCGTGCGGCGTGACCGGCGGAATGACTCACGACTGTGAGACTGCGGGGAGAATCTCGTGAGCTTCGGGGCGAGGTACCAGACACGCTGTCCGGCATGCGGGAACAGCATCCTGCCTGGTCACGAGATCGAAACGGTGGGCGGAGATCGCCTTGAGTACGTGCACGCCGAGTGCGCCGAGGAGTACGCGCCCGAGCCGCGTGACTACGCGGCCCCGAAGAGTAAAAAGCCGATCCCTGTGATGCCGCACGGGAAGACTGCCGCCGACCGATGCGAAGCCTGCTTCATCGTGCACGCGAGCGGTCAGCGGGAGTGCTGGTGAGCACGGTCGAGGATCGGGCCTATCAGCGCGAGGCGATCGAGGCCCTGCACGACGGGTGGCGCTCGGGTAAGCGCGCCCTGGCCGTTGTGCTGCCGACGGGGACAGGGAAAACCACGGTTTTCAGTCTGCTGGCGGCGCGCTTCCTGGACGAGCATCCCGGTAAACGCGTTCTCGTGCTCGCGCACACCGAGGAGCTGATCACTCAGGCCACGCTCAGGCTGCGCGGCATCGTGACGGGCAAGCGGGTCGGGATCGTCAAGGCGCACCTGAATCAGCCGACCGCACACGTGGTGGTGGCATCGGTGGCCACTCTGCGCAACGCGAAACGACGCAACCAGATCCGCAATGTCGGGCTCGTCATCTGTGACGAGACGCATCGCGCCGCCGCGAGCACCTATCAGGCCATTTTCGAGCACTACGGGGTGATCGGGCCGGACGGCGAACAGGCCCCGGCCGACGGTGCCCTGCTGGCCGGATTCACGGCCACATTCGTCCGCTCCGACAAACGCAAGCTGGGCGACACCTTCGAGGACGTCGTCTATACCAAGTCGATCGAGTGGGCGATCCGGAACGGATTCTTGATCAACTTCCGGGGTAAGCGCGTCATCGTGCCCGACCTGGACCTGAAACGCGTCGGCACCCGGGGAGGAGATTTCAAAGACGCCGAGCTGGCCGAGGAGCTGGAGCGCTCCCTTGCGCCCCAGGTGGTGGCCGAGGCCTACATCGAGCATGCTGCCGACCGGAAAGGAATTGGCTTCGCCCCGACGGTCGAGTCGGCTCACCTGTACGCCGACGCTTTCCGCGAGCTGGGCATCAGTACAGAGGTGGTCAGCGGCCGGACGCCTGACGCTGAGAGGCGCCTGATCGTCAAGAAACTGAAGTCCGGAGAAATCCGCGTGGTGTGGAATTGCGCGGTTTTCACCGAGGGATTCGATGAGCCGAGCATCTCCGTGGTCATCATGGGGCGCCCAACCAGGTCGGCGGGTCTCTATGTGCAGATGGCCGGTCGGGGCGGGCGGCCGGACAAAGAATCCGGCGTGCCTGTGCGTGATCAGGATTGTCTCCTGCTCGACGTGACGGGCGTGAGCCGGGACATGAGCCTGCGGGCGTGGATCGACTTGTCCAGCTCACCCGAGGTGGTTGGCCAGCACGAGGAGCTAGAGACGCTGCTCGACGCCGAGGAGCTGTTGGACGAGATCGAGGAGAGGCAGGCCTCGGAGAGCGACGAGCCCGAGGAGTACATCGGCGTCACCGAAGTGGTTGATTTCGATCCGATCGCTCGCAGTGAGTATTCCTGGATGCGCACCGACGGCGGCACGCTGTTCCTCCCTGCCCAGTTCGCTTACCTGGTCCTGGTCCCCGGCCAGCACCAGTTGTCCGGCGCGGACGCTACCGAGCCCGAGCCGACGTGGGACGTCATGTTCCTGAGCAAGGACGTGTTGTCTCCGATCGGCGGAGAGCAGGCCGGGCTACTTTTCGCGGGTGCCTGGTCGATCGAAGAGGCCATGAGCCGCGCCGAGCAGGCGCTGGAGGAGCCGGGCGGGGAACGCTTCGGCTCGCTGAACACAGGCAAGAAGGCATCCTGGCGCCGGGTCAGGGAAATCTCAGCCGCTCAGGTGCGGCACCTGAGCAGGCTGGGGATCGCTGAGAAGCTCGTGGCCGGTATGACCAAAGGTCAGGTCAGTGACCTGATCGAGCAGCGTAAGGCAACGCAGCGCATCGATTTCATCATGTCGATGATCAGTACCACAAATCCCTCCTGAGCCCCTTGCAATCTGACAGTCATGGCTGTAAGCTAGACACATCAGCAGGCAAGAGGTTCAGAAAGGGGATCGAGATGAACACTCAGGAGATCACGGAGCACATCACCCGCTTCATCCGCGAGTCGGGTGAGCCGGTGGCCGACTTCGACGTCGACGCCATCGTGAGCGAGATCAACAACGTGATGTTCGACGAGGGGGTCTCCAGCCCCGAGGACATCGACCCCCAGCTTTTCGTCGACATCATCGCCGAGCACGACATCTCCCACTGAAAGGACCGGACATGGGCAAGCACGAAGAGGACAAGGCGCCGAAGGGCTACAAGGGCGTTCACCGAGGCAAGCGCGAGCGAGCCGTTGGCCGGGTTCCCAGCAACACCGACGGCCACACCCAGGTCATCCAGACGTTCCGCATCGCGGGTTCCGATCTCCCGCCGCGCGGCCAGGGGATCACCCGCGAGGACCGATGAGCAGCAAGAGGCTGCATAAACTCCTCCGGCCTCTGGCCGAGGCCATGCAAAGAGCAGGCTGGGAGAGGTCGGAAGGCGGTAACCACGTCTGCTTCACGGCTCCGGACGGGACCAAGATCGGACTACCGCGCTCGTCCAAGACCAGTTCCCAGCGACAAGTAGCCAACATTCGGGCGCAGATCAGGCGTGCCGGGCTGGACATATAGAGGTCATCCCTCGAAGCGCAAAGGGTGCGCACGGTCACTGAGCGTAATCGGACCCGGGTTCGAGTCCCGGCGAGGGAACGAAAGAGAGGATCGGGCAGATGACTCGTAGCGGATACGGAAAGTTCCTGTTCTGGCTGTTGCTGACCTTGGCGTTCGTCAACCTGGTGGTGGGCCTGCTGGTCGCGCTGACCGACGAGGCGAGCTGGTCTCGCGCGCTGGCATCGCTGATCGGTGTCGTCGTGTCACTGGGCGGGGCGATCATGATCGACAGGGAGAATCGGTGACCGAGGAATCTCAGCTCTTCGGCCCGGCTCCGCAGAAGGAGCCGAAGGTCTTCGGCAACGTCTACAACGGCCGGTACCACCTGCCGTTGTTGCCGGGGGAGTCCGGCACGCGCAACGGCGGAGATCATGTGCCGGGTGGCGTGATGCGGATGACCAACCTTGCGGGTGCGCTGGAGGACACCAGGGCACTGAGCGTGTGGGAGCAGGGGATGACGCTGATCGGGCTCGGGCTGATGCCGGAGCTTTACGAGGAGTTGTCCCTGATGGTGCAACAGGCGCAGGCCGACGGCATCGACTTCGCCCTGTTGCGTAACTATCCGGAGCTGAAGCAGGGGCTTGCCGGGGCACACTGGGATCAGAAGATCACCGATGCGTCGATCGCCGGAAAGGCGCGTGCGGCTGCACGTGCAAGTGCGGCTGCACTTCGTGGCACGGTCCGGCACGCTGCGTGGGAGCATTTTATCGAGACGGGCACTCTGATCGGCACTCAGGAAGTTCGGGAATCGACGCTGCGCACGGCCGCTCTGCTCAACGATGCCGGGCTGACAGTCGTCCCCGAGCTGACCGAGCGGGTGGTGCGCAACACCGTCCTCGGCGCCTCAGGAAGATTCGACAACATTCTGTTCGAGCAGGCCACGGGCCGGATGTTCATGGCCGATCTGAAAACCAAGGCCACGCCGTATTTCAGCATGCTGTCGGTGGATATCCAGCTCGCGGGGTACGCCTACGCCGAGAACATGCTGACCAGGGACGGCCAGGGCTACGAACCGGGGCCGATGGGCAACGTGCAGCCCGATCGAGGCGTCATCATGCACGTGCCGTCCGACGGTTCTCCGGCGCGGCTGGAGACGGCCGACATCAGACGGGGGTGGGCGAACGCCATTCTCGCCAGTCAGGTGAACGCCGAGCGCGCGTACGGACGGTCAGCCGATCGGCTCGGGCGGATGCAGTGGGAACCCGCCCCGGATCCGCTCGATGACGGCCAGGGCGGGCGAACATTCATGATCGATGGTCAGCGAGACGAGTACTGGATGGACGATCCGGACAGCCCGATGGCCGGTCGGGACTAGCTCTGGGGACTGGTGACGTTCACGCTGACGACGGACTGCGTCAAGGTCAGCGTGAGCAGGCCGGTATTGGTGATCGGCACCGTGACTACGCTGGCGGACGTCTTGACGGGCGTCCCGACGGTTACGGTGCCGAGGGCCAGCGCCGGGCCGTCGATGAATGCGCTGGCCACGTAGCCGGTATCGGGCTGCGCGGGCTTGATCGTAACGGCGATGTTGGTCGACCCCACGACCAGCGAGCCGAGGATGGACTGGCCGTATCCACCGTATTTGGACTTGGTGGCAACGACGCCGGTGGCGTTCGATCCGATGACCGATGACCACAGACTGTACTTGCCCACGTACTGAGAGTTGGAGAGCCCGTAGTCCACCGGGCCATAGGTAGACCAGACGACCCAGTCCCCGACGTTGAGATCGACGTTGTAGTCGGTGGTGTCCGGCCCGGCTACGTGCACCTGCAAATGCGTGCCGGTGTCGGAGACGACGCTGACCGTGCGAGATCCGAGGTAGATCTCGGTGTTGATGGCGGCAACGACATCCGTGGTGCTGCTACCCGATCCCGTGTACTGCGCGGCGTACATCAACCGCGTGACGGACTGCATGAGACCAGTGTGGACAGATGCGAGTAGACAGAGAAGAGGTATTTTGGGTGGCTAAGCAGTATGAGCACAAGATCGTCAAAGATGAGAAGACCGGCAAGACCAAGGTCGTGGCTGTCGAGATCAAGAAGCGTCACCAGGGCTACGACCCCGAGTACGACGTGCACGTTTTCAAGGAAGGCATCCTGAGCAGGATCTTCCGCAAGTGAGCGAGCGCGGGCACCGATACTTGAGTACGGCGTGCCTGCACGAGCAGCATGACTACTGCAAGGGCGCGCGGGGACAGGCCGGACCGAAAAAGCCTGCCACCTGCAAATTCTGCGGAGCGCGCTGCGTGTGCCCGTGCCACTACATCCTCCAGGCCCCGATCGCCACCATCAGGGTGGCATGAGTAACTGTCGGGTGCTAGAGTTGACACGAACGATTGAACTACTGAGATGAGGATCGAATGACCAACGCTTTCGCGGCTGCCGCCGCAGCCATGGCCCCGCAGATCTCCGAGACTGCCGCCGAGTCGACCATGGCCCGGGACACGAGCGGCAATCTGGCTCAGGCCTGGGCTCCCGAGGAGAGCCAGCTCTTCTCCGGCCCGGTGATGCCGCCCTCCCTGCTGAACAAGACGCATCTGCTGAACAGCGTGCGGACGGGCATCATCAGCCAGGCCCCGTACGACGTGCACGCCCGGGACTACAACACCAAGCTCCCGAAGTACTTCTTGAAGACTCCCGTTTTCGATAAGGGGAAGTTGCACAAGGTCGGCCCGATCGCGATCGATCCGGGCACGGGAGAGAAGAACCAGCCGGTCAAGGACACCGTGGTGGTGCTCGGCACCGACTACCGCTTCGACGCGGCCGAGAGTGCGGCCACGGGGCGTGACGTCAGTACCCCGGACGACGGCACGCGAGCGTTCTACGCCTCAGGTGACGACCTGAAACAGCTCCGCAACGAGATCCGCCGCCTTGGGTTGCGATCCAGTGCGGAGATGGTGGGCCTGCGGCTGACCGTCGCGCGGATCGGCCAGAAGCCCAACGACGGCGGCAACCCGTCTTGGATCACCAAGGTGACCTTGGAGCGCGTCTAGCGAGACCGGGCGCGGCGATGCCTAGGGGTGTTCGCCGCGCCCTCAAGCGCCTATAGCTCAGTGGTAGAGCCGTCGCAATTCCAGCGGAGGACGCGGGTTCGATTCCCGACAGGTGCACGAGGCCGGTTGTCAGCGGGTAGCTCCCGCGGGGCCCGGCCGACCCCACCTCTTCAGCCGGTAGCTCCGGCGAGCGGGTGGTTATCGGGGGAGCGGCACGGGGCCCATCACGGCCGAGTCGCGAGCTGCCCGGGACGTCATCCCGGGCGGGCCGCTCCCTATCCCCACGAAGGAGGATCATGAAACAGAGGTACCGGACCGAGCATTGTCAGGTATTCGACTCGCGCGGCGAGATTGTCGCGGAAGCGTTCGACATACAGACGGCACAGGTCATCGTTGATGCAATGAACGCCATGCGGCCGACTATCGGTCACATATCAGAGTTCACCGGCCGTCACGGCGAACTGACCGTCGGAGAGGTCACGCTCCCGGTCTACGTCACCCAGGTGACCGTGAAGAACGGCGCACCCAATCCGGCCACGATAACGGTGATCGACTCCGGTACGCCGTTCTGGGCGGAGGAGTCATGACGCGGCGCAAGGACGACAAGGCCAGCATCTCGGATGACCGGCTGGACGAGTACGACCAAAAGGTTGAGGACCGAGTCACCAAGCAGTCCCGGACTCAGACCACGAAGCGCGGCGGCGACCAGGAGGGGCGTTACGGCGCGATCGACTCCCACAAGAAGGGCGGGTGACCAAGCCACGGCCGGGCGCCCGGCCAGCTCTCGCGCTGAGCCACGATCAAGCGCTGACCATGCGCCTGCTGTATGCGCATGGCGCCGGGTATGTCGACCTGGAACGCCGGTTCGGGGTGGGGCGCAGCGTGGTCAGCGCGGTCATCCACGGCCGGTACTCGGCACTCCCGGCTGGCACGCGCAGCATTGCCCGGCCTCAGGGCACGGTGTTGCGTGAGGATGACGGGAGGTTGTACGAGTGTCGCTCGCGATCTTGCTCGGCTGGCTGATGCTGCCGGACTGGTACTAAGATCAACTTGCAGCGCCCTGGGTTCATGGCCCGGGGCGCTGTCCAGTTCTACCCCTTGCATCCTGGCAGTCATCGGTGTAGGGTTGAGTCATCCGGGCGGGGCGTGCGAAGTATCCGATGCGCTCCGCCCGCCAAGATCGTGATGGGCCGAGTCGCGGATAAGAGGTGGCAGCACTCCGTTTCATCGGATGCCCGTCTCCGGGCATATGCCGAAAGCAGAGAGCGACTGGACGGACCACCCGCCCCGCACCGTAACACCCCACGGAGGAGAGATGAGCTGGATGAGCGTAGAGCTGCCGGGAAACGGCCCGTGGCGCATCCTGGACGAATGTGAGTCCCGATACCACAACTCGCAGACAGCGGCCAGGGGCAAGACCCGGGGACAGATCAAGTGCGTGTGCCCGCGCGCCTTGGCCGTGTACGAGCAATACAAGGCAGCGCGCCGGGCGCGTGAGAGGGACTACAGCCGAGAGCGCTCCCGCCGGGCCGCGAACAGCGCCCGGAGCGTGCGGGCGGTCATCCGGCATGCCCCGCAACAGGTGACCATGCCGTTCCCGTTCCTGCCTGGCGCGGCCTGCCAGGGGCCGGGTGGCGTCGAGACCATGGATCGAGCGCTGGAGGCGAAGATGACCGCGGAGGGGATGCGCGAGATCGATGCCGCGAAGGCCCTCTGCGCCACCTGTCCGGTGATGGCCGAGTGCCGGGCGTTCGCCCGCGATCACGAGCGCCCGGCTGGCTCCTGGGGCGGGGTGTGGGGCGGCATGGATGCGTGGCAGCGCGCCGGGTTTCGGCTGGTAGGGACGGCGACCGGCATCAAGGTCGTGGCGGTGAGCTGATGCCGGTCGAGGCGTGTCAGACGTGCCACGGCCATGGAACGATCATGCGGAACGTGATCAAGGACGGAAAGTCTGTCTGGGTGGCCGAGAAGTGTCCTGCCGGTTGCCGCAACGGCAAGGTCAACAAGAAGCTGATCTAACCCAAGGACGTCAGGCGGTCTTCTCGTAGGGTGCGAGCCACGTCCCGACTGCCGTGACGATCACCAGCGCGCCGGTCAGCCAGGGCTGTACCGGGCTGGCGACAGGGATGACCCCGGAGCCGACCAGGGCCGTCAGGATCGCACCGAGCAAGCTGACGTACGCCTTGTAGTTGGTGATCTTGGTGTCGCTCATGATGATCTCCTAGTCGTCCGGACAGCCGAGCGAGATGCGGAGCTGCCGCATGCTGGCCGCGTTTCGGCGGCCGAGGTCAGTGGTAGGCGGCGAATCGTGGTAATTGTCGTCCTGCGCTACCACGATTGCACAGACGTCCGCCGTCATCTGTCGGCGCGCGTCACGCCCCTCTTCGGCGTTGCGCGCCGACACGGTCAGGCACAGAGTCGCGGCCAGCACCGCGGACAGTACCGACGAACCGACACTGACCGCGACCGGCCACCATCGGCTGTCACTCGTCACGGTCAGCTCGACGCTGGCGCCCTCGAACGGGTCGTTCGGGCTCGTCGTCACCAGCGTCCTCCCCAGATGTACCACGCGAGTCCGGCCAATCCGGCGGCGCTGGCCGAGATTCGCCCGACACGATAGAGCGTGCGAGCCGGGAGACCACCTCGCTTGCCCCCGGGACCCCCAGTAGTGCAGCCACTATCAGTAATAGCGGGACGGAGGGGCGGGACCCCGTCAGGGCCTGCTGATAGATGATCCCCCAACCCGCGAGAAACGTGACGACGTCCTTGAACACGGTGATCAGGGATGGACCACGGGACGACTTCCGCGTGGTGCTGGAACCGCGCCGCGCGCTCACTCATGCCCCGCCTCTCTCCGACCACGCATTACGCTCCGTAGTCTAATCGTCTGACAGTTCCCGGACGTGAACCGTGCTCACGCTCAGGATGCCAGGCGCTTAGCGATCTCGTCCGAAACGCCGGAGATGATCTGCTGAGCCTGTTCGGCCGGAAGTCCAGCGAGCACGCCGGAGATGATCGCCTGCACCTCGGCGGTGGGCAGCGCGGCGACAGCGGCAGCCGTGGCGAGATTCGGGATCAGGCTGAGCAACGGCCAGACGTACCCGCGCTTGCCGTCCGGCCCCGGCACTTGCTTTGCGTTGAGCAGTGCGTCGCTGAGCGGATTGTGGAAGCCACCCGCCTCGTCGGTGAAGTCGACGTTGGTGGTCAGCGCCTTCACGGTCGCGGCAGCTACCGCAGCGATTTCGTCAGTGGTCAGTGCCACGTCTTCCTCCATCCAGCCCGGGGCAACGATCCTGCTCAGCTCGGCCAGCGTGCCCCGGAAAGCGTTGGCGTCACAGGTGGTCTGTCCGCCGATGCTGGCGGAGGAGCCGTACTGCCAGATCTTCGGCATCTGGCCGGAGTAAGTCGTCCAGCCGGGGCCGGAGTCTCCGCCGACGCGAGAGTAGAGGGCCTTGAAGCCGGTCTTGGTGCTCGACGGGTAGTTGGCGTTCCAGAGCGGGTAGCCGAGGCCGTTCAGCGCGTTGCCGTACTGTCCCTTGCTCGCGTAGACGATCGGTACCAGCCTGGGCATGAGTACCCGTAGCCGCGCGCACAACCTCTGAAGATAGGCCAGGCTCGGCTTGGTGGCCGAGTCCCCGCCCCAGATCTCCGCATCCACCTGCAAGATGTGCGGAGCACTGCGCCACCCCGGGCACGCCGCGTCGAGCCGGGCGATCCACCGATCCGCCTCACCGGCCGCGCTCGGGTACAGGTCCGGCCGGGGCACCCAGTAAGTTCCGGTCAGCAGGGTGTTGTTCAGGGCGAGCGGCTTGACGTTGCTCCACCACTCGTCCAGCTCGGAATCGCCGCTGGACGAATCTCCGCCCGCTTTGTGAGTGATGAACGAAATTCCCTCGCTGAGCGCCGAACCGATCGAGGGTGCGTCGTAGTGGGACATGTCCCAACCGAAGATCGTCATGCCCTGGTCCCTTTCTCGTGCCTCTCGGTCAGCCTACAGGCCACGCTCGAACACGCACTCGAAGTAGCAGGCGTTCGAGCCACTGACCAGCGTATTTTGCGCGCTGTTCGCCGTATTGTCCTGCAACATGGTCAGCTCGAAATAGTCCGTCGTCCCGTTGGCCGAGTAAGTACCGCCGACCGTGTCCGTAAACGATCCGCTCGTCGGCGGCGTGGCGTGACGCTCCGGGCTGGTCTGCGTGGTGCCGTTTTTGCTGATTCCCGCGACCACGGTTGCATAGGTGCCCAGCGACGGCGCCCAGACGACGCCATGGAACCGATACCACCCGGCCACCGTCGGGGTGATCCGCGTGGTATTGGAGGACGTGGAGTGGAAGCCGTGCGTATCCAGCGTCTCGGTGGTGAATGTGATGGCCGTGGTCGTGTTGTCTGGAATCGACTGGCTGACCGTCTGCTGAAGAATGCAGGCGGGCCGATCCACTGATGCCTCGTAAATGGCATTGATGTCGACGGCGTAGATGATGTCCCCGCCGCCGTACGGATAGGGCATGATGACCTCCTATTTCGCGTAGCGGCCGGGATTGAAAACGTGCGCCTCTGATCCGCTGGGCAGCGTTTTGCTAATCCCGTTCACTGCCCGGGTGACGGACAACATCTGCGTGGTGCCGGACGAGTCGAGCAATTCGACGTCATCGAAATAAACCAGGGTGCCATTAGCCGGGGAGCCGGTGACGGACGGCCCGAACATAGCCTGAGTGGCAAGCGCGGGGGCTACCACCGAGGTAGTGACCTTGGTCCACACGCCCGCCGTGTTGGTGGTGGCCGTGACACCGCCGGAGGAGATGAATGCAGTGCTGGAGTCGTACCAGTTGATCGCCCCGCCGAGGTTGACCACGCTCGCGCAGTACACCCAGAAGACCAGGCTATAGGTGCCCCCGGCCACCACGCCCTGACGGTAGGAGCCCGTGGCCGAGCGCATCGAGACCGTGGCCGGGGAGCTGGCCACGGTGATCAGGGCGGACTTCTGGCCGGAGTGCTTCTGGGCGGTCGAGGAAGTGAGCGTGGAGGTTCCGCCCGCCGTCAGCGTCCACCCGGCGACTCCGGCCTCAAATCCGCCGACGTCGTTGCCGCCACCCCCAGGGGACGACGCATCGACTACCGTCATCCGCTCGCCGGAGATCACGATGTCGTAGGGCACGGCGTTCTTCGACCAGAAATTGTCACTCGCACAGGTGGTGCGAATGAGCGTGGTCGAGCTGCCGTAGGAAGCGACCGTGGTGAGCGCCTGTGCGTCCATCCTGGCCGTGTCGTAGACGCCGTAGCGGAACACGTCGTAGGGGACCGTGAGCAGAGTGACCTTGCGCCGGTGAGTGCCCGTCGATGTCTGCACCCCGATCACCATCAGGTAGATGGTCTCCTCGCGGTACCCGGTGACCGTGATCAGGTCGCTCGGGCCGCGCACCGTGGCAGTAGCGTCCAGAGACGGATTCGCATCGATGTCGATGACGACCTGGGGGTAGCGCGCGCCGAGCACGCTGAGCCGGTTGAGCCAGTATTTCGCCAGGCTCGGCAGCAGGCTCGTGTCCTGCACGTTGACGTTGACCGTCTCCTTGACCTCACCGATGATCGATGCGGTCAGCAAGCCCGTCGTGAGCTGTGCCGTTGCCGACGGGCCGTCCCGTTGCGTCACCGTGACGGTGTTAGCTACGTCCAGGCCATCGATGACCTTGGTGAACGGTGTGCCGACGTTCGTCCCGTACGTGAGGGCCATGGCTACCGAGTTGGCGCGCACCGTCGGGTTGGTGGCGAAATAGATCATCGGCCCGGCGGAGCGCCGGTCGAACAGCATGCCGTCTTCGGTGTCGACACATTCTTTGAGCTGGTTGAACACGGTGTCCGTGCGCTGCGGCCCCATGACGGCGGTACCGGCCGTGCTGACGGTGTACGGAATCCCGGCCAGGGTGCAAATGCGGGCGAACCGCGCACTGGTCAGCTCCCCGGCGAAGCCGTTGACGGCCTGAATCTGGTCACTGGAGAAAAGATTGTCACTGGTCCCGGCCAGCCCGAAGACGTGCCCGACCTTCAGCCCGGCACCGATCGCACCCGTTCCCGACCATGATGCGAGCCGGGTCAGCGAGCCGCTGAAAGTGTCCGTCACTCCGGAGGTGACGCTGGCGCCCATGAAGTAGTAGGCGGGTTCGAAAGTGATCGTGCCGCCGGACACGGAAGCCTTCATACGGAAAATGACGTATTCGGCTTGCTGCGGCGCGAAGACCAGCGTATTCGTCTTGAGCAGATTGCCGCCCGCGTCGAAAACGTTATAGGTGAACGACGCGTTGGAGATGGCGAACGACCAGCTATAGCCATTAGTGGTGCGCCACCGCATGATCTCGTAGGTGGTCGCCGAGAGGCTTACGTCGGTGAACGACATGGCCCAGGAGAATTGCCACCCGCTGGTCGAGGTGCTCGCGAACGTGCCGCCGTAGTTTGCCGTGGCATCCAAGGAGGCGACCGCATCCGATCCCGTAAGGCCGTCGTCCGCACCGAAGGTGACACCGGAGGTGGCGTAACCCAGCTTTCCGCCCGACACGGTGTTCGAGAACGTTTCCCCCCCGGAACCGCTCTCATCACCCTCGATCGGCCAGTATCCGGTGAGGGTCGAGTACCCCTTGATCTGATTGTGCAGCGGGGACTCTACCGTCTGCGTCCAGTCCATGATCCGGCGCAGGATTCCGGTCGCCTCGACGCGCATGATCCGGCGACCTGTTGCCACTCCGGTCGTCTGGTTGTACGAGAAATTCTCGGTGGTCTCCGGTGTCCACTTGCTGATCTCGCCCTGAAAATCATAATTGCCGTTCACGCTCAAGCGGCATTGGGTATTACGGCCGATCAACCCGTAATAGGGGGAATACGGATTGTCGGGATCATAGGTTCCCGCCTGGTCGAGGAAGGCCCAGTTCATCGTGCTCGGCTTGATCGTCCCCTCATCGGTGTAGCCACGCGAAACCTGCACTTCCGTCTCGGCCAGCACGTCAGAGACGGAGGTCCACGCGCCGTTGACGTACAGCTCCAGCAGGATCGTGTATGCGCTCATGAGGTCTTGATCCCCAGGTGCTCGGCCCGGCCACCGCGACCGCGCATGGCCACGGCTATCAGGTCGACCAGCAAGTCACCGAGACGCGAACCGTCCGAGCCCAGCAGGACAGCACCGGAGTCGCTCGCCCCGGTGGCCGGGATGACACGCTCCCCGGCCTGCAACACGGCCAGGGTCTCCGATCCGGGCACGCCGGGGATCACGCCGCCGGAGTGGAAATGCGGCAGGTTGGGCACGCTGATCGAGTTGCCGCCGATGATCGGCACCCATCCTGGAATGGTCCACGAGAGGCGCCCGACCGTATTGTTCCACGCGGTTGAGATGTAATTGAAGGCCTGCCGGAAAGGTGCGGAGATGGCCGTGGCGACCTTCTTGAAAGCGGTCTCGATCCACCCGGGAACTTTCTTCAGCCAATTCCATACGCTCTCGGCGGCGCTCTTGATACCAGCCCAGCTTTTACGCCAGATCGTTTGAAACCAAGTGGTCTTGGTGGCGATGACGACGATGACGGCGATCAGGGCCACGATCGCGATGATGATCCATGTGGTCGGACTGGCGAGCTGGGCGGCATTCCATGCCCATTGTGCAGCCGTTACCAGGGCCTGTACGCCGACCATGGCGGACAGCAGGGGAGTGATGGCCGTGATTGCGCTGGCCACGCTCTGGATGCCGGACGGATTGGCCTGCATGGTCGCGTCGTTGTAGTCCAGCTGAGCGTCCTTGGCGTCCCGATTGGCCTGAGTGGCATCCAGGGTTGCCTGCTTACCGTCGGTGGTGGCTTGCTTCGCGTCCGCCTGCGCTTGCGCGTAATCGAGGTTCGCCTGCTTGACGTCCTGTCCGGCTTGCGCGAGATCGATCAACGCCTGCTTGGCCTCGGCGGACCCCTTGCCGTTCTTCTTGACGGCATCGTTGTAGGCATCCTGCGCTGTTTGCGCATCCTGCATGGCCTGTTTCTTGTCGATGAGCGCCTGGCTCTCGTCAAGGCCTGCCTGCTTGCCGTCGTTCTGCGCCTGATTCAGGTCGTTCTGGGCCTGCTCAAGGTCGACAGCGGCCTGCCGCTGATCGATCATGGATTGTTCGACGTCAGCCTGAGCACGTGCGAGAGCGGCAGCCCTGGTCTTTCCGTAATTCTGGATGTCGGCCAGTGCCTGCACCCCGCTAGCCGTGTTGTCGAGCGCATCGGAAAGGCCGGACACCCCGGCTCCGAGCTTGCCGATTTTCCCCAGGAAATCGGTGCTGGCGGTCGAGGACTTCTTGAAACTGTCGGAAGACGCTTTTGCGCTGGCCGAGACGTCGTCGGTGGCGGATTCGACGTCCTTCGCCGCCTTGGTCGCGCCCTTGGAATCCCCGGCGAAAGTGATCGTCACCGTTCCGTTACCGGCAGTGGCCATGCTATTTCACCTCCCCGAGTCCCGACTTACGCGTCGCGTCCCGCAATGCTTTCACCAGGATTTTGTTGAATGCGTCCTGATTGCGGTCCATCGTCGGGTAGAGGTACCGGCCACGCTTCAGGAACGGCCGGACCACCGATTTGTTGCGGCCTACCTTGCCGCCGAAGTCCAGCCAGGCGTAGTAGGGCGCACTTCGCCCGCCCGCCGCTACCTTCACCTGATCCTTGATCGCGCGGCTCTTGAGTGACCGCGCTGCGGCCCCGGTCAGTGTCGGCACCTCTGGCCGAGCCTTGCTGATCAGGAAATCCGCGCACGACTTCAGTGCCAGTTTCAGCTCCTTGCCGACCTCCGGATCGAAACGCTTGAGGGCGTTCGACAACTGCTTGATGCCCTCGATCTCCACCCCGATCCGGGACACGTCACACTCCTGACTTCGACCGGGCCAGCTCTTGACGCTGCGCGATCCGGGAGTAGTACATCGACCAGCGCATGAACTCCTCCTGGCTCATCTCCCTGCGCAAACGGGCAACTGTCATGCTCAGCTTCTCGGCGAGGTAGTGCTCGAACTCCAGCGCGGGCTCGTGCTCAAGCTTCAGGTACGCCGCTTTTGTCGGCACCCTCGCCGATGCCCGAGAGCCGGTTGACGACCAAGGCCACCCTGTTGATCTCGTCCGGCTGAGACGACTTCTGCCACTGACCGACCTCGTCCTCAGTCAGCTCCGGCTCGACCATGGCCAGCGCGAGCGAGGCACGCTCCGAGGCCATGGCATCGTCCGGAAATCGCTTCTGGCAGAGGAGGAACTCGAACCGGGAGAGCCCCCGGACGGTCACCGTGCCGACCCCCGGGATCTCCACCTCTTCGGTGTCGACGCCGACGCGCTGAGCGAGAAGCGCTGACTTGTCCATGCCCTGGTACTCCTCAGGTCTGAGTGCTGTTGGTGATGGTGCCGGAGAACTGCAGGTCGACCGACCAGGTGACCATGTCCGCCACCGGATTGGTTTCGGTGTATTTGGTCGGAATGACCGTTACGCTCCGCGCGGGCTTGCCGGTTCCCGTGCCCTCCGGCCGGATGACCCACGTGCAGGACACGCCGACGAGCGGCTCAATCAGGAAGCGCGGGCCGCTCGACGTCGACGAGTCGTAGATTCCCGACATCGAGCCCTGGCCGTTGAGCAGGCCCGGCGAAAAGGCATGCGCGGTAGCGCCGTATGTCGTCGTGTCGTGCGTGTCCGCAGACTTCTCGGTCTGCGAGCTGGTGGTGTAGGCAGACAAGTCCGTGGCGGACAGGCTGACGTAGGTGTTTTTGCCGTGAATGAACGCCATGGCGTCAGCTCCCGCTCCCGCTGATCTGAAGCTCGAAAAGTGCGCCCTGGTAGTCGACGCCGTTCCATGTGACCAGGTCCAGTGCGCAACTGGACACAAAGATGGTGTCGAATGCAGTGTAATCGGAGTAGCCCTCAAGAGCTGCCTTGATCGACGACTCCCCCGACCCGTCGGCGTAGGCGCTGATCCGCTCAAGGGCCGTGCGTGCGTCAGCCTTGCTGGATAGCACCAGGACCGGCCAGACCATCGAGTCCATGCCCCGGTTGTAGGTGTTCGAAAAGGAAATCGTTTCCGGTAGCACGACAACCGCACACGGATCGGAGATCGATTGCGGCGCGCCGACGTAGACCCGCAACGCGTCGCCCGGCTCACCACCAAACGGCAGCACGGTACTGAGCGCCTCGGCCAATTCGTTAGCGATGTTCAGGACGTTCATGAGCCGAACCCCGGAATCACGAACGGGGCTACGAGGTCCTCGACGTCCGGATCGAAGCGGGAGACCTGAATCGGGCCGTCGCTGCCGCGCCCCGCAACGCCCTCAGGGCTCTCCTTGCGAAACCAACGTCGATTGGCCAGTAGAAGAGTCGCCTCGACGATAGCTGACGGAACGCTCGGCCAGCCCCACCTCGCATACACCTGTACGTCGTCCGTGCCCCAGGAGTTGCTCGTCATCAGCAGGCCAGTGATGGGTCGTCCGCGCACGATCGCGTTGTCCGGCGAATAGCTGATTCCCGACAGATCCTGATATTCCCCGCCGATGTAGATCATCAGGTCCGTCTCGGAGCCGATGTCGTCGACGAGTAAGAGCTGGCCCGTGGCCCGCACGACGGTACGACCCATGACCGGAAAAACCCTGGCCGTAGCCGTGGAGTCGAGGTAGAACCGGCGACCTGTGCGATCGTCGATGGCGCGCGAGGCACGCTCGATCCGGTTCGTCAGGGCCGTATCGTCGGTGGTGTCGGAGAGCGGAATCTGACGCATGCTTTTCAGCTCGTCAAGATCGGCATACTCATTCGCCACGTGCCACCCCCTTCAGTGCCTCGATCGCCTGCACGTCCCGAGGCCGTTGCTGGGACAGCCACAACCGATACCGTGCCTCGTCACCACGATACCGATCATCGTTGTTCGACAACGCATAGGTGCTGTCGACGTTGCCCTTTCCGGCGGCCGGATGCATGTGCTCGATCAGCACCTCCGGCAGATACCGCAGAGTGTTCGTGGCGCGCCCGAGCACCAGTAGAGAATTGTCGCAGAACATATGTGCTACATCGGCCGGGACCATGCGCCCGAGTGCCCTGATGATGTCGGCGGACATTGCCCAGCAGGTAGGCAACTTCTCATGCTGGAAGCCATCGTCCGGGTAGACGATCCCGGTCTCCATCTCGTCCAGAGTGCGAATCATCGCCTGTGCCCAGCCACGTGTACGCGGCACGTGATCATCGCCGAGAAAGCCGATGTACTCGAACCCGGCTTCCGCGCTGGCGGCCCTCAGTGCTGCCGCGTTGAGCTTGGGCACGAGCGGATGCCACGCCGCCTCGGTGACGAAGTACACGACGGCTCGCGGATCGGCCGGGTTGGCGTGATGCTCGAAGTACTCCGGGTGCCGAGGATCGTCGGCATCGATGACGAAGATCAGCCGTGCCACCTCGAACGCGTCCGTGGCGTTCCACGCCGCCACCATGCGAGCCACACTCTCCGGGCGTCCACGCGAGGGAACGATGACACACAGCTTGAGGTCGCTCACAGGGTCACGCCCCGGTGCAACTCGTAGTCCCGCTCGCCGATCCACACGGTCTTGGCGTGGGTCGTTTTGATCGCCGTGTCGACGAACGCGGGCGGCTTAGCTGCCGTGCAGTGCAACAGGCGATAAAAAAAGGACAGATCCTCTCCGAGAGTCCGCCCGTCGGAGTAGCGAACCGGCGTCCACCACTCGTCCCCGTACTGCTGCTGCATGGCCAGCGCGGCAGTCCGATGCACGAGCAGGCACGCGGCCCCGGTCGCCCCCACGGGGATGATCTGACCGCGTGGATAGTCCTGCGCGGCCAGGGACCACATGCCGAAACCGCTGCCGTCCCACTCGTGCAGGGTAGGCACGGGCATTCCCCGGTAACCGCCCATGCCGTCCGGACTGGCCGGGGACCACATGAAGCACAACGCGCCGAGTACGGACGCACCCGACATCTCCGCAGATTTCAGCATCCGCTCTAGGGTGTCCGGTTCGAACCCCATGTCGGAGTCGACCTGCCACATCCACGACGCGTCCGAATTCAGGAATGCCGCTGTCATCTCGTTGCGCGCGTCTGGCAGCTCCATGGTCCGGGTGACCCTGTGATGCGGCCAGCCACCGACCATGCGCCTGCCCGAGGTGTGCGTGACGCCGATCAGGGAACGCATGAAAGCATGCTCCACTCGGCCGCCGTTGGTCAAGTAGTAGGCGAAGACGCTCGGGGCCGTCGTCATTCCTGAACCGCCTCGGTTTCACGTGAAACATCGGCCCGCATCATGGCGAGCGTGCGCTGCCCGAGATAAAACTCTTCGTCGACCCACACGGATTTCAGGTGCGTGGTGCGCACCCCCGTGTGCACGAACAAGGGAATCCCAAGGCGGCCGAGACGGGCACAGAACGCGATGTCCTCCCCCATCAGACCTTCGCCCGCCTCCATGCGCGCCCGGTCGAACCACACGTCGCCCATCTGCTCACGCATGACCTGAAGCGCGCTGCGATGAATCAGCAGAAAAGCCGCCCCGGTGGCCGCTACCTGGGTGACGACGTCGGCGCTGTAGTCGTAGCGCAAGGAAAAGCCCCACTTGCGGGTTTCCTTGTTCTCCGTCCAGTCGTACAAGGTCGGGAAGGGCTGCGTATGGAAGCCGCCGACGCCGTCCGCCTCGACCTGACGGAGCCCGAAGCACAAAGCGCCGATGACCGGGGCACCCACGGGATCGGCCGCGTCAAGCAGCATCTCCAGCGCGTTCTCGCTGAAACCCATGTCGGAGTCGATGAACAGCAGCCAGTCGGCCGAGGACTCGTCGAGCAGATAGGCCGCTGCCTGGTTGCGCCGGTCAGGGATGGTGTTAGGACTGGCCGGGAGCAGCATCGGGCCACCACCACGGATGAGGCTGCCGGTGGTGGTGGCATCGTGGGCGAACAGACGCATCAGCGAATCGGTGAAACTCGTCGAGTTCTGCCCATCGGGCGGGCACAGCGTCACGGCCAGCACGGAGACAGGGTTGCCCTGGTTATCGGTCATGAGTCAGATCGTCTCACGCCGCTGAGTGGTACCCCGCCGCTCTCCAGGGGCGGCGGTCACCGTCTCGATACGCGGCTCGGTTTCACGTGAAACACGACGCTTCGGTCCCGTATAACCGGGTGTGCGCCGCACCGAGTCGGGGTCGCGGAACAGGTCGGGGCGCGCCTTGACGAACGGATCCTCGGATCCCCACGCCTGTCCGCGCACGACCTGCACGGGCTGTCCCTGAAACTCGGTCAGGCAGCTATCCGAGGCGTATACGTAGCTCTCGCTCATGCTCTCTCCCATTGCCCTGGGTGGTGTGTGGGGGACATGTCCAGGGCAAGCCACGTCCCCCACAACCTATGCCCGCCGGTCACGGGGAAGGAACCGGCGGAGTTTCGATCAGGCCTGCGTCAGCAGACGGAAGCCCGACGAGTTGATGACGTTGCTGCCGATCCGAGCCCACATCAGCGTCCCGCGCTGTCCGGTCGGGTTGCCGGTGGTCGTGTCGAGGACGTGCTGAACCGTCTCGACGGTGGCCCCGACGCGGTTGGCGATCAGGAAGTTGCGGAAGTCACCGACGATGACCAGACCCAGAGACGACGCCGAAGTGGCACCGTTGGTGCCGACGGCGGGATCCATGTAGTCGTTGTAGTGGACGGGCTTGCCGAACAACCGGTCCACGGTCTCCTGGCCGACGCTGACCGTGAAGTTGGCGTCCGAGTTGTTCGATCCGGCAGCGAACTGACGCACGGCGTTGAGCACCGACGTCGACGCCATCCAGCGCGCCGCGCCACGGTAGCGGATCGGCAGAGCAGCCCACAACTTGTAGAGATCGGCCGCGTACAGACTGCCGTCGGTGCTCACCAGGACCTGAGACGCGGACGTTGCCTTCAGCGAGGTCGAGATACCGGTCGGCTGAGCGGTAGTGCCGAGACCGATCGTGAACGCGCTGACCAGCGCCTCCTGATGCGCGCTGCCCATCACGTTCGCCATCTCGGACGCGAAGTTGGGGTAGTCCCCGCCGACCTCGAACGAATACTTGACGTACGTGGTCAGCTTCTTCGTGGGAACGGTGGGCTGCGCCAGGGTCGGCTCACCACCGGTGACCGTGATGCCCTCAGTCGCCCAGTAGGACGTGGCACCCGCCGACGAGACACCGTTCCACGTCGAAGTAGTGATGTCCTCCACCCGGGCGATGTCGAAAAAGTCGTTGGGGTGACCCTGCGCGGTCAGGATGATCGTCGGGTCGATCAGGACCGGGACGCCGTAACCACCGTTCGCGGCGGTCAGCGACATGGCCGCGCGCAACTCGTTGACCAGGTTGACGGCGCGGCCCTCTTCGGCCGTGAGGACCGGGGCACCTCCACCAATCAGCTTCATGAACGCGCTGCGGTAGGCCTCACTCTCGCTGGCCAGCATGTAGCGGGCGAACTGGTCGCCGTTGAAATTGTTGCTCTGCGTCCGGACCAACCGGTCGACGCGGGCCTGAGTGCCCGACAGGTTTTCCAGGTGGTACGTGTTCTCGCGCTGCTCCAGCACGGCCAGTGCCTTCGAGCGGGCCTCGGCGCGCGGCAGCGAACGGACGTCGGAACCGTCGAACGGATCCTCCTTCACGCCCATCTGAACCGTGCCCCAGCGCGCACGGGACTCGGCGATCCGGGCGGAACGCTCCTCACGCTCGATGCCCTCACCGAGCGTGACGTGCTCGGACTCCAGTGAAGTCCACCGGGTGGCCTGCTCGTCGGTCAGGGCGGCATCCCCGGCCGCCTCATTGATGCCTCGCAGCTCCGCCTCGATGGCGGCGCGCCGAGCACGCATTTCCTCCAGAGTCATCTCTGGTTTCCCCCTAGCGGGTCAGCATGAACAGTCTGCGGTTCCGCTCGCCTTTGCTCATGCTGTGACGGCCCGGCTCGGGTGTCGGCTGCACGACGTCCTTCAGCGCCTGCTGACGAACGGCCTCGATCTCGATCGGGGTGCTCAGCCCGTTCAGCGCCCGGAATGCGGCGTAAGTGCGTACCAGGTCATCGTAGCGGTCGGGCTCGCGGGAACGCAGCTCCTCCCCGAACCAGCTCGCGCCGCTACGCAACCCGGCCGTGGCGGCCGGGTTGGCGGGCCACGTGACCGGCCCTGCCTCCATCAGACGCACTTCGGTGATGGTGCGCTCCGGCAGCCCCTCAGGGTTGCTGGCCGACGCCTCGGGCTCGTAGTCCCAGTTCTCCCCGAGCGCCTCGAACATGAAGGAGGCGCCGTACGCTCCAACACGCAAGCCCGGCGCAAGATCTCGGTTGTACGAGGTGTCAAGCAAGGCGCCTTCCAGGAAGGCGCTGTTCTTCGTCTCACCGAAGTCGCTGGCCACGGCCAGGGGTTTGTCCCCGATGGTCAAGTCCTGACCGTGATTGAACAGGATTTTGGTCTGGCCGCCGCGCTCCGCCAAGGTCTTCTTGAACGCACCCGGCGAGACGCGCTCCATGAAGATGCCCTCCCACGCCGAGCTGATCCGATACCAGACATCGAAAACGGAGAAATCGACACGCAGCGTACCGAGCTCATCGGCCGGGGCAGCATCCTGCTCAGGCTCGGTTTCACGTGAAACATCGGGCTTGACGCGCTCGGCCAGCGAGGGGGAGGCGAACCCGCCCCGGATCGCGTACAGGCCACGCAGTGAACGGGTCACGGCTCGCCCCTTCCTAGGACGCTTCGATGACGGTCGGAGTGGGATAGAGGAACGTCCCGTGGGAGCACATGGGCAGGGTCGGGCTGTAGGTGCCGGAGTCGTCCGTATAGGACTCGAACCACCGAACCAATGCCCAGTCCTGTCCAGTCCACGGGTGGCAGAGGCATCGCAGATAGTAACCGAGATGACCCGATTCGTCGGCAGGCTCAACAGTCACACTCTGCGCGATCCGGCACGTATGACCGACGTCCCCGACGTACTGATTCGGGACCTCGATGAACTGAGAGGATGCGCTCACGGATTCTCCTGGGGAGCACTGTCGGGCGGGGTGGCGTTGTCGTTCGCGGGGTCACTGACAGGGTCACCGACGGGATCCGGAGCCGGAGCGCTGGCCCCGTTCGGCTCATCGCCCCAGGCAACGGGCGGTTCGTTCTCCAAGTCGCGAACCTCGTTGACCGTCATCCAGCGCCCGGCCAGCGCCGCCGTATACGACTGGTAGCGCTGAAGCGTGTTGGTGGCCAGCAGGGCATCCCGATCGAACTCCACGTACTGCGGCTTGGGCAGGAACTCCGAAAGGAGCCGCTCCATCCGCTTCGCCCACTTGTTGACCGCGTATTTCAGCAACTGAATATCACGGTCCTGAAGGTTGACGTAGGTCAATTGCTGTCCGGTCGGATAGCCGAGAATCTCCGCGATGCCAGGGCCGAACATTCGCGCACACTGAGCCTCGGTGTAGCCCATGGTCTGGAGAAACTGACTCTCCTCGGGGTTGACGGAGAGCTGGTCGTACTCCCACCCTCGCCCCATGACGATCGGCTCCCGGCTACCGGTGACCGAGGACATGAAACCCTGCTTGACCTCACGCCCCTGATCAGGACCGATAGGCGCCACGGTGTTACGCAGGATACCTACCGGCATGGCGTTCGAGTCGAAGAAGGACTTCCCGAATCCGGTCGCGGCCAGGCTCAGACCGATCTGGCGAGCATGCCTGCTGATCACACTCTCACCCTGCACGACTCCCGGGATGACATTGACCCGTTTATGCAGGAAAGCGCCGCCGACCGAGCTGAAATTCGCCGCGCCGGTCACCCCGGAAACGCTCCACTGAATAACGCCCTGATCGTCGATGTAACCCGAGACGGAATCGGGGTGGAACAGGACGGCTTGCTGGAGGAATCCCGTCGAGCTGCGCGCGAGTACGCCGCCGTACAGGTTGCCCCGGTACAGCCAGGAGTACAGGCCCTGCGCCATCCAGTCCTCGACGCCGTGCCCGTCACCGGCCGGATCCTCAAGCCAGGACGGAGTCTTGATCTTGCGCCGCGCACCACCCTGCCCGCTGTAGGCCTGAATGGGCAGCTCGGAGACGATCGACGCGATCAGGTCCACCGCGCTGGACACGGCCACCGACTGGGCGGCGGCAGAGATCTGACTGCCGTCGGCGTAGGCGAACGGGCTCGATCCGGCCACGATGTATGACGACGTCGGCGTGAACGTCGGCTGAGGCACGGACGCGCGCTCCTCACGTCGCCATGGTGCCCACCAGCTCATCCGCGCTCCTCAGAAATGGATGTCCCCGAGAGGATCATAGTCATCGGGCACCGTGGCGATACGCGCGTCATACGCCCATACCGAGCCCGTAGCGGCGATCAGCGCGGTCAAATTCACCGAGGTATCCGTCTGCACCCACTTAATCGTGTCACCCACGATACGGGTCTGCGCCTTACTGGCCGCTCTGTCCAGGGCCGGATGCGGCACATGCCGCAGTGTCTCTTCCTGCACGGCGTCGATCAACCGGCCGCACGCCGCCGCCATGTCCACCCCGTTGAGCACGATCAAGTCACCACGCTCGATCGGGAACATTGGATCCCGGTCCTTGGTGAAATCGGCGGGCTGACCGATCCCCCGATCAAGCAATGCCTCCTTCAGTGAGGCATGCGTGCCGCGCCCCATGCCGATACACAGGGGCTTCAGCGTGCCCTTGATCTCGGCAATGCGGTCAGCCAGCCAGAAAACGCCGGGCCGATGGTCGATGATCTGCACGTGACCCAGGAGGTCTTCGCGCATCGAGAACATGGCGATGGAGGCCCACTCCCGGTTGACGTCGATGTCCACGAAGATCGCGATGTCGGCACCCTCAGCGCGATGCGAGAGTTCATCAGTGGTCGAGCCCCACTTGTCCGGATCCAGCCGACCGCCGTCCTCAAGATCGGAGAACGATCCCAGGCGCTCCCTGGCGAACTGTTCCGGCGGCACCGACCGCAGCTCACGCCTGATCGTTTCCGCATCGATGCGCAGATTGAATGCCCGGTTGGCCTGACGGACATAGCCCCACAGCTTGTCCGAAACCGGCTCATCGGACAAGACTCGCTCCCTGGCCTCCTGCACCACCTTGATGATGTCGGGATACTTGTCTCGTGCACACCACTCGTAGTAAGTCATGCCCGGCGCACCCTTGCGGCCACGCTTGACGATCGGCCGCAGCACATCCGAGCTGACCAGCGGGGCGCTCGACGCATACCAGACCTGGGGATTGTCGGCGGCCGAGATGGCGAACATGAGCGCCGCCATCTGTTCGGAGGTCATGGCGAAGGCTTCGTCGAGAAACAACGGGCTGACACCGGCGAATCCACGGCCGGATCCGCCGGAGCGTGCCAGGAAGCTCAGAACGCCGCCGTACATCATCTGAATCTCGGTGGCGTGCGTGCTGGTCCGGATGGCCTTGACACGTTTGCGCAGATGATCCCAGTTGTCGATGTGCTGCTTCATCCGGCCGAAGCCCTGCATCGCCGTCTTGAACTCGTGCGCGGTCCAGACAATGAGAGGCTCCTGGACCAGGAACAATCCGGCCAGCGCGCGAATCTCCAGCGCCACGCTCTTGCCGTTCTGGCGTGGCTCGATGTCGGCCACCTCGGTAGACAGCCACTTCCCGGTGACCCTGGTGGACAGCCCGCTCCTGACGATGTCCTGCTGGCCGGGGTCAGCGTGCAACCCGATGCTCTCGGCCAGCTCGACAGCCTCCTGACCCCACCCGCCCACGGCGCCAGGAGGTACGTAGCGGTAGGTCGGCTCCTGCTCGCCGAGGAGCGTAGCCCCGTGCTCATCCATTGCCCTGGATTCTCCTCACTGACCGGCCGCGCGCCGCTGCCGTCTGGCCGCGATCTCGTCAAGGGGGTCAGCCGATGCCGGAACCTCACTGTCACGTTCGCGCAGCTCAGTCAGGATAGCCCGGAATTCGCGCGAGATGGCCGATGCCTCGCGCGCCGGGGGACCGTCGTCCAGTAGCTCGGCCAGCACGCGGGCGCTCTCGGCAAGCGGGGATTCCTTCAGCTCGGAATTGTATTTCGCCAATTGCCTTTCAAGCGAATTCGTCACGCGCCCCACGACAATACCCCCTGGTCTGGTAGGAATATAAAGCATCCTAGGCTGGATGTTGAGCGGATGCTCAAGATCATTTTAGAGCTGAACAATTGTTTTTCGTCGACCATTCGGACTTAATTCAAGTCCTAATATCACGCTGCGTGACAGTTTAAGCTACAACCAACTTTGTACCAGGCAATGTTTGCGCAGGTCAGGGCGTTGCTTGACGCGTCAACCTTGGCGAAATTACTCTGTGCACACAAATTGAAGATTGCA
>Ga0335085_10002483_pt1 | contig 34288 bp, 31 predicted proteins | sample Lox_Sample_45_FD_206712 | JGI IMG/M metagenome (GOLD analysis project Ga0335085, IMG submission 206712) | Soil microbial communities from Loxahatchee National Wildlife Refuge, Florida, United States - Lox_Sample_4.5 | ecosystem: Environmental > Terrestrial > Soil > Wetlands | place: USA... | reverse complement strand
CAAGCATCAGCAACACATCGAATCCATGCTTGCGGATGTCCTGCACCACGCCGGCAATCTGTTCGCTCTCAATCACCGACTCATGGATGGCCTCGCCCAGTTGCTGAATCAGTTCACGCAGACGGGATGTCACAGCTACCTCCATGGTCGCGAACACGACAGGCGCACTCGCGGGACAGGAACGCGGGTCGCAACGCGGAATCTCTTTACCTTACTTCCATTCAGGGTCGAGAGCAACTCGGGAATCAGGCTTGACACCAACCCCTGACCCGCGCCAATCCGCGAAATGCACCGTGAGCCACTGCTACCATCATAAATGGTATGGAACCGCGAAACATCGGCCGCGCTCTGGGCATCGGCGTTCGCGTCGCTGGGCGCATTGCAGGCCAGCGTGTTGTGGCTCCCTCGTCGTCTGCGGCGAATCCGCCCGCCGCCAACGTGCAATCCCAAGCCGCCGTCCCAGGCTTCGTTGCCCGAGCTCGCCCTCAAGCGCAAGCTGCCGGGCGCATCGCGGCTCAAACCGGCCCCAACATTAGCAAGGGCATCGGCGGGCTCCTACGCCCCTTCCGCCGCGTCAGCGGAATCGTCTGGCTTGAGGCCACCGGCACATTCTTTCTTTTGTTCGCAGCCCTCTTCGCCCTGCGTCTGTGGCAGAACTGGTCTGGAATCGGCGCAATCTCCCGCGATTTCTCGATTGGCGCGGGTGTGGTTTTTCTCTACCTTGGAGTCAGTTCATTCTGGCGCGCGCGCCACAGATAGCGCCGCCGCTCTCTTCTACAAGCCGGCCGAGTCGAAATGCTCGCCGGTTGCGAAGACCGCCCCGTCAAACACGACCATCCGTTCTTTGCGCAGATTCGCGACGTCATCGAGCGGCGAATGGTGGGTGAGAATGAATCGGCTGAGGAATCCAGGCTTGATCTGCCCAAACTCTTCCTTGAACGCCAGCCTCTTCGATCCCGCCCCCGTCGCCGAGTTGATCACCGCCAGCGGCGAAAGCCCGGCCCGCTGCATTAACTCCAGTTCGTAAAGCAGGCCCAGTCCGTGCTCCACGCCGTAGGAGCCTGCATCGGCGCCCGCGATCACCTGCACGCCCATGTCATGCGCTTTCACCAGGCTCTTTGCGTGCGCATCGAGAATCTTTTTCAGATTCCCGATGATCTCCGCATCCCAGCCCATCCGGGCAGCGTGATCCACCTGGCATTGCACCGGCGCAAACGTCGGCACCCACGCAATTTCCTTGTCGCGCATCTTCGCCAGCTGATCGTCGCGAACAAAAAAGCCATGCTCGATGGAGTCCACGCCGCCTTGAATCACATTCTCAATCCCGTCATCGCCGGAGGCATGTGCCAGGGTCTGTTTGCCAAAACTCTTTGCCGCTGCAACGAACTCGCCGACTCGCTCCGCGGACATTTGCGGCGCAGTTGTCACCGCACCCTTCTTGAAATTGATAATTCCGGTCGGAATCAGCTTGATGCGATCGGCTCCCGCTTTTATGCGCGCTTCCACGCACTGCTGCGGCGTCAGGCAATCCTCAAACGGCTCGGCCATAAAGCTGCCGTAACGGCCGCGCATGTGAATCGCTGCACCGGGGCTATCAATATATGGCATCAGCGGCCGTTCCACGCTCGAACAAATCTTGCTCAGCGCCAGCCCAACGCCGTCCTTGTCACCGGCGTCGCGCGCAGCGATGATGCCGAGCCGCACCAGCTTCTCCAGGCGTCGCTGCGCATGGTTCAGCAGCTCCGCGGGAGTCTGCTTCAAATAAGCTGACCGCTTGTCCGGATCCAGTTCGCCGCCCTCAAGGAAGAAATGCGTGTGCGCGTCCGTCAATCCCGGCAGCAGCGTGAATTGCGGCAGGTCGTGATCCGGCTGATTCTGCCCGGGATTCAGTAAGCTCGCCGGCGGCAATTCCTCGCCCGCAAAAAGAATCGACTTCCGGTCATACACAACATGGGCATTGCGCAGCGGCGTGGTGCTCGCGCCATCCAGCAGCGTTCCCACGCGCAGCCAAACGCGGTGGTCATCGGTCTTAGGGGAAAGGCGATTAATCTCAATCATGTTTTGCTGTCGCGCTTAGAAGTCGACGGCCTCAACCTCTCTGCAGATATTCAAGATGGCTTCTGCCTGGCGGAAGCCGCACATTTCAGCGGATTCCCCGTCGCCGCGACGTCCCTGCTCCAGCGCTTCACGCAGCTTCGCCACCATCGGATGACCCGGCGGCAGCGGCGATGGAGTCTTCTCCGGATTCGCCAGCGCGAAATCCAGGCCCGCTTCCATCCCCAGCGTCAGGTACGCCTTCTCAAGTTCCTCTCGGACCTCTTTCGGCGTGCCCCACGCAAAGTTTGAAAGGCCCACAATCATGTGTACGCCCTTCAAATCCGGATCGGCGCTGATCATTCGCATCGCGTCCAGCCCGATGTTTACCAGGCCGTATGTATCCGCGCCCACCGGCGCCAGGCCAGTATCGATGATGATCTGATCGTTGCGGCGGCCGGCCTTGGTCACCAGCAGCTCCACAAACTGCTTCGCCGCGCGATAAGAGTCCTGCGGATTCAGGCATTGCGAAGTCCCGCCCGGCACAAAAGTCTCCGAGGCCATCACCACCGCCAGCGTGTCATAGTGCTTCACCAACTCCACCATCTCGTCCAGCCGTTCGCGCGAGGCGGCCAGCGAATTCAAAATCGGCGGCCCGCTTTTCTTGCGGTCGTAATGCTTGAGCGCAATCTTGTGGTAGTCGACCGACGGATTGTCGAATGCGATCGGCGTCGATGTCGCTTCTTGAATCGCCGGAATCACTTCGGGCAGAAAGTCGAGCATCTCCTGCCGCCGCACCTGAATTCGTTGTGTGCCATCGATATTCAGTGTCAGATAATCCGCGCCCAGGTCGGCTTGCAGTTTCGCCAATTGTCCATAGCCCTTGGGATCGCGCGCAGTAAACGCCTTGCGTGCGCGGGCATATGAGTTGTTCATGAGTTCGCCGATAATATGTAGTTTCTTATTCATTGTTTTTGAAGCTCCGGAATGGGAGGGTTCTTTTCCGCCTTTGCGGCCTCCCGTTTTGAGTTGTGATCGCGCCCCAGCCACAGGTTCGCCCACGCCGACGTTCCCCGCAGGCCCTGGTTCTGAATCACGGGTACGTGGTCGAGCAGCGTCTGTTCGTGGCCGTCGTGTTTCAGGCGCTCGTATGCGCGCAGCCAGATGCAGTCGCCGTATCCGTCTACTTCGCAGCGGCCTTCGCGCGTGCCGCCGCATGGGCCGTTGCGCTGATTCTTTGCGCACTGCGATTCGGGGCAAAGATACGCAATGTCGGGCAGCGAGCAATCGCCGCAATCCTTGCACTGGTAGAGACTGGCCTTGCTCGCATGCTCCAGAGCGCGCAGCGGCCTCGGGCCCTGCATCGGATTCTTCGCGTGCGCGCAGACCTTTGCGCCCCAACGTGCAAACGCCGTGCCGTTGGCAAACATCGTTGCGTGCGACAGTTTGGATATTTGATAAACGAAACTCACGTGCTTCGACGGAGTCTTCGTTCGCGGCGTCTCCACAACCAGATTAGCCAACCCCGTCGCCGCATCTTCCGCATAAAAGAAGAACTCTCCCGGCCGCGAGAACCGGATCTCTCGCGCGAACTGCTTCCAATCATCCGCCGCAAAGCCTCGCTCAATCTCCAGGATCCGCTCAATCGCGCTGAGGCTGTGTACTCCCCCCAGATACACGCCGCGAAATCCAAGCCCGCGATAGACGGCAATTTGCTTGGCCGCCAGCTCCAGGAAAAATGCTTTGCCGCGATCCGGCGACCCGCTCTGCATCCGGCAAAGTTCCCACAGCGCGTCGCTCACCACCACGCCCGGAATTCTGCCCTCATGGAAAAGATCGGCTACCCGCGGGCTCAGCACATACACGTTGCCAATCAGCGGAGTCTCGTTCATGCCGTGCGTGTCCATGTAGCCGCGCAACTCCGAAATCTTCCGCGAGTCGAACCCGATCTGGTTGATGATGAACCGCGCGCCGCACGCCACCTTCTTCTCGAGCTTTTGGTATTGCGGAACGACCTCGCCCTCGCGCAGCTTGAAGTTAGTCGTCACCGCGCCAATGCAGAACTGCGTCTTCTCCAGTTGCAGCCTCTTGCCGTTCGCCGCCTCCGCGCCCAGGCCCTGGTTCATTTTGTTGAGCAGGGAAATCAGGCCAATCGAATCGATGTCAAACACCGGCCGCGCGAGGCCTTCGTTGCCGGCCACCGGGTAATCGCCCGTCATCGCCAGAATGTTGTTGAAGCCCTCGCTGTTCAGCATCCAGGCTTCGCTCTCCAGGCCGTTCCGGTTCAGATCCTTGCAGGTCAAATGGATCACGACTTCCTTGCCCGCATACAGAATCGGCCGTCCCATCACCAGCGGCGCCAGTTGCGGATTGCCTCCGGCATTATCCGTAATTGAAATCCAGTCAATGTCGGGGCAGGCCACCAGGTCGTTGGCAAAATCGCGCGCCTTGATGGCATTCACTCCAGCCATCGAACCGCGCACCGACACCAGCTCCGTAGCGACAAGAAATCGCGTCGGGTCGGCGAGTTTTTCGCGCAGCGTTGCCATCCGCCCCAAAAGGCTCCCAAAACGAGGTTATCACGAATTTATTCGAGTCGTGAATTATAGTCGAATAGAAGATGCCAAGCTATTGTAAAAAAGGAAGATAGTTCTGAGCAGCCGGGCGCCGCTCTCTCGTATCAAAGTTACCCGCTCGGGTTCGAAAGGACCTATGACTGCTTGCCCGGCGCACCTTTGACGGAGCGGAACGCCACAGCTCCCAGCAGAGCGATCACCAGCACAAGCGCGACCCATAGCAGCATCGGATGCTTCTCGGTGAACGGCCGCTCATCCGGCCGATGCTGATAATTCGGATTAGCGGTTTCCGCCCCCAACTGCGCGACATTTGGATTCTGCTCGAGAGCGAAAATAGCGGCGTAGTCGTACACCGGCGCTGCCAACGTTGGATCGCCGTAGAAGAGCGTGTAAATATCGCCAACCTTTGCATCGAAGCAAAGGTTTCGCTCGAGCATTTCAAGCCGGATGGATTTCAGTTGAAGCGGCGCGTCATCGTGGTTATCGACGGTGATCGTCCATTTCGCCGGACCGTCGAAGTCCACCTCCGGCGCGCTAACGGTGAATCGTTCTTCGTCAATCCGGTGTCCGTCCACGACGCTGTGTACGCGCAGAATATTGCCCCAACCAGTCACGGGCGAAGGTGATTCGCTGCCGTCATTCGCCGGCCGCTTTTGAGCCTCGGCAATGCTGATCTCCACGTCGCGGCTGAAGTTGGGCGAATCCTGTCTAGGCACAAAAACAATGCGATCAACCGGCGTGTGCGCGGGCACCTCGAACTCGATGACCGTGTTGCGATCCTTCAGTGCGCTTTGCGCCGTTTCAGCCACCTGCACATATTTCGGTTGGCTCTTCGGCGGGCGCGTCACCAAAAGCCCGGTCACATTCTCCGGCGCGATGGGTCCGGCAATCTGAAGATGCAAATAGCGGAAGTCCGATTCTGGCAGGTGCAGCACGGTGCTGCGACCCAATCGTTGGCGGCTGAGATCGAAGATGGTAAACGAACCGAGCTTGGTCCGCGAACCTGCATTTTGCGCCTGGCTGCCTGTAACCGTGACCGTCGCCAGAAAATCGTGGCCGCTCACTTCAAGCTGGATGTCGGTATACGTTCCGGCAGGCATTTCCGCATCGAAGACCGTCTGCCCGCCGCTTTTTCCCAGGTTAAGCGGAGAGATCTTCTGGTCAGCCGGAAGAATGGCAACTTCGTCGTGCACCACAAACGGTGTCTCGGTGGCTCTCTGATAGAGCCGCAGATCCGCAAGCCCAGCCGAAGCGTGGGCAAAAACCCACGGATCCAGCACCATGCAGGTTTGCCCGCTCGCTTGCGCTGGCATTGCAATGGGCCGTTCGAATTGAAAGTAGCGAATCTCCGGCGCCGGAGCCGCCAGAAAAACCAGCGCCGCGGCAGCGAGCAACTTCATGGATTCCGTACCTTCTGTCTGCGCAGGTTGAGCCAGTCGCGCTGGTAAACAAAGCTGACCGCGAGCAGCAGAACGCCCAGGCCGACAAAACTCACAACGCGCAGCCCGCTGCTCAGCTCGCTCATATCGACGAGAAACACTTTAGCAATGGTGGCCGCAATCAAAACCAGCGCCTGCCAGCGCAGGAAAGCCGAGCGCTTTAGAAAGCCGATCATCAAAAGCGCGCCGCCATAGAACATGAAAAGTGCTGAGTAAGAAAACTCGGCGTACATCCAGTAGTCGCGCATCAACCCGTAGCTGTCGTCACTGTGCCAACGCTGGAGCCACCAGTAGCAGTGAATCTCCCAGCTGAAAGCAATCAGTATAAGCGCGTTCACGGCCAGCAAGGCAACGGCGGCAAGGTTGGGCCAGTGCATCAGCGGAGCCGGTTCCTGCTCGTCGTTTGAGTTCCGCGCCAGCCATGCGATCAGGGCGCACACGGCAATGGCTACGCAGTAAGTTCCAAAGCGCTCATTGAAGATGGGCCGGTTTGCAGCCGGCGGATTCATGATCAGCAGCGCGCCCAAACCAAGGACCGTGCAAATCAATCCGAAGGCTCTCAGCAGCATGGATTTCGCGCGTCGCGACAGCCACAGCAACGCCGCGCCCTCCACCAGCCAGCCAATCGTCAACCAGCGGCCCTGCGTTTTGAGCGGAATGGCAACCGTCAAAAAGACGATGGCTGTGGTCAGGTGCAGCGGCGAGAGCACGCGCACTCCATTGTGCAAGGGGCCCGACTCACGAAGCCGCATCAAGATCAAGTAGTAAGCGGCAAATGCAACGGCAAGCCAAGCTCCGGCCCAATCACCCGTCGCGGGATTCAGCAGCAAATAAAACCCGATGAAACCGGCAGCCGCGTTGGCCACGGGCAGCACGTATGAAACCAGTGAGTCCCAGCCTTGGAATGTTTCGCCAGGATCGAGAGCGATCTTGACCAGGCGCGGCGCAAGCGAGAAGGGAACGAAGAAGCAGCAGAGAAACAGCGCAGTTCGCGCAGCCTGGTCCTGCGTATAAAACGACGACCACCAGCCGAAGATAAAGATCACCGTTCCCACGAAGGAGACAAAGAGCAGCCGCGACCACGGGCGCAGCGCCACCAGTGTGAGCACAGCCAGGTCGAGGATCAGCAGATAGGTAAAGAGCGTTACTTCGTGGTTTCCGCCCGTCGAAACCAGCAGCGGCGTACTCAGTGCGCCGGCTATCGCGTAAAGCGCCAGCACCTCGGAATCCTGAATCCACGCCATGTAGCCGTTGAAAGCGGTCACGGCGATCATGGCTGCAAAGGCTGCGCCGGCGGGCATCAGCCCATAAAGCTGAAAAGCCGCCCACAGCGAAAGATAAAGCGTGCCGCTTCCAATGGCTTTAAGGGAATACGAAAAAACCGCGTACCCGCGCTTGTGAAAGCGCTCGGACCATCCGATGAGCGCTGCGCCCGCGAGCAATCCGATAAGTACGCGGCCCAGCGGGCCGATCCAGTGGTTGTCGAAGGCAAGCTTGAGGAACCACGCCACGCCAATCAGCACGGCCAGGATCCCGATGCGGTTGAACCACTGCGAGCCAATGCGGCTTTCGAGAGACCTCGAGTCGTCGGCTGTGCCGGGCTCAAGTGACGTGATCCGCGGCAGTGCAATCGAAGCAAAAAGCGGCTCCGCAGCTGGCGCCGGTGCAGATACCGGAGCCGCCGCCGCAACCGGCATCGGGGCAGGCACCGGAACCGGGAACTGCTCTGGAGACAAAACGGACTGACCAGCCTCCCGAACCTCGTCCCCGGCTGGCGTCGGGGCTGTCCCCGGTAGCGCAACTTCCGCCTGGGCGGCCTCCTGCGGTGGCTGGGCAGGGTCTGTCATCCGCTGAGCAAGGTTTTCGAGCCTCTGCTCCAGGTAGTTCAAGCGGCTGATCAGATCGGCCATCTCTGCACGCAACTGGCTCGCGCGCGAGTTGGCCGTCACGATCGCGACGATCGGCAGCACAATGATCGTGGCCAGGGCGAGAACGATTAGAGAGACAATGCCATCCATGGGATTAGGTTGGAGGAATTATATGCCCGCCCGGCAGAACCGTCGCTAAACTGCAAAAGAGCGCATTAAACCCTTGCCTGCGGCCTCTTCCGCGTCAAATGCCACACCCCCATCGCCAGCGCCAACGCGCCCAGCCCATACGCCAGCACCGCCGTTTCTCCGTGGTGAATCTGCCAGCCTTTCCAGATGGCCAGCGCTGCGGCAATGATCATCACAATGCCTCGAACGGGATTCACGCGCACTTCCTTTCGCAGCCCTTGGCGAACCGGGCGGCGACCGCAACAATCTTAAACTGCCGGCGCCGCCAACCTGCTGGCTCCCAATCGCCCCGCCCAACAGCCCTATCATGAATGTTGACGCTATGTCTTCGAGAGGATCCAGTCATGTCCGACCACGCCGCACCCGCAGCGCCGCTTAAGAAAACCGCGCTCAACGCCACCCACCGCGCGCTCAAAGCCAAAATGGTCGACTTCGGGGGATGGGATATGCCGGTCGAGTATCCCGGCCCCGGCGCAGGCCTCATAGCTGAGCACACGGCCGTGCGCACCGCCGTCGGGCTCTTCGACGTCTCGCACATGGGCGAAATCCAGTTCCGCGGCCCCGGTGCGCTCGCCGCCGTCCAGCACATCTCCATGAACGACGCGTCGCGCCTCGCTGACAACCAGGCCCACTATTCCGCGCTGCTCACACCCCAGGGAACTTTCGTCGACGACATCCTCGTTCACCGCCTCAGCGAAAATGACTACCTGCTCGTCGTCAACGCCGGCACCACCGACAAGGACTTCGCATGGATCAAGCAGCAGGTCGGCGGCCGCCCCGGCATTCACCTCGCCAACTACTCGCCCTACTACTCGCAACTTGCCCTGCAAGGGCCGCGCGCGCTTGACACGCTCACCAGGCTCACCAAAGTCGATCTCGCCGCGATCAAGAATTATTGGTTCACGTGGGGAACCGTCGCCGGCATTCCCAACACCCTCATCGCGCGCACCGGCTACTCCGGCGAAGACGGCTTCGAGGTCTACATCCCCTCAGACGAGCCGACCACGGTGAAGATGTGGAACGCGCTGCTCGAAGCTGGAAAAGACTTCGGCATTCGCCCCTGCGGCCTGGGCGCGCGCAACACGCTGCGCCTCGAAGCGGGCATGAGCTTGTATGGCCACGAAATCTCCGAGGAGATCAACGTCCTCGAAGCTGGTCTCGATCGCTGGCTCAAGCTAGACAAGGGCGCGTTCATCGGTAGCGACGCGCTTCGGGCTGTCCAGCAGTCAGGCGGTCCGCAGCGCAAGATCGTCGGCCTTGAAATGCTCGACCGCGGCATCGCGCGCGACGGGTACTCCGTACATTCACTTTCGGAGGAGAGAATTGGAGTGGTGACTTCCGGCTCTCCCGCGCCGTTTCTCAAGACCAACATCGCCATGGCGCTCGTCCCCGCTTCCGTCGCCGCCAGCGGAGTCGACGTCATCGTCGAGTGCCGCGCCAACAAGGTCCGCGCCAAACAGGTGCCGCTCCCGTTCTACAAACGTCCGAAGAAGTAGCGCCGATTCATTCAGGCCGTCGGCTTCTGAACCCTCTCCCCCAGCTGGTTAATCACCCGATAGGCCGACAACGCCGCGCCCTCCTGCCAGCCAACCAGGTGGCTGGTGTGGTCGCCGGCAAAGTACACCCTGCGGTCCGGTGTTTGCAGAGTCTTGAGCGTCGTCTCATCGTTCCACTCAAAGCCGATCCATGAGCCGAGATTGTGCGGGATGTGTCCCCAACTGACGTAGACCGGCTTGGCCAGGTCTTTGCCGTGGCCGGGATGCAGCAGCTCGATGGAGCGGCGCGAAGCGTCGAGCTTGGCCTGCATGGAGGGCAGCGAGGCGAACGCATAGCCATTCACGGTAGCGTCCCGCAGCGAGAGGTCGGTCTTCTTCAGCAACTCGGGCAGCGTGCCGAGCGAGGGCGGCTCCTCAGTGGAGTAGCCTCCGATGACGACGCCACGCTCTGAAAAGAAGCGCGCGCTGGGATACCAGACCAGGTCGACGGTCTGCTGCAGGTAGGAGATGCCGCCGAAGATGTTCGTTTCCTTCTCCCAGAAGCGCGGCGCCTCCCACGCAATTTTGTATGCGGAGTCGTACCGTACCGTGTCGAGAAGGTCGCGAATCGGCGCGCTGAAATCGGCATCGAGCGTGCGCGCGATGGTGAGGGGCATAGCGCAGATGCAGTAGTCGGCCTCAATCGTCTGGGTGGCTCCCGAGCCGTCGCTATAGGTGACGGTGACGCCCGAATCCGACTGGCGAATGCGGCTGACCTCGGCGCCGTAGCGAATCACGGATTCCAGCCGCGATGCGAACGCGTATGGAATTCGATCCATGCCGCCGATAGGCTGAAACATCGTGGGCTGCCACTCGAAGACCTCTTCCACCAGCATGCCCTGCCACAGATCGGCGTCGAGCAGCTCGTGCATTTTGAGCGGATCGTTGGCGACCGGCATTTGCTGTGTGGCGCCAGGCGGAACTTTAAAACCCGAGCGATCGGTCCCGCGGAAGAGCAGATCGGGATTGAGATCGCCGTACTGGCGCAGAAACTCGATCATGCGCTCGCGGTCGTCGGCGCCCACTTCCTGGTCGAGAGCGCCGCGCTTGATGCATTTGGCCAGCAACTCACTCACGTGTCCGCGTGTGTCATTGACGACGCGCCGCTCGGTCACGGCCGTGCCGCCGTTCAGCTTGTCGCTCTGCATCAGCGCGCTGCGCGACGAGTTCACCTCGACTTCAAGCGAGACGCCCAGCTCGTGGCAGTAGCCCAGCATGGTGTGGTGCGTGGATGGCAGCCGCGCGGGCCCGGCGTTGAAGTATTGGCCCTCCTCAAAGGTGCAGGTCTGGCGCGTGCCATCGGTAAAGTCCACCTCGGTGCCGTTGCGGACGCTCCAGTTGCGGCCGCCGGGGCGCTGGCGCGCTTCGAGGATCGTGCACGACCACCCCGCTTTGCCCAGCTCATAGGCCGCCACCATGCCGGCTATTCCCCCGCCGAGAATCACCACCCGCGCGCCTTTGCCGTCGACGAGCCGCAGTGCCGGGCTTTCGCCAACCGCTTCAGGAATGGCCAACAAGCCGAGCGACTGCATCAGGATGAAGGCTGCGCTGTATCCGCCTGTCTGGCCAGCTCGCATGAGGAACTCGCGTCGGGTGAGGCTCATCTTGTTTGCCTTTCTGGAGATAGGGGTCTCAGAACGGGGAACCGGATAGTCATTTATACCTCCGAAATGCGGTTCCGCGGGCGCTCGCGGCGTGGGCGCCCAAGAAATCAGCAAAAAGTACTTGACACCGCACACTGTGTGTCATACAGTGTGTTCTGTACAGTGTGTGGGGTACAGCATGACTTTGACCGAGAACCTCTTCGAAAACCTTCGCCTCGAGCTCCGGCGGGGCTGCCTTACGCTGGCGGTTCTGGCCCAACTCAAGCAGGAGCACTACGGCTACACGTTGCGCAAAGCCCTGGCCGAGCGCGGCATGGAGATTGAAGAAAGCACGCTCTATCCATTGCTGCGGCGGCTTGAGGCGCAGGGACTGCTGACCAGCGAGTGGCGCGAGGAAGAGAAGCGCAACAAGCGATTCTACCGGCTCTCAAGCGATGGCGAGCAGATTTTTGCGCGCCTGCTCGAGGAGTGGAACGCGATCAACACATCCATAACGAACCTTTTGTAAGAGAGCGACGAACCCGCAAGGAATTGAGGACTGCCATGGAACTTCTCGATCGTTATTTGCAAGCCGTGAAGAAGCACTTGCCGTGGGAACGGCAAGACGACATTATTGCCGAGCTGCGCGCGAATCTCGAAGCGCAACTCGAAGACAAGGAAACGGAGCTCGGCCGGCCGCTCACCAAACAAGAGGCGGAAGAGTGGCTCAAGCAGTTGGGCGCGCCAATCCGGGTGGCTGCGCGCTATCAGCGCCAGCAGTATCTGATTGGGCCGGGACTGTTTCCGACGTATTGGTACGTGATGAAGCTGGCGTTCCTCTGGACGACGGTCGTCTATCTGGTCGCCAAAGTCATCACAGTCACGGCGCAGGGACCGAGCGCGGAAGCCTATGCGGGCATCGCCTTGGGCCTGCCGTGGATCTGGCTCATCAACGCCGCGATTGTCACGCTGGTTTTTGCGGCGATTGAATTGTCGGGCACGCGGTTCGGGGGAAAGATTCCGCAGATTCCGCCCATTGGGGTTGGCTGGTCGCCACTCGATCTGCCGCCGATGGGCGCGCACGACGGCGAAGACAAGCCGTGGAGCTTCGCCAAGGCGTTAGCCGAGGTGATCTTCGGATTCCTGTTTTTCGCCTGGCTGCTGCTGGTGCCGCACTATCCATATCTGCTGTTCGGGCCCGGCGCATGGTACCTGGCGTCGCTGCCCTACACGCTTGCGCACGCGTGGTGGCCGTTTTACTGGTGCATCGTAGCCATCAACGGCTTTGAGCTGATGTGGAAGACCGCCGACCTGATGGGCGGCGCGTGGCGCCAGCGGAAGCAGTGGCGGCACTGGGCCATGCATTCGCTGTCGTTGATTCCGCTGGGAATCTTGCTGGCCGCGCCGGGGCAACAACTGTTCCTGGCGAAGAATGCAGCAGCCAATGCAAAGGCGTTGGCCGGTGCGAACCAGGGATTGCACACAGCCCTGATGATCGCCGTTGCAGTGGTGGCGCTGCAGATTGTGTGGCACGCAGGAAAGATGATAGTGGAGAGCTATCGCAAGCGCGTGGCGGCATAGCAGCCGCCCGCATCACACCTGCATCACTTCGGCTTCTTTCTTCTGCGAAAGCTCTTCCATGCGCCGAATTTCCGCATCGGTCATCTTTTGCACTTCTTCAAGGGCGCGCTTCTCATCGTCTTCGCTCACCTTTTTGTCCTTGGCGAGCTTCTTGAGGGCATCGTTGCCGTCGCGGCGCACGTTGCGGATCGCGGTGCGGTGCTCCTCAAGCACTTTGTTGATGTGCTTGCAGACGTCGCGCCGCCGCTCTTCAGTCATTGGCGGGACCGGAACGCGGATGACTTTGCCGTCGGAGATGGGATTGAAGCCGAGCGCGGCGCTCTGAATGGCCTTTTCAATTTCCTTCAAGATCGTCGGGTCCCACGGAGAGATGACGATGAGCTGCGGCTCGGGCGCCGAAAGCTGCGCCAGTTGATTGATCGGCGTCTGCGTGCCGTAGTAGTCCACCTTGATCTGGTCGAGCATATGCACGCTGGCGCGGCCCGTGCGCGTGGCAGCCAGGCTGGCCTGGAAGTCGGCCACCGACTGATCCATGCGCCGCCTGAGGTCGTTCGAGAGCGATTTGAGTGCTGGGTTGCCGTCCATGAAAGATGCCATCGGAACTTGCCCTCACTGCGCGAATTCTTCGAAACTCGTCAGGGGCTATTCTACAACCGCGTCGGGGGGCGGAGTCGTAGACTTTGGTCGTAGCGTTTCTGTTATTTGAATAGGACTAATCAAAATGACTGCGAGCTTTGGCACCCTCTATCCTCTTCTTTTCGGCTTAGGCTTCTTTGTCGCGCCGGTGATGCTTGTATGGGGATGGGTGAGATGGGTTAGCAAAAGGCCTCGAACTCGCGGAATCTGCTCAATTCTTTCGTTAATTGGGCTTTCGTTCGCGACGGCTTCGGCGCTTTTCGCGCTTTGGATCATTCTCTTTGCTGAGAGCAGTGGCTTCGTGGGACCGCCGCCGACCTTTCAAACCAATTACGAGTTCTTCTACAAGTGTGTTTCATTGGGGGCGCTAGTCTCGTCTTTAGGGATTGTCTTTTCAGTCGGTGGAGTGTGGAGACCAAATTCAGTACGGTGGTTTTCGCTCGCTGGCGCCGTTGGAACCTTGGCATTCTGGCTCCTCGCGACAACCTGGCCATGAGCGCCAGCTCAAGCTTCAAAAAGCAACCGCAGATCCTTCGTCGCTCGCCGCGCAAGCTCCTCAGGATGACATAGCTGTTGGTTTAGACGAGCGTGATTGGCGGTTCGCCGGCGACCACGACGAGGCCAGTTGCGGCAGCCTGCTCGTGCGCGTGATAACTCGACCGCACCAGCGGGCCAGACTCGACGTGGCGGAAGCCCATGCGGAGAGCTTCGGTCTTAAGTTCGGCAAATTCGCGCGGGGTGTAGAGGCGCGCCATCGGCAGGTGATCGCGCGAGGGGCGCAGATATTGGCCGACGGTCAGAATGTCGCAACCCACGCCAGCCAGGTCGCGAAAGACGTCGAGCAATTCACGGGTCTCCTCACCCAGGCCAACCATCACTCCGGATTTCGTGATTCCGGCAGGACGCAGATCTTTGGCGTAGCGCAACAGCTCCAAGGTCCGTTCGTAGCGCGCGCCGGAGCGCACCACCCGATAAAGCCGAGGCACAGATTCCGTGTTGTGATTCAGGATCTCAGGCTGCGCTTCGACGACAGTGCGAATCGATTCCTTGTCGCCCTGGAAGTCGGGGATCAGAACCTCAACGCGGCAGCCGCGAGCTTGGCGGCGAATCTCTGCGATCACCAAAGCAAACGCGCGCGCTCCGCCCAGGTTATCGTCATCGCGATTGACGCTGGTGATTACGGCGTGCTGCAGACCTAACTTCGCGACTGCCTCGGCCACACGCCGCGGCTCGTCGAAGTCGATCGGCTCCGGGCGCCCCTTGGGCACGGCACAGAATCCGCAGCGGCGCGTGCACAGGTTACCGAGCATCATGAAGGTTGCGGTCTTGTGGTGCCAGCACTCGCCGATGTTCGGGCACTGCGCGCTTTCGCACACGGTGTGCAGGCCGAGCGAGCGGGCCAGCCGCTTGAGGTCGTGGTAGTTCTCGCCGACCGGCGCGCGGGCCTTCAGCCACTCCGGCTTGGGCGCCGGCACGCGGCGAGCGGGCGAAATCTGCACGAGTTCCATCCTGCTTATTGTAGCCAGATGCAGGGCCTCGCGGCGTGCTACTCTGTGCACAATCGTAGGCGCCAGCATCCACAACCATGCAAAGCCTTTCAGTGGCGATCGTCGCATGCAATGAAGCGGAGAACATCCGCCGCACGCTGGCTAGTGTCCGTTGGGCAAGCGAGATCAATCTCGTCGATTCGGGTTCCACCGATAAGACCGTCGAAATCGCGAAGAGTTTTGGCGCCCGGATTTTCTACGAAAGCTGGAAAGGCTATGGACCGCAGGTCAACTCCGCACTGGATAAATGCACCTGCGACTGGATCTTGAATCTGGACGCCGACGAGTGGCTCACGCCTGAACTTGCCGCCGAAATTCAAACGCTGCTCAGCGGCCAACCGAGTTACAACGCCTACATGATTCCCCGGCTCAACCGGATCTTTGGCCGCTGGATGCGGCACGGCGGCCTCTATCCCGACCACAAGTTGCGGCTCTTTCGCCGGGGCGTCGCGCGCCTGCGCGAGGACACCGAGCCGCACGCCACGCCCAAGACTCAGGAGCCAACCGGCAAACTGAAGAATCCCATGCTGCACCTTCAATACAGGAGCGTGGAGTATTACATCGAACATATGCAGCGCTACAGCTCGGCGACCATCCCGCTGTTCTTGCGCAAGGGCAGGACGAGCGATTCGATCTTCGCATTCGTCGCCAACACGGTGCTCAACCCTTCCCTCACTTTCATCAAGAATTACATCTTTCGCGGCGGCTTCCTCGATGGCAGGGAAGGCCTGATCTTCCACTTGAACCACTCCGCCTATGTCAACTGGAAGTTCGCCAAAGCATGGGAGGCACATCGATCGGCTCCCGCAAAAAGCGATGAACCAATCGGCCCCGCCGATCCCGCTGGCGATTCCGGCCCGCCATCACTTTCCGAGAAACGATCTTTGAAGCAATGATCTCGCCTGGCTCGCATGCACCGCCGCGGTTTCTTCTCGTCATGACGGCCACGATCACGCCGGCGGCCAATGCGCAGGTCAGGCGCTCTTCGCCGCAGGCACGGCTTGAGGATTACAAACGCGCGCTGCGATTTTGGCTATGCTATCCGCATCCAGCTGCCGAGCGAATTCTCTTCCTCGAAAACTCCGGCGCGGACCTGAGCGAATTGCGCGCGATTGCGGAGAACGAAAACCCGCAGCGTCGCGAGGTCGAATTCTTGTCACTCCCGGCCGGCGAAATCCCCGCAGGCACAAACTACGGCTACGCAGAGATGCAAACGCTCGACGAGGGCATGGCGTTAAGCAAGCTGCGCCTCTCCACGACGCACATGATCAAGACGACCGGGCGGCTGACATTTCCCGCGCTCGGCAAAGCGCTCGACCGTCTCGCCGGCGCCGGCCCCACGCCCTTCGAACTCATGATCGATTGCCACAAGCTCGGCCTTTTTCGGCAGGGCTACGACGCGCGCGTGCAACTCTTCGCCTGCTCGCATGTTTTTTACGATCGTGTGCTGCGCGGAGCCAATCGCGAATTGAACTCCACCGACGTTCGCCTGCTCGAGCACCTGATCTATCGCAAGGTGATTCCGTTCAAAGGCCTGCGTGGCTACTTTTTGCGTTTCCCATGCAACATTGATCCTGTGGGCTATTTCGGCTTCAAGAACCGGCGCTACGATTCGCCGCGCACCGCGATCCCGCGTAGCGTGCGCGCCCTTTTGCGTGTGATCGCGCCGAATTACTGGTTTTAGTCGCGAAGGGGCCGCAAATTTATGGATCTGCAACCCTTAGAACTTGCAGGGGTTTGTGCTGCTCGTATTCCACCGGCCAAGGCTCACCCAAAACCATTCTCACAAAGAACGCATCTACTCCACTGAGTTGTCTTGGCCGGAGTGTGAAATGCAGTGCTTCCGAAATGGGAGCTTTTTGCCACCTCCAGCATTCCACACGCGACAAAAACGACGGGAGGCAACCATGAGAGCAGATCGCCCCTTACTGGGCGCAATTCTTTTTCTGGGCGGTGGACTGAGCCTGATCCTTGGCTATTGCAGCGACGCCACCACCTTCACCGCCGCATTCCCTTTCAGCGGCTCGACCTTGCATATTGACTTGTTGACGAATGGACCGGCCGCGGTAGGCGGAGTCGTCTTGACGGCGATCGGCCTCCTGCTTCTGTTGTGGGCAACATTGGCGGCCATCGTCGGGCAAATCAGCCAGCTTTTCAGCGGCAGTCATCGAGATCCCGAAACCCTCTTGGATAGAGAAAGCCTGCTGGAATAGCTCAGAATTGGAAAAGTGGAAAGTCGAAGCGCCGCAGGTTCCCGGCTTACTTCAATTTCTCTCGCACATCTGTCCGCACCAGATACAGAAAAAAGACAAGGTTCAGCAACCCCTGCACCAGCGCGGGAAGAGAGTGCTGCGTCGAAAAGTTCCACAAGCACCATCCCGATAGAATTGCGACTGCCGCGAGAGAGAGTGCCCAAGCCCAGCGCAGCAGCAGCAGCAAGCCCAGCGCGCCTGCGATGAAGAAGACCGAAAAGACAAGGTAGATGAATCCGGCGCTTTGTTCCATCACAGATACGACAGTGACTCCGGCGAGCAGCAGCATGTAAATGCTGATCGCAATCAGGCCCGGAAGCTTCAGGAGCGAACGCCGATCCGGCTTCTGCTCAGCAGGCATCGACGCCACATCGGGTGTTGGGCTGTTCGTGTTGGCGTCAGTGCTCATAGCGTGTGCAAATAGGCCAGCAAGTCGGCCAGATCCTGGTCGTTCAGCTGCGTGGCAGGCATCATCCCGCGCCCGTCCAGAATCACCGCGGTCAGCCTTTCGTCGGTTGGTGGGGCTCCGGAGGGCATGGCCTTTACCTTGGTGATCGCCTGCAAGCCCGGACCGTGCAGTGGCTCCGTCGTCGTCGGGTAGTGGCAGCGTGCGCACTTTGCCTGGAACACAGCCGCCCCGCGCGCTTCCTGTGGAGTCCACTCAGAGGAGGGCTTTGACGGCGGGAGCGGCCGACAACCGGCGAAACCGAAGGCGAATGTAGCAAATGCAGAAGCCATCAGAAAATTCCACGTGCGCATTGCCTTCCATAATAGCGCCGCTTCAATGGCTTGGAGCATGCGCGATCTGCGATGTGTTCCCCCTTTTGTAACGTATCCCCAAATCGGAGAGGCGTCCGCAAAAGGAGAGAAATCGGTTGCGGACGTCACTGAAGATCGCGCTGTGGGCGAACTCTCGCGCGCAGAGCCGATTGCGTTTACTCCGCAGCAGCGATGGCCTCTGCAATATGGTCGATGGCTTGGCTTTCAACGTTACTGCCGGGGTAGCGCCCATTGACGAGTATGGAGAATGCCACCATGCGGCCGCTCGCGGTATTCACATAGCCTGAGAGCGAGTTCACTTCATCCAGCGTGCCCGTCTTGGCCCACATCTGACCTTTCACCGGTGATTTGGTAAAGCGGTGATCCAGCGTGCCATCGACACCGGCCAGTGGCAATGTCTCGCGCCACTCCGCGCCCCAGGATTGTTTCGATGCATATGCCAGCAACCGTGTGAAAGCGCGCGGCGTGATCTTGTCGTCATTGCTCAGGCCACAGCCATCGACGAGATAAAAGTCCGCGTCGGCTACACCCGCGTTCACCATGAACTGGCGCACAACCCGCGCCCCCTGCTCAAAGCTGCCATCGGTCCCGTAGAGCTTTCCCAGCAGGCGCAGTAAGAGCTCGGCGTGCAGGTTCTGGCTGGTCTTGTTCGTCATTGTGATGTCTTCCGCGATGGGCACAGACATGTGTGCGCCCAGGATGCGGCGGCCCTCCGCAGGGGCAGCAATGGAGGTGAAATTGCCCGGCGCGAGTGTGAGCGGTTGCTCGCGCTCACCGGCAAAGTCGCCCGTTCCTGAAGCCTCTTTGTGACGCGATTCGGCATCGCCGGTCACTTTGATGCCGCGTAGCTCGAGCGCCTGCTTGAACGCGTCCGCTGTGAACTGTGCCGGATCATCCACAGCCATCGCAACGTTCAGCCCGGTGGCGGGAGCCGTGCCCCAGGCGCGCACCAGCAGGGAACCAGGACGGCGCTCCAGGCCCGGGAATGCTTGCTGACCGGCGCCTGCGAGAGTCATCCGGTTGTCGATGGTGTAGTAATCCACGTCCGGCGCCCACTCCGCCTGCGTGGCTTCCGGATTAGCAGGATCGGCGCTGATGCTGAGCTCGTCCGTGTTGTCGTTGAAGGTGAGCGCGGAAACCGGCGCGCCGTAGCTCCACTGCAGATGATTCCAACTCCAGCCCAGCGGATAGGGCTCGCTCAAAAAGAAAGTATCGTCGCCAATCACATTGCCCTCGACTGTCCGCACGCCAGCCTGCTCCACCTCCTGAGCCAGCAGGCCCAGAACATCCATCGCAGTCTTCGGCGCGGACGAGGGCAAACTCCCTGTTGAAGCGGGAGGCGTGGTTCCGGGTTCGACATACGGGTAATGGCGCGCGCTGATGGTGGGATCGCCTACACCGAGCAGCACCAGGTTGCCGTGCAACGTCCCGCTTGCATCCAAATCGCCGTCGCCGGCCACGAAGGTGGTCCAGGTCAGCGTGTCCACCGGCAGCAGAGCGAATGCTGCGGCAGTGGTCGTCAATTTCGCATTGGAGCCGGGCGAAAAGAGCCGCGCGTCGTTCAATCCAAAGAGCGATTGCCCGTCGAGAGTGGTTACGCTGATTCCGAATGTCGCCTGGCTCAGCGCGGGATCGGCAAGAATGGCCTGGATACGCTCCGCGAGCGGGCCCGTGGTGGGCACGCGCGGCGCAGCATGGTGAGAGCTTCTGCGTGCCTGGGCGTGGGCGGGCACTGCCAGCGCAGAAATGCAAAGCAAAAGGCTGCTCCATGCAATGGATCGCCGAAGGGACGCCATGCCCGGAAGTGTAGCAAAAAGCCTCCATGTCGCGGCGTACTATCGGGATTGATCGCTTATGAGAAGCACTGCACAATGGCGGCTTCGGTCGCGAACGCTCGAACTGGGACGGCGCACGCTCGTCATGGGTGTCGTAAATATCACTCCGGACTCGTTCAGTGACGGTTTTTCCCTGGTCTCGCAGGAGAGTGTTGAGCATGCGATTGCGCTGATCGAAGAGGGCGCGGACATTCTTGATCTGGGCGCGGAGAGCACGCGGCCCGGCTCGCGCGCAGGCGGCGCGGACGCGGCTGTTACAAGCGCAGAAGAACAGGCGCGGCTGCTTCCGGTGCTGGAGGGAGTTTTGCGCGCTCGACCAGACACAGTGATTTCGGTCGATACATACAAAGCTGAAACAGCCCGAGCCGCGCTTGCGGCAGGCGCGGAGATTGTGAACGACGTGAGCGGATTCACATGGGACCCCGCGATTGCCGAAGTCTGTGCGGAGTTTCGCGCAGGCGTAGTTCTCTCGCACACACGCGGGCGGCCAGACGAATGGCGCTCACAGCCGCAGCTTGAACCCGATGCATTGATCGCAATGGTGCGCGAAGGATTGGCCGCAAGCATTTCCGCAGCCCAACGCGCCGGAATCTTGTCGGAAGCCATTGTGCTCGACCCCGGCTATGGCTTCGGCAAGCGCTTTGACGAGAATTACGTACTCCTCTCGCGTCAGGCTGACCTGCTCTCGCTGGGGCGTCCATTGCTTGCCGGGTTGAGCCGGAAGTCATTCCTCGGCCATACCCTGGCGCCGCTCTTCAGCGGAGAGGCCGCGCCCCCAGCCGCGCGCGAAAACGCAAGCCTGGCCGCGGCAACAGCGGCGATTCTTCACGGAGCATCGATCGTGCGCGTGCACGCAGTCCGGTCGGCAGTCGAGGCCGCGCGCATCGCCGACGCGATTCTCGATCGGGCCAAAAGCACGCCGAACGAAGATGCAGAATAGCGCGCTATTCCGCTCTCAGTCGTATCCATTGTGGAAAGAGCGGATCCAGGAAGAAATAGTGGCCTTTATACCTGTCCAGGATGCCCTTCGAGTTGAGAGACTCAATGGCTCGTTGAACAGTCGACGCGGGCCCCAGCCGGTACTCGGTCCTCACCGACTGGGAATAGATCTGAGAGGGACCCATATGCGCGAGCGCCTGTAGCGCGGCCCTTTGCGCGGAAGACAACTGTTGCCAAAGCTGTTCGTAGTAAGTGGACTGCCCGGCCACGAGGTCTTCCGAGACCCATTTGACATCGGATGCCAGGAGCGTACGCTTTCCTGCGATCTCCGCGTAATCCCATAGCTCATGAGCGATGCGCTGCACGTCGTATGGGATCAGGTTGGCGATCGAGAGCAGAGCGTCGAGAGCGCCCTCGTCCACTTTCCTGCGCTTCCTGGCGAATTGCCGGACAATGAATTCCTTCCATGCATCCTCCGGAATCTTGTCCAGAAACATGTGCGGGCCGGCTTTATAGAAGGGGCGCTTGGTCGAGAGCATCTCTTTCATAAAAGATGGCTGAGACCCTGCAAAGACATAACCCACTTCCCGCTGCTCCTGAACCTGGTTGCGCAAAACATTCTCCACCGACCCGCCGTTGAATTCAGAGATCTGCTGAAACTCATCGAGACAGATCGCCATCCGAAAGCCGCCGTTTCTGGCTAATTCCCCCGGAAGCGCGAAGACGTCTGGAGCGATCGGCGCCGGGTCAAATCCCGTTTTGGCGCCAAGCGATAGGCTCACGTCACCGGTCATCGTGACGTAGTTGATTTCTGGTCTCACGCTCCGCGCAAAGCGCGTCACCCAATCCTTCACTCGATCCCATGGTCCGGCGGCACGCAGCACCTTCTCCGCGAACTTCTCCAGGAATTGTGTATAGCTGGAATAGCTGCTGACGGTCAGGCTGACAGTTCGGATGTGCCTCTTGCGCAGCTTGAGAAGCGCCATGGCGACCAGAGAGCTCTTTCCAAAGCGGCGCGGGGATAGTAAGAAGACCTTCTGGCCATCGGACAGGTCACGCACCAACTGTTCTAGTTCCTTGGTCCGATCGACGAAGTTAGGCTCGCTGACGACTTCTCCGAAAACGAACGGATTTTCGTATAAATCCATTACGTCTTCTAGCGTAACGCATTTCTGCGTAATCTTTCAACCATCATTACGCATTTATGCGTTACGCTCTTTTGCGTAATGGGACTACAGGCCAGTTTGGACGCCTGCTACACGCTGATGCCCACCTTGTGTCGCGGCCACAGCGGGCGCAGGGCGCTGTGGTCGACCGCCGGTTCGCCATCGCATTCGACTTCAATGACTGTCGCCGGCTGGTCCGGCGCAACCAGTGGCAGGCCCGTCATCCTGAAGGTGAACTCATCCTGTGTAAACTCGACCTTGCTCCCGTTCTTGAGCAGGCGCGCCGCGAGCGCCTTCGGCTTGAGCCCTCCTATGGCCACGACCACTTCGGGCTTGTAGAAATCCAGCCACTCCGCCGCCGGAGTGTGCCCCGGCCAGCAGTGCACATGCACATAGAGCGTGTTGCCGCGCCGCGAGTAGTTGCAGCTTGCGTCGGCGGTCAGCGCGCCCCGTTCCGTGCCGTAGATGGCCTTGCCGTTGCCGTCAAGCCACTTGCCCACAGCCTCCAGAATCTCCACTGACTGCGGCGGTACCGCCCCATCGGGTTCCGGGCCGATATTCAGCAGGTAGTTGCCGCCGCCGCGCGCGCACGTGATTAGGTTGTCGACAATGGTCTTCGGAGTCTTCCAGGCATCGTCGCCGCGGTTAAAGCCCCAACTGTCGTTCAGCGTCATGCACGTTTCCCATGCGCGGCCCGCTTCGGCAGCCTGAATGTGCTGCTCGGGCGTGGCGAAATCTCCCGGCAGCAAATTGCGGTTGTTCACAATAATCTCCGGCTGCAGGGAGAAGACCATCTCATTCATTCGTTCCGACTCCCACTGCTCGGCTGTCAACGGCCACGCAACGTCGTACCAGAGAATGTCGATCTTGCCGTAGTTCGTCATTAGCTCGCGGATCAGCCCGTGCGTGTAATCCACAAAGCGCCTCCGCGCCGCCTCATCGGTCTTGCAGATGGCTCCGTCCGGATGATGCCAGTCCATCAGCGAGTAGTAAAAGCCCACGCGCAGGCCCTCGGCGCGGGCTGCCTCAACGAACTCGCGCACCAGGTCGCGGCCCGGTCCCTGGTCCATAGCGTTGTAATCGGTCAGTTGCGTGTCCCAGTTGCAAAACCCCTCGTGATGCTTGGTCGTCATCACCATGTACTTCTGGCCGGCGCGCTTGGCCAGCCGGGCCCACTCCCGCGCGGCGTTCGGCTTGGGATGAAAGTGCTTGGCCAGCAACTCGTATTGCAGCAGGGGAACTCCTTCGATCTCCTTTGCCCATTCGTGCTGGCCGATCACGCTGTAGAGGCCCCAGTGGATGAACATGCCAAACTTTGCCTGCTGCCACCAGGCCATGCGGGCCTCGCGCGTGGCGGCCTGTTTCTGGTCCGCGGCCGTAGCCGCCGGCTGAGGAGTAGAGTCCTGCGGTAACGCCAGCCCGTTTGCGTTCGCGGCGGCCAATGCCGCAGCGCCCACAGCGCCAAACTGCTTCAGGAATGCCCGTCTCGTCCGCTCGCTCCAATCCATGAGTGTCTCCTTTTTGCTTTTGCGGTTTCCGTGAGTCTCCGTGAAGACTCCGCGGGAAGCACTTCTCCAGTTCCGCCTCTCGCGCACGGATAATCCTAGACCAGACGGTTCCGTCACTCCAGCGACCTCTCGGCGATTACCCTCATTTAGAATCGAAGAGGTTGCGGTCAAGCCAGACGCATCCAAATCTATGCCCGCGCGCAAAGGCAGATTCGATGCCCATTGCGGCGGGCGATTGTGTGGATCGGAACAGCGATGCGAGCGAAGACGGCTGTGGTGCTGGGCGCCCAGTGGGGCGACGAGGGCAAGGGAAAAATCGTAGACGTGCTCAGCGAGCAGTTTTCCGCCGTGGCGCGCTACGCCGGCGGGCATAATGCTGGTCACACAGTCATCATTGGCGAGCACAAGTTCGTATTGCAGCTCATTCCCTGCGGCGTACTACGCCCCGGGTGCAGGGGCGTCATCGGCAACGGCGTAGTCCTCGACCCCATCGCGTTCCTCAGCGAGGTCGGACGCATCCGCGAGTTGGGTGTTGAGGTCGATGGGAATCTCTTCGTCTCTAATCGCGCGCAAGTCATCTTGCCCTACCACCGCATGATCGAGCTGGCAGCGGAGAGCGCGCCGGGACGCAAGAAAATCGGCACCACCAGCCGCGGCATTGGGCCGGCCTACGAGGACAAGATGGCGCGCAGTGGCTTGCGCGTGGTCGATCTGCTGCATCCGGCGCTGCTCAAAACGCATATTGAGGCGGCTTGCGCTGAGAAGAATGCCATCGCCCATGCGCTCTTCGGCACGGACCCGCTCGACCCGCAGAAAATGTATGAGGAGTACGCGGCGGCCGCTGAGCAGATCCGGCCCTTCGTTGCCGATACGGGCCGCATGCTCAACGGCATCCTGGCCAAGGGCGGCAGCGTCATGTTTGAGGGCGCGCAGGGAACCATGCTCGATATCGACCACGGAACCTATCCATTCGTCACGTCCTCTTCAGCGACGGCTGGCGGCGCGGCCACAGGAACCGGGGTGGGTCCAACGGCCATCGGCACGGTTATCTCGGTCACCAAGGCCTACGTCACCCGCGTCGGCGGAGGCCCATTTCCCACTGAGATCCACGATGCCGTCGGCGATCACCTGCGCGCGCGCGGTCACGAGTATGGCGCCGTCACGGGACGCCCCCGCCGCTGCGGCTGGCTCGATATCCCGCTGCTTCGCTACTCAAACCAGGTGAACGGAGCGGAGTGGCTCGTGGTCACCAAGCTCGACGTTCTCGATGAGCTCGAAGAGATCCCCATCTGCACCGGATACGAGATCGATGGCAAGGTCACCGACGAGATTCCCGCGGACGTGCGCGGACTGGAAGCGATCAAGCCGCGCTACACAACACTCAAAGGCTGGCGTGAATCGACGGAGGGCATCACCGAGTTCGACAAGTTGCCCAAGGCCGCTCGGGAATATCTTGCCTTCCAGGAGCGCGAGAGCGGCGCCAAAATCGGCATGGTCTCCACGGGCCCCGATCGCAATCAGACCATCGTGCTCCCAGAATTTGCTTCCGAGCTCAATTCCATCACTTCCTAGCTGTACTTCCCAGGGCGGTTCACTCCGTCTAATCTCGAGCCGGTCAGGCGCTGCAAACATCGAGCCGATCGAGGGCCGGCCGGCCTTATTGCAATTTCCATTTGACCGGCACACCATTTCCGGAATACCGTGTACGCGTATGCCGGGATCTGTGAACGTGTCCTCAAGTCCTGCTTGCCGCCGCCTGCATCCCGGACGAGCCTTCTCAACACTTGTTGCATGTGTCGTTTGCGCCATTCCTCTTTGCGCCGCAATGTCCATGGGGCAAAAGCACGAGAACCGCCACGACATCGATCAGCTTGAAGATGAATGGCGCGATGCCGTGCTGAGCGCAAACACCAAGGTAATGGACTCGCTGCTGGCGCCTGACTACATGGGCATCACCGCCAATGGCACGCTGCAATCGCGCGACGAAACCATGCAAAGCCTCAGTTCCGGGCGACTGCACTTCTCTCTCCTCCAGGTCACTGACCGGAAGGTGCGCTTCTACGGCTCCACAGCCGTGGTCACGTCGCTGGCCAACATTCAGGCGACAACGCCGGATGGCAGGCTCACGGGCAACTACCGCTACACGCATGTGTATGTGCGTGATCCCGAGGGAGACTGGAAGATCGTGAGCTTTGAGGCTAGCCGCGTCCGCGAGCCGGGTCCCCGAAAGCGAAACGAGTTCCATCCGGCAACGAAAGCGAAATGATTTCCGCCGGGTAAAGGTGCGGCAGCTCGTTTCGGCCCCCGCCAATCTATCTCCAATAGAATCTGTGGCAAAGGGCTGCCGCAGCCTTCGCCTCTCCCCGCACCGCTTTGCGTCTCCGATTGAAGCCGCCCCGGCCTTGAAAACGGACCCATCTCGGGGTACACTAAATCTAATATAGGACTAAACAAGTCCTATATTGCGGGATAGCGGAGCAAGCATCCCTGCGCGGCCCAGGCAGCCCTCAAAAGCCTGATTCTGGACCTAATCCCGCGCCCAGTCCTTTGGAGGACGAATGAGTTCAAGTGTCGACACAATTCGCGGCCTTGCCGAGCAGGACTACAAATGGGGCTTCATCACCGACATCGCCGAAGACCGCGTCCCCAAAGGCTTGAATGAAGACATCGTTCGCCTGATCTCTGCGCGCAAGGGTGAGCCCGAGTTCATGTTGGAGTGGCGGCTGAACGCGCTGCGCCACTGGTTCACGATGAAGCGCGAAGAAGGCGAGCCCAAGTGGGCCAACCTGACCATCGCTCCCATCGACTACCAGAACATCTCGTACTACTCGGCGCCGAAGAAGAAGCCGCAGCTCGACAACCTCGATCAGGTCGACCCCGAGATTCTTCGCACCTATGAGAAGCTTGGCATTCCGTTGCTCGAGCAGCAGCGCCTTGCTGGCGTGGCCGTCGACGCGGTCTTTGACTCGGTCTCTGTTGCCACCACATTCAAGGGCAAGCTCGCCGAGATGGGCGTTATCTTCTGCTCGTTCTCTGAGGCTGTCCAAAAGCATCCGGAACTGGTCAAGAAGTATCTCGGTTCGGTCGTGCCGCAAACCGACAATTTCTATGCCGCGCTCAACGCCGCTGTCTTCACTGACGGCTCGTTCGTCTACGTGCCCAAGGGTGTGCGCTGCCCCATGGAGCTCTCCACTTACTTCCGCATCAACGCGGCGGAGACGGGCCAGTTCGAGCGCACGCTGATCATCGCCGATGAAGGCGCGTACGTAAGCTACCTCGAGGGCTGCACAGCTCCTATTCGCGATGAGAACCAGTTGCATGCGGCGGTCGTTGAGCTGGTCGCGCTTGACAACGCGCAGATCAAGTACTCGACCGTGCAGAACTGGTACCCCGGCGACAAGGAAGGCCGCGGCGGTATCTACAACTTCGTGACCAAGCGCGGCAAGTGCGCGGGCGTGAACTCAAAGATTTCGTGGACGCAGGTCGAGACGGGCTCGGCCATCACATGGAAGTATCCGAGCTGCATTCTGCAGGGCGACAATTCGGTGGGCGAGTTTTATTCCGTGGCGCTCACCAACAACCGCCAGCAGGCCGACACGGGCACCAAGATGATCCACATCGGCAAGAACACGCGCTCGACCATCGTATCGAAGGGCATCTCCGCGGGTTACGGCCAGAACACCTACCGCGGTCAGGTCAAGATTTTGAAGAGCGCCACAGGCGCGCGCAACTACACGCAGTGCGATTCGCTCCTGATCGGCGATCGCTGCGGCGCGCACACGTTCCCCTACATCGAAGTGAGGAACGCGACGGCGCGCATGGAGCACGAGGCTTCGACCTCGAAGATCGGCGAGAACCAGCTTTTCTATCTTCGCCAGCGCGGCTTGACGGCAGAAGATGCGGTCTCCATGATCGTGAACGGATTTTGCAAGACCGTCTTCAAGGAGCTGCCCATGGAGTTCGCAGTCGAAGCGCAGAAGCTTTTGGGCGTGAGCCTCGAAGGCAGCGTCGGATAACTTGTAGCGCCGGGCTCCAGTCCGGCTGTAGTGTGGGCGTCCACGCCCACACGGAACACATCGAATGGAGAGAGACGAACCAATGGCATTGTTAGAAATTCAAGATCTGCACGCCAGCGTGGATGGCCACGAGATTCTCAAGGGCGTGAATCTGACCGTGAATGCGGGCGAAGTGCATTCCATCATGGGCCCCAACGGCTCGGGCAAGAGCACGCTGGCTGCGGTGCTGGCCCGGCGCGAGACTTACGAAGTCACCGGCGGCCGGGTTCTCCTTGACGGCAAGGATCTGCTCGAAATGAAGCCCGAAGAAGCCGCCTGCGAGGGTGTGTTTCTCGCCTTCCAGTACCCGGTCGAAATCCCCGGCATCGGCAACGCATATTTTCTGCGCTCGGCTCTGAACGCGATCCGCAAATACCGCGGCGAAGACGAACTCGACGCCATGGACTTTCTGCCCGTCTACAAAGAGCACATGAAGCTCCTGGAGATGGACGAGAAGCTGATGAACCGCTCGGTGAATGAGGGCTTCTCTGGCGGCGAAAAAAAGCGCAATGAGATTCTGCAGATGGCCGTGCTCCAACCGAAGCTCGCGATTCTTGACGAAACGGATTCGGGCCTCGATATTGATGCTCTCCGCATCGTTGCTCAGGGCGTGAATGCCATGCGCAGCCCCGATCGCGGCTTCCTCGTGATCACGCACTACCAGCGGCTGTTGGATTACATTGCGACGGATTTCGTGCACGTCCTTGTGGATGGAAAAATTGTGCGCTCGGGCGGCCCGGAGCTGGCGCTCGAGCTCGAAGACACGGGATACGGCTCTGCGGAAGCCAACGCAGCCGCGGCTTTGCAGGCATGAGCAGCACTTTGAAACACAGCGGAAGCGAGAAAGTAATGGCGACGGTGACCGGAAGACCGAATACATATCTTGAAGCCTATGGCGAGCTCATTGCCGAGCGGCTCGAGCGCGACCCGGTGTGGCTGCGGCAACTCCGTGAGGATGCGTGGACGCGTTTCCACGCCAAGGGATTTCCGACCACGCACGACGAGGACTGGCGGTTCACCAATCTCGCGGCGATGGCGAAGATTTCGTTCCAGCGTCCGGTGAAGGGCAGTGTTTCTGTTTCATCCGGCGAAATTGAGTCTTTTCGCGTTCCCGCGGCGGCTTGCCAACTCGTCTTTGTCAACGGCCACTTTGCGCCGGCGCTCTCTGAGATGGGCAGCCTGCCCAAGGGCCTGGAGATTTGCTCGCTCGAGTCGGCCATCGATTGCGGCATGGTGGGCGCTGCGCCAGAAGGCTGCGCGTCTGACGGCATTGAGCAGCACCTGGGCCGCTATGCCGACGTTCGCCGCGACGTTTTTACTGCGCTGAACTCGGCGCTCTGGGAAGACGGCGCATATGTGCGCATTCGCCGCGGCGCGAACATCTCGCAGCCCATCCACCTTTTGTACGTTTCGGCCGGCTCTGGCGCGGAAATCATGACCCATCCCCGCACGCTCATCGTTGCCGAACCAACCAGCCACGCGGCTGTGATCGAAGATTATGTTTCGCTCGGCAGCGAGGTTGCATTCTCCAACGCCGTTACGGAACTCGTCGCCGGGCAGGATGCAGTGGTCTCGCATTATCTCGTCGAGCGCGAGAATCTTGCCGCGTTCAACGTATCCACGCTGCGCCTTGAACAGGCGCGCGGCGCCAACGTCTCCTCGCACTCCATTCTTTTGGGCGGGGGCCTCGTCCGCAACAACGTTCACCCCGTTCTTTCGGGCGATGGCGCCGAGTGCCTCATTAACGGCCTCTTCGTGGGCGCGGGAACTCAGCATCTCGACAACTACATGCTCGTGGAGCACGCCCAGCCGCAGTGCGGCAGCCGCCAGTTTTACAACGGCATTCTCGATGGCTCGGCGCGCGGAGTCTTCCACGGCCGCATCGTTGTCCACAAGGACGCGCAGAAGACTGACGCCAAGCAGACCAATCGCAACTTGCTGCTCTCGGACAATGCGCGCATCGATACCAAGCCGCAGCTCGAGATCTACGCCGACGATGTGAAGTGCACGCACGGCGCAACCATCGGCCAGATTGAAGAGGAGCAGCTCTTCTACCTGCGCTCGCGCGGAATCGACGAGATCTCCGCGCGGAACACCCTCCTCTACGCCTTTGCCGCGGAGTGCCTTGACCGCATGCACGAGCCTGCGGCGCGCGAATTCGCCGAAGGCCTCATTCGCGAACGGCTCACGGAACTGGCGCGCAACCGCAACACTGTCGTTCCATCCGCTCCGGCAACCGAAGAAGGTGAAGAAGTGCAGCGCTGGGAGGAAGTTCGTTGACCGCTGTCGCCCAGCCCATCACCCGAGAGCCGCGTATCGTCGCATCGAGCCTCGATATCGCAAAGATTCGCGCCGATTTCGCCATCCTCGCTGAGCGCATCAACGGAAAGCCGCTCGTCTATCTTGACAACGCGGCCACTTCGCAAAAGCCGCGCGTCGTGCTCGATGCCATCGCGAACTACTACACGCACATGAACGCCAACATTCATCGCGGCGTGCATACACTCAGCGTTCGAGCCACTGAAGCACACGACGCTGCGCGGCTCACGGTCAGGAACTTCATCAACGCAGCCGACACGCGCGAAATCATCTTTGTCCGCGGCGCCACCGAGGCCATCAACCTCGTCGCGCAGACCTACGGTCGCGTGCACGTCGGCGCGGGCGACGAAGTCCTCATCACCGCCATGGAGCACCACTCCAACATCGTGCCCTGGCAGATTCTCTGCGAAGAAAAAGGGGCGCACCTCAAGGTCGCTCCCATCGACGATCGCGGCGAGCTGATCCTCGATGAATTCGCCAAGCTCATCGGCCCGCGCACCAAAATCGTTGCCGTCACTCAGGTTTCAAACGCGCTGGGTACGGTCCTTCCTCTGCGCGAGATGATCGAGCTGGCCCATCGCCAAGGCGTGCCGGTGCTTGTCGACGGCGCGCAGGCCATTCCGCACTTCGCCGTCGACGTGCAGGCCCTCGATTGCGACTTCTACGCCTTCAGCGGCCACAAGGTCTACGGGCCCACCGGAATCGGCGTGCTTTACGGCAAGCGCGCGTTGCTCAACGCCATGCCACCTTATCAGGGCGGCGGCGACATGATCCGCTCGGTCACGTTTGAGAAAACCACCTATAACGATCTGCCCTGGAAGTTCGAAGCGGGCACGCCCGACATTGCGGGCGCCATCGCGCTCGGTGCAGCCCTCAAATACATATATGCGCTGGGCATGGAAAACATCGCTGCCCACGAGCACGATCTGCTGGCCTACGCCACTGAAGTTGTCGGCGCAATTCCCGGCGTTCAGCTCATTGGCACGGCTCGTGAACGCGCCGGCGTTCTCTCCTTTGTTCTTGATAACGTGCATCCGCACGACCTGGGCACGATCCTCGACCGCGAAGGCATCGCCATCCGTACCGGCCACCATTGCGCGCAGCCGGTGATGGAGCGCTTTGGCATTCCCGCCACCGCGCGAGCCTCCTTCGCCGTCTACAACACAAAGGAAGAAATCGACGCTCTGGTCGCCGGAATTCGCGCGGCGCTCGAGGTGTTCGCATGAGCGCGGACCTCGGTGAACTCGGCGATCTCTATCAGGAAGTGATTCTGGAGCACAGCAAGGCTCCGCGCAACTTCCGCAAGCCCACAACGGCCAATCATCACGCCGAGGGATTCAACCCTCTCTGCGGCGACAAGTGCTCGGTCTACCTCGACGTCGAAAACGGCGCGATAAAAGACATAGGTTTCCAGGGTTCTGGCTGCGCCATCTCGCGCGCCTCGGCGTCCATGATGACGCAGGCGCTGAAGGGCAAGAGCACAGCGGAGGCGGCAAAGCTCTTCGAGGAGTTCCACAATCTTGTGACCGGCGATGCGAAAGCCATGGAAAATGCGGCGGAGCTTGGCAAGCTGGCCGCGTTCGGCGGTGTCTCCAAGTTTCCCGCGCGCGTCAAGTGCGCCACTCTCGCCTGGCACACGTTGCAATCCGCGCTTGAAGACAAGTCCGAAACCGTCTCCACTGAGTAGCGCATTCAAATGACAATTCCTTTGCAAACCAATCAAAACTCCGCTCCGGTTGCCGCACCCTTCCGCGAAGAGATGATCTGGAAGGCGCTCAAGACCGTGCGCGATCCCGAGATTCCGGTCGACATCGTCAACCTCGGACTTGTTTATGCGGCTTCCGCTTCCGAGATCGAGGGTGGCCGGCGCATCGACGTCCGCATGTCGCTCACCGCGCCCGGTTGCAGCATGTCCGATGTCATCAAGGCTGAAGTGGAACGCAAGCTCGCCGCGCTGCCCGGCGTCCGCGAGGTGCATGTCGAAATTGTCTTCGATCCGCCCTGGAACGCGAGCATGATGTCAGAAGGCGCCAAGCTCCAGCTTGGCTTCGACTCCGACTACGGGTCGTCCCCAGCGAAGCCCGCGAGTTCAGGACCATTCAAAGTTCTTCGCTGACGCATCATTTGCGCGCGTCATCTCCGAATCTGAAGCCCCACCTATATTGAGTTGTCATCCTGAGCGACTGACCCTGAATGGAGTGAAGGGGAGGGAGCCGAAGGGTCTGCCCTGAAAAGGGCCGACGCACTTGTAGCGCCGGCGTCCTCGCCGGCTGTCGTGAGGGCGTCCTCGCCCGCACATGCGGAGCAGACTTAGCCCATTTTCATCGTCTTGGGTTGCGCAAAGCGCCATCAATAAGTGCGGTTGCTTTTTCTCTGCGTAGTCCGCACTATCTCTATTCAGGTTCTTCTTCGTGCTCCTGCTCGCCGGCCAACTTTTCAATCTGCCTGCGCCAATCAAGAGAATCGACGAATCCACTCGAGTTGCGCCAGCCGGGCTCGACGATAATGTGCAGCTCCAGATAAACCTGCGTGCCGAGCAGCGACTCGATCTTCCTGCGCGCCCCGGTGCCGATCTCTTTCAGCTTCGCCCCGCCTTTGCCAATCAGAATTGCTTTTTGCCCGTCGCGTTCACAATAGATGACCGCCGAGATTCTGGTCAGTTGTCTCTTGCCAGGCCTCGCCGGTGCCACAGGCTCTTCAAACTGCTCAATCACGACCGCCGAAGCGTACGGGACTTCTTCTCCGGTCTCGATCAAGATGCTCTCGCGGATGAGCTCAGCGACCATGAAGCGCATGGGCTGATCGGTGTACTGGTCTTTGGGATAGAAGCGCTCGCCCTTCGGCAGCACATCCACAATCTTCCGCACCAGCATATCCAGGCCGTCACGCTTGCGCGCGCTTACCGGAATCACCTGCGCAAAATTGTGCTGCTTGGTGAGCGACTCAATCAGCGGCAACAGCTGGTCCTTGTGCACCAGATCGATCTTCGTCAGCACCAGGAAAACAGGGCAATCGAGCTTGCGCACCAGCGAGAAGAGAAACTCGTCTTCACTTCCAGGTGCCCCCGGTCTCGCCTTTGCGGCCGGGGAGTGATCTGGCCCGAGCTGTATTCTCCGTGTCGCATCCACCAGCACCAGCACAAGGTCGCGCGCTTCAAGCGCTTCATGAACCTCTTGCAACATGCGCCGGTCGAGCTGCGATGCAGGCTTATGTACTCCGGGCGTGTCCACGAAGACGATCTGCGCCGCCGGGTGAACGCCCTTTTGCGCTGGCACCTCAACCACGCCAATAATGCGGTTGCGCGTGGTCTGCGGCTTGGCTGTGACGATCGCAACTTTCTCGCCCGTGAGCGCGTTGAGCAACGTGCTTTTGCCCACGTTGGGCCGGCCGAGAATGGCAACGAATCCTGATTTCACGCGCGATGTGCTCCTGAACGAGTGTAGATTCTTTTTGTGCACCGTGCACCGCCCACCGCCTGCGATGGGCTGCCAACTGTCCCTAGAGCTGGTTGCATCAACCCAGCTTTGAAGGGGCACGGCTGGTAGGTCGGGGATTTATCCCCGACTGCCGCAAAAGCACCATAAACATTGGGGCTTTAGCCCCTGAGGGAGGTTTGTTTCTCGTCTCGGGCTGTTATGCAACCAGTTCTAGTGCTTCACGCGCCCGTGCATTCCCGCCTCAAAGCTGCGCCGATCGAGCCGCGGCAGCGCGCGCGCCACCTTGTCGGGAAACAGCGCGTAATGCCGCGCCGCAATCAGCAGCTCCGGCACGCACCACACATCGTCCTCGTCGGTCATCCAATGCTGGCTTTCGAGTCGAGCCAGATTCACCGGCCTCGAGTAGGATCGCAGGGTCCGCTCTCCGCGCAGATTGTAATAGTGCTCAAAGTAGCTCAGCGCCAGCTCGCGCAGCGTGCGATAGATGGGTGCGCGGAACCGCAGCCCCGCAAAGTTCGACTTCGCAATGCCTCCCCACAACCCGCGCTCGCGATAGAGGGCAACCACGTGATCGTCGTCCCGCACAGATTCCAGATCCATCAGCAAAGGCGGATGACCGTTCACGCGCAGTGCGGCAGCGGCCACAAGCGCTCCCTCCAGGCAGTGCCCTTTGCGCTCGCGCAGCACGCGCGCAGGCGAACCGGCCGTGTCGGCATATTGGTACTCGATCGCGTCAATGAACTTCTGAATCTGCGCTGGCGTCTTCAACGCGCGCAGCGTGCGCAAATTCTCCGGCGACATGCCAAATCTCTCGCGCCCGCCCCGCCGATTACCGTTTACCTCACTCGCCGCTTGATGCCTCACCCTGCCCCTCGTTCCCTCAGGTTCTTAGTCTCTCAAATTGTTTCGGGAGTCTTTCAAGAAACCGCTTGACCTGTCTATAACTATAGGGTTGACCCTTGGAGTAGACCATGTGGACGGTAACCAAACTCGCTCGGCAGGCCGGTCT